>Ga0114933_10002011_pt1 | contig 21765 bp, 20 predicted proteins | sample 4SBtaG_FD_89691 | JGI IMG/M metagenome (GOLD analysis project Ga0114933, IMG submission 89691) | Deep subsurface microbial communities from Kolumbo volcano to uncover new lineages of life (NeLLi) - 4SBTROV12_W25 metaG | ecosystem: Environmental > Aquatic > Marine > Volcanic | place: Kolumbo... | reverse complement strand
TAAAGCATCACCTTTTTTCATAGGAACTGCCATTGCACTAGATTCTTCAAAAAGGGAAGTTGGAATCTGTAATCCTCCAGCATTCAGGCTTCTATTAATTTTACCTGTTTTAGGGTTAAATCCTGGACAGTGAGTAAGAACTTTACCTTCATGACTTCCTGGTACAACTTGAAGACAGCCATTCTCTTCTGAGGCATCCATAAGAGGAAACCAAACAGTTAACATATTTGTTGCATCAACTTCTTCTGTTGCTACGCCAGCATCTTGATGCCATGGAGTAGCACCAAATTTAACTAATCCATTTTCATCTTTTGGAGCTTCTGATTCAGGGACTTTAATTCTTACATGCTGTATTGGATTTGAAAATATTTCGTGACCAATTATTGATTCAACTGCATCAAGTAAATTATCATCTTTTAATGCATTAAATACCGCAGGACCTGCCCAAAAAGGCGTATCTTCTTTAATTCCAGTTTGTGGGAGTGAAAAATCAAAAAATTGATTATATACTTCTCCTGATTCAGCATAAATTCTAGTGACCCTTTCACCAAAATCTAAATCTTCATATTTTGATGAAATTTTCCCCTCATCAAAAAGCTTTTCAGCTAAGTTATTTAAAACTGTGTGATATTCATCAATTATAGGATCAATTATATTTTCAGGATCTATAAGATTTTCAACTTTTAAGAAACCGAATTCCGTAAAATGATTTAGTTGTTCTTTAGTAAGGTTAGGCACAAAAAACTCCCATTTTTTTTCTTATATTATACATAAATAAAGTTATTTTTGTACATTACAAATTCTACATAACCCACTCAGGGAGAGTATTTAGATTAAACAAGTCCAAAACATTATTTTTATTTAGAATGTCTTTTGTATCTCCTTGATGAATTATGTTACCTTCAGAAATCATAATACATTTTTTACTAACTTCAGCTATAAATCTTAGATCATGAGATGTAACAATTACCTTAGTTCCATTAGAAATTATGTTTTTTATCATTTCTAATATAAGTATCTTATTAGAAAGATCTAAGTTTGAAGTAGGTTCGTCTAGTAATAAATATTCAGGTTCTTGAACTAATGCCCTGCCAATTCTTACTATCTGCTTTTGACCCGAAGAAATTTCATCAACATTATTGTGAGATAAATTAGTTAGCCCCAACATTTCAATGGTTTTATCTATGACTAATTTATCTTTCTTAGATAAAAAGCCAAATGAATTAAGATATGGGTATCTTCCCATTTCAATAATCTCTCTAACAGTAAAGTCAAATGTTGGTTCTAAATCTTGAGTAACAATTGCTACAATTTTTGACAATTCTTTTTTGGATATCTCTAAAATAGATTTATCATCAATAAGAATATTGCCATTTTTAAGATCTAATATCCCACACAATAATTTAAGGATAGTCGTTTTACCTGAACCATTTGGACCAAGAAAACCAGTACAGCTATCATCAATTTCTATATTAATGTTTTTTAGAGCCATAGATTTTTCATAATTAAAATCTAGAGCTCTTATTTCTATCATTCAAAGTCTCCAAAATCCTCTATTTCATCTAAATTCCACAATATTTTTGATAATTCTTCCGAACCTTTTATATTCCAGTAAGATAAAGTTGACCACCAGTTTGAGTTGACCATATAAACCTCTTTATTCTTAATAGCTTCAATTGAAGAAAGCGATTCATCTGTCATCAATTGATCGTAAAAATCTTGACCACCCCAAGATACTGATTGGGTAATCAAAATGATTTCTGGGTTCATTGATATAAGAAGCTCTTTTTCAATAGTATTATTTGATTCAACACCATTTAAAGCAGAAACATTCTCTCCACCTGCTAGTTGAATAATTGCATCTTCCGTTGATCCAGAACCAGCAGTCCAATATGCATCCCACCAAGACAAAGTCATAACATTTTTAGTATTGTCTATATTTTCTGCAGCTAAATCATTTAAGATTTTAACTTTTCTATCTATTTCTTCATTCAAAACTAAAGCGTTTTCCAAATTTCCAGTAATATAAGACATCAACCAAATATCATTCTTTCTTCCTTCAGATGAATTATCTAAAGATGTTTGAACAACAGTAATTCCTATGTCTTCAAGAGTATCTATCAATTCTATAGATGCATATGGATCTGCAAAGACTAAATTTGGAGACAACGCTATTATCGTTTCAGGATCGGTAGTAACAATAGGCAATCCTTCAGATTTTATTTGTATATTGCTTCCATCGTCTTGAGCAAAAGATGTTGTTCCAGCAATTTGATCAGTATTAGATATTCCAAATAAGATTTCATCATGTCCTAAAGAAATGGTTAAGACTTTTTCTGGCCTTTCCATTATTGAAATTTCATTATCATTAATAATTACTTTTCTTGGCCATAATAAGTTATTTGGGTCAACAATTCCCTGAATGTTTGAAAGAGCATCAATTATTTCGCCTTCATGATCATGACCTTCGTGATCGTCATCTCCTTCATGATCTTCTTTATCGCCTTCTTCAATAGTTTCTAAATAAACATCAGAAGTATTTTCATCATAAACTATTCTGTTATCTTCACCTGCTTGACAAGCAATAGCAAAAATAAACATTAATAAGCTTATCGAAAGCAATTTTAAGTATTTCATTTTATCTCCTAACTAAATTGTTTTTAAAAATCAAAAAAATAAAAAATGGGCCTCCTATTAGACTCATTAATACGCCAACTCTAATATCAACAGAAGCAAAAAGAACTCTAGCAATAAAGTCCATAGATACAACGAATAAGCCTCCAAGAAAAGCAGATAGAGGTATAACTAATCTATTATCATTACCTATCAAAAGTCTAACTACGTGAGGTACAACTAGCCCAACAAATGCAAGTATTCCACTTACCGAAACTGCAGCAGAAGTTGCCAAAGAAGTAAAAATCAAACAGAGTAGTATAGTTTTATTAACGTTAATACCTAGAGAAGATGCATAGTCATCACCTATCATAATTAGATTTATTTCCTTAGATTTATAAACTAAAAATAATAATGATATAAAGATTATAGGTATGCTTACATATAAATGTTCCCACCTGGTAGATTCAAATCCTCCAATCAGCCAATAAAAAATTGCCCTAACTTGATGTGCATTATCACTTAGGTATACAGATAAAGTTATAAGAGCATTTAAAAAAGTTCCGATAGCTATTCCAGCTAACAAAAGAATCGAGGTAGATTTCCTACCTGTTGAAATAAAAATCAAATAAACTAGTATTGAAGCTGTCATTCCTCCTATAAAAGAAAATAATGGAATAACTAAAAGATGAATTGTGTGTATTGCAAATGATATAGGGATTACTGCTCCCAACGCAGATCCAGCAGATACTCCTAATATAGAGGGATCAGCTAGAGGATTTCTGAATAAACCTTGCATAACTGCCCCTGATATTGACAAACTTATACCAACAAAAAAAGATAAAAGAATCCTAGGAAGTCTAATATCATAAATAATTGACTCACTTACCGTTCCAGAATGATTTGAAGAGAAAACAATAGAAAAAACGTCAGTTATAGGTATGTTAATTACTCCTGTGGAAAGAGATATAGAAGATATTAATAGAGAAAGTCCAAGAAACGCTAAAAGATATAAAATAAGAAGATTTTTTTTATCTATTTGATTTATATTATTTTTCATTGCTCAATTCATTTTCTTTCAAAGAGCAATGAGGAATACTCACACTCTTTACGCGAAGAGTTGAATTTTCCTATTAGGCAGGTCTCCTGACTTATGACTATTATCAATTACAGTGGCGCGACCGTGATGGAATTTCACCATCTTCCCTATTCTCTCAGTGATGAGCACCTGATAGGATTATTACATGATTCATTATAATAAATTATTTAATAGAAAAAACACAATATTAATGATTTTTTTGTTTTTTATTTTTGGATGTTCAAACAATATAGAAATTTATGAAAATGGGAAAACAGTAGAATCAATTAATTGGGATAAAACATACTTGATTTCATTAGAAATACCTAGAAATTCTGTATGCTGGATAGAAACTGAAACTGAAGAACTTGATTATTTTTCAGGAGCGATTTTGAACGATGGAAACACAACTCATATAACTAAAGGTGAATTTATAAGTTCTCTTGACTACTTGAATTTTGACATAACATTGAAAAAGGATTTTGCATTAAATACCCCATATAATGCATCAATAACTATAAACATTAACTGTAATAACGATGAATTAAAGTTTAAAAAAACCTATGATATTAACTAATAATTTATTAAAATAAAAATATGAAAAATTATTATTCGATACTTAAAGAGTATCAAGAAAGAAATAAATACAAAGTAGTAAGTGAGCCTGAAATAATGTTACAAAACGATGAAAACTTAGAAAAACTTCTAAAATTTGTTATAACCCCTTCTGTAGCTATTCTTTCTCTTATAATGACTGCTGTAATACTATTAGCTCTATATCTTATTTTTTATGCTCTTGTCGAATACAACCCAACAATTTGGGACATGCTTGGCTCAAAATCTATTTAGATAAAGTTTATGGCTAAAAGCATTACTATCATGGGATCTGGAAATACAGGTCTTTCAACAGCTCTAAAACTGAAAAATGATGGGCATAAAGTTTGTCTATATGAACTCCCTGAATTCTCTGAATCCACTGATTCTATGGATAATGTATTTTCACTAACACTTCTATCTGAAAAGATTAATTTACAAATAGACCTAATAACTAACGATGCTAAAGAAGCATTAGATTTTTCTCAAATTATTATAATTTGTGTTCCTGCATACGCTCATAAATCTTTTGCAAAAATGTTATCTGGATTAGTAACTAAAGAACATGTAATAATACTTATGCCCGGAACTTTAGGTTCTTTAGAACTTAAGTCATATCTAATAAATAATAATTCTGAAATTCCAATAATTGGTGAAACAGATACTTCACCTTTCGTATGTAGAAAAACAGCTAATTCAGAAGCATTAATCTTAGGTGAAGTTCCAAATTTAGGAATTGGAATAATGCCAAAAAATAGAACAAATGAAGTTATAGAAATCTTGTCTGAATTTTTTAATGGCTTAGTTCCTTATGAGGATGTATTAATGTGTGGTTTATCATCCTTGAATCCAGTCGTACATCCTGCGGGAGTAATACTTAATGCTGGAAGAATTGAAAAATCTGAAGGAGAATTCTATTTTTATAATGAAGGAATAACTAAAAGTGTTTCTGGAGTAATAGAATCAGTAGATGATGAAAGAAGAAAAATTGGAGATTTTTTTGGGTATAAGTTAGATAGAGTTGCTAATGCATTTCATAATGCAGGATTTGGTGTCAAAGGAACCTTAATGAAAACAATTTCAAGTAGCGATATGCTGACCTCACTTAAAGCTCCAGGAGTTATAAATCATAGATGGTTAACTGAGGATATATCTTTTGGAATATATACTTGGAGCATACTAGGTGAAAAATTTGAAATTAATACTCATACTATGAAAACACTCGTAGAAATGGGTTCAATTCTTCTACAAAATAATTTAAAAAAGTCCGGTAGAAATCTAGAAGACTTAGGAATAGAAAAAATGAGTTTAAGTGAAATTAAGAATTATTTATAATTTCTTCAATTCAAAATTAAGGTTTAACTCAGCTTTGATATTATCAAACCAATCTATTACTTTATAGTGATATGGAATACCGTTCTCAAGTCGTATTTGAGTTTCTTCATGTTCAGGCAATCCAGCATAGACTACTCTATCTTGTCCTTCAACAGGAGGAGTTTCTGCTAAGCCTCTTAGAAAATCGTCCATATCTTTCTTAAATTTATCAGCATCTATAAAGCCATCAATTTTTATAGCTTGGACAAAATGTCCCATTTCTCCATAAGTATTAGGGGGCATTAAGAATCCTGCTCCCATTCCACTCAAAATATCACAAAAAACTTCTGCAACAGCAGCATATCCATAACCTTTATGAGATCCATTTTCTCTTGTTCCTCCAAATGGTAACATCATATAATCTTCTCTATTATCAGGCAAATCTACTTCATTTAATACAGGATTACCTTCAGGATCTGTAATCCATGCTGGGTCCATTTTTGCTCCAACTCTTTTAGCTAATGAAAGTTTGTTCCCAGCTACTTGAGTGGTTGCAATATCAAAAACAAAAGGAGGTTCCTTATCAGCAGGAATTGCATAAGCCCATGGATTTGTAGCGAATCTTTTCTCAGCTCCATGAGTTGGTACTGAACTAAGAGAGTTCCCTGCTGTCATAGTTAGGCCAATCATGTCGTGTTCTAAAGCCATCATTGAATGATAAGCTAACATTCCAATATGTCTTGAATTATGTACAGCAACAGAACCAGATCCATATTTTTCTGCTTTTTCAATTGCAATTTCCATTGCCTTAGGAAGTACATGTAATCCTAATCCATCATCACCGTCTATATTAGCAGTAGTAGGTGTTTCTCTAGTAATTTTAAAATTAGGTTTAGGATTTATTCCAAGATCTCTAGAACCTTCTCCATATCTTTCAACATAAATAGGAAGCATATTTGAGACACCATGGCTTTCACAACCTCTTAGGTCAGAAACCATTAATACTTCTGCTGATAGTTGAGAATCTTCTTCAGAAAGTCCCATTTTCATAAATATTTCTTTAGTAGCTGCTGTCATTGAGTCAGAATCTACTAAAATTTGGTCCTCTTTAGGAACTAAAAATCTTTCTAACATAATTTGTGCTCTCTCCTCAGTTAATTAATATAAGATATAATTTTTTATAATATACCTTATTTTAATAAATATATTATATGAAATAAGTATTAAAATTATATTTATATATTTAGCCCCCATAGCTCAGCGGCTAGAGCAGGGCCCTCTTAAGGCCAAGGTCCAAGGTTCGAATCCTTGTGGGGGTACCAGAAATAAATATTATTCTTCCCAGTGAAAACTTGGTAAATCCTTAAATGATGAAATTATCTTTTTATGCCAAATATCTGAAAGATTCATAAAATAAGGGGTATCTAACCTAAGCTTATCCTTCAAATCAAGGTTTATATTATTGTTCTTATAAACAACAAAATCAATTGGCGGTCCTACGCTAAGATCACTTCGCATAGTAGAGTCAATTGACACCAAGGCTGCTCGAGCGGCATCACCTAATGAGGTTTCTTTTTGAATTACTCTATCCAATATTGGTTTTCCATATTTTGTTTCTCCTATTTGGAAATAAGGGCTATCTTCTGAGCATAATATGTAATTACCTTCTGGATAAATCAAAAAAGCTTTTTGTCTTTGCCCCTTAATTTGGCCTCCAAGTATAAAAAATGAGGAAAAATTAATATTGCCTTGGTTTAAATTATCAATATTTTTATCAGAGTATTCGACTGATAATTTACCAATATAATTTGCCATTTCTTCAAGATCATTACAAGTATTTAAATTTAATTCATCTTTTGGATTTTCTAAATCAGTTTCCAATCTATGAAAGACATTTTGAGAAGTTGATAAATTTCCAGATGTAATTAAAACTACACATCTATCACCGACACTATAGGTAAACATCTTAGAATATGAATTATAATCATCTAATCCTGCATTAGTTCTAGAATCTGATGCAAATACCATTCCTTCATCTACTTTTATAGCTAAACAATAAGTCATTTTAAATTAATTTCTCCAGTATATATCCCATCTCTGAAACAAAATATTAATATATTTGAAATCTTTTTAATAAATAATTAATAGTATTAATATAATATTACATTTTGGAAGCTTTGTTGATTGACCTTGAGAAATATTCATCAAACGGTTCATTTGATGAATTTATAACTGACAAAAAGAAATTTAGATCAAATAGATCTAAGATATTTAAATATCTTCAATCTCTTTCAAAAGATGAATTAAATGATGTAATTGCTGCAAAAGATAATGCTATAAGGTCTATGGGAATTACATTTAGAGTTTATGGTGAAAAAAATACTATTCAAGATAAACTCTGGCCATTAGATTTCATACCTAGAATTATCTTAATGTCAGAGTGGAAGAAAATTTCTGAAGGTTTAATTCAAAGATGCAAAGCTCTAAATATGTTTATAGAAGATTGTTACAATGAAAAATCCTTCTTAAATTCAGGATTTATGGATCCTAAACTTATCTTAAATTCTCCTTCATATCTTAAGGAGTGTGAAGGAATGAAATTAAAGTATTCTGCATGGGCTCACATTTGTGGGACCGATTTAGTTAGAGATAAAGATGGAAAATTTTACGTACTTGAAGATAATCTAAGAGTTCCATCAGGAGTTTCATACATGATTGAAAATAGAATGGTCATGAAAAGAGTTTTCCCTGAATTATTCAATGACTATGGTGTTTTACCTGTTGATGAATACAATTCAAAGCTATATTCAACCTTAGCTTCACTCTCAGAATCTAGTAATCCTGAAATAGTTTTACTAACTCCTGGTGTTTATAATTCAGCTTACTTTGAACATTCTTATTTAGCTCAGCAATTAGGAATTGAACTAGTTGAAGGATCTGATTTAGTAATTGAGAGAGATGGTTATTTATACAAAAAAACAATAAGTGGATTAGTAAAAGTTGATGTAGTTTATAGAAGAATAAATGATGATTTCTTAGACCCAAAAGCATGGAATAAAAATTCAACTTTAGGTGTACCAGGCTTAATTAAAGCTTGGAAAGAAAAAAAAGTAATAATAGTTAATGCACCAGGATCAGGTATTGCTGATGACAAAGCAATATACTCTTTCGTACCTGAAATGATTAAGTTTTACTTAAATGAAAAGCCTATATTGAATAATATAAAAACTTATCTTTGTTCAAATGAACAAGATCTAAATTTTGTATTAGAAAATTTTAAAGATCTTGTCATAAAACCGGTAAACGAATCTGGTGGATATGGAATAGTGATAGGTAGAAACGCTAGTAATAACTTAATCAAAAAAACAATAAAAAAAATTAAGGAAAATCCTAGAAATTTTGTAGCTCAACCATTTATAACATTATCAACTGGACCAACTTATATGTCAGGGGACATAGATTCACGCTATATGGACTTAAGACCTTTTATTTTATCTGGTAAAAATGACTATGTTTCTCTTGGAGGCCTAACTCGAGTTGCCTTAAAAAAGGGTTCATATATAGTTAATTCTTCTCAAGGTGGAGGAAGTAAAGACACTTGGATAGTAAATAAATAATGCTTAGTAGTGATGCAGAACATTTTTATTGGTTATCAAGATATGCAGAGAGAGCAGAAAATACTGCAAGATTAGTAAATGTAAATGTCGAACTTATGTTAGATTTTCCTGGAGATAAGTCTCAAGCTTGGAAGCCAGTTGTTGAAATTACAGGAATGGAAGATTCTTTTTCAAAAAAAAATTCTTCATATGATGAAAATGTTGTAATCAATTTTCTTACTTTTGATAAAAATAATCCTAACTCAATACTTTCAAGTTTAGCTAGTGCGCAATATAACTCTAAGCCCATTAGAGATAATTTACCAAGAGCATCAAGTGAACAATTAAGTTTTCTTATAAATAATTTTATAGAAGTATCGAAATCAAAATCAAATAGAAAAAGAAGCAGTATAATTTCAAGTGTTATATCAAACATACAACTTTTTTTTGGTATTATTTCTGATAATTTTGTAATTGGAACAGAATATCAATTTATTAAGTTAGGAAGATTTATTGAAAGAGCTGATATGATATCTAGGATTGTAGATGCTCAATGTATAAAAGATGAAATTTTTGTTTTAGGTGAAGAATATCCTACTCTTCAGTGGACAAGTATACTTAGATCTTTGTCAGCATATGAAGCTTACAGGATTTCTCAAGGAACTATTTCAAAAGGTGAAATTATAAATTTCTTAATAAAGAATGAAGATTTCCCAAAATCAATTGTAAAATGCTTGAGCAATGTTCAAGAAGCAATTAATAATTTACCAAATAATAAAGAACTTAAAAAGTCTATAGATCAAATTCTAATTACAATAATAAATTCAAATGTAAATAAATTTTCAAATAAAAGGCTTCACGACTTTATAGACAATCTTCAAAAAAATCTTTTAGATTTAGATATGGAAATATCAAAAAATTATTTTTAATATAAATCAAGTTCAAAACTAGGTATCTTTTCGGTGGCACCATTATCCAAATTCTTCCTAAAACAATATAATAATAAAAACTCTATTTAAAGGAGCAGGAGATGGTAGAAGCAAAAAGCTCGTCAAAAGAAGTAATTTCTAATAATAATTTTTTTCATCCTCTAGACCCATTATCTTTTGATGAAATAAATAAAACTACTAAGATAGTTAAAAATAATGCAAACCTCGGTAAAGAATTACTATTTGAAACAATAATGTTAATAGAACCACCTAAAGAAGAAGTCTTAGCATTTAAGATAGGCGATCAGATAATAAGAAAAGCGTTAGTAGTCGTTCTTAATTTCAAAGAGGAAAAAATATATGAATTAGATATAAATCTAAATTATGAAAAAATAGAGAGGTGTGAACATATTCCAAATGTGCAAACAGCTTTTATTTTTGGTGATCTAAAAATGGATTTCAATGAGTGGGAATCAAAAATGAAGCATGATCCTAAAGTAGTTAAAGCATTAAAAAATAGAGGAATTGAAAATCCTGATTTATTACAAATTGATCCATGGCCAATCTCTAATTTTGGGAATGAGAATGAAGAAGGTAAAAGACTTGCTATTGGTAGATGCTGGATTAGAAGAGAACCGGGAGATAATGCATATGCTAGACCAATAGAAGGATTATCTATAATACTAGATCTAAATAAAAACGAGGTTGTTGAAATTCAAGATTTTGGAGAGATATCAATACCGCCAAATGATGGCAACTATTCTGAAAAATATCAAAAAAAATTTAGAACTGACTTAAAACCATTAGAAATAATACAACCTGAAGGACCTAGTTTTGAAGTAAAAGGGAATAACGTAAAGTGGCAAAAATGGAATATGAGAATAGGTTTTACAAAAAGAGAAGGATTAGTTATTCACAATATTGGTTATGAAGATGAGGGTAAATTAAGGCCAATAATTTATAGAGCGTCATTATCAGAAATGATAGTTCCATACGGTGATCCAACTAATGATCATTATAAAAAGCAGGTTTTTGATGCAGGTGAAGTAGGGATTGGTAAATGTGCTAACTCACTTGAACTAGGTTGTGACTGTTTAGGAGAAATAAGATATTTCGACGGAATACTATTTGACATTAGAGGAGAAGCAAGTGTTATAAAAAATGCAATTTGTATGCATGAGGAAGACTATGGAATATTATGGAAACATACTGATACTAGAACAGGAGAAGTAGAAACTAGAAGGTCCAGAAGATTAGTAGTTTCATCAATAGCAACAGTTGGAAATTACGAATATGGTTTTTTTTGGTATTTCTATCAAGACGGGGGAATTGAATACGAAATAAAACTTACAGGTATAGTGAATTCTGCTGGAGTAGCTCCTGGAATAAAACCAAAACATGGTACACTTGTTGCACCACAGGTTGTGGCTCATAATCATCAGCACTTTTTCAATGTTAGGTTAGATATGATGGTTGATGGAATAAATAATTCAGCATATGAAATTGACACAATACTTGATCCAAAAAGTGAAGAAAATAAACACGGTAATGCATTCTCTACAAAAAAGACTCTTATAGAAAATGAATCTGATGGAGTAAGAATTGTTGATCCTTTTTCTGCAAGATCATGGGCAATAACAAATAATTCAAAGAAAAATTATATGGGGGAGCCAGTTAGTTATAAAATTTTTCCAGGAGAGAATGTTCTACCATTTAGTCATAAGGATTCAGTTGTGAATAAGAGAGCAGGTTTTATGAATGGGCATCTTTGGGTAACTCCATTCAATGATAAGGAATTATATGCCTCTGGAGACTATCCTCAGCAGCATTCTGGAGGAGATGGATTACCAAAATGGATTAAAGAAAAAAGAGATATAAAAGATAAAGATTTAATTGTTTGGTACACACTTGGGCATACACATATTCCTCGGTTAGAAGATTGGCCAGTGATGCCTGTTGCTTATACCGGTTTTAGTATAAAACCCTCAGGTTTTTTTGATAAAAATCCAGCACTAGATGTACCCCCATCTGCAAATGATAAATGTAATTCTCACTGCAATTGCTGTTAATAAAAATTATTTTACAGTAGCAGATTTTACTGTATATTTTTTTAATAAATTTTTATCTGGCTCAGGAAGTTTATTTACTGGTTCAAAAGTATATTGAGCTGAATAATTATTTTCTGGCTTGCATAAGTCATCAGTGTAAAATCTATCTGATGGGAAAAGATCACCAGGATAGGTAAAATTGTCTAGAGTGGCTAATGCAATACAAGTGCTTACACCCAAAGCGCTCTCTAGCATTCCACCAATCCAAACAGGAATTCCTGCATCTTCAGCTAATTTATTAATTTCTAAAGAATTTGTGATTCCACCTACCCTACCTGGTTTGATATTTATATACTTACAGGCTTCTATTTCAATTGCCTGTTTTGTTCTTTCTACACCATTTATTGATTCATCAAGACAAATAGGTGTTTCAATTATTTTTGAAAGTTTAGAATGATCAATTAAATCATCAGAGGCTAAAGGTTGTTCTATAAATGCAAGTCCATACTTATCTATAGATTTCAAGAAATCTAAATCATCTAGTGAATAACCACCATTACAATCAACATGAAAAATGGAATTTGGAAAAGTTGAGTTAACTGCTTCGAGTACTTCAGAATCCCAAGTCTTTTTTATTTTCAGCTTAATTCTTGGCGTGTTATTATCAACAGCTATCTGAATTTTTGCTAATAATGTATCAATGTCTTTTTCAACTCCAAAATCAGCTCCAGCAATTACTTTATCTCTAGTACCACCTATTAATTTATGAAGTGGCGTATCAGAGATTTTACTTTTTAAGTTCCACCAAGTTATATCAAGTCCAGCTTTAGCAAATGGATTCCCTTTATATATCTTCAAGTCATTGTTTAAGTCTTTAGATGATTGATAATCTTTTCCTATAATATTTTTTCCAAAGATTTCGGTTATGTTGTAGTAAATCGAATTAGCACTCTCATAAGAGTATGTTGGTAATTCTAGGCCACAAGTTTCGGCCCAAGTTTCATGATGCTCTGACTTTGAATGAATTAATATTGAATGAATCTCATAATCAGCTCCATAAGAAGTAATCCAAGGATCGATTAATGGCATCGCAACATGGTAAACATTTAATTCATCAATTATCATTTAATTTTCCTTTTTTCTATTCATAAATAAATTCCTCTCCACTTAAATCTATATCAGGAATGATATCTTTTTCATACCAATAATTTTGGTTATGAACCCATTCTGGTTTATCTCCACTTTTTGGTAATTTGTCTAATGCCCTAGATAGATAGCCAGGATTAAAATTATCTTCAGATATCCATGGTAACAACTTCATATCATTATCTTCTTTTCTCAAACCAACTGTCACTTTATTAACATTTATGTTATCCATATGGTCCAATAATCTAGTTAGAAATGCTCCAAGAAGTTCAGCCCTTAAAGTCCATGCACCTCTGAAATATCCAAAAACCCATAATAAATTAGGCACACTAGTGAACATCATACCTCTGTAGGTTACTGTTTCTTGTAATTTAAGTGTTTTATTATCAATCTTAAACTTAATATCTCCCAATATATTCATATTAAAGCCTGTTGCAGTTGCTACAACGTCTGCCTTTAACTCAGAACCTGATTTTAATAATATTCCATTATTAGTAAATTTTTGTATTTCATCAGTTACCACTGAAGCTTTTCCAGAAGCAATACATTTAAATAAATCTCCATTTGAAGATAATGCAATTCTTTGTTGCCATGGTCTATAACTAGGAGTGAAATGTTTTTCTATATCAAATTTTGGGCCTAGGATTTTTTTTACTTCCGTTATCAGTTCATTTTTTACTATTTCAGGTTCATCAATGCATCTTCTGATAAAAATTTCCTGATTTAAAATAATTTGCTGCCGTACTATCCCATAAATCCATTTTTCGTCATTACTAAATTTTTTTAATTTTTCTACTAATTCTTCAGTACCTACTGTACTTGTTCTATAAAACGTAGGAGTTCTTTGTAGCATAGTTACGTGATTGGCGAATTTTGTCATAGCAGGGATAGTCGTAGCTGAGGTTGCTCCAGATCCTATAACAATGACATCTTTATTTTTGTAATCATACTCTTTAGGCCATTCTTCAGTATGAATTATTTCACCTTTGAATTTATCCATATCTTTCCATTTAGGTGTAAAGCCTTGATTATGGCGATAATAACCTTGACACATCATAAGGAATTTACATGAAAAGTTTAGTATTTCATTATCTGAAGTTAATACTTCTAGTAACCAAGTTTGATTTTTTGTAGACCATTCAGCTTTTATGATTTTATGGTTATATCTAATATGATTATCAATATTATTTTCTTTTATAGTATCTCCAAGATATTTCAAAATTTCTTCACCAGTAGCAATAGGAGCACTTGTCCAAGGTTTAAATTTAAATCCAAAGGTGTAAAGATCACTGTCTGATCTTATGCCTGGATATTTATGGGTGTACCAAGTTCCACCATAGCTATCAAGTGCTTCCAAAATTACATATTTTGAATTAGGTCTATCTTTATTCAAATAATACGCACTAGCAATACCAGCAATACCAGCTCCAACAATAACTACTTCAAATTCTTCAAGTTTCGTTTCTATAGTTGGCATTTTTATCTCATTCTATTATCAGATTTCCACATGTCAGGATTTTTACCTAAATAAAGTTTTACATTATTAGTTAAATCTGAAAGTTCTTTTATAATTTCAGTACTTAAGTCATATTCAAAAGCTGATAAATTCATTTCAAGTTCTTTAGTATTTCTAGCACCTACAAGTAGTGAGGTTATATTTGATTGTTGCCTAACCCAAGACAGAGATATTTTTGCAGAATTCTCACCTAAAGTTTTAGCTATTTCTTGAATTTTATTTATACATTTGAAAACTTCATTCTCGCAACCTTCATCATCATGATTAGACAAAGGTCTATTTTTATTAAAAAGCCTTGATCTTGAAATGCCATCGGGAACTTCAGCAGCATTTTTATATCTCCCTGTTAATAAACCTTGAGCTAAAGGGCTGTAACATATAATGCCAATATCATTATTTTTACATTCAGGTAAAATTTCTTCTTCAATGGGTCTCCATAACAAGTTATAAGGTAGTTGATCAGTGGAAAAAACACCTAAGTTTAATATTTCATTAAGGTCATCAACTCCAAAATTGCATACCCCTAGTGAACGAATCTTTCCTTTATCAACAAGTTTATTCAGTTCATTTATAGAATCTTCCATATTAATATCATGATTAGGCCAATGTATTTGATATAGATCAATATAATCAGTAGATAATCTCTTAAGGCTATTGTTACATGCTTCTTCGATCTTTTGAGGTAATAAGTTTGGTGGACTTATTTTTGTTGCAATAACAGATCTATTTCTTATATTTACTAAGGCTTCCCCTAATATTGATTCCGAATGATAATCATCGTTATATCCTTCAGCTGTATCAAAAAAATTTATTCCATTATCCAAAGCTGCATGAACAGTAGAAATAGAATCAGATTTGTCTTGTGTTCCCCATACTGAACCTCCAGCAAATGGCCAACATCCAAGTGCAAATTCAGAAACTTTTATGTTTGTTTTTCCTAAATAGTTATAATTCATTGACTATGATTTATTATATGAAATAATTTCTATTGATTTATATATTTATGTTGAATATATATCTAAATTGATTCAAATATAATAAAAAAAACGATGCTAACAAAAAAAGTAGAAACTAATTATCTAAATTATCTAATATTATTTCCTGATGACTATAATCCTGATAAATCTTATTCCGTAATTATTCTTTTACATGGATATGGAGCAAATATGAGTGATCTATCGACTCTAGCACCTGCGATTAACTCCTCAGAATTTATTTATATTTTCCCTAATGCACCATTAGAGTTTGATATTGGAATTAATGTTGCAGGATATGCATGGTTTCCAATAGAATCTGGTGATTATAAAGAATCTGCTAAATTACTTGATGAGACTCTAAAAATTGCACTTAACGGAATAAATCAAAATAAAATATTTTTAGGAGGTTTTTCTCAAGGAGGAATGATGGCAATTCATTCTGGGCTTTTTTCTGAAAACTACTATGATGGAATTATAATTCTTAGCTCTAAGTTGATAAATGATGAGATTAAATTATCAAAAAATTTACCAGAAAACACAAAGATATTTATAAGTCACGGTATATTCGACAGTGTTTTATCTATAGAAGAAGGTGAAAAAATTAATAACCAATTATCATCTTTAGGATTTAGTACTAATTTTAAAAAATACAATATAGCCCATGAAATAAATTTAGAAGTCATCAATGATCTTTCTGAATGGTTGATGAAAATATAAAATGAAAAAACTATTTATTCTTGGTTCTACAAGAGGCTTAGGTAAAGAAATTCTAAAATTGGCTATAAATGAAGATTTTGAAATAAGTTGTTTGGTAAGAGATCCACAAAAAGTTCAAAAGAATAAAAATTTAAAAATTTTTAAAGGTGATGCAACTAATATAAATGACTTAAGAAATTCATTAGGAGACTCAGACTATATCATATCCTCACTAAATGTAATGAGAAAAAATATTTTTCCATGGAGCAAAATTACAAATTCAAAAAATACAGTTTCGGATTCCATTAAAAATATAATAAAGATTTCTAATGAGAGAAAAATTTATAGGATCATCTCTGTTTCAGCAATAGGAGTAGGTGAATCTATAAATGAAATACCTTACTGGTTTAAGTTATTGATAAATAAATCAAATATTAAATTTCCATATATTGATCATTTAAGACAAGAGGAGGAATTAAAAAACTCAAAACTTGATTGGACAATTCTTAGACCTGCAGCTTTAGTTAATTTTGGAAGATTTTATGAGGTATTGGAATCATATAATAATAATCCAAAAGTTAATTTATTTATAAACAGAAAATCTTTAGCTAAATATATTCTCAAAATTTTAGACTCAAAAGCTCATTATGGAAAAATATTCTCAATATCAAAAAAATGAAATTTTATTTATTACTACTATCTTTCATAATTGTTCCAGTTTTTACTGGATGCATAGATTCAGAAGAAAATAATAAAGTAATTATAAACAGATCAGAAATTGGTAATTCATGTGTTCTTAATGAATCTATCAGCCAAAGACAAGAGAGCATTTTAGTAGGCGATTCTGTTAGAAAATATAGTTTATCTGTTCCAAAAAAATTATCAGGTGAAAAATTACCAGTTATTCTAGCTTTTCATGGAGGTAATGAAGGAGGTTTTTATTTTCCCCAACAACCTTCATTTGAAAGATTATCTAATAATGAAAAAATCATTATTGCTTATCCTCAAGCAAAAAAAGAAATAAATAATGAGGGAGCTTGGCAATTAAATACAGATGAAAATAAAATGCAAGATATAAATTTTATTGAACATTTACTCAACTATATACAAGAGGAACATTGTGGAGATCCTAGTAAAACTTATGCTATTGGTTATTCTTTAGGATCCATGTTTACATATGAATTAGCTTGCCATTTAAGTAATAAATTTGTGTCTATTGCTAGTTTTGCTGGAACTATGCCAATTAATCCAAAATCTTGTGAAACTGATAAATCAATAAATATTATGCATATTCATGGCAAAAATGATCAAGTTATTTCTTATTCAGATAGCTGGGAATGGAAAAATTGGAATTCTGTTGGCACTATGATGGATATAAAAACCCTTATTAGTTTTTGGGGAGATAAAAATTTATGTTTATCCAAATCCTCTCAAGAATTAAGTGAATATTCTGAAATAACTTATTCTGATTGCAAAGATAATACGAAAGTAAAACTATTTGCTCTTAATAAAGTAGGACATGAGTGGCCTAAAGAAATAAATTCTACTTCAACGAATGAGTTTATTTGGAATTTTTTAAAAGAAAATTAATTTCAAAAAAATTCTGTATAAGGTTCAGAATCTACTGGTGTATATTTTGAAGGAGGAAATTCAGTTAATGCATCTTCATCAATATCTGTTCCCCAGCCAGACCCTTCAGGAGGAGAAGTGAATCCATCTTGAATATCAATATTATTTGTAAGAATTTTTTTATATCTTTCAAGAAAACTTACAAAAATTTCTTGTTTATATAAGTTTGGAATACTCATATCTAAGTGTAAACTTGCCACAGTAGAAATAGGGCCATTAGAGTTATGAGGTGCGACACTTAAATAGTGAGTTTCTGCCGCTGTAGCAATTTTCTTTAGTTCACTCAATCCACCTGCATGGCATATATCAGGTTGTAATATAGATACAGATTTATTTTCAAATAATTTTTGGAAATCCCATCTATTGTATAGTTGTTCTCCTGTTGATAAGGGAATAGTAGTTTTTTGAGAAAGTTTATCTAGCATTTCTAAATTATCAAATTGAATAGGTTCTTCAACCCAAGCTAAATCATATGGTAGAAGTTTATTTAGAACTTTCAATGCACTTCCAAAATCAAGTCTGGCTCGAATATCTACTGCTATTTGTATGTTTTTACCAACTTCTTCTCTAACAGCCTTAACTAACTCTATTCCTTTATATATATTTTCGTTTTCTATATTGTATTTGCCTATAAATGGATAAAACTTTAAGCATTTATATCCACTATCAATAATTTTTTTTGCTGCATTAGCATGCTCCTCAGGAGTTTCTAAGCCTTCGAACCAACCATTTGCATATACAGGGATTTTTTCTCTGACCTTACCTCCTAATAATTGATATACCGGTACATCTAAGGCTTTCGCTTTGATATCCCAAAGAGCAAGATCAATTGCACTAATAGCACTCATTGTTACAGCTCCGCCGGTCCAAGTAACTCTTCTGTACAAGGAAGTCCAAATGAATTCTATATCGAAAGGGTCTTTATCTATTAGAAATTTAGCAAAATCCAAAATTTCAGATTCTAACGCTTGATCTTTATATTGTAGACTTCCTTCTCCGATACCATAAATGCCATCATCAGTATAAATTTTTACGAAAAGCCAGTTATTAGTGTCCCCACCTACTGAAGTTTTATGAGATTCAGCAGCCATTTTTAAAATTTTTACATCGGTTATTTTCATCTTTTACTCAGTTCTGAAATTTTAGAAAATAACTCATTTTCATCAAAAATAGAAATTGTTTTTATATGTTCATTAGATTTCTCCGGAAAAACTCTTTTTAATAGAGCTTCTGAATTCTTCATCAATTTATTTGAGTCATCAGTAAAATACTCTCCTAGAACAGACAACTTAATAACTTTATAACCTTCATCAAATTCATAAAATATATATTCTTTTTCTTTATTCATAATAATTAATCTATATCAAAGTTAGTAATGAGTATGTATTTAGATATTATCTTTCAACCAGTTTTCTAAATATTCTACTTGATCATCAGAAAATCTTAAGCCAAGTTTTGATCGCCTCCAAAGAATATCTTCTGCAGATTTGGCAAACTCCATATTTATTAACCATAGAACTTCTTTTTCAGTGAGATTCCAACCAAAATTTATACCTAAATCTTCTACAGTATTACTTTCATTTAAGATATCTATAGCATTAGTACCATAAGCCTTCACTAATCTTATAGCCCATTTTTCATCTATAAAATTATATTTATCTAAAATTGAATTAACTAGTTTACTCACTTCATTAGGGTCAAAATTTCCACCTGGTAAGTATGAATCCTTTGTCCAGTTATTTTTTATATTTTTAAAATATGGTTTCAATTCATCAATTACTTTTTCAGCTAAAATTCTATAAGTAGTAATTTTGCCTCCAAAGACACTAATTAGAGGTGTTTTACCATTATTTGAATCTGCTTTGATAACATAATCTCTAGTAACATTTTGAGCTTCTGATTTATTATCATTAAATAGTGGTCTAACACCTGAATAAGTATGAACAATATCATTTATATCAACTTGAACGTCAAGGTACTCAGATATAGACTCAATAAGATATTTTTTTTCTTCTAAACTACATTGAACTTTATTTGGATCTCCTTCATATTCAATATCTGTTGTACCTATAAGAGTAAAATCTGTTTCATAAGGTATTGCGAAAATTATTCTTCCATCACTATTTTGAAAAATATAATTACTGTTATTATCAAAAAGTTTTTTTGTAATAATATGGCTACCCTTAATCAATCGAGTTTCGGTTGAATTTTTTTGTTTTAAATTTGATTCAATAACACTAGTAACCCATGGTCCAGAACAATTTACGATTGCAGAAGAAGTGATTTTTTCTTTATTACCATTTTGGGAATCAAGGATGATATCCCAGACATCATTATTTCGAGTTGCTCTTTCAAAAGTAGTTCGAGTCTTAATAACAGCTCCATTATTTTTAGCATCCCTAGCATTTAATGCAACCATTCGAGAATCTTCAACCCAACAGTCAGAATATTCAAATCCAATTGAAAATTTATCTTTGAGCGGAATTCCACTTTTATGTTTTTTTAAATTAATTTTTTTAGTTGGAGGGAGTAATTTTCTACCACCCATATGGTCATAAATAAATAAGCCTAATCTAAGTAGCCATGAAGGCCTAAGACCTTTATGATGTGGAAGTGTAAATCTTAGAGGCCAAATAATATGAGGCATAGACTTTAAAAGGATTTCTCTTTCTCTAAGTGATTCTCTAACTAACTTAAAATGAAAAAATTCAAGATATCTAAGTCCTCCGTGTATTAGTTTAGTAGAAGAGGAAGAAGTTGCTTGAGCAAGGTCATCTTTTTCACATAAAAGTACGCTTAGACCTCTTCCAGCGGCATCTCTAGCGACTCCAGTTCCATTAATACCGCCACCAATAACAACTAAATCAAATTTTTGCATTTAAATTATCAAAATTAATTTTTTATTCTGTTCTTAATTCTCACAAAATTCTTCAGATAATAATGATATATAAATCCTTTTATTTGAGGTTTGCCAATTTTTTTTCTCAATTTATTTTCAAAATTAGTATATGGACAGGTTATGTCAGTTGAAAAAATCAGATAGACGGTCCAACTTAACAACGGGAATGTAATATACCACTCAGCCAGAACTATATAAAAGGGTATAGAGAAAAAAGTTACAACTAAAAAAATATGGTGAGATATGACAACTATATAGAATAAGAGTTTATCTGAAAAAATAAGTATAACCTTTCATATTTCAAACTAACATTAGGCTATCATAAAATAAGTTCATAATATAGATTCTATTTTGTAAACTTAAATATTCTACTTCCTAATCTATCGGTTACATAAAAAATACCATCTGTAAAATGAATATTAGATGGTTTCCAACTTTCCATATGATATATTTCTATCATATCTCCTTGATCGTTAAGTACTGCAATAGCACCAATTCCCGGAAGAGTTTGATATATATTTCCATTATCATCAACTGTTATACCATCTGGATTACCTGGTTCTGCAAATCTTCTAAACATCTTAGGTTCTGGCGGTTCATCTGACAGATGATTTTCCAGAACGACTAATCTATTAGCTCTCGTTTCAGAAATAAAAACTTTCTCTGAACTAATTGTTATTCCACTTGGAAAAGCTAAATCTGAAATGAATAATTCTATGTCATTCTTCAC
>Ga0114933_10002008_pt1 | contig 21797 bp, 23 predicted proteins | sample 4SBtaG_FD_89691 | JGI IMG/M metagenome (GOLD analysis project Ga0114933, IMG submission 89691) | Deep subsurface microbial communities from Kolumbo volcano to uncover new lineages of life (NeLLi) - 4SBTROV12_W25 metaG | ecosystem: Environmental > Aquatic > Marine > Volcanic | place: Kolumbo... | reverse complement strand
GGCCCCCAGCTCGAGGCTCTCCAGCGGGCCAGGGTGAGCAGGCTCCAGATTCGACGCCGGTGGTCCCGCTTGCCGGACTGGTGCTCGGCCAGGAGCGCGCGGACGACCCCGGGCTCTGCGATGCCCTCGAGGGCCTCGGGCAGGCCGTCCAGGAGCGACTTACAGGGACCGGCCAGCCAGTGGGCGAGGGGAGTCCCGAAGCCCTTCTTGGGTCGGTTGACGATGTCCTTGGGGACCAGGCCCGAGAGCGCCTGCCGGAGCAGGACCTTGGTCCGGCGGCCACGGATCTTGTGCTTCGTCGGCAGGTTCTGGGCGATGTCGATCAAGCGATGGTCGAGGAAGGGGCTGCGCAGCTCGATCGAGTGGAGCATCGTGGCCCGGTCGGCCTTGGTGAGCACGCCCTCGCCCAAATACAGCCGCTGATCGAGGTACATCGCCGCGTCCGCGACGTCCGCACTGGCGACGTCCGAGGCCCAGCGGTCCACCACGTCCCAGGGGTCCGGTCCCGCTCCGACCAGGCCCGCGAGCTCCTCGGGCAGGAAGGCGCCCAGCCAGATCTGATTTCGCCGGTGCCAGGGGTGATCCAGGCCCGCGGCGAAGCGTCGCGCGAGGTAGCCCGAGCCCAGGTTGCCTCGGCTGGCGGGGAGGCGACGGGCCAGCCGCGACACCACCGAGCGCCCGACGGTGGCCGGAGCGGCGAGGCGGTGCGCGAAGTAGCTGGGGTAGCCCCCGAAGTGCTCGTCGGCGCCGTCCCCGCTGATGGCCAGCTTGTGACCGGCGGCCCGGACGCCCTCGGACAGGACCCACATCGAGGGCAGCGAGCCATCGGCCAGGGGCTCGCACATACCCTCGGCCAGGGCGTCGAGGACCTCGGGGAGCCGTCCGGACCGAAAGCGCAGCTCGGTGTGGTGGAGGCCCAGGTGTTCGGCGACGGAGCGGGCCGGACCCGACTCGTCGAAGCTCGGCTCGTCGAAAGCGACGGAGAAGCTGTGCAGCTCCGAACGGCACTCCTGGGTCGCCAGCGCGGCGATGGCGGAGCTGTCGATGCCCCCGCTCAACAGGATGGCGAGGGGGAGGTCCGTGTCGGTGCGCTTTCGCACCGCCATGCGGAGCGAGGTGGTGATCGCCTCGATCCAGCGCTCCTCGGCCAGGCCGCGGCGCAGATCGCCGTGCCCCGGCAGCGGAGGGCTCCACCAGCGCTCGACGCGCTCGCCGTCGGCGTCGCAGACCAGGGCGGTGCCGGCTTCGAGCTTCTGGATGCCGGCGTAGATGCTGCGCGGCGCCGGCACGTACTCGAAGAGCAGGTACTGGCGCAGCGCCACCGGATCGATGCGCCGCTTGACGGCCGGGTGGACGAGGAGCCCCTTGAGCTCCGAGGCGAAGAGCACCGTGCCGTCGTCCAGGCGCGTCCAGTAGAGCGGCTTCTGGCCGACCCGATCCCGTGCCAGCCAGAGCGTGCCCGGCTTCCACGCCGCCACGGCGAACATGCCCTCGGTGCGCTCCAGGCCGCGAGCGAGCCCGACCTCGGCGGTCAGGGCCAGCAGGACCTCGGTGTCGCTCTCGGTCTTGAAGGCGTAGCCCAGGGCGTCGTGTTCGGAGCGCAGACCCTTGTGGTTGTAGATCTCGCCGTTGAAGCACACGCCGACATCGGGACCCAGCTGGGGCTGGCGACCGTTCTCCCGGTCGACGATCGACAAGCGCCGCGCAGCGAGCACGCCGTCGGCGACCTCGACGATGTGCTCGTCGTCCGGCCCGCGGTGCGCGAGGGTCCGGACCATGCGAGCGACCGGCGCTCGATCGACGGGCCCCCGGAAGTTGAAGGCCCCGGCGATGCCGCACATCAGGCCTCTCGGAGCGAGGCCCGGGACACGACCTCCTCTTCGGTCTCGAGGTTCCGCACGCTGTGGATGCGGTACGGCGCCTTGTCGCGCACGTCGTAGTGCATGCGGATCAGGACCTCGGCCACGATGCCCAGGGTGACCTCGACCACGCCGAGCATGACCATCAGCGCGGATCCGACGCCCAGCACCGCCGCGACCGAGGGCTCCGTGAAGAAGCCGGCGGCCAAGGCGCCGAGCCCGGTCAACGCGCCGAGGATGAGGAAGAGGAAGCCCGCCCAGCCGAAGAAGTAGATCGGCGTGACGTAGAAGTCCCGCAGGAACTTCACCGTCGTCAGGTCCAGCAGCACCTTGGGGATTCGGCCCAGGCCGTACTTGCTGACCCCGCGTGTGCGCGCGTGGTGTCGCACCGGCATCTCGACGAGCTTCGCGCCGGCCCAGGTCACGTAGATGGGGATGAAGCGGTGCATCTCGCCGTAGAGCGGGATGTGGCGGATGTACTCGGTCTTGTAGACCCGCAGCGTGCAGCCGTAGTCGTGCAGGTGCACGTTGGAGAGCGCCGAGATGAGCTTGTTCGCGACGCGGCTGGGGAAGTTCCGCGTGATCGCCGCGTCCTGGCGATCCTTGCGCCACCCGCAGACCACGTCGTAGCCCTCGTCGAGGCGCTCCAGCATCGCGGGGATGTCCGCCGGATCGTTCTGGAGATCAGCGTCCATCGTCACGATCAGGGGCTGGGTCGCGTGGCGGATGCCAGCGGTCAGCGCGGCGGTCTGGCCGTAGTTGCGGACGAAGCGGATGACGCGGACCCGGGTGTCGGCCGCCGCCAGCTCCAGCAGCTCCTTGTGGCTGTCGTCCTCGGAGCCGTCATCGACGTAGAGGATCTCGAACTCGATGTCCGCGAGCGCCGCGACGACGGCCTCGTGGAGCGGATGGAGGTTGCCCTCCTCCTCGAAGACCGGGACGACGACGGAGATCATTCGGGGGGCGCTTCGCCCTCCGGAGCCGGCTCGTCGGCAGCGCCTTCCTCGGCCGGTGCGTCGCCTTCGGGTGCGGCGCCGTCGGGTGCAGGCGCGCCCTCGTCTTCGGGGAGCACCTCGCCCGGGGCGGGCTCCCCATCCAGGCCGGAGCCGGCATCCGGCGGCGGACCGCCATCGACCGGGGGCGGTCCGGGGCGCAGGCTGCCGAGATCCGCGTCATCGCTCAGCGCGAGCTCCAGGCCCGCGACGTCGACCTCGCCGATCTCGATCGTCAGCTTGCCAGCGGGATCCGAGGCCGACGGGCCGTCGGAGTCCTTGTCGATGAAGCCGAGGATGTGGATCTCGCCGTAGCCCTTGGGGACCTTCAAGGAGAAGGGCCCGAGCTCCGGAACCTGCTCCGCTGCGACCAGCGCCGGGGCGCCCGTGCCTTCTTGCTGTAGCAGGTCCATGCGCACCTGGCCGGTGGCGCTTCCGTCGTAGGTCACGGTGCCCTCGAGCAGGACCGAGCCGTTGGTGAAGTCGAATCCGCCGGGACTCTGGGTGCGGTTTTCGTCGGCGCCGCCGGCAGCGGCCGGGTCGCCAGAAGGGGCATCAGCGCCGCCGGACGGACCGCCCTGGGGGGGAGTCTGCGTCTCGGGGCAGCCGGTGAGGACGAGCAAGAAGCAAGCGAGGAGCGCAGGTTTCACGGTCGAGATCTCCGTCTTTGGAACACCTTCGGCTACCACCAGCGGAGTCACGCTGTCAACGGGTTGGGCCCCAGCTTGACGGCGCTCGCACGCGCGCGGTAGGAACGGTCTCCCACAACGCCGAGTATCGCGCACCCCATGTCGGTCACCGTCCGCGGTTACGTCTTCATCGACTCTCTTCAGCCGCAGCTCGCTGCCTTCACGGGCACGACCTGTCGCGGTTTCCTGCCCCTCGCCGGCCAGGCTTCGCTGTGGGTCGAGACGGCGCCCGGGATGATCATCAACCGGGTGACGGATGTGGCGCTCAAGGCGACGCGCGCCGTGCCGGCGGTTCAGGTCGTGGAGCGCGCGTTCGGGCTCCTCGAGGTCCACCACGACGACAAGGGCGAGGTCCTCTCTGCGGGCGACGCCATCCTGGAGTACCTCGACGCCGACAAGGGCTCGGTCAACAAGCCCAAAGTCGTCTCCAACCAGATCATCCGCGCGGTCGAGGCCTACCAGGCCCAGCTCATCAACCGGAACCGCCAGGGGATGATGCTCATCCCGGGGCAGTCGCTCTTCATCCTCGAGACCGAGCCGGCTGTCTGGGCGGTCATCGCCGCGAACGAGGCCGAAAAGGCCGCGAACGTGAACCTCGTCAACCTCCGGCCCTTCGGCGCCTTCGGGCGCCTCTGGATGGCCGGCAGCGAGTCCGAGATCGACTCCGCGGCCCAGGCTGCGCAGGCCGTGATCGAGTCCCTCTCTACCTGAACGAATACCCAATCGGAGAATCCAGATGGCTGATGCCCTCGGAATGATCGAGACCCGTGGCTTCGTCGGCATGGTCGAAGCCGCCGACGCGATGGTGAAGGCCGCGCGCGTCGAGCTCGTCGGCTACGAGAAGATCGGTGGTGGCTATGTCACCGCGGTCGTTCGCGGCGACGTCGCGGCGGTGAAGGCCGCCACGGAAGCCGGCGCCCGCCAGGCGCAGCGCGTCGGCGAGCTGGTCAGTGTCCACGTCATCCCGCGTCCGCACGCGAACATCGACGAGGTCCTCCCGCTCGGTCGCGGCCCACAGGGCTGATCGATGAAGCTCGGTCGCATCGTCGGGACCGTGGTCTCGACGCGAAAGGACCCCAAGATCGAGGGTCTGCGCCTGTACCTGGTGCAGGACCTGTCCTTGTCGCTGGCCGGCAAGGAGTCCTTCGTGGTGGCGGCCGATGTCATGGGTGCCGGCGTCGGCGAGGTCGTGCTCTACGCGAGCGGCTCCTCGGCCCGGCAGACCGACGTCACGAACAACCGGCCGGTGGACGCGGTGGTCATGGCCATCGTCGACTCCATCGACCGCGAGGGCGAGCTCGTGTTCAACAAGCTGCCGCCCTTTCCCGAGTCTGAAGGCTGATGCAGGCCGACGAGATCCAGAGCATCGTCGAACGGGTCCTGGCCCGGGTCCGCGCGGGGGACATGCCCTATGCGGACGCGCCGCCCGAGAACCCCCACGGCGTCTACAAGACGGTGTCGGAGGCGGTGGACGCGGCGCGGACGGCGCAGCGGCTGCTCATCAACCTGCCCCTCGAGAAGCGTCGCGAGATCATCGCGAACATTCGGCGTCGCACCGCCGAAGACGTGCACACGCTGGCGCGCTTCGCCCATGAAGAGACCGGCCTCGGGCGGACCGAGGACAAGGTCAAGAAGAACCTCCTCGTCATCCATCGCACCCCCGGCCCCGAGATCCTCGAGCCGACCGCGTGGACCGGTGACGGCGGGCTGACGCTGATGGAGCGCGCACCCTACGGCGTGATCGGCTCCATCACGCCCTGCACGAATCCGACCGAGACCATCATCTGCAATGGCATCGGCATGGTGTCGGGTGGAAATACGGTCGTCTTCAACACCCACCCGGCGGCCAAGGGCGTGTCGGCCTACTGCATCGACCTGATCAACCGGTCGAGCATCGAGGTCGGCGGCCCCGACAACATCATGTGCTGCGTCGAGACCCCGACCATCCAGTCGGCGACGGAGCTCATGCACTTCCCGGGGCTCCGGCTCATCGTGGTCACGGGCGGCCCCGGCGTGGTCAAGGCCGCCATGAACTCGGGCAAGAAGGCCATCTGCGCCGGCCCGGGCAATCCGCCGGTCGTGGTCGACGAGACCGCCGACATCGAGGACGCGGGGCGCAACATCGTCGCGGGCGCGAGCTTCGACAACAACGTCATCTGCACCGACGAGAAGGAGGTCCTGGTCGTCGACAAGGTCGCGGATCGGCTCTTCGACGCCATGACGAACACCGGCGCCGTGCGGCTCCGCAACCACCAGATCACGCGGCTGGAGAAGCTGATCCTGACCCCGGACGGGCTCCACGTGAACCGCGACTGGGTCGGCAAGATGCCCAGCGCGATGCTGCGCGAGATCGATGTGCCCTTCACGGGCGACCCCCGGCTCATCGTCTGCGAGGTCCCCTTCGATCACGCCTTTGTGCAGCACGAGCTGTTGATGCCGGTCATCGGCGTCGTGCGCGTGCGCGACGTGCACGAGGGAATCGACCTGGCCAAGGAAGCCGAGCACGGCTTCGGGCACACCGCCTCGATGTACTCCAAGAACCTGGACGCCTTGCACCGTATGGCGCGGGTGATGGACGTCAGCATCTTCATCAAGAACGCCCCGAACTACGCGGGCCTCGGCTACGGCGGCGAGGGCTACACGAGCTTCACGATCGCCAGCCCAACCGGCGAGGGCCTGACCACCGCGCGCGACTTCACCCGCGTCCGGCGGTGCACGCTGGCCGGCTACTTCCGCATCGTCTGAGCATGGGAGACGCGCTCGCCATGGTGGAGCTCGACTCCATCGCGCGCGGCTACCGCGTCGTCGACGCCATGGTGAAGCGCTCGCCCGTCGAGGTCCTCGAGGCCAACGTCGTCGAGCCCGGCAAGTATCTGGTCCTCTTCGCCGGCGGTGTGGCCGAGGTCGACGAGGCCTTCGCCGCCGCGGTCGAGGTCGGCGACGCCCACCTGGTCGACACCTTGGTGTTGCCCATGGTGCACGGCGCCATCGTCCCGGCGTTGCGAGGCTTCGTGAACTGCAAGGAGCCCGATACCATCGGGGTGATCGAGGGGATCTCCGTCTCGACGACGCTCCACGCCTGCGACCGCACGCTCAAGGACGCCGACGTCGTCCTGGCCGGGCTGCGGCTGACCCCGGGGCTGGGCGGCAAGGCCTACTTCGTCGTGCACGGCGAGCAGTCCGATGTCGAGGCCGCTGCGGACGCCGCGACCGCGGTCCTGGGCGAGCGCAAGGTCGGCGTCGAGGTCATCCCGCGACCCCACGAGGACTTTCTCGCCACGCTCCTTCGCCCCGCGCCCTTTAGAGTGGAGACCTGATGGAGCTCGCCCGCGTCATCGGCAACGTCGTCGCCACCCGGAAGCACAAGGCCCTCGAAGGGGTGAAGCTCCTTTTGATCCAGCCTCACGATCACAACGGAGAGGCTCAGGGGGACCCGATCGTCGCCGCCGACCCGATCCAGGCGGGCGTGGGAGACGTCGTCCAGTGGATCTGTGGGCGCGAGGCCGCCCTGGCCTTGCCCGACACCTTCACGCCGGTCGACGCCTCGATCGTCGCGATCGTCGATCACGTCTGGGGGCGCGAGTGATCCTCTGTCGGGTCATCGGGAACGCCGTCAGCACCGTGAAGCTCCCGGTCTACGAGGGCCACACCGTGCTGGTCTGCCGTCCGGTCAAGTGGGACGGCAAGACCCCCAACGGCCACGTCTTCCTGGCCAGCGACTCGGTCCAGGCGGGCGAGGGCGATCTCGTCCTGTGCGCCCGCGAGGGCAACACCGCCCGCCAGATCCTGGCCGACGACGACTCCCCCGTTCACGCCGTCGTGATGGGCATCGTCGATGACATCCACGTGGGCTGAGCATCCGGCGTAACGTCGGGCATGCTCGCCCTCCTCAGCTGCGGTGCTTGGTCCGAGCGGCCAGAGCGCGGCGCCGGGGGTGAGCCAGATCTACCTCGATCTCGGCCAGCACCTCGTCGAGCCGGTCCTGCTGCTCGCTGAGTGCAAGGTCCACCGAGTCGTGGCCACCCGGGATGGCGGCGCGCGTGCCGATGAGGCCCTCCTGCGCCAGGTAGTCCGCGTAGGCCACCATGCTCGCGATCACGGCTCTCTGCTGTCCCAGCTTCTCCATCAGTTCCTGTGAGACGCCGGCACCCAGCGCCAGATCCTGGCGAGCCAAGGCGCGGTTCACTTGAAGGAGTCGTTCGTTCCATAGGTGAACGGCGTCTCGCGTGCGAAGTAGAAACGCGGTGCGATCGTCAGCCACCACATCCTGCGCGGCGGGGATTCGTGTGCCATCCCCGGCGACCGTGCCTGTGCGGCTCGCGATGACGCCTATCAACCCGACGATGACGACGAGCGCTCCGGCGAGGATGGCGAAGTCTCCGCCGTCTCCGCCCACGATGATGCCTCCTCCGCCGAGCGCGGCTCCCAGTGCGAGGGCGGTCAGGCCGGGCTTGAACGCAGCCGCCCGGGAGGAGGCCTCGTCGATCCAGTGGAGGCAGTTGACCACCTGTTGGGTGAGCGCCACCGGCTGAAGGCGTTCGGTCAACGGCGACCCATGAAGATGCGCAGCACGTACCAGAACATCAGCGCCACGCCTGCGAAGAGGCTGAGGCTCGCGCTGACGTAGCGGTCGCGCGGGTAGCGATGCAGGACGTTGGAGGTGTCGTAGAGGATGACGCCGCCGGCGAAGACGACCATCGCGACCGAGAACCAGGTGCCGAGGTGGAAGCCGAAGACGAGGCTGCCGACGATGAGCAGGATCGCCCCCACGCCGATCCACTTCAGCGTGGCGCCCATGAAGGAGAAGTCCTTGCGGCTCGTGATCGCGACCGTGGTCAGGCCGGCGAAGCCGAGGAGCGTGACCAGGGCGGCGCTGGAGATGGCGCCCGGGGCGTACATGTCGGCGAGGTACAGCATCGGGACGAAGATGAGCGCCTCGGCCACGATGTAGCCCAGCAGGGCGGCGTACTGGGCGGGCAGCGACTTCGCGCGCGCGGCTACGGAGCTGAAGAGCCAGCCCACGACCATGAACGCGCCGAGGACCAGGAGCCAGCTTCCGCTCAGCATCGTGGTCGCGATCGGCTCGGCGAGGCCGGTCATGAACAGGCCGATCTCGAGCAGCGTGAACAGCGCGATGGCTCCGAAGAGGTGGACGTAGGTCTTGGCGATGAAGGCGGCGCGGACGTTGACGGAGGCGTTCGCGACGGGGGTCATGGCAGTCATGCGACGAACTTAATCACCGGATAGCGATCCCAGGATGATGAAGTGGGCCCAGCTACTCGCGTGGCGGTGGATGTGGCCATGGGTCGGCTCCTTCGGCTGGCTCATGTGGCGCATGACCGCGACGGGACAGGAGAAGGTCCCCCGCGAGGGGCCGATCCTCATCCTCCCGAACCACACCTCGACCTTCGATCCGATCTGGGCGGCCTTCTTCCTGTGGCGGCCGATGCACTTCATGGCCAGCGCCCAGCTCTTCCGGTTCAAGGCCTTGTCCCTGCTCATCCGGCTCTATGGCGCCTTCCCGAAGGCCAAGTTCGTGCGCGACAAGGACGCCATGGTCACGCTGCACAAGCTCTGGGACGCGGGTCGGCCGGTGCTGATCTTCCCGGAGGGGCGCCGCACCTGGGATGGCCGCCCGCACGAGGTCCTGCCGGGCATCGGGCGTCTCATCACGCGGCTGGGGGCGCGGGTCGTCTACGCGCGCATCAAGACAGGGCACCTGAACCACCCGCGCTGGGCAACGTACCCGCGGTGGGTCTCCATTCAGGTCGAGTACGACGGCCCGCACACCTACGAGGGCTGGGACAACGAGGCCATCACCGCCGACGTCAACGAGCGGATCCGCATCGACTACCGCGCCGAGGCCGAGGGCTTCACCTTCGGGTGGCGCATGGCCCACGGCCTCTCCGACTACCTCTGGGCTTGCCCCGAGTGCTTCGAGACCGACGCTCTGCGCGTCGACCCCAAGGACGGGAACGCGGCCTTGTGTCAGCAGTGCTCCGCGCACTGGGTGCTCGACACCAGCAATCGCATGCATCGTCGGGACAGGGACGAGGAGCCGCTGTTGGTCCCGGACGCCCGAGACCGGGTGGTCGCCCACTTCGGGGATCCCCCGGTGGTCGACCGCGAGCGCTTCGAGACCGAGGACATCGTCATCTGGTGCACGGGCAGCATCGGCACGGTCGAGCGGGGCGCGAAACCCGAGCCCGTGGCCGAGGGCCGCCTCACCTTGACCTCCCAGCGCCTGGCCGTCAGGGACGACCGCGGCGAGGAGCTGTGGGGTACGGAGCTCGCGGACATCCGCGTCATCAGCTTCGAGCTCCACAACGTGCTCCAGATCCGGACCCGCTCACACGAGGGCCTGTTCCAGGTGACCCCCGGCGTCGAGAGCACGCTGATGTGGGGCCACTTCATCTCCTCGTGGCGCGATATCCGTCAGCGCGAGCAAGAGACCCACAAGGAGAAGGCATGAGCTTCGGCATCTACGGCGCCTACGGCTACACGGGCGAGCTCGTCGCTCGCGAGGCCGCGCGCCGCGGCCTGAAGCCGCTGTTGCTGGGCCGTCGCGAAGAGGCCCTCGCGCCGATCGCCGAGGACCTGGGCCTCGAGTACAGGGCGGTCAGCCTCTACGATGACGGGCTGGTCGAGGCCCTCGCCCCGCTCGACTGCGTCGTACACTGCGCCGGGCCCTTCTTCCGGACCTGGGAGGGCATGGCCGACGCCTGCGTGAAGGCGAAGACGCACTACCTGGACGTCACCGGCGAGATCGTCGTCTTCGAGGCGCTCGCGGCCTTCGGGACCCGAGCGGCCGCAGCCGAGGTGATGGTCGTGCCCGGGGTCGGCTTCGACGTGGTCCCGACCGACTGCCTGGCCCTGCACCTCGCGGAGCAGCTCCCGGGAGCGACGCAGCTGGACCTGGCCATCCTCTTGCTGGGCGGCATCTCACACGGGACCGCCACGACCATCGTCGCGGGCCTGGGCGAGGGCGGCGCGATCCGCGACGGCGGCCGCATCAAGAAGGTGCCCAACGCTCACGACGTGCGCGACATCGACTTCGGGCGCGGCCCGGTCCGGTGCTGCACCATCCCCTGGGGTGACGTCAGCACGGCCTTCTACTCGACCCGCATCCCGAACATCCGCGTCTACGCGAGCATCCCCAAGCCGGTGATCACGGCGATGGGTGTCTTCGGCGAGTTCGGCGCGGCGGTGATGGGCTCGCCGAGCGCCCAGAAGCTGCTCCAGGGCTGGGTCGATCGCAACCTGCACGGACCGAACGAAGAGGAGCGCGCGGGCGGAAAGAGCGTCTGCTGGGGCCAGGTCACCCGGGACGGCACGACGCGGACGGCGCTCTTGACCGGACCGGACGGCTACACGCTCACCGCGCTCACGGCCCTGCATGCGGTCGAGCGCGTGGAGCGCGGCGACGTGAAGCCAGGCTTCCAGACCCCCGCCAAGGCCTGGGGTTCCGGCTTCGTCACCGAGGTCGAGGGCGTCACGATCACCGAGGTCGATCCGGCCTGATCTTGCGATCGGGGGCGCAGACCTCGAAGGCACGGAGCACCTCCTGGTGCGCCCCTCCGGCGAGCTCGCCGTCGACGGCGACCACCGCCAGCAAGGAGGCGTTCTTCATCGCCCGGGAGTCCGCTGCATCGATGACGGCCTGTCCGGCCGCCAGGGCCTCGTCCGTCGTCTGACCGACCATCGCGCTCTGCCAGGCCCTCCGCGCTCTCGCCACGAGGTCCTCGCAGTCGATGGCGTCCTCGGGGGTCGGGGCGTCGATGCCCTCGAGCGCGACCTTGGGCCGAGGCCAGATGTCGGATGGAGGGTTGAGAGGATCCAGTCGACCGGGACAGTCCACGGGGGCGTGAACGCCGCGGCTCCCCTCCAGGCGGGCCTGCCATGAGGTGACGTCCTCGCCGGCGAGGCGTGCTTCCTCCACCAGGAGCGCGTGGAAGGTGCTCATGTGGGGCACCCGCTCCCAGGCGGTGTCGATGCGGGCGGCCCGGTCGCGCGGCGAGGCGAGGGGCTCTTTCGTGAAGACCCACCAGGAGTCACAGCCGTCGACCGGCTGCCAGCCGGCCAGCTGCATCGCGGGCTTGGACTTCTGGAAGAAGCCGGCCGTGATGTCGACGAGCAGGACGTCGATGCGATCGGACATCCAGGCGAAGCGGTCCAGCGGGTCGTGCATGCCCACGAGCGCGGGTGTGGTCAGACCGAGGGGGTCCACGACCCGGTTGTCCTGGGTGTAGGCGAACAGCCCCAGCTCGGTGAAGCTCACCCGAGCGTCTTCCGGCGCGTTCACGACGGACCACGCCGTCGGCCATGCGCCGTGGGCGTTGTCGTCCCAGCCCCAGTCCAGCGCCTTGGGCCCAAAGGTCGTCTTGGCCACGCGGATCGTCGAGGGCATCGGCAGTCGATCGTGCCGAGCGAGGTCCCGGACCCTCGCCGTGGGGGCGAGGGCAAAGGAGAGGGCCAGGCAGGCTGCGAGCACCGGCCAACGGGCGCGGCCGCCGATCGAGACCAGGCACCAGGCCAGCGCGGGCAGCGCGGGCATGAGCAAGCGGTAGTTGTCGAAGATGTCGCCGCCGACCGCCACGCACATCGCGACGTAGGCCGCCGCGACGAGCGCGGGGAGGCTGCGTATCCGCCACAGCATCGCGCCGATCAGCAGCACGCCGAGGCCCCACTCCCAGCCGAAGTTGAGCAGGTACATCACGCCCTTGATCCAGCCGCCGCCTTCGACCTTGGCGTGGAAGGTGTTCGGCAGGATCGAGCCGAAGAGCGCGAGCTTGGTCGCGACCAGGGCGACGGCGCTGGCGAGCACGATCGCGCCCCCGCGCAGGGCTTGGCGCCGGTTCCCACCGGTGGCGAAGTGCCAGCCGATCACCAGCAGCGGCACGACCGCGGCGTCCGGTCGGATCCACGGGGCCAGCGCCATGGCGACCGACGCGATCGGCAGGCCGCCGGCGCGCTCGCGGGGGTAGGCGAGCCAGGCCAGGGTCACCAGCAGCGCGACGACGGGCGTCTCCATGCCCTGGACCGCCCAGTACGGCAAGAAGGGCACGCCCGCGAGCAGGGCTGTGACGGCGAGCTGGTCGCGCCAGTCGTCGAGGGCCCGCACCACGACGAAGACGGCGGTCAGGGCGCAAGCCAGCCCGACGACCTTGGCGACGCGCAGGGGGTCTCCACCGGTGAAGGGCGCCAGGAACAACGCCCAGCCCAGGTTGGTGAGGCCCTCGACGTGCTCGCCGGGGTTGAAGACCAGGCCCTCGCCGATGCGCAGGTGACGGGCGTAGCGGAGCGTGATGTAGCTGTCGTCGACCCAGGACGCCGTGTAGTGCAGGGCGTGCACCAGGCAGGCCGCCGCGGCCGCCAGGGGGGCGACGAGGCGCTTCAGATCTCGTTGACCCGGTCGAAGAAGAGCGCGTGGTCGCGGGCGAAGTCACCGAAGCCCAGGAAGACCTGCTCCTTGAGCTCCTCGTGCTGCGCGGGATCGCTGAACTGGAAGGCGCGTCTCAGACCCTTCACGGCCCACTCGAAGTGGTCTGCCTCGGCGCCGCCGCCGTGGCCGCTGTGGATCTCGATCCAGGCGTAGGCGAAGTGCTCCCAGCGCGCGATCTTGATCTGCGTCGAGCGCAGGTACGCGGTCAGCTCCGGGTCGCCCTGCTCGAAGGCGGTGTCGATCAGGCTGAACTCCCCGTCGGCCAGGACCTCGGAGCCCAGGTGGTAGCCGATGGAGCGGAAGATGCTCGCCAGCGTGTCGGGGGAGTGGGCGCCGTAGCCGATGGCCACGCGCTCCTGGAGCCCGTCTAGCCAGGTCGGATCCGCCAGCGCCGCGTTGACCTCCGCGGGGTCCGTCAGGCGGCTGTACTGCAGGATGCCCTGGAGCGTGGCCTGGGCCAGGCAGCGGTGGGTGTCGCGGTGCTCGGTGTCGGAGTCGTCGAACTCGTCGCGCGCTGCGTCGAAGAAGAAGCTCGCCACCAAGACGCTGCGGTCCGCGAGGGCCACGATGGGCTGCTCGCGGTCCATGAAGAGACCTCGGCTGCGGCCGATCTTGGCGGCCAGGGCGGCGACACCGCTCCCGAAGTAGCCGTTCCAGCTGGTGTACCGGCCCATGAAGCGAAGCAGCGCCGCGTGGCTGCGCATCGCCCGACCGAGGGCTTGTTCGACCAGCGCGTTGCTGGCTCCGAAGTCGAATCGTGCTTCGAGATCGTGCTTGTGAATCCGTGTCGGCATGGTCCGGTTCTAACAGAGAACTACAGCGCCTTCTGCTTCGCCTTGCCTCGCCGCTTCTTCATCAAGTCCTCGAGCTCGGTGTCCACGGCGAAGTCGAGGGCCTCCTCGACCCGCATGCGCTCGACCGCCTCGTCGAGGGCGGCGGTGACGTCGTTGCTGGCGGGGTTCGAGACGACGCGCTGGTAGACCTCTTCGAAGGTGTCGGCCATCGACAGCATGCCGGCCTCGACGGCTGCGGCGCGGCCCCACAGGGACTTGCGCCGATCGAGGATGCGCGTCAGGTCGGACTCGGCCTTCTGAAGGTGCTTGCGGTCGACCGCGTCGGTGGCCTCCTCGAGCTGAGCCCGGATCTGACCGATGCGTCGGTTGATGCCCTTCTCGTCGAGGTCCTCCCAGCGCTCGCGCATGGCGAGCCAGGCCATCCAGAGGCCGAGGAAGTCGACGGTCGCGTCGTCGAGGTCCTCGACGTTGCGATCGGAGAGCTGGGTGCTGCTCGTCTTGGCGATCTGCCGGAGCGAGTCCAGCCGGTCGAGCATCTTGTTGTAGGTGTTCCAATTGCGATCGTCGGGCCGCGCGCGGCGCTGGAGCTCCTCGAGCAGGTGCTCGCGCACGGTCGCTCGACGGTCGGCGCGCTTCTTGCGATTCACGAACTCACGAAAGACCGGGCTCGAGGGCACGAAGAGGGCGGCGATGCCCTCGACGGCGAGGGCGGCGATGATCGGAATGGCCCCCACTCCGATGCCCAGCGGGATGCTCAACACGGCACCCAGCCCGAGCGCCCCCACCAGCCCCAGCACGCTCGCCTGGGAGGTGACCATCTCGGAGAGGTAGTTGGCGTCGGCCTCGCTGACCTCGTCGGCGGCTTGCCAGAGGTGGCGAACGGGCTTGAGCGGGTCCTTGGGATCGGCCATCAGAGAGAGACGCGCACCTGGCCCTTGCCCGAGGCGTGGAGCTGCTTGAGGATGCGCTCCTCCATCTCGACCGCCTCGGTGGAGCGTTGCCAGAGGGCGCTGCGCGGGCGGGGCTCGTCGATGAGGAAGTCGTCGGCGATGGTCGCCGGCTGGGTGGACAGGACCAGGACGCGGTCGCCCAGCAGGAGCGCCTCGGTCACGTCGTGGGTGACGAAGACCACGACGCAGGGGTTGGCCTCGATCAGGTCGCTCAGGAGCTCCTGCATCTCTTCACGGGTCTGGGCGTCCAGGGCCCCGAAGGGCTCGTCCATCAGCAGGATTCGGGGCTGCAGCACCAGGGCGCGTGCCAGGGCCACCCGCTGGTTCTGGCCGCCCGAGAGCTGGGCCGGTCGGAGCTCCGCCTTGTCGGCGAGGCCCACCTGCTCGAGGATGCGGTCGACCCGCTCCTTCTGCTCGGAAGCGGGCACCTTGGAGCGCCACAGGCCGAGGCGGAAGGGGAAGGCCACGTTCTCGCGCACGCTCAGATCGGGGCGGTTCGCATACCTCTGGAAGACCATGACGGCGTCGTCGTGGGGCCCGTCGCAGCGCTCGCCGTCGATGCGGACCTCGCCCTGGGTGGGGGTCACGACGTTGAGCGGGCGCACGCCTCCCATCATGCGCAGGATGGTCGACTTGCCGCAGCCCGAGGGCCCGAGCAGCATGGTGATGCCAGGCTTGTCCAGGCTCAGGTCGATGCCGTCGACCACGCGAAGGATGCCTCCCCCGGGCTTGGGGTATTCCTGAACCACGCCGTCCAGCTCAATCATTCGAGCTCCCAGTCATAGAGCCGCTTCTTGACGGCGGTCATGGCCGTGTGGGTGACGAGCGCGAGCCCGATGATCACGAAGATGGCCGCGAAGACCTGGTCCATGGCCGAGAAGCGCCGGGCGTGGGACATGAGCTGCCCCAAGCCGACCTCGGCGTTCACGTACTCGGCGACCGTGATGTAGGTCCACTCGATGCTCACCGCGACGATGACCGCGTCGGCGATGCGCGGCATGGCCATCGGCACGACCGCGTGGCGAATGGACTCCCATGGGGTCGCGCCCAGGTCCCGGGCGGAGATGTAGTAGGTCGGCGGCACCGCTCGGACCGCATCCCGCACCATCGGGATCAGGTAGACCACCGCACCCAGGAAGAGAAAGGTGATCTTCATCGACTCCTGGATCCCCAACCACATCACCAGGATGGGCAGGACGGCGACGATGGGGGCGGAGCGGAAGGGGTCCACCAACGGCGAGAGCGCGGCGTTCACCCGGGTGGAGGCGCCCATGAGGATCCCGATCGGCACACCGACGGCGATCAGGAGGAGCGCCGCGACGGCCACTCGGGACAGCGACGCGGCGGTCGCGGCGCCCAGGGGCGACTCGCCCTTGTCGGGGTTCCACGCCAGGTGGACGAAGGCCTCGGCGACCTCCCAGGGGGCCGGGAGCTTGTTCGCGGAGACCAGGTCCAGGCCGCTGAGCAGACACCAGACCCCGAGCACGACGACCACGGCGCCCGCACCCAGCATGCGCCGGGTGTTGGCGTCCAGGGCGTCGTAGGGGTTCCACATGCTCAGGAGCGGCTGTGAATGGCCAGTCGCGTGGTGCGGTTCGAGGCCCGGCACTCATCGAGGCTGAGGTCATCGGCCTCGGGCGCCTTCTCATCGCAGATGGGCTTGTCGGGGCCGTTTCCGACGACCTTGAAGCGCTCCCGCGGGAACTCCCACTGGACGACCAGGTAGTCCACGACGACCTGGGCCCGCTCCTGGGACAGCTTCATGTTCGTGCTGCGGGAGCCGGTGGAGTCCGTGTTGCCGCTGACCTCGAAGTAGGCGGAGCCGTTGTTCTCGATCAGTCCGACCATCTCCTCGTCGATGATCTGCTCGCTGCGCTTGTTCAGCTCGGAGCTGCCCGTCGTGAAGTTGATGGTGATGGGCTTGGTCAGCTGGGCCTCGCGGGCGTGGGCCTCGTCCCGCTCCTTCTCGGTGAAGACGAACTGCGGCTTGGCGGCGGCGGCCTTGGCGGCCGTGTCCTCGGCCAGCAGCTTCTGGACGTACTTGTACTCGAAGCTGTCCTGCGGGTTGATGACCGGAGAGTTCGGGTTCGCGAGCGCCCCGGCTCCTCGGTAGATGCCGTCGAAGCGCTTGTAGACGCGCTCGTAGTGGTTGGTACCGCCGGCCATACCGAGGACGCGGGCGTTGTCGTCGAGGCCCGTCCAGACGATCTCGTCGAAGAGGCCCTTCACGAAGGCGTCGCCTTCCTCGCGGGCGAGCAGCTCGAAGAACTCCTCGGTGTCGCGGAGCGCGCGGACGGCGTTGTCCGGGTCGGCCTCGGCGGCCTCGACGCCCTCGAGCCAGCCGGCGACGAAGCCCTGGAAGGCCCCGTCGTTCTTGGGATCGTCGAGGTAGCGGCTGTCGCAGACGATGACGTCGTAGATCAGGTTCGTGGCGGTCTTGGTCGAGTAGATGACGTGGGCGCCCTCGATGCCGGTCAGCGCCAGCGAGAGGTCCGGATCCCAGAGCGCGGCCGCTTCGGCGTTGCCGGACTCCAGCGCAGCGCGGACGCCGGCCAGGCCCTCGTCCGGGTTCACGTAGACGAAGTTGACGGAGTTCTTCTTGCGGGCGGTCAGCGAGCTGTTGTCGATGGCGTCGATGACCATTCCGTCGCTCGGCGTGTACTGCAAGAGCGCGATGGACTTTCCGGCGAGGTCCTCGATGGACTGGACGTCCTTGCCCGTCGCGATGATCGCGTCGGCTCCCTGGGTGTTGTCGACCACGACGATGGCCTTGGCGTCCAGGCCCGCGTTGCGCAGGTTCGGGTGCTCCTGGGCCCAGAAGTCGCTGGTGCGCCAGCTGCAGTGCGCGGTCTCGCTGGTGAAGATCGTCGACAGCGTCGGGATGTCGTCCTGGATGACGAACTCCACGTTCACGCCGTTCTGCTCGAAGATCGAGCCCGGCTGGGTCGTGAGCGAGTTGCCGTTCGCCACGAGCGCCGGCGCGTAGCCGTGGAAGCTCACGATCGAGACCTTGAGCGGGTTGCTCTTGGTGCCGAGCGTGCCGCCGTCGCCGTCAAAGGTCGGCGTCTTGACGTCGCCTTCGGTCCCGACGGTGACCGGGCCGACCTCGCCCTTGTCGGAGAAGCCCAGGTGGTAGATGGCGGCGCCGGCCACGGCGACGATGGTGAAGGCGAGGAGTCCCTTGGACAGGGGCGTCAGCTTGGCCATGTTCAGCTCTCGGAGGGGAAGGTGATGTGGAGGCTCTTGAGGCGATCGATCTCCGCCTCGTAGCGCGCGCGTTCGTTGGTGCAGATGTTCCGCGTCTCGGCCAGCCGGACGTTGATCTCGGCCTTGGCGTCGGCGACGTTCTGGAGCTCCTGGGCCAGGAGCGCCTCCAGGTCCGCGATCTGCTTGCGGATCTCCGTCGAGGCCTGGTCCTTGTACTCGTCCTGGCTGGCCAGGTCGGCGGTCGCCTTGGCCTCGGCCGCCTGGATGGTGGCGTCGAGCTCGGACTGGGCGGTGCGGAGCGCCTCGGCCTTGCGCTGAGCGTCCAGGAGGGGATCGCCGATCGTCCAGGTGGGCTCGGCGGCGTCCATCGCGAGCACGGCGGCCTTGCGCGCCGCCGGGTCGAGGGCCTTCATGGCGTCCAGGATCGTGAGCAGCTTCTCGGCGGGGTAGGGCGAGGTCTCGACGCCGAGCCGTGTGTAGAGCTCGGCCAGCGGGACGTCCGCCGCGACGTCGACGAGGGGCTCGACCGCGGGGGCGGCCGGCTCGGGCTCCCCAAGGGCTCCCGTGTCCCCCTCGAGATCGCGGGTCTCCGCCAGCAGGCGCTCGATGTCCTCGGGGCTCGGCGGGGCGTCGCCCGTAGCGCCGACGCGATCGCGTTCCGCTTCGTTCAGCTCAACAAGACCGGCCTTCGCCAAGGCCTTCAGCCATCTGCTCATCAGGGAACCTCTGGGCGTGCTGCCCGTGTTTCGGGCGCTCGAAACCCCTTATTGCCGGCAGTATCTTAGGTCCATGCTGCTGCTCCTTGCCTGCGCCGGATCTCCCGAGGACACCGCCATCGAGCCGATCGTCGAGTCGACGCGCTTCGAGGTCACGGTCCGCAACCCCGCGACCGTCTACCCCTTCATCCGCTCCGGCGTGCTGAGCGCTGACCGCGACGACTTCAGCGCGCCGATCGGCGACGACCTGCTCCTGCTCTTCGGCTGGGAGGGCACCGTGGTCACGGCGACCGCGTCGCTCTACGAAGGCCGCGACCCGACCGCGGCCGAACTGCGTGTGCAGTACTGGACTCCCGAGGGCGAAGCCATCGACTTCTTCGAGGATCCGGGCGTCGTCACCGGCATGACCACTCCGGTCGAGGGCGCCACCTTCCACGTCGAGGTCACGCTCGATCCCAGCGTCGAGCGCGGCTCGTGGTTCGTCCACCACGCCGAGGACCCCTTGGCGCTGGTCGAGGGCCTCGCCGAGCTGGCCGACTCGGACCCCTCCGTCTCGAACGCCTCGGTCGCTGCCCAGACGGGCCTCACGTCGGTCTTCGGGCCGGGCATCGCCGTGGTGCACGCCCCCGACGAGACGCCCTTCTTCACCCTCGGGGAGCCCGACCCGGGCCTGGGCCTCGAGGCCCTCGCCGAGGACGGGAACCCGCTGCCGCTGGGCAACACGCTGGTCGACCAGGAGGTCTGGCCCTACGTCACGGTCTATGGGCCGGGCGATGTCGCCAACGGCTACTCGCCTATCGAGCCCGGCCTCGAGACCGACTTCGGGGTTCGCCTCGTCGAGGGCCAGGTCGTCAGCGTCGCCTTCATGTTCAGCCAGTCGAACGACGTATTCCTGGCCGGCACCTTCGATCCCTTCGAGGGCCTCGACCCCACCATGGAGTTCACCTTCTACGACGCGGGCACCGAGGAGAACCAGGAGCCTGGAATCGGCTCGGACCAGGGACCTCGACAGACGGGCATCGACACCGGCGTAGAGGATGCGGACCCCCTCGTGCGGCTGCTCGACGACCGCTACACCTACCCGGCGATCCGCGACTTCCTAGCTGTGACGCTTGAGCGCAGCGGCGACGATACCGGCGGCTGATCCACCGGGCTTCGACCACTTCTCCACGGGGGCCTCGACGGTCTTGTCGAAGATGCCCTCGTGCTTCTTCTGCAGCTGATCGATCAGGTCGTCGGGCAGCGCCACGGGACCACCGAGTTGGCGCGCGACCAGGGCGATGCGGGCGATGTGCTCGACGAGCTCCATGCGGAGCAGCGCCGTCTCCAGGTCGGGCCCCACCGTCAGCACGCCGTGGTTCGCCAGCATCAGCGCGTCGGCGTCGGCCAGCGCGCCCAGGTCCGGCGACATCGAGAAGGGCACCAGCGGGATCCGTCGTCCCAGCGAGACCACGGGCTCCGCCATGAAGGGAGGCCCCAGCTCGATGTTGGCGACCGCGAAGCCCGTGGCGGTCGGCGGGTGGGCATGGATCACGCAGCCGATGTCCGGTCGCAGCGCGTAGGCCGCCAGGTGGAGCTTCAGCTCGGAGAAGCCCTTCCGGGTCCCCTGCACCACCTGCGCGTCGTGGTCGACGACGATGAGCATCTCCGGGCGCACCGCGCATTTGGAGACCGCGGTCGGGGTCGACAGGAAGTGGTCGCCCAGGCGCGCGGTGACGTTCCCGTCGTGGTTCGCGACCCAGCCGCGGGCGTGCAGCGCATGGGAAGCCGCGACGAGGTCGGCGCGGAGGGTCTCTTCAGAGGGCATCGGCGGAGCTTACTCCGTGGCGCAAGCGGACCCGATGGTGGCGACGGTGGCGTCGCCGATGCCCGTCACTCGGGTCAGGTCGCCGCAGCTGGCGAAGGGGCCGTTGGCGTCGCGGTCGGCGATGATCGCCTGGGCCTTGCTGGGGCCGATCCCGGGCAGCGCGTCGAGCTCGGTGGCCGAGGCCGTGTTCACGTTGATCGCGCCAGGCGCAGAAGTCGCGGTCGCCTCGACCGGAGGTGCCTCCACTCGAGCGCTGGCGGCGGCCTCGCCTTCCTCGCCGAACTCGACCAGGGCCGAGATGTTCTGGAGGGTCGCGGGGCCGATGCCTGGGACGGCGTCCAGCTCGGTCAGGCTGCCGAAGGGCCCGTTCGCGGAGCGGTACTCGATGATGGCCGAGGCCTTGCTCGGGCCGATGCCAGGCAGGGACTCGAGCTCGGCGGACGATGCGCTGTTCACATTCACGCCCGCGAAGGCCGGGCAGACGAAGAGCAGGAGGCCGAGGATCCAGCTGAACATGTTCACTCCACATCGGAGCGGCGGGCACGGCGCCGCTCGAACCATTGCTTGATACGCCAGAACGGGCCGCGATGGGCCGCGGTTTCGTCAGCAGACGGTGATGAAGGCCTGACGCCGGAGAGGTTGGGCGTGTCGGCGTGCTCGACGGACGGCTCGGGCGTGTCGGCGATCGGCGTCGGGGGCCGGGCCGCGATGGGGCCGACCGTGACCTCTCTGGGCAACCAGCCGAGGTCGGCGGAGACCGGGACGCCGTCGGTCACCTCGATCTTGCGGCCGGTGCTCTCGACCGTCAGGACCCCCCACGCATCGGTTCGGTAGAGGGCTGCGCCCGCCGAGGCGAGCCGCGCGGTGGTGTCGTCGCCGGGGTGCTTGTAGCGGTTGCCCTGGCCGCAGGAGATCAGCGCGATGTCCGGGTCCACGGCGCGTAGAAAGGCCGAGGACGAGGAGTGGTTCGAGCCGTGGTGAGCGACCTTGAGCACCTCGCACGGCTCCAGGCCCCCGCTCAACAGCGCGCGCTCGGTGGGCTCCTCGGCGTCGCCGGTGAGGAGCACGCAGGACGTGCCGTGGTCCAGACGCAGCACGACGCTGTTGCTGTTCAGGTCCGAGCGCGTATCCGTGAGCATCGACGGCCCCGGCCACAGCACGCTGATCGTCAGGTCGTCGTAGACGAAGGTCTCGCCGCGCTCCGCCTTCCGGTGCGGGATGGCTCGCGCGTCGAGGGCGTCGACCAGATCGGTGTAGGTCTTCGTCGTGTGCGACATCCCGTTGTCGAGGAAGAGGTCGACGTGGAAGGCCCGAACGACTTCTTCCATTCCCCCGATGTGG
>Ga0114933_10002005_pt1 | contig 21826 bp, 31 predicted proteins | sample 4SBtaG_FD_89691 | JGI IMG/M metagenome (GOLD analysis project Ga0114933, IMG submission 89691) | Deep subsurface microbial communities from Kolumbo volcano to uncover new lineages of life (NeLLi) - 4SBTROV12_W25 metaG | ecosystem: Environmental > Aquatic > Marine > Volcanic | place: Kolumbo... | reverse complement strand
TTCTTCTATCGTATATGAAGTCTAGCATTTTGATCTCCTAAATTCGTTGAGTTCTGAAATTGCAACGTTGTGACAATCTGCTCTTACAACAAAATTATTTGAGGGGTCTATCTGTCCCTTCTTCAAATGTCGGGACTTCTCGAAGTATTCGTCGTGCCCAAGCCAACCAAGAACCCAAGCCCTTCCCCATCTTCTATTTTTGTTTTCTACTCGTACAAAGACATATCTATCACATTGCTGCTTTGTATTAAAATTAGCAACTGAGCAGTCATAGTATGGCTTTGGTTGTGAGGTACATCTTTTTGTTTTAACGTCGTACTTAGTTCCGTCGTTATCTACAATGTCGTAATCATAAGTGTTACTTATAGAACCTTCTATAACTACGTTTGCAACCTCTTCGCCAATGAAGCCAGCTATATTGCCATCACCCTTCATGATGGAGTTCTTAATAACTCCCATCTCTCTGGATTTGGCCCATGCTCTTTTCTTCATGTCCTCTGTGATTTCTACTTGAATCATAGTATTTTCCTTATCCCGGAGCCTCATAGTGGCCCACACTAAATCCTTCTGCGGTGCATCTTTTTACGGTTTCGTCCATTCCGTGTTTTTTAAGGTGCTCCTCTATATATATACACATATTTTGGTCTGTTCCTTGCCAGTTGTTTTTATAAAAATGACAAAGCTTGTTGCACTTCCAATGTTTCCTTGAATAAGACATTGGCTTTGGCTCTTGATTTCTGCTGATCTGCTGAAATCTTAGCTTTAACATTTCCAAAAACTTTTCTTGATCTTTCTTGTCAAAACACATCGAGAAAGGCCCGCCATCTCTAATATAGAATATTGTCATAATTGACTGTTCGTAGTCAGGGAATAGTTTTGATATTGCATAATTATATAGTAATAATTGGGGGTCTGAACATAGCTTCTCATATGTCTTCTCTTCGCCCGTTGCCCAGTCAAGCCTTCTTCCTGTTTTCCAGTCAACGACTTCAATTATACCATCGTCTACCTCAGTTACAAGATCTATCGTGCCTTTTATTGCCAAATTTCCTGTAATTTTTTGTCCATCGGGCATTTCGTAGTCGAACTTAGCCCAGTCTTCTTCTATCTCAATGTCAAAGTGTGGCTCAGCGGCAACAATCTTTCTGTTTCTAGGATCAAAAAGGCCGCTATTATATTGAATCGCTTCCCAAGTCAACTCTTTGCAGAATTTATAATCTGACTTAGTATACTTATGAGTGCAGTTACTAGTATACCAATCAAAACTTTGCTGCAAAATATCGTTTACAAAATCCTCGCTTTTTAGTTTTTTGCGGTTAAACTTTATGTCACCAAGCGCATCGTCAGCAAGTAGCATCTTCTTGCCATCCTGCTGTAGGTGTTGACAGCCCGCTAGCACCTCCATAACTTTGTGAACCACAGTTCCAAGTTGAGCTTTTTTGCCAGAGGTAGATTGATGACCAAGCACGTAAGTCAGAAAATATTGCATCTGACAATACGAGTAGTTATTAAAACTTGAACTTCTTATGTAAGTCACTAACATGTGATCTCCAGTTCGCTATAAATTTTGTCTAGAGCATTAAACAGACTAGTCATGTCTGTGTTATTGACCACGTAGTCAAAGTTGCTCCAGTCGTAGTTTTCTTTATCAAGAGCGTTTTCGCTTGAGTGACTATCCTGAGCAAACTCTCTAGTAAGTCTTATAACTTTTCCTCCAGCGCTCTTTATGGCTTCAACCTCGTTAGGAAACCTAACGTCTGCGATAACTGATATGTTGCTTTTTTCTCTCAGTATATTTTTGATAGCGTAGTCAACCCAAACGTTATTGTACATCCTTCTCATAATGTCAGTACCAAAATATTGCAAAAGCTCTCGCGCTGTCATATTATCTCTAGGTGCAAATAGAAGACCGCCGTTTTTCCAAGTAGGGGTGTTTGCCCACTCAATCTTTGTTTCAGTATTCTTTTGATCGTCTGTTCCGTAGACTTGTTCGTGAGTAAGCCCAAAGAACTCCATACAAAGAAGCTTCAGACCATCCGCAAAGCTGTATAACTTAATGTAAGGCCACATGTTGTGGTGGGCATACTCCACAAATGAACTATCTTTTCTTGTTACATCTAAAGAGCCATACTCTTCGTCTCCATCAACGTCAGTCTTGATCACTAAGCCGCCAGTGGAGTCAATGTTGAAGTCTTCCACCATGCCTCTATTCCTGAGAACTAAACCATGAAAATAGTTTGCAGCAGTGTTTTTACCAGCTTGTTTCTTACCAGATATTCCAATTATATTCATTAATACATACCTTTTAGTTGAGGTAACACGTTTGTTTTTATATCTTCTACGGACATATCTCCAACATCTTTTCTGGATAGCCTTGGAAATACAACCTTGAACATTCTACTCATGTCCCTTTGTATTTTCATCTTTGCTTCTCTTCCAGCCTGATCGTTGTCCGTAAGTACAACCAGCTTGGTGACGCCGCTTTTTTCAAGGATAGACTTCTGTACTGGGCTTACTGATTTACCAAATATGCTTATGGCATTTTTAACACCAGCTTCGTAAAGTTTCCAGACATCTCCTTGGCCTTCAGTTACAAATAGACAAGATGTTTCTTGCGCTTTTTGTATGGCTCTATGATAGTTGTAAAGATATTTGTTTTTATTGAAACCCCTAGTAAAAAGAAACTTAGGCTTCAAAAAACTCTGCATTGATCTTCCTATATAGGCTACGACCTTTTCGCCGTCTAACGAGTGAACTGGTATAATGGCTCTGGAGACCATAGAAGATCTCTTTTGCACACAGTCGCCCACTTGAAAATGAAGCAGTGTAGAGTCTGCAAAACCTCTTGACTGAAAGTAATCTGAGGGGTGCATAACATTACAATCTATCTGAACTTCCTGATCGTCGTATGAGGGGCTGTCCTCCTTAGAGAACATCTTGACCATAGAAACAAACTGGTCGTCCTCTTCTTGCTTTTCTACGTGCACAGATTTGTTATCTATGTTTAATATTTTGCAAGCCCATTTAAGTGCGCCGCTAAAACCTACGTCAGATTCTGCCTCAACAGATAAGACTCCTCTTATGAGTCCAAATATGTCATTGCCAAATTCTTGCTGACATCCTCTAGTCCAACAGCTCCAGATGTGCCTATCAGAATTGTAGGAAAAACTGTTTGGGTTATCACTGTCTTCATGTACTGGGCAAGAACAAGTTATATTCTGTCCATTCTTTTGATAGTCTATTTCTAGCTCTGAAAATACCAACTCAAGATTATTCCCAAGGAGGTTTTTGATCTTCTTCAAGTCCATCCTCTTCTACCTCCTCGTTAATATTATCTAAGTTTTCAACATCTATTAATCCTGTATCTTCTGATGGCATTACAAGAAATTCATTTCTAGTTCTTAGTTCTTGAAGTTTTGCGTGTTCGCCTAGCATCCTCATATTAATATAGTCTCCGTCGTCTAATCCAGCGCCATGTCTTGAGACAATGGGAACCAGCTTCCTGTTTCCTGCTCTTGGGCCATCCTCAGCCAGCTCCTCTGGCGATTTTATTTTAAATATGGAGAATGATGTACATAACCAAATGAGTCTATCAGAGCCGCTTACAGCGTCAGTAGATTCCTTTGTTATACCATCTCTATTTAATTGTACAAAAGACAGGCAGGGGAAGTCGTACTTTACGGCTAAGTTGTGAAGGTTTGTTATTTGAAAACCAAGTGCTTGATATTCCTGTATGTTATTTGTTATTGACGTAGAGGACATAAGTTTTAAGTAATCGTAAACAACCACACAATCATTTGTTCGTCCATTTTCATCTTGTTTTACATCTTGTATAATCCAGCGTTTAATAATATTTAGTATCTGCTCAAATGGTTTGCCCGCAACACTGACGTAGTTATAAGGTATGTCTTGTATCTGTTCAACAGCTTCGTGAACTCTCTGACTCTTCTCGTCGTCATCTACAAACTTACCAGTAGCTACTTCGTTGATCGGAACTCCGCTTAGGTTGGCTATGATTCTGTTAAGATGATCCTCTTTTGACATTTCAGTATCTAGAACCAATACTGGTGTTCCTTCTCTTGCTACGTTGACGGCAACATTGTCTGCAAAAACACTTTTACCGACCTTTGGTCTAGCGGCTACCAGATCTACGCATTTTCTTCTTAGTCCACCACCTATTGCTATATCGTATCTTGGAAACCCCGTTGGTACGCCTATAACATCACACTTATTCTCAGATAAGTATTCAATATAATCCGTTATATCCTTGCCGATCTTTTCAGGCTTTTCCCCGCCATCGTCTTCTCTGAGAAAATCCATCACTGGCTCTTCTAGCTTCTGTATAATTTCGTCAATGGTCTCGCTGCCATTGATGTTGTCTACGTCTTTGTGTATCTTGTCTGTGAGTTTTTTAATCTTGCGTGCAAACTCAAACTTCTTGATCTGTACAGCGAAATTAAAAATGTTGTCTTGACTTACTGGAAAATCAAAAAGAGACTTTATGTACTCAAGTTCTGATTTGGACTCTACTCGCTCTGAGTGTCCAAGTCTTGATGCCGCAGATAGCACAGATGGGAGATCAACGTCAAGATTATTTTCAATTACATCTTTTACACAAGTAAACAATACTTGGTTATTTGGAATACCAAATGTGTAGCTATCAACAATATCAGCAAACTCAACATAAGCGTCTATACCGTGCTGAAATAGTCCAGCAAGTAAAGCCCTTTCTGCTCCAGCGTCTGTTAAATGTTGTTCCATTATTATCTCCCTATACACCTATCGCATCGCCAGAATTCTCCGCTGATCAATCTCGGGTGCACCGAAAATACTTTACCGCATACGTGACATTTCTTTTCAACATTGTGTGTCTTTTTCCTATTTCTTGGCGTTGGCTCAACGTCTGGAGTCTCAATGTCTTTGTGCTCTCCAGTGTCAGACCAAGTGTTTTTGCCGGCTTTTACCGGCTCTCTTCTTGGGCCAGAGTCTTTTCTGTTGACCTTGAAATCATTGCCGACCACAACATCGTCCGGTTGCACCTCTCGTGATTCCTTTTTGGCTTCGTCTTTCTTCCTAGCAAGAAGTTTTTGTAATTCTTCTACACTCAAATCTTCTGGGTTCATAGTCTTTTAGCCCTTTCTAGCAAGATGTCGCCCTGACGTTTCAGTTCGTAGACCTTGCCCTCTAATGATTGTAACCTTGATTCCGCAACCAGTCTCATTTGATCTACACTTGCGGCGTAGCTATTTTCACGTATAATGATTTGTCTTTTTACGTCGTGTTTAGTATACTGGTCAAAGTTGTTTAAGTTTGCTGCGACCAACTTTTCTATTTGGTCATTGCACCAACTTAGCGCAACTTTGTTCTTGTTGATTTCATCTTGGATATAAGTAGAATACCCATACAGCAAATATGCTGAATCAAACATTTCTTGAGATGTCATTGTTGACATGTCTTCTGTGGTCAAATTAGAGGCCACGATATACTCTACATTAAAAGAAGAATAAGAAACATTGGACATAGCTATGTATTCATCTATGCCTTTTATGTGTTCTGCTAATCTTTCAGATGCCTTTAATTGTGTTTCTCCACTCATCATCATTCTCCGAATATTTCAATATAACCAATTCAATATCGTTAAGTTCACACCACTCTATCTTGTCTTCATCCCTAGCCTTTGCAAGCACAAAGTCTGCTTTGGTTCTATGAAAGAATGGTATGTGTTCGTAATGTTGCCTCCCGTGTACCTCAAAAGCTTTCCGTATGTTAGGAATAAAAAAATCTAAGTATAATACAGAACGCTTATTTGCTGAGGTACTTCCGGGAAGCTTGACTTCTTCAAGAAGTCTGTAGCTGTGATAAACCTCCTTGATAAGATGTCTGGCTCTGATATGATGCTTTGATCTTTTGCGGGTATCATTAGCCTTGACATCGTACTTGGAGAGATTCAAATTATACTCTCTGCCATTGAAGCCTGTTACTTTCAAAACAGCTCCTTAACTTTCTCATATATAAAGTCACAAACTTGTGGATTTTCATTTAGAAATTCCGTCAGGTTGTTAACACCTTGGAACTTGAAGAACCTTTCAATATCTTCTTCTTTCTCGCCTACCTCATTCGACTCTAGTAGTTTGGCTATGACTGACTCTTCTTTTTCGTCGATGGCACACTGGATGGTGTACCAAGCTCCGGCAGTCTTTATTAGCCTAAACTCACAAGCTATTTGCACTACCTCTTGCACTTCGTCTATACCTATTCCATATCTAATCCAACTCTCGGCGGTTGAGTTCGGAATACCTCCAGCGTTTGAAGTTTTAATATTCCAATTTGCAATTTGCCCCACATGCGGCCCAGTTTGTGCAGGAACCTGCCATTTTCCACGGTGTGTAATAATCATGTTAGTGCCAGCCTGATACTGTAACATATTGCCACAGTCCGCCATCTTCATTGGCGCGTATCTACTACCGCTAGTGTTAGCGATATTGTGAGTGATGCAGATAATAATTGTTTTGTTCTTCGTGACAGAGCCGCCAATGCGCTTAAAGAACATTGATAGGAGTCTTGGCAATGCGTTGCGAACTCCAGTTCTAACCTCGCCCTCAAGCTCAATTTTCGGAACCATATTGGACATAGAGTCAACAATAATAACACATTCTGGATCATTATTGATATAGTATTCAATAATATTCAAAAAGTCTTCTGCTGATAAAACTCTATCATCTGTAGACTCTACAATTAGTATCTTGTCTGGGTCTAGCCCTTTGATGCCTTCAAAGTTTTGCTTAGCTAGACGACCCTCCGTGTTGGCGTAGATAATCTTCTTGCCCAACTTTTGGCACTTGGCGGCAAAGCATAAAGCTGTTGTTGTCTTGCCACTCTTGGGGTCGCCTGTCATAACTACGCAACTACCCTCTCTTAAGCCACCTCCTAGCGCTATGTCTAATGCTGGAGACAATCCAATTACCTGTAGGCTGTTAAGATTGCTGAGGACTTCTGATCCCGTTCTTACCACGTCGCCATAGGTAGAAACAACGGTGCTACTGACTACATCTTCAACAAATTTACTTGTCTTCTTCTTTCTTGCCATCAATATCTCTCAATCTTTTCAAACTGTTTTTCTTGCCGTAGGATGATGACCGAGGCTTCGGCTTATCCTGTACATCTATTATAGTACGATTACGGTTTTCAGACTCAATTATTTTTTGATATTTCTCAATTACGCGCTCAATATTTGGATACCGAAGAGAATAGACGTTCTTCAGTTCGTTAGAGCTTAGCGCTTTAACTATGGCGGCGCAGTCGTATTTTGCTGCCAGCCGGTTAGCTAGAATAACTTGAAATGAGTAAGTTTTTTTCCACTTCTTGGTGTTCCAAAACTTATAGGCTTGCGTGCCTTCGTTCTCTTTTTGAGCCATGCGTGTACACATGATCTCCGCTATATATTGTGAGCATGTACAGTATTCTCCAGTTGATGGAGAGATGTATTTGCTCTTATCACTTCGTTCCTTTGCCATTGTAAATCATAGCCTCTTCAAAACAACCTTCAATAGTATCTTCGTATTCTTTTTCTATAATCAATTCTGGCGTAAGCCACATCTTTTTATGTACAATGTTATCGACAAGAGTGCCAGTGGTCAAATACGACTTGGATCTTTCTCCTATCTGGCCCATTACCGAACGAACCAGATAGACAGCCTCTGCGTTGACTATATCAATTTCCTCTAGATGAGACCTAAACTGAAGCGCTAGTCTCGACAGCGTTAATCCTTCCGAAGAGCAGATGTTTTTGATTTTCAGCCAATTATCGTAATCAGAAAAGTATACGTCCCTACCGTTAGAAAGTTCCACATTTATGAATACTTCTTTTTCGCCGGCTCCTCTTATCGCCTTCTTAAATTCCTGCTTTCCTTCTATCATTTTTTCTTAGTTCCTGTTGTACAAGATTTTTTCTTGAGGTCTGCTCTAGTAATCGACTTGCCTTTGCCTCTCATCTCGTCAGACATGTTCGATGCATTTTCAGTCATAATCGTTATGCCGTCCTGTCTAGCCATCTGGCCGCCTGCCGTATGTAATTCAGGCTCTCTAGCCTTAACTTTTTCAATATGTTTGTTTATTGAATTTACTGGCCTGTCCAGCTCTTTGGCTATATCCTTTGCTTCCATTGTATTGTAATGTCCTTCGACATAATATTTTTCCGCTTTTCCTAGTGGCCCTTTTTTAGTCATTTAGAAAACTCCTTTGTGCTCTTGTTAAATATAATGAATTTTTAGTCTTTAAATACAACATGTAAAAGTCAAACGTGTTTTTTGTTACTCTTGACATCTTTAATTCTATAGAGGATTCCCTGTGCGAGTACATTCCATTTGGGTCGTATAATCCACCCTGAAAAGTTTGAACGTAGTGCGACTCTCTAGGGTCTTCTTCTCCAAACTTGTCGCTCACTGTTTTTGACATGGCGGTTTCTTTCTTGTTTAAGACTGGTTCGCCGTGTCTACCAAACAGAGTTTCAAATTTAGAATCTTTATTAATAAACTTATCTGTGTTTGGGTCTAGATATTTACTCATTTTTTGCCCTTCATGATATAGTTAGTTTTTTGTTCTGGTGTCATATCGTTGATCTCTGACTTACTAGCTGTTGCGTGCTTGCCCCAAAAGCTTTTGGGTTGGTTTGCTTTTTTAACCTCTTCTGCCTTTGCGTTGATTTCAGACTTCTTGTAGTGACCCATATTTTTTGTGTTCTTGTCAGCTAACTGTCCTATTGTAGAAACATTTTCAACGAAGGCAGCTCTCCCACCAAAAATTACTCTTTCCAAGCTATGATCCCCACACTTCTCACATAGGGTCAATGGGTCATCTTTAATAGATTGTAGCACATCTTTTAGTTCGTGTCCACAACTTTTACAAATATAATCATAATTAATCATAGTAATCTTCCTCTAGAGCCTCAAGGACTCTGCCAATTATTCCGTTCCTTTGTATGTCTTCATAATATAGTCGGCTTACACCTACGCCCTCTACGTCTTCTAGCCTGTCTATGCAGTCTAGTAAGCCACTGAACTTTCTTATATCCGTCTGCCTAATGTCTCCGTTTATTAGCACTTTTGAGTTTTCACCCATCCTTGTAATAAACATTTTAATCTGATCTAGCGTACAGTTCTGCGCCTCGTCTAATATCATAAATGCGTCGTGAAAAGTAGCTCCTCTCATAACTTCAAGCGGCTCGTATCTAATTCTTCCTTCATTAAATAGCTTACCATAATAATCCCTACCAAGAAAATGCTTTAGGTTTTCTTCCATAGGTAGCAGATATGGCTTAATTTTTTCGTCTAGTTCGCCGGGCAATGAGCCAATATCTTTTCCTGCGCACACAAGTGGGCGCGTGACTATAACTTGTTCAACCTCATCTCTGTAAATATGATTTGCAGCTATGCCAGCGGCTATATAAGACTTACCACTACCCGATGGCCCAGTGCAAAAGACAACATCATTCCCAACAATGTCTCTAATGTAGTCTTTTTGGTTGATAGTCTTAGCTGTTATAGGAACAATCCTTCGTCTATCATTCTTTTGTTGCTTGCGAGATTTTCTCATGCGAGCTCCTTTTTATTTGCCGGTACTTCCAAACCCTCCCTGACCTCTATCAGAGTTTTGTAGTATCTCGACTTCTTGTAACTGAAAATGTGGAACCTCTTGAAATAGAATTTGTGCAATTCTATCGCCTTCTTTTATGTCCATCCATTCTCTACTCGTGTTGAGCAGACATACTTTTATCTCTCCCCTATATCCAGAATCAACAACCCCCGCTAAAACGTCTATGCCATTCCTGACCGACATGCCGGAGCGAGGCCATATGAGTCCAACATGCTCTTCCGGTATCTCTAAAGAAATTCCAGTTCTGATTGTAACTCTTTGGCTTGGGGCTATGCTCCTAGTTGTAATGGAATACAAATCCCAGCCTGCATCATCATTATTTGACCTAGTTGGCACTATAGCCTTCTCTTCAATCTTCTTTACTTTTATGGTTTTCCCTGCAAATCTTGCGTCTGTCATAGTTTTAAATCTCCAAAATCCATATCCTCAAGGTCGTTCGTACTAGCGCCAATTTTGTATGAAGTTATTTCATGTTCTTGTGGTGCTACTTGAACAGCCTCGCTGTTAATCCACGGCTCTGTCCATCCAGCTATTGGATTTCTTAATCCAGAGTCATAAGGCAATTTGATAGTCTTTCTACGGTTCATGCAAAGCCAGTCTATATACTGATGCATAACTGGCTCACTAAGGCCAATGATGGAGCCGTCTTTGAACAAGTACGAAGCCCATTTCTTCTCCTCAGAGGCCGCGCTTTCAAACATTTTTATTGCATCCTCTTCACACTCTTTGACCGTCTGTATAAAACCTTCGGACTTCTCGTCTCTCAGGATTTTTAAAATCTGCTGAGTGTTATGCAGGTGTATAGCCTCGTCTCTTTTGATTAGCTTTACGATGTCAGCATTTCCTACCATTTTTTTGTTTTCAGCAAACGCAAAGGCGCAAATGAACGAAACATAGAACCTAATAGACTCTAGAATATTGATACTAATTAAAGTTAGATAAATCTGCTTCTTGATGTCGCTTATCTTCTTGCTGTTACTTAGCTTTCTTAGTTTGTCGTATTCTTTTACTGCTACATCTGCTCTAGCCACAATTTCTTTATCTGTCAAGCAGGAATCTAAAACCTCGCTTGGGTTTGGGTATACATTCTTAATGATATAGGTGTAGCTGTAGCTATGTATTTGCTCAAAGAACTGCCACACATTGAGACAAGCCTCAAGCTCTGGATTAGATACATACTCCTGAATGGTTGGAACGCCTCTACATATAACAGAATCCATCATTGTCTGATACTTGAGGTTTGATGTGAAAATAAACCGTTCGTTATCCGACATCACTGAGTCGTCCTTGAAGTCGTTACGGTCTTTCTTTAGCTCAATCTCTTCTGGTCTCCAGAAAAACTCAAGCTGCTTCTTGTATAGGTCAAAAAATACTGGATACTTAAACTTGTCATACCTCTGGAGTGACAGATCTTCGCCCAAAAACAAGGGCTGCTTAAGGGTGTCCACATTCATCTTATTCAAAATAGTTTTCATTATATAGCGCAGGCTCCACCTTCACAAACTGGTTCTTTTTCTAGTTTACCATCTCCGTCAGGAGTATTGCAATAATACAAATTTTTAACCCCGTATTTGTAGCTGGTTATATTGTCTTTAATAATCTGGCTTAGCGGTATCGAGCCATCTTCATAATGGTCGTAGTTGTAATACAGATTTGCACTGATACTCATGTCTACAAACTTCTGTAACACCGCAACAATTTTAATTATAGCATTGTTATCCTTCATGTCAAATGCTAAAGAGTAATATTTTCTACCTTTATGATAGTTCGGCACTAGCTGTTTTAGCACGCCATTTTTGGCTTTTTTATAAGAAAGTAGCTGCCGAACTGGTTCAATACCATTAGTGCTGTTCTGTATGACAGAGCTTGACTCGCACGGCATAATGGCAGACAATGTAGAGTGTCTCAGTCCAAATTGTTTAACTCTAGCTCTTAACTCTTCCCAGTCCATATTATACTCTGGCTTTACAATGTCATCTACTGTTCTTTTGTACCAATCAATAGGGAGCAAGCCTTTAGAATATTTAGTATCACCAAACTTTTCACACGCCCCCAACGTTTCTGCGAGCCTGCAAGAAGAGTCAATCAAGTGCCACTGTATTTTTTCCATAGTTTCGTGGATTAACTCTGGAGTCTTTGGGTCGTCATAGGTCAGTTTATTCTTGGCTAAAAATCCTGCTAAATTAGTTATTCCAATGCCTAAAGACCGCCTGTTTTTAGTGAAGTTTTCTCCTGCTAAGACTGGGTAATCTTGGTAATCAATTACGGACTCTAGTGATTCTACTGCGTTCTTGCAAGCCACTTGAATGTCTTTGTCTGAATTCAATTCTACTAAATTCAGAGCAGACAATATGCAAATTCCGATCTCTCCATCAGGATCATCAACCGAATTGATAGGCACTGTAGGATGAATTATCTCTTGGCATAAATTACTCATGTGTACAGGAATATCCCAAGACCCATTTTCATTACAGTTATCTATATTCATACTGTATATGCGACCCGTCTCTAACCGTTCTCTTGCAAATACTTCTGCCAACTTCCTTGCACTAACTTTCTTTTTCATTTTAATTGATCTAGAATTTTCATACTTGACGTAAAGTTCTTCAAATTTCTTGTTGTCACCAAAGACTTCATACAAGCCTTTTGCCTCATCAGGGCTAAAAAGAGTGATGTCTTCATTCTTAATTAGCCTATCGTAGAATAACTTGCAGAACTGTATTGAGTAGTCTAACTTCCTAACCCTATTATCGTCAGTTCCTGCGTTATTCTTTAGCACTAAAACGTCTTCAATTTCATAATGCCAGAAAGGAATGTGTACTGTAGCAGAGCCGCCCCGTAAACCATTTTGAGATGTCGCCTTAACTGCGGACTCAAAAATCTTGAGATATGGAATTAGCCCAGTGTGTATGACTTCCCCGCCCCTGATGGGTGAGTTGATTGGTCTGATCCTACCTGCGTTAAGACCTATGCCAGCTCTTCGGGCAGTGTATTTGCCAACTGCATGTATGCTAGAAAAAATTCCATCTAGGTCGTCATCTATATCCACAAGAACGCACGAAGCGAACTGCTTAATGGTTGATCTAACGCCAGCCATGATTGGAGTAGGTAAGTTGACTTTAAAAGTAGAATAAGCATCATATGCCTCTTTTACTCTCTTCTTGTCTCCTGAAAACAGGCACATCGCAATACACATATAAGCAACCTGTGGAGTTTCGTATATAATTCCAGTTGTTCTGTTCTTAATGAGATATTTGTCAATCAACTGTTGGAGGCCAGAGTATGTAAACATGTTATCTCTCTCATGCTTTATATAAGAGGCCAGCTCGTCTACGTCTTCCCTGCTCCAGTCATCAAGCATGTGTTCGTCGTAGATGCCATTGTCAATCATCAAACAGATGTGATGATGTAAATCTGGCGGAGTGGTTGCGTGCTTCCAGACCTTTTTTCTGAGCGACATGTTGAGTAACCTTGCCGCCACGTACTGATAGTTCGGCGTTGATTCAGAAATCAAGTCGCTCGCGCTTTTGATTAGTATCTGATGTATCTCTTCTGTACCTATCTTGTCTCTCATAGAAAGGTTCATGTTCATCTCTATATCAGAAGAGGATACATTATTTATTCCTTCTGTAGCCCACTCAACAACTTGGTGTATTTTTTCAACGTCATATGATTCCAGTTCACCATTTCTCTTAGTTACTTCCATATCATGCTACCTCTAGGTGTAAAAAAAACTCGCCCCAAGCGACAAACTTGAAGCGAGTAAATTAAGTTATACTTTTTCAATCTTCATGTGTCAAACTCATTGTACTATATAAACTCTATGTTGCAAGCAAAAAAGTTAATCTTCTTTGTTATTTTTTGCCCACTGGGTAGCTGTACCCAACAGTAGAGTTGCAATAGGAACAATAAGGGCTGTTGAAGAACCCCAGTCTATGTTTCCAACTTCTGCACCTAAATAAGTAAGGCCAGCAGCTAAAGAAACAAAGAGGGTGTTGAGACCTAACTTTTTAAGATCCTCCCCATTTAGCGACCATTTTTTTGAACCCATAATAATATCCTTTCTAAGCATCTGTTATGCTTATTAAAAAACCACCTTGTTCATTGTCATTTAACCTGTAAGGATAACCAGTCATCCTCATTTCCATTCCGTTGGAGGTCGTTACTTCTTTAGAAAATTTTCTGTTCATTTTTAGACAGGATTCAAATTCTTGTAGGAACTCTTCTCTTTCGTCTTCGTGAACATATGTTATCCAGTCATACCCTTTTATGTCTGTCAGGGTTTGACCAGTTAGTTGGTAGAACGGTTCGTTAGTCCAGACAAGTCTACCTTTTCTATCTGTTTCAAACAGGGCAGTATTACTATAATGCAGAGATGCTTTGCTTCTTTGCTCTATAATCTTTTGCCTATTTTCTATTCTTCCGCATGTGGTGTTTAATTTTATAACTGTATCTTTTAAACTAGAACCACCATTGCAAGTGATTTCCTTCTCTATGTTTTCTATAGATTGAACAACGTCATCATGTTTATCTATAAACTTCATAGCTGGTCTAAGCACTTTAAGCCACACAGCGCCGAGAAACCCAAGTAGGGTAGTCAGCATTGTGAGGACTACTGTGAAATTTTCTAAGTCCACTGTTGCATCTCCCAAAGAAGGTGAGACTACATGGCCACCCGAAGGTGGCCAAGAGTCTTAAAAGAAAAATACTTTAAGTTTCCTTATCATCTTTATCTTTGTAGTCATCCTGCTTAGGAATGACTCCACCTTGCATATAGGCAAGTTCGCCGGGAACTGCTCTAGTAGGCTTGATGTTAGCAACTTGAGACGGTTCGTTTCCACCAACACCACTAGGGGTGATGAATGTAGATGCGTCGCCTGCATTAGAACCCTTTGTTCTGTATGGTGCTATACCACTGCTTGTAGGCTCAAGAATGTCAATAGCCGCGCCGGCTCCTTGCCTCTTGGTGCTATTAACAGTTTTTGCTCCATAGTTGCTTACTCCCTTGACTTGAGCGCCTGCTGACTGAAGAACAGTATTAGCTTGGTCTCCAACTTTTGTTGAAACGCCTCTAATAATGAACTGCTGATCGCTTGCGGATCTAGTCTTAGGATCTGGCGTAAATGCAAATGCTCCAGAGCTATTAGCCTTTTGAACACCCATGTGGTCGTGGAATGGATTAGTCCCTCTGTCTACAGTGTTGACTTCTGATCCGTATTCTGAACCAGTGCCAAGCTCGTTGAGACCACCAAATAAACCGTTCACACCACTTGAAATTGGACTATCTGTCCCGATATTAGCGCCTTTCACGCCGATGACGATACCACCATTATTGTTTTTAGCGCCGCCACCAGATTGTGCTGATTGAGTAGCCATGCTGCTTCTCCCTCCAAAAAAAATATAAAAAATTAATTTCCAAAAAATCCGAAGCAGTAAATCCTATTGTCCTGTTTATTATTATACACCTATTTGAGCCTGCTTGCCAATACTTTTGAAGAATTTTCTATCTTTCTCCGTATTGTTTCTCTGTTGATATTATGTATATCTGAGATCTCTTTTATGGTGTAGTTCTTAGCTCTGTCTAGCATTATTTCGGCGTCCGGCAAGGCTTCGATTTCGTCTAGCATATCTACCTCCCCAACGTGATAATTACCGCTGGAAAATACATATTCTAGTTCTTTGCCTCCTCGTCCATAGTCTTTTTTCTTAAACTTGACTTCCCTTATGCACTCAAACTTAACACCGTTATAAAGATATGTGGTGAACTTAGAGTTCTTATCTTCATCCCAGTTTTTAAGGCTTTTCCACAGTGCATTAATCTTGCAAGTATAAAGCTCGTCTTCAGATAGCTGTTTGTTAAAACCACTAGCCGCTTTGTTCATAATGCCTTCTAATTCTTTGTCTTTCAATGCAATTTCAATATCTCTATTCATTTTGCTTCCTTATAATAATTTTTCTTCAATATTAGTTCTTACGTCTTTAAAATCAAACATCTTACCAACACCAATGAAGAACCTATATCTACTATTTATTTTTAGTATTTCTACGCCATCAGCGGTGTCAAGTGTTTCCTTTATGTTGTTTGTAATGTCAAAATTTGTGTGCCCAACCCAGCAGTCAAACTGAGCTAACATATTAACTTGTGATATAAACTCATCTGTAAGAGCTACACTTTGTTGAGACTGTGTGTCGTAGGCCAATTCTTTTTGTAGGCTTTCTAACTCTTCATATGTAAACTCGTCTGTGTTCAGCATCTCTACTGGCGGACTTGTTATAGTCAAGAGTTCTTGCAAAATAGGGGAGGATAACTGGTCTTCAATAACATTCTCATATTTCTGCCAACCTATTTTTCTCTTCATTGTTATACTCCTAGTCGAAAATGTCAGACGGACTTATGCAAGGCTTATCGTCTGAGGATGTTTTTAGTACGCTGCCCAGCCTTGCGGCGACGGCTATATACAATTCTGCTTTTCCCTGTCCTATAAATCCATCCTTTATCATTTCCAGTGTTTCTGCAAAGTAGTCATTAGAGTATATACCCTTTAAAAGCTCAGACAGAAAGAGAGTACTTTCAACATCTGACTCAGCTATTTGTATATCCACAAACGGAACGCCTTCATTAGTTATGTAGTAAGTAATGGCAGCGCATATGTCCTTAGTATCTAATTCTACTTTGTCATCAACTTCTTCTTCTTTTTCCTCTTTAGTGTCTATCTCTAACTCTAGTTGCTCTTTGTGTTTCTTAAAAAGATTAAACATTATCTATTGCCTCCCGCACTAGCCTCGCACTATTTTTCCAAGTAAGCTTCTTAGCGGTCTCAACACCTTGAGGGTTAGTTCTTATCTTGTTTTCGTGTACAAACTTCATATGGTTTGCCAGTTTTGAGACTTCTGAGTCTCCAAGATTAGCCCACTCTCCTGTATTTCCATCAAACCATTTGCCGTCATATGCTGGCTCTGTCTTTTGTATCGGAATGAGAAAGGCATTTTCTTTAGTACAAAACTCTGTATGGGCTGAAAAATCTGTGGTTATTACTGGCTTATTGCAGGCCATCATTTCTAGTAGCTCTAAATTCCACCCTTCAGCCCTCGCTGGGAATACGCCACATGTAGATTGCGCCATTATATTATACACTTCTTGCTGTGTCTCAACTCTATTCATGATGTTTATTTTGTTTCCAAGAGGACAAGATTTATAGGTATCAATCCACCTTCTTTCCTCAGACTCTGTATTAAAAGGGTTTTGGCACATCATCCACAACTCAACATTATCTTCCTGACTAAACGCTTCGCAGAAGGCTTTAGGGATTATGTCATGTCCCTTTCTAACCTCCCACTTGCCACAGTTAAAGAATATTGTAACATCTCTTCTTTGTATGTCAACCTCTTTATTTGAAAATATAGAAGAATCCACACCTAAAGGTATAACGTGTACATGTTGAGGAAGTATATTTATCCTATTGATTATTACCTGTCTCGCCCACTCAGAACAAACAAAGATTTTGTCCAAGCTGTTAAGGTGATGTATTTCTATTTCGTTAAAGTTATCTAGCTCAAATATTGGAAATCCAACTTTTATATTGTTACCGACAAATTGAGACATATCATTCTGATGCCATATTCTTATGCAAGGCGCATCAAAGTCAGGGCGTTTAGAATTTCTAATCATTTCGCCAACCCGATCATGATCTTCTTGAGAAGTTACAGAGGGCTGACCAATAGGCCACAGGGACACTGGCTCAATATTATCAAGCTCTTTGCATATGTTAAGGCCAGCTACGCCATAGCCTAGCTGATTAATTGGGGATATAATATTTAACATTAATATTTTCCTGAATATATAGTTGGTGTGTATAAAGCAATCATACTTGGGTTCATAAATATTCTGCTGCCTCTCTTCTTCATTTCGTTGTGAAAATAAGCCCACTCGTTGACAACAGAGCCGGAATCAGTCATAATAGCATCAAACTTGCAATCTATGGCCTCATCATATTTATATATTCCTAAGCCATTAAAGTTTGAGTTGACCTCTACAGGACTTTCGCCTCTGTTAAAACTAAATTCATTCACCTCGGCGGAAACTGGAACATCGTTCATCTTTGAGTCTATGTCTCTCCAAGCCCAAGTGTCATAGAAGAGTGGTTTATATTCAGAGAAGGTTGTGCCATCAGTGCCGACATACGTTGCATCGACATACTCTAAACCATTAGCTGTCATAGCAGACCAGTTATCGTATGAAAAGCTATGGCATATGCCATCGTAAGACCACCCTCCTTCTAAGTCTAAATCTACAACAATTATATAGTCTGTTGGGAAAAACTTATTGAGTAACCTTACTCCCTCAAAAGATATATTCCTAAGACCTGCCAAGTATCTTGGTCTATCCAGCTCTCTCGTCTTGTCAAACATGGGAACACCTGTTGTCTCTTGAGCCAGTGTTGTCTTGGTGTCGTTTTCAAAATACTTTTTAAGAGCCTGAGTTGTGCCATCGTCTGAGTCATTCTCATAGATCAGCATCCTATAATCGTTGAATAGCTCGCCTGTCTTCTTAAGCCTAGCAACTGTATGCTTCAGGACGGGCATTATGTTTCTACATAGGCCAGTAATTATAACATTCTTAGAAGATGCTACACAAGCGCCTTGAGCCACTCTTTGCAAGTATTCTTTGCTGTTTTCTGATGCGAATAGGTCTTCTGGGAATCTGCTTGTTATGTTATCCGCATATGGGCAACTGCTTGTCAAATCCGTCATCCATCTTTCTCCAATACTTTCCAACTCTTTGGTAATCGCACGCCGAACACCTGAACTTCTCCCAGCAAATTACAGGTTCGTTTAGTCTTTCAAAAGTTCCATCTAGTATATTTCCTAGGGGTTTGTAGTGGGGCAGGGAGTAGTTTCCAAATAACTTTGATCTATCAACAGCACTCATGCAAGTGTAGGCATCGCCAAGCGCGTCTATGTTTACCCTTAATGATCCTGCTGGACAGAATACAGGAAGTCTCGACTCCTCTGATATTATCGGCAACGGTTCTTCTGAGTGTACAGCCTTGCTACTAAGAGAAGGAAAATCTAGATTACTTATATTCTCAACCCTAATTATGTTGTCATATAATGCCCTATCTGTACCATCTTGGTCAGGGTCTTCGTCATCAAATACGGAAGTGTACTGATCTATAGCAAGTCTTATATTATGGCGTTCACAAAAATCCCTCAAACTTTGTTCTGGAATTATTGCAGTATTCATAGGATGGTTAACCATCTCAAGCTGAAACCTTTCGGAACCGTAATGATCTGTATATCTAAGCACCTTATCAAAAAAAGCATCTACATCTTTTATCTGTGTTGGATGAACGCTTGCACATACATTCCCCATCCTATCAACAGGGACTTCATCAAACCACTTGTCCAACCTAAATGATCCTGCAAAGTTTGTGGTCATAGAGAGGTTTATACCTTCGTTTATCATTGATATTAGTTTTGTTATATCTTTGTATAAAGTTGGTTCTCCTCCCGTGAAATACAGTTCTATAGGATTAATCTTATTAAACGCTGAAGCCCAAGCCTCTACTTTTTCTGTGTTGTGACGTTCCGATCTGTAAACTTCTTCAGTGACTTCTTGCCAGCAGTAATTACATTTGTAGTTGCACTTCCAAGTTACAAACCACTGGAGGTATGGACGAAGATTCTTAGAGCTTTCAATTACTTCTAGTCTATTTTTATCAAATGATTCTTTATCCACACAATCCCACTCAGAGAGATTCAAAAAATCCAATCTGTTTTTTCTATTGTATATGGAAACTATCCTAACTTCTACCTTATGGTCATGTAGAAACTCAAGCTCTACAGAACCTACGCTATCTGTCTCGTAACATATTAGTCTGTTACCGCCGTCAGATATTTTATAGTCAGATGTTTTACCAGACCCCAACTCTGCAACCCTAACACTTGAAGCTCTTTCTCCATGTAGCTGGTAGACTATATCAATATACCTAGACTTAAGATTGTTTATTGTAAATTTTGTTTTCATGAAAAGGAGTACCCAAAAAATTCTATGTCTTCTTTACAAACGTTGTATACGGCTTCTATCATTTTCTCGTTGTAGTAATCTTTATAGTTCTTATGCTTTGATTTGTTTGTGTGCTTTAGTGGCCTATAAGCAAGACCGCATTTTTGAACCAAGTGCTTCCAATGTGGCTTGTTGGGGTCTGTTAGATCTTCCTGTTTAAATATATCGTCTACCAAAAAGGGGATTTTTGGCAAGCCTTTCGATGTCCACCCTAAAGCATCTATTCCACACCTTCTCTTCTTCATCATTAGGTCGCACAAATGTTCATCCGAGTCTCCGTATAAAAGCCACCAGTCTTTCATTTGAAAGTATATGTCTCTATGTGGTCGCGTCTCCATACCGCCCATCACCCACTCCTCAAAAGAGGAGAATTTTTTGTACCACTTAAAGTGGTCGTGGTAGCTGCGTTGTTGATGCCAGAAAAACCAAGATACGGCTCTGTCCCAAGGATTTCTGACAACTGAAAAGATATAATCATATCCTTCAAGGTTGTCTGGTGGAATTACACCGTCATCTGTTCCCATGACTATAGAGTTTATCGGTGGCTGTGGCCATTTAATCCACAAATTTCCATTTTTCCCCTGACAGGCCGCAGGGTTATGAGGGATCAAGCTCTCGGAAATGCTCGTCCCTGCACATTTTGGTATATGAATAAACAGAAAATTCGTTGTGTTCATAATTTAGCCCTTTTTCATAGCGATTACTAGAAAATCCTGCACTGTTGTGATATTATCAGTCAGACTGTTCTTAACAATACTCTTTGACTCTGTTTTATTATAGCCAATAGCAACCAAAGCGTCCACACAATCTTGTTGCAAAGGATGAACTTTTGGCGCATTTTTTGCAGGCTGAGACTGTTGCTTAGCCACCATGTTCTGTAGCTGCTTTATCTGGTTTTCCAAGCTCTTTATCTTCTTGTCCTGCGCGCTTGTTTTAGGCTTTGACTTCGGCCTTGTCTTTGGTGCTTGTGCAGCAGGAGGCGTAGCTACTGGCTCGTCATAATCAAACAACATGAACGCTGACGGCTCACCAGTCTCTTGGTATGTGTATGCGGCATAGAGATCCGCTTCAGCTTGGCTGGACATGGTACGCTGTTGCGCGTGCCCTTGCTCTCTTATACGTTTAGCTTCTTGTATAAAGCCTTGTATGAACAACGCTACAAATATAAACGCCGCTATTGATCCGCCAATTTCAACCATGATAAAACACCTGTGGGGCTAAAGAATTTCTGTTTATTATACTATTTTCCTACCACTTGTCAAGTGATAACCTTCCACTTTTTGCTAGATAATGTCTTGAATCTGGATCAAACCAAATAACAGTCTGAATCTAGCTTACAATTCTCGCCCCACTTTGGCGTTTATTTTCTGTTGCTGTAACGATTCGGGTCTGCTAGTCCGTTATCAAGACGATCTCTTGATGTCTTATATCGGCCATTTTGATCCTCACACATTACTTCTTTTTCATTTATTTCTTCAACTACCATGTCTGCATGTGAGCCAAACCAGCTCTTGGTTGTAACCGTAGATCCAGTTACATGTCTTCTTGTGTTTCTTGATTTCGCCATTTCAATATCCCTTTTCAAAAAAATAAAAGCCCATTTAAGGCTGGGCTAGACCTTTAACAAACTAGAACGGCGTCTGCTCTTCGTCAACCGACTCTGTGTTGGCAACTTTCTGGCCGGCATTTGGGCCGAGAGAGATCTCGTCTGCCATAACACATACAGAGTTTCTTGGGTTACCGTTCTTGTCCTCGTACTCGTCAATCTTAATTTTACCTTGAACGGATACGAGTCGTCCTTTTTGTAAGTGCTGAGTCAGGCTTTCTGCCATCTTCCCAAAGCACAACACGTTTAAGAAAAGAGTTTCATCATTACGGCGATCATTTACCGCAAGTCGAAATTTACTCATGGATGTTCCCTTCTTAGTTACGCTTTGTTCTGCGTCTCTAGTAAGTCTTCCACATCCTAACCAAAAATTTACATTCATATTAAAGCTCCAATGCTGAACGAATCTTTCCACGTACTACTTGGCTATGACCTCGATTTGAGTGATTTGTCGTAGCCTGATACAAATTTTCTGTAAAGGTCTTTGACAAGCCCAGCGCTCG
>Ga0114933_10002003_pt1 | contig 21847 bp, 15 predicted proteins | sample 4SBtaG_FD_89691 | JGI IMG/M metagenome (GOLD analysis project Ga0114933, IMG submission 89691) | Deep subsurface microbial communities from Kolumbo volcano to uncover new lineages of life (NeLLi) - 4SBTROV12_W25 metaG | ecosystem: Environmental > Aquatic > Marine > Volcanic | place: Kolumbo... | reverse complement strand
GGTTCACAGATGTTCGAGTACCTCAAACATGCACGCTCTGAACGACGATTGAATGTTGCGCGATTTCTTGTTGAAAATGGTACCGATCCGACCGAAACCTACGGCGGCGCCAAAACAGCGATTCAAATTGCCGAAGAAGCCGGTGACCTCGAAATGTTCAACCTGCTCAAGAGTCTCGTGAAGTAGCACGGGGCGAGAATGTCTACGCAACCGTAGGGCACTGCTGAAATACCCCTTTATGGCCTGTCCCAACCGCACCATATGTCGAGGAGTCATCTGACGACGAGACATTGGATGCGGGCACTGTTTGCAGAATTCCTGCATCCTCCGCCCTCCTGGGCTAGCGCCTCGTCACACTGGAGTTGCGGTCGTTCGGTGGAGCATAGTGACGACTTAGGGCCACGAAAGCTAACGCATCAATGTTAATTTATGCGTGTTAGTTAAAATATATCACTTTTATCAAAGATTCTGGCTCGGCAGGTCGAATATGAGAGCAGGTAATTACCGCGCTGATGATGTCCATGCGCAATATAAATGGTCGACATATAGCTGTAACATTGAGAAACGACAATGAAAAAGTCCGTAACTCGCCGTCTCGCTTTGGTTCTTATTACTGCTTCGGTAGCAGGATGCACAACCACTAAATCAGGCCTGCTTAACAAACTTGGTTTCGACAAAAACCAAGCAGACGTACCTGCGCCAGCCGGCGACGATGTGCTGGACGGTATGGACTATGAACAATCTATGGAGACATTTACCGCTCGCGAAGCTGAAATGGCCAAGGGCGATACCTTCATGGAAAAGAAGGACTATGACACAGCTATCGCATGCTATAGCGAAGTCATCAAGCTCGACCCGAAAGCAGCTGATGGATTTCTAAAGCGTGGAATTGCCTTTTCCAAAAAGAACCTTACTGAATTCGCCATCAATGACTTCAGCATCGCGATAAAACTCGATTCCAGTAACCTTGAGGCTCTGATGGAACGCGGCCAATGCCTCGAGAAGACTGGAAAAACCGAGTTTGCCATCGCCGATTACAGCGAAGCGATTCGAATTGAGCCATCCACCGCCCAGGCCTACTCACTTCGCGGTGAAGCTTATTTCAATATGGGCAACATGGAACTTACAATTGCCAACTATACCGATGCACTGCGATACGATACAGAATCAGCAGAAATGTACTTTAAACGCGGTATCGCGCAGCACAATCAAGGGAAGTTTGAAAACGCCTTTAGCGACTACACTCAGGCAATCCGACTGAATGACACCCTCGTTCAAGCTTATGTAAATCGCGGTGATCTGGGTATTCACACCAAGGAATACGACCAAGCCGTGGCTGACTATACCCATGCACTCGAGATCGATCCGGAACTGGGAATCGCATACTATAACCGTGGGATGGCCAATCGCAATCTCGGCCATCATGAAGAAGCGATTGCTGACTACAACGAAGCAAAGCGATTACAAGCTGTGCAGTCGCCAAATGTCACAACTGCGTCCTTTAACCGCTAGTATCTGCCTCAATCAGACGACGCTTCCTTTACGTGACCACAGCGTTTACTCGATACCTCTGAACCTATTCATCACCCGAATAACCGAAACTTCTATTAGTTTACGGGTTTGAATTTGGTAGGTGAAAAAAACTTAATCCCTGCCTAAGATCGCCAGAGACGCTTATACTAAAGGTCTCACCAAACCTCCCTCCTTAAGAAGCACGATGAAAGAACAAATCACCAAATGGATTGGTCGCGGTGTGACTCTGGCTATTGTCACCACCTGCATCGTTGTTAGCTTCAATTATCTTCTCGATTCAAACGAACAAGAAAAACAGGACGAGATCGACCAGGCACTCGTGCACGAAGTTATGCAATCTGACTTCGCTGCCTTTGTCACTGAAACCGGTGACGTCGTAAGCGCCAGCAACGAAGAAGTTCGTTGCGCAATCGAATCGCGTAACGGTGCCGGAACTCAGATCATCTGGATCATCGAAGAAGGCACTAATGTTGACGAAGGTGAAGAGCTGATCCATTTCGATTCCGCAGCTTTAGAAAATGAATTCACCGCACAGAAAATCATCGTTGCAAACGATAAGGCACTGCTCACTCAGGCCGTAAGTAACCTTGATAACGCCAAACGGACATTGACCGAGTACAAGGAAGGTTTGTACCAACAGGAAGTCAATGTTCTGGAAGGTGATGTGTTCGTTGCTCAAGAAGAGTACAAGCGTTACGAAGCCATGTTTCGCCATAGCAAGCTGCTCGCCCAGGCTGGTTTCATTACAGAACTGCAACTCGAAGGTGATAGCTTCCGATTGGAAAAGGCTCGTCGTGATGTCGATGCAGCAAAACTAAAGCTTGATGTTTACAGCAAATTCACTCGCGAGAAGATGATCGGCCAATTGGAGGCTGATATTGCCAAGTCTGAAGCTGCGAAGGAAGCCGCAACTTACACCTTTACGCTTAGCACACAAAAGCAGCAGGAAATCGACGATCAGATTAAGGCTTGTATCGTTACGGCACCTACTGCTGGGCAAGTCGTTTATGCTAACGACGAGCGTCGTGGAGTGGTTATCGAAGAAGGTACCACGATTCGGCACCGTCAAATCGTCATTCGACTACCGGACATTAATAACATGGAAATCCATGTGCGTGTCAATGAATCACACGTAAACCGAGTAACTGCCAAGCAACTGGCTCGAATTGAGCTGGACTCCGACCCTGATAACATACTGCTTGGTGAAGTTACCGAAGTTGCTGCTTACCCTTTCCCACTCCGTTGGCACGGTGCACCGCTTGAGTACCACACCGAAGTAAAAATCACACAAGCTACACCTGGAATTCGCCCAGGGATGCGAGGCAAGGTTCGAATCTACTTCGAAGAGAAGCTCAGCGTGATCCAGGTGCCACTCGCAGCAATCATCGAACACGAAGAGCAATTTTTTTGCCTGATTCGTGAAAAGAACGACTGGATACCACGCGAGGTATTTGTTGGATCGAACAACAACAGCCAGGTAATCGTGACAGGTGGACTTACCCCAGGCGATCAAGTTGCTCTCACACCATTCCGATTCATCAAACGATCTGAATTGCCTGAATCAGCAGCATCTACCGTGGCAGGAAATAACAATCGCAGCAAAGATTCACTTGATAACGTAGCAGCAAGAAGTGGCACACGTTAATCATGATGATCTTCCAGCTACGCGCGTGGCGGGTGGGCATCAACAGTCTCTTTCTTCACCCGCTCCGTTCGCTTCTTACCATCCTCGGTATCTTCGTCGGCGTGGCGAGTGTTATCTGGCTGCTCGCGATCAGTGAAGGCATTAGCCTCGAAGCACAACGGCAAATCGAAGAACTCGGCGCACGCAATGTCATTCTCCGAAGCATACTACCGGTTGATGAAAACTCCGGCGACTCTGAGGTCCTGTTTGTAAAATACGGGATCAAACGCGACGACGTAGAGGCCCTGCTTCAAATCGAGTCGGTCAAAGATCATATCCTGATTAGGGAAACCAAACGTGAAGCCCACTACGGAGCCGTTACCGTAGAAGGTCACATTGTCGCCTGTACTCCCGAGTACCGGGAAATGATGAGACTCGAAGTCGATCGGGGTGAATTCCTCTCCGATATCCATGTTTCGCAGCGATCCAACGTCTGTGCACTGTCGAGTGAAGTTGCCAATCGGTTCTTTCCTGCTGAAAACCCGCTCGGCAAAGCCATCCGCATCCGAGATATTCCATACGTCGTCATTGGCGTGATGGAACCGCGTACGGCAATGGCCGGAATCGGTAGTTCACTCGCTGCGCAGGACTTTGTGAGCGACATCTACATTCCCCTTAAAACGTTTTGGCAACGCATTGGCGATGTTGTGCTATTTCAAACCGCCGGATCCCGAACAGGCGAAGAAGTTCAATTGAGCCAAATCACTTTCCAAGTAGATTCTATTGATCAGGTGGTATCAACCGCCGAAGCCATCGAACGAACCATGGATAAACTGCATAAGACCAAAGATTATGCGGTTGTCGTACCACTTGAATTACTCGAACAAGCACGTACAACTCGTTTGATGTTTATGGTCTTCATGGGATTGATTGCCGCGGTGACACTCGTCGTTGGCGGTATCGGAATTATGAATATTATGTTGGCGACCGTTACGGAACGCACACGTGAAATTGGGATTCGTCGCGCGCTCGGTGCCAAACAAAACGACATCACTCGCCAGTTTCTTACAGAGACAGTGGTATTGTCCGTTGGCGGCGGGTTAACCGGGATTGTCGGTGGATTGTTCTGTCCAGCGTTTATTAACTACGTCCGTGAGTGGCTTTCCAAAGAATTCCCGGACATGATGGCCACGCTACCGTCCGCAGTGCAAAACGTAACTCCTACCATTGTGCCATGGTCGATTCCTCTGGCCTTTGGTATCTCCGTGATCGTAGGCATCATCTTCGGCATCTATCCGGCGATTCGTGCTGCGAAAATGGACCCGATTGAAGCACTGCGCCACGAGTAATGTTGCGGTTAGAACGACTTGCGTACCAGGTGCGGGCATAACGCATGACATTTGCATCGGTTAAAATGAATTCACAAACGGCACTGTCACACCTTTTTGAATCGACCCATATGAATCGCTCATCACTCACAATTGCTATTTTGATCGCTCTGGTTATCTCTACAACAGCACCTGCACAACAACCCACCAAGCAACCTCCGAAGCGAAATCCCAACCCGGCCTTCGCCGAGGTTGAAGATGTGCCAGGACTTCCAAGGGTACTTCTAATCGGTGATTCGATTTCAATCGGGTATACCGCACATGTACGAGCGATGCTAAAAGGCGTTGCGAATGTCCACAGACCACTAACCAATTGTGGTCCAACAACAAGAGGAATAGAGAATATTGACGCATGGCTGGGTGATGGCAAATGGGATGTAATTCACTTCAACTGGGGACTGCATGATCTCAAGTACATGGGACCAAACAACGAAAATCTTGCTGATCCCAATGACTCCAGCAGCCATCAACAAGTGCCAATTGATGCATATGAATCGAACTTAAAAACACTTGTGCAGCGCATGCAGGAAACTGGTGCCGCGTTGATTTGGCGTACTACGACACCAGTGCCAGAAGGCGCTAAGGGCCGGGCCGTTGGCGACTCCAAAAACTACAACGACGTTGCCAAACGGATTATGCGAAAGCAGAAGATCGCGATTGATGATCAATACACCTACTCCATCAGAAAAATCAGTGACTTACAACGCAACGCCGATGTCCACTATACAACTGAAGGTTCTATTAAACTGGCAGAACAAGCAACCATCGCAATTAACAAGGCGTTAAAGAAAGCCCATTAAATGTCCTTGTGGATTCTCTCAAACGATCCACTGTCGAGAAGTTCATTAAGACATACGGAAAAGTAATTAAACCATAACGTATTCGCTTTTTCGTTAGGTGCGGACCTACAGCCCGACAGATTCTTCTTGCTCGCTTACATCGCCCGTCGAACGAGGCGCAGCCGAACCCGCAGGTCTGGCCTACCACCTTCCTCACGACCGTCTTGGATCTATGTCGAGTGGCGGATGAGGCGCATGTGGATAAGCAACCGGCTTGTAGTCGATCGCCAATTCCGGAGTCATGAACTTCTTACCATCTTGTGCTCGGGAATTAATTGCCCGATCAAGAATTCCGGCGATCAAATAGCATCGCTCAACCGGGTACATCGGCTTACCTGTATGCATCATTCTCTCGATACCCTTGGTGAGATAAGCAAAATGTGGATGACTCGGTTCAATACGTTCTTCAAACTCTGTCGCCAACGGCTTTTCGACTCCTGGTAACCGAACTGCAGTTCCCATTCGGTTTACTGTCCGCGGCAACATCATCAAACTACCTTGAAATCCGTCAACGTATTCAAATAGGAATAACGAAGCCTCTGGATCTTCTCGCATGTCTTTATCGGTGACTTTGGACAGATTCGCCACGCATGCTTCCAATACCTCTGCATCAATTCGTCCTGCATCTATCTGATCCCACATTGTATCGCCGTCGAAGTACTGTACGCTCTTAACACCCTGCTCCGCTCCCTTCCGCCGCTCGACAATCGTCTGGTAGCAATCGAGTGCGTGACTTGCGTAGATATCCAATTTGTCATAGCCGACGGCTACAGCAGACTCAATTCTGCTTCCCAGCGGGACTTCTAGCTCAGGCTTTCGAAAACTAACTGGTAACGAAGATCCGGACATAAAAGGGATCTTCAGCTCTCTGGCCTTTTCATACATCCACTTTGCATCAGCCCACTCGGGACCAAGATGCTTGTCATTAAACACGGGCACAACTTTGTCATACTTTTCGAACGTCGTGGTAATTCCCTCGAAAAATCGACGACGTGGATATAAGTGCTGACCAATCTCGTTGAACGGATAATCTCCGTGCTCCGCTATGCTTATAACTCCATCGACTGGAATTCCGTCCGTTCCGGCAGTCACCGCACCTTCGATCGTGTCAAACATTGGCACGCCGTATTTTTCGCACAGCTTCTTTGATATATCGTCATCACCCTGTTGTTCCACATACATGCCGGCGATTTCCAAGGCGGGCCCGGGGCCACCATCCTGTTTCCACCCTTCAAGGATCTTGCCAAGAATTACGTCCGCATGTGATCCAACTCGATAGACCGTTGCAATCGCTGCGATCCGTTTTGGTTTCAACGGACGGCGTGCAATGGACGGACTCGCTGCAAGTGTCATTCCGGCACCGGATACGGCAAGCATCTCTCGTCGCGATATTTGGTTTGCGTGTTGCTTGAACATCATCACCCTCCGTCTAAATAAGTCCTGCCAATTCCATTTCCACCCGCAATCGTCTGACATCGTCATCTGCCATTGGCTGACTTGGCTGCCGCGGTCTCATTCCTTCAAAGCCCATTAAGCTGAGACACGTTTTAATGCCCGTGGCCAGATACGGAAGCATAATTTCATCGATCTTTCTGATTTGTTCCTGGACAACTTCACCCGCAGCATAGTTTCCAGCCATGCCGTGTTCGAGTAACTGCTTCAATGCATCCGGCCAAATATTGGAGAAGGCCGTTGTCGTTCCGTTGCACCCGATCAATGTACCGGAAAGAATCATACTGCCATTACAGATCCAAAACCGTTTGTCCTGTGGGACAAAACGGCGGACTCTTGCTTCAAATCGCATATCGTGATCCGTGACATATCCGTAAACACCATTCATCGCAGCTATGTCACCGAGTAACTCCGGCGGCCCGGCAGGTTTGGCTGCCACGCCAAAACTCGCCGGACTACTTTGATGCATCAGTAACACTGGCAAAGGGCATCGCGGTAAAACTTGTTGGAAATACGTCAGTACTTCTGACTCGATTCTCGGAAACCGCAGACGCACCATTTCTGCTCCCGCTTCGGCATGGCGCTCGGCTTGTCGAAGCGTCTCCACTACTGATGGTGCATCGATTCCACCTGCTGTAATCCGTTCACCGTCTAACGCCTCTGAAACACAACGCAACAAATCGACTCTTTCCTGTTCACTTAGCATGAACTCCTCACCGGATTGCGATCCGATAATGAAAACGCTGTTTGCAGTCTTGCACCAACGTTCAGCATTTCGCTGTGCAGCGTCGAAGTCAATTTGATCGGCCTCGTTAAAAGGCGTGACCATCGGCACTGCAACGATCGGATCGTTTTCTGGAATAGTCATAGGTCAGGTATCGCCTTTCAATTGGCGGTGGTAACGATAAATGCAGGGTGAAGAGAAGGTGCTGGTAATCAACTCTGCAGGCTCTGCTGCACAGGCATTCACAGTCGTCCGTTCCATCCGTTTTACGAGGCTACCATACTCAAATCAATCAGGCTTGGCTAATTCACGCCTCCGGAGCATGTACTACAATAGTTGCTGACACCACATACCCGGCTATTCTGGACACCACAGCTATGACTCATCGTATCGCATTGTTGATTTGCGGCCTGCTCTGCACAACTTGTGCCTTTGGAGAGACTCGCACCGCGACACCTGTCACCGACATCACAGTCCAACCCGGTTTCCAAGTGGAATTACTGAGATCTGCTCAGGATGGTGAAAGCTCATGGATTAGCATGTCGTTTGATAACAAGGGTAATGTCATTCTAGGTCTGGATGACGTCGGTGTTGGCTATCTCGACTTGAATGCCGACGCCAATGAGATTCCATTTAAGAAAATTAACAACTCGTTCAAACATTGTCGTGGCGTGCTGTATGCCCATGACAGTATTTACGTCAGCGCCACAAACTCACAGGGATTCTATCGACTGCAGGATACCACCGGTGATGGGACTTTTGACAAAGAAGAATTACTATTGCCGCTTGAATATAGAAGTCGATTTGGTCACGGAATGAATCAGATTACACTCGGCCCGGACAATCAGATCTATCTAATCTGCGGAAATGATGTAGTTATGCCGGCAGAAATTGCAAAAACATCCACATACCACAATGCAAGGAACGACTGGCTGCTGCCAAATCCTCATGATGCCGGTCACGACGATCGTGTTGGGTACATTTTGCGGATGGATCCGGAAGGTAAGTCATTTCACGTCATCGCGGGTGGACTGCGAAATCAGGTCGACTTAGCATTTAATGCCGACAACGAGATGTTTACATTTGATGCCGATATGGAGTGGGATGTGGGACAGCCCTGGTATCGTCCCACACGCATAAATCACATCGTACCTGGTGGAGAATACGGATGGCGTTGGGGCACGGGAAAATGGCCTACGTACTATGCTGATAGCCTTCCATCGACGCTCGATCTCGGCCTCGGATCCCCAACAGGAATGGTATCTGGGCATACACTCGAATGGCCCAAACGATTTCAGCAGGGAATGTATGCCGCAGATTGGCAAAACGGACGCATCCTGCTTGTTGATCTGATTCCGGTCGGAGCGAGCTACCGTGGCGAATACGAATTGTTTCTCGAAGGTGCACCTTTGAACATTTGTGATCTGGAAGTGGGCGCGGATGGCAACCTCTACTTCATCACCGGTGGTCGCGGTTCACAGTCAGGCCTCTATCGTGTAACGGTGGATCCATCAATCGAGCCGACTTCAACAGGCCCTGAAATACACCGCAAATCCATCTTTATCGGAAAACACGAACGTAATAGAAGGCAAATCTACGACAACTATCAGGAGAGAGTCGGCAACACGTCTGACCTGGAAGCATGGCCAGTCCTGGGACGCGATGATCGGTGGATGAGATTCTCGGCAATGAAAGCTCTAGAACGGCAACCGTTTCAATTTTGGCAAGACAAAGTACTTGATGATGACAATCCGTTACGATGTGGAACCGGGCTCATTGCACTGTGCCGCAGCGGCGTCCCTGAGCACCAGCCGCATGTCTTTTACGCACTCCAGCGATTTGACCTAACAAAGCTGCCCTTAGAGCAGCAATTAATCATGCTCCGTGCATATCAACTCTGCTTCCTTCGTCTTGGCAAACCTTCGGACAAGCAAAAAGAGTTTGCAATCGAAGCCATTAGCCCACTCTTTCCCAGCACCCATGAATCTGTAAACCACATGGCTGGTGAATTGCTCGTCTATCTGAAGATGCCAGGAGTCATAGAGTCCACTATCCCACTTCTCAATGAGGACTCAACCCAATACCAGCAACTCCGGATGGCCAGAATGCTCATGCACGTAAAAGAGGATTGGACCGAAGACACCAAAACCGCATTCCTGAGTTGGCTGTTGCGATCTCGTTTGATGATGGGTGGTCACCAGCTAAGAGAGCGACTGACAGATATCCGCACTGACTTTTACGAAATGCTTACCGACGACGACAAGTCGACTCATGCAAAGCTCATCGAGAAGATCGATCAACCGATTGAATCTGGCGATCTGACTACCAATAGACCGCTAGTTCAACAATGGAAAATGGAAGACTTAATAAAAGACATTTCTGCATTTAGCAGAAATCGACCTGATGAGGATGGGGTACGTGCACTTACCGTGGCTAACTGTCTGAAATGTCATAAAGTTGGCACACGAGGAGGTCAAATCGGGCCAGACTTAACCAACATCGCAAAACGGTTTAACGCACCACAGATTCTAGAGTCGATCATCGAACCGTCTAAAGTAGTGGATCCAAAGTACAATTATTCCGTCTATGTCCTCATAGACGGAACTTCCGTTTCCGGGCGTCCTGTCGGAGTCTCTAGTAAGACGCTCAAACTGGAAGTCAATCCACTTACGCAGGAAACGATTGAAGTCAATCGTGATGACATTGATGAGTCGTTCCCTGGCAAGACGTCGCCAATGCCATCCGGATTGCTTGATACCCTCAACAAAGAAGAGATCAAAGACCTAATCGCATACTTGATTCGAGCATCTAGAAACAACTAAACCCCGGACACAAACATCGACCGACAATTACCTGACATGAACAATTTAAAACACCTTTTAATACTCTTATCCCTATTCTCATTGGCAACCGCAAACGCTGCCCCGCCCACGCCAGTAAAGCTCATTTTTGATACGGATATGGGTAATGACATTGATGATGCACTGGCACTGGCGATGATTCATACGCTAGCAGACCGCGGTGAATGTGAGTTATTGGCTGTTACGGTTACGAAGGATCACCCACAAGCTGCTCCGTTTGTGGACTTACTTAACACCTATTACGGACGACCGTCCATTCCGATTGGTGCCGTAAAAAAAGGAATGACACCAGAACAAAGTAAGTACACGGTACTTGCCGGGTTGCGAGACAATGGCAAACCTAAATATCCGCACGACCTGCTTGATGGCACTCAAGCACCAAGTGCCACTGCCATTCTGAGAGCCACTCTCGCCAAGCAACCCGATCATAGCGTGGTTATCGCTCAAGTCGGATTCTCAACTAATCTTGCCCGGCTAATGGAGAGCAAGCCGGATGACACTTCTTCGCTTGGTGGTATGGCATTAATTGAAAAGAAAGTAAAACACGTCGAAATCATGGCCGGAGCCTTTGCGGCGATCGGTAATAACACGCGATTTCTTGAGTACAACGTGGTCAAGGACATTGCCAACGCCCGCAAGATCCTACAGTCCTGGCCGACAGATGTCATTGCAAGCGGATTTGAAATCGGAATCGCCCTACCCTACCCAGCGCGTAGCATCCTCGAAGACTTTCGATATGACAAAGACCACCCAATCCCAACCGGCTATCAATTGTATGAACCAACGCCGCACGAACGGCCAACCTGGGATTTAACAAGTGTGCTACACGGTGTACGACCTTCGCACCAATATTTTGAGCTGTCACCGCGTGGCACCATCAAAGTACACGAAGACGGGTTTACTGAATTCACTGAGTCAAAAGAAGGTAATCGACAGTATCTCATTTTACAGCCAGCACAGCGTGAACGAGTCCGAGAAGCGATGACCGGCCTGACAAGCCAACCGCCGCGATAGTCAATTCCTCGTTGCGGACCGAGTCACGCAATGATTTGATCGATTACTGTGCCATCTCTGTCGGCGGGTCCAAGTCGCTGCTGGACATCAAATTGCGACAACAACGTATTGTAAACGTCGAGTCCCTCGGCTCTTAGGTCGAGTATTTGGCCGGTCTTGAATCGACCGTTGGCGCCAGTGACGGCATGAAAGACACCCGACAACTCCCGTTTCACGTTGTTATGCCGCCCGTCACCGGACTCCGTGGAAATCGTGATCAATGAGTTTTCCAAGATTGTCTTGCCATTGGCTTCACGCGCATCATCGCTACCGAGTGCCTTGAGAAAGTGAGCCACTTCATTGAGTTTCATATGAGCATGAGCACGCAGCTGGTCATTTGTCTTCGATTCGTTGAACTGATGCCACCACTCATGACTACACCCCGCAGATCCCTGCCGCCGCAGATGCTTGGCATCATCAAACTGGAAACGCAACTTATCGTCGTACATGTAATCGCCTGTTAGACGTATTCGCTCACCGGCGGCCAGGAACGTCAATGCACCAAAACGAACTCGATCCATTTGAATCGCTAAGGCATACAGATCCGCCATCAACCGCCACTCTTCGCGGAGTTCATTAAGCGTAATATCAATTCCCTCGCCACCAGGATCCGCCGCACCACCATGTAATAATCGAGATCTCGGCGGTAGATCAGGTGAATTCGGATCGCGACGGCGATGACGAAAAGCACGCTGTTCGTATTCCCGTATTCGCTCAAGGTGCTCAGTTACACGAGCTCGAGATGATGCTCCAAGTGGAGATGCTTCCCCTGTGTAAAACCTGTATTGATCCACAATCGAATCCAACACAGATCGCTTCAGACGCAGTTTCCGCTGATCTCCATTGTCATCCGTCGTCACCACACCAAAGACTCGATCGAATACCTCTCGCGGCCTTTCCTGCATTCGGGCAGCAACCGTTCCATCGTCGTTGTAGCTATGCACATACCGGACTACACGGCTACGACGAAAATACGTGCCAGCAACCAGAGTCGGAACAATGCCATCGGGCATTCCATTTGGATACAAGTTCTTTCTTAATACCTGATCGATCGACGGTCCACCAGCACGTGCTTCACCATCTGGTGGTTCGGCCGTAAACGACGCGGAAGCACCATCAAAATGCGCATTGATTCCAGATTCATCACATCGCACATGATCGACGTGCCGCATGACAAGCAGTTTATCGGCAAGTGGCTTAAGTGGCTCTAGTACATCATCAAAGCCTTCTTCCTGAAGCGGTGCTGGAATTCCCAGGCCGAAAAAGACATTAAATGCCCGAACTGGCACGTCGGATTTCTCATCGCCAAGTGCATCAGCGTGCATTTCCTCAAGAAACGGTAATGCGATCCCAGCAGCACCGACACCCTTAAGTAACGTTCGACGATCTAATCGTTGTTTCGTCATTCTTCCGACTCCGTACGAATCAGTTGTACAAGGTCACTCGTCACAATCGCGGTAATTAAGCTGCGATACGTACCACCATTTTCCATGGATTGATTGTAAATAGCTTCCACTGTAGGTGCATCACGTTGTGATAACGATCGTCCTAAAGCGTACTGTGTCAGTTTCCATGCAAATGTCTGCTTCACGCGTTCGCTACCCGCGAGGATAGCCATCAACTCAGCTGATGTCTTGTATGTTTGGGACTTACCCTCACCAGGAATGAGCACATTTCCATCTTCACGCAGCGCATTTCCAAACGAGTCTTCCTTGTTCCATGCTCCGATCCCGTCAAATCGCTCCAAGCCGAATGCCAGAGGTTCAAACTTAGCGTGGCAACCATTACATGCATTGTTCTTTAATCGACCGTCTGCAATACCGCGTTGAGTTAATCCGGCCTTTGTTGGCATCGGTGTTGTATCCACACATGGTGGTGGATCCTGCACCACTCCTCGCAGCAGATCCTGCATAACAAAAAGACCTCTGGCAACCATGGATGCTTCATCACCACCAACGGTTAAAAGTGATCCATGAGTCAGTAACCCACCGCGACTTTCCACTCGTGTCAGTTCGTACCTTTCCATGCTTTCGCCCTTCGGCTCAAGCCCGTAGTGATTAGCCAGTGCGGGAGTCAGGAATGTAAACTGGCTGTTTAGCAATGCTGAAAGCGGTTTATTTTGCTTCCAAACAACTTCCCTAAAAAACTCCAACGTCTCGTTTTTCATATCCTCAGCAAGTTTAGGATCCCAGTTTGGGAAGTGCTCCTTATTTGGATTCAGATTGTAGAGACGCGAAAGATTCAGCCATTCGTAAGCAAACTGGACAGCGCGCCGTTCCGCACGGGGATCATCAAGCATCCTCGCAATCTGTTTCTTTAAGCCTTCAGAATCTCCAAGCTCACCAGCGTCTGCAGACCTGTACAACTCATTATCCGGTGGTGCTCCCCAGATGATATAGCTCATGCGTACAGCTAACTCATGAGGAGATGCTGGCCAGGCCGAACCATCCCCACGCTGGCTTTCCATACGGTAAAGAAATCGAGGCGACTGCATCACTGCCTGAAGTACAAACCCCATTCCTTCTACAAAATCTCCGTTGTCGGCAGATACCGACGTCACGATACCCATAAATGAATCCACTTCGCGGTCCGTTACCGGCCCTCTTAGCAAATCCTTGAGGATTCGCCCCATCACCTCGCGTTTTTGTTTCTCACGCAGCGAAGTGCTGTTGGTGTATTTCTTTAGAAACGCTCGCACATCGATCTTCTCAGCTGCAGCGCTCGCCAGATTGGCATACGACTCCACATGCTTGAGGTCGACGGTAAGGTTATAAGCGGTATTACTGAAACCATCAGCTCGCAAATCACTGGGAAGTATTTCAGCCGCTTCTTTTGCAATATCAATACCAAAACAAGATCGCACGGTTTCAATGTATTCGTACAACGTTAAGCGTCGAATCCAGCTGGCGCCGGTGTACGGTTGATGCACGAACAATGCCGGGTCAATCTGCTGAGTAGTCCATTCAGCCCCGGACTCAATCCATGCCTTGATGGCGTTCTTTTCTGAATCTCGCAGTGGCGACCGATCCTTTGGCATCTCGTTATTTTCAATGAGATCCCAAAGCCGACTCTTATCCAGTTCACCCCCTACAAGCACAACGCCACTTTCACCACCCTTGAACGCGTTTCCTTTTCGCGACAAATCCAGGTCTCCTGCTTTATTAAGCGAGTCGTGGCACTCCAGACAGCTATGGGCGAACACTGCGGCAATCTGGTTATCAAACAGTGATTTACTCTTCGATAAAAGTGCTGCCTGCGGATCAGGCTTGGCCTCAGCACCTGCTTTAAAGTTTTGAAGAACTTGATCGTTGTTGAGAGCTTTGTTGTAAATTGCCACCAGAAAGTATGTACCAAGAAATGGTCGATCACCGCTCATTTCATTCGCCAGTCCAATAGGATACTGCGCATTCCAATTTGAAATCGCGCCAGCAATCTTACCTTCCTCGATTACTCGCCCGTCGCGATACAATTTCACGGTCCCATCCTTGAAGCGTACATAAACAATGTGCTGGGTACGTGTAAGGGACTCCAAGGTGCCTGTTTCCAATGCCGGCATGCCGTTGTCAGATGTCGACGACGTGCGAAATCTTGCCTGAATTGCCGTCTTTTCCTGACCGAGTGTAAAATTCCGATTCGTCGGGTTATTGGAGATGGTCACCATACGGGCTGGGCCTTCCTGCGTGGTATTGGCCGGGCGAACCCAAACTTCTACCGTGATTTCACCGGACTGCTTCACTGCGTTGGTGACCTTCGTCGCAGGTTGTGATGAGCTGATTAACGTTGCACCACGAACTTCAAGGCTACCTGATTGCCGTCGCACAGCAGAAGTTTGTTGAATCTGAAGATTAAGCGGAGTACCGATCCCCGAACGGTCAATTACCTGATTACCGTCAGCTGATTCAAAGTCATAAAGTAGTTGCAAGCCGGCTGTGACTCGTGGAATTACGGATTCACCTTGAGCACCAAGATCTCCGACGAAGACCAACAACATAAACAGGACTTTGATAATTCTCTGATTCAATTCCCATTCCTCTCGATGATGCACTCTTATTGTCGCAGGAATCCGGCTAGAAACAAATGGAGTGGTACTTAAATCACTACAATGAAACCAACCGTGCAACCATTGCAATTCAAGACTTAACTTGAAAGAGAACAAAAGACCCTATGGCATTTAATGAGTTAACGCCGGAAGAGTCGCGAGTCATCATCGATAAGGGAACGGAATACCCGTTTACCGGTGAATATACAGACCTGAAAGATGCAGGTACGTTCATATGTCGGCAATGCAACGCTCCTCTGTATTACAGTGAAGACAAATTCAGCAGTAACTGCGGATGGCCGAGCTTTGATGACGAAATCGAAGGATCTGTACGGCGTGAAACGGATGTTGACGGTCATCGAACAGAAATCCTCTGCATGCACTGCGATGGCCACCTTGGCCATGTCTTCCTCGGCGAGGGATTTACCTCAAAGAACACACGTCACTGCGTCAATTCGATCTCAATGAAATTCATTAATGACGGTGAACCAATTCCGACGTTACTGGATCGATGACCGCTTACGCTTGAATTCCCCTCAGTGCTCCGGCAACCATCGCAATGTGGGCATCTAGCTGTGCCGATTCAAATCGGCTGCATGTCGGTCATCTTATGATTTGGTTCACACCGGTCGTATACCGATATAGAGACGCGGCAACGGAGTTTCAAAAGTCGCCGCTCGCTGCAGTACAAATTACTTGAACGCCGCATCGCCAATTTGTTGCATATATTCAAGTGTGCCCGCATTCATACGTTTCTTGGCTGCTCTGTGCTTGCGGTTGTGGCTGTCAATGAGATTTGACAGTTCATTTGGATCCGCCTTTAGATCGTAAAGTTCTGAACGCCCCGGATTCGCAAAGTCAATCATGTACTTCCATCGCTTGGTTCGCAGCCCTCTCATATGGGTTTTGGCACCATGATGCATGCTGTATTGGAGGAATATCTCGTTCGTCCATTTTTTGGCTTCACCTTTTAGTACTGTGGTGTAATCGCGACCGCGTATCGCCACGTCCTCTGGCAAATCGATCTGAGCCATCGCAAGTAGCGTTGGAAACCAATCCAGATTAGAAAAGAACCGATCTTCAGAAGTGCCGGGAGAGATGGTTCCGGGCCATCGAATCGCAGTCGGAACTCTTATGGATGTATCCCATAGATTTGGACGCCGCTGAGGTGGAATGTTCGGCCACCGCATCTCAGGGTTCTCTGTTAAAACACGAATCGCGTTGCCCTTGTACCAAACTCCGTGCTCTCCAAGGTTGTATCCATGATCACTTGTGAAAATGACAATCGTGTTTTCATCAATTCCCTTGGCCTCTAGCAAATCCAGCACACGCCCCACATTGCGGTCGATGCTCTTTACAGCCGCAAGGTATTCACGTGTCCGCTTTTTCACAAGCTCGACATTTAAGTTTGGGTATTCGGGGTTGGGAATCTCCGGATCAAGATCCTTGAATGGCTCCCAATCTTCTGGTCTTACCGGAAGCCATGCAGCATGAGGAGCACGGAAGTGAAGTGAAAGGAAAAAGGAGTTGGTCGCCTCTTGAGCAATAAACTCCAATGCATGATCTGTGAAAATATCGCAGGTATAGCCTTCCACTTTTTTGACCGTGCCGTCAAGCAACTCGATGGTCGGATCCTTGGGCGGACAACCACCGGTCCGTATTCCGGCGAATTGGTCATAACCAAATTTCGTTGGGTGGTGTCGATCATGGATGCCAAGATGCCACTTCCCAAAGAGTGCGGTACGGTAACCATTTTGCTGGAACAGCTGTGGAAATGCTGGTAGTTCTGCCGGTAGACCTTTGGGCTGTTCGGTGGTTGGGTTGATCCAATCTGTGATCCCAATCTCACTTCCATAGATACTCGCAATGAGTCCAACTCGACTTGGACTACACACGGGAGTTGTCACAAAACTGTTTGTCAGATGTGCGCCCTCGTGAAAGATACGATCAATATTGGGTGTAATAAATCGATCGTCACCAGCCGCGTTGACTGCAAACGGTGCCTGATCATCCGTATAGATGAATACGAAATTTGGCTTTGCAGCTAGACATATCGGCCCGATGCAAAACAATACGATCCATAACAGCGCCAAAGTGCGCTTCGTGATCTTAATGGTCACTGGCTCACCTTTTCATCTCAAGTGAAATTGGCGTAGTATACGCCGAGTCGACAGGAAACTTGCTATGCCACCGCATAGTCTTTTCCATCCCATTTTGCCCACCAGGCTTGGAATAGCTGCAATTGCTCTTCCGCGTAAACTGCTTGACTCGTGGACAATTGATCTGCTTCGTTAAAGTGCAGTTTGTATTCTTCATTGCCCGTTAGCACAAGCATGAATTTGTAGAACAGTACAAGATCTGGCCCTTCATCAAAGGTAGATAGGACATGCAATGCATCATCCAATTCACGGGCAAAACGACGAGCCTGAATGTCGCCTGATTGGGCGAGTGAACAAAGTGACAGTAAAGTAAGCACCTCATTGGGAAGCACGTTTCCAATACCAGTAATCGCGCCTTTGGCACCACAATGCACGTATCCGTGAAATACTTGTGTATCCACTCCGACCATCAATGTTAGTGATTCAGATTCATTTGTAATGTGTTCGGCGGCATAACTAAGCGCATCGGCACCTCCGAATTCTTTGAATCCAACCAGGCTCGGGAATTCACTACATAGATCGAAGAACAAGTCTGCTCTGGTTTCGAAACCGTAATACGGACTGTTATAGATTACAGCGGGAATATCAGGGGCTGCTCCAAGGATGCCGGCAAAGTGCGAGCGTTGTGCAGATGGTGATGTACCGCGAGATAGCACGCGAGGAATGACCATTAGGCCCTTCGCACCAACCGATTGTGCGTGGGCGGCATGAGCTGCCGCTATGTTTGGATTTTGAGCACCCGTGCCCACAATGACCGGGATTCCTGCATCACATAAGCGTGCAACACCTTCTTGCCGTTGTGCATCTGTTAGCAACGGCCAGTCGCCCATGGATCCACAATAGACCACACCATTCATACCAGCTGCGATGAGCTCCGTTGCCTTGGAAACAAGAGCATCAAAATTCGGGGTTCTGTCTTCGTTGCAAGGCGTCATTAATGCGGGAATACCGCCTTGAAAAATACTGGTGTCCATCGTCGGTGATCTCTTTGGTTCGTGTTTCTAAGTCAATGTTCGCGGAGATTTTTCTAAATTGATGGACGTATTATAACCACGCATAAGCAAGGTCATAAGAGAGCTAGCACAACCGCGGGGCTTGGCGCAGCCAAACCCGCAGGGCAAAAACACACAAACCAACCAACACGCATACACAACCACAGGCCGCAGCTTACTCCGTCAGCCCAACAGCCACGCCATCAAGCTGCCACTTCGGATCGAGTTTCACACCAAGATGCACCAAGGCGGTTGCCGAAAGATCTACGATATACACCGTCTTCTCAAACCGGCCTTTTTGCGCCGAATTACCGCTCACGATCAAATATACATTTCTGATCGGCGGAACATTGTGCCCTTTTCCATGACCCGTTCCCTGCCCGCCATGGTCCGATGAAATCAAAATCAACCAGTCTTCGTTTTCGTAATTCGGACGAGATTCAATCGCCTTGAGTAATCGCCCAACATGGTTATCCACCGTCTGAATCGCTTTGATGTACGAAGGTACGGACGGATGAAAGCCATCTCGATGACCCGTCTCATCACAAGCTCCGAAGTAGACCATCGTTGCGCGGACATCATCGGTCTTGAGCAATTCGGCTGATTCCTCCGCGATGTGCTTATCAAAGATGGTATAGCCATCGGCACCAGACGCATTGTGGCCGGCACGTACATCCGCCTTGGAGACGATATACTTATCAATCGGATGCCAGTCGATAAATGAGGCTGTTTTAAAATCCGGTTTTTGCTGTTTTAGCAGTGCAAAAAAGTGTGGAAACTGATCAATGCGCTGGCCGCTAAATCCATTGTCATGCACTCCATGTTTGTCCGCCCATACGCCAGTCAGATAACTCGTCCAACCGGGGCCGCTGATCGTGTCGTTCTTTTGATATCGCTTTCCGAGAATCTGCGCTGTATTTGAGTAAGCCCCGTTTGCTATAAGCCGGTCGATGTTTGGTGTTTTGGCAGCGTCGAGTGCATCGGTCCGCAAGCCATCAATCCCAATCGCTAAGACGAATTTCTTTTTTTGAGCGTCTACTTCTTCCGACAACACCGAAAAGGCCACTGCCAGCAGAAAGATTCGTTTAAGAAAAATGTGACAGTTCATGTGTGTCCTCTTGGTTTACGGCTGCGGCCTCGTGAATACAAATTCATCTTCAGTTGAAAGAGATTTATCAAACTCGTAGCCACCGTCTTTAAATCCCTTAATGTCGTCGGCATCCTCAAGGCGATTCCTGATGATGTACGATGCCATCATGCCGCGAGCAGGCTTAGCGAATGCGGCAATTGTTCGTAGCTTTCCATCCTTGATCTCCTTGAATACAGGCGTAACTACCCGTGCATCGAGAATCTTTCGCTTTATGGATTTGAAGTATTCGATCGATGCCACATTTACGATTACGCGTTGCTCATGTAAATCCAGATCAGCATTAATAAGTGACGTGATTGAGGTATCCCAGAATTCATAAAGGTTCTTACCACCAGGATTGTCTATCTTCGTTCCCATTTCTAACCGGTATGCGTGAATCAAATCCAACGGGCGAAGCACACCATATAAACCAGATAGAATGCGCAAAGAACGTTGAGCTGTTTCAAAATCTTCTGGCGAATAGGAATCTGTATCCAGACCAGTGAATGCAGCACCACGAAAGGCAAGAATCGCTTGTTTTGCATTTGCTAAATCAAACGGTGGAGACCAATCACGATTACGCTGATGATTAACCGCTGTAAGGTCATCACTCAAACTCATCAGGTCCTGCAAATCATCTTTAGAGAGCTTTCTCAGACGTTTGTTCAGAATCTTCGATTGCTCGAGCATTCGCGGTTGTGTGAAAGAATCTAAGTTTGACTCAGTCTCAAAGTCGAGTGTTTTTGCAGGAGAAAGAGTAATTAGCATGCGACTCTAATAATTAAATAAAATCTTTAATTGGGTGGGGAAACAAAACCGACAAATTGGAGAATTACTTTGCGAGCTTCTCCCTAATTGGCTGACCATCATTTCGCAGAATCAGACTACGCCACGTAGCCGCCATCAGGTTTGCAGGTACGTTGTGAACCGAACCATCGCAATACAGCAAGTTAATTTGTTGATCCTGAGCGTACCCCAGGCTAGCTGATACGTCACTGAGATTAACATCAACATCCAAAGGCTTCGTCCAAATCTGAGCCTTTGCTGGCGCTACTTCCGCCACCAACACAACTTGTGACAGACCATCCAGAATATCTCTTGGTCTGGTGGTCCAATTACCAAACGCTGATTTTAGCTGACCTTCTTCTGCAACCGTTGCCAGATAAACCGTCTTGTTCGCCAATTCCGGATATACCGGATGCTGATACGTCCTAGGTATTGCTTCCGCTAAAGACAGGTTATGTGGGCTATCCCATGGTTCGTCAAGTTTGAACCGACTATACAGTGCGTCTTCCTCGATAAACGGGAGAATATGAACTCGCCAGCTCAACAATGGCTTGCCGTTATCATTATATTGCACAGTTGGCGATTCTCCATTTGGGAATTGCTTATAGGTGTTTTCATAGGCGTGAAGCGCTAACCCAATTTGCTGAAGATTATTCCGATTTTGAGCTCCACGAGCCCCACTTTGTGCTACACCTACAGCGTCCTGAAGCATCTCCACTATTTCATTACTAATGTTCACTTGCAATCCAACATTGTTTTGTTGATAGCCTATCTTCATGCTTTGTAGCAGCTTTAAGCCCGCATTTAGGAGTTCTTGTGGAACACCCGTATTCTGTGCATTCCCGGCCAATGCCTGTACTGAAAGTAGCTGCCCGAGAGTGTTCTTTCCGTTGAGTGTTAACGCAAACAACTGCTGCGCCGACTTTTCGTTGTTTGTTTCAATGTGCAGGTCCAGAGATAGTGACTCTGAAAATCCTAATGTCAAAGTGAGTCCACGCAACAAGTTGATAGTCTGTAAAGCTGGTCCTACCTCTGCTAAGTCTGGATCGAGCGCTGCGAGATTCTGAAACAAAGACGGGTCTACAATTCCTGGTTGAACAATCGCGATTGCCGCCTTATTACTTTCGACTGCCTGCATCCGTTTGGCCAACGCACCAGGTGCACCTCCATTTGCGATAAGAGTCAATGACTCATTGTCTCCTACCGCGATTCTAGTTGTACCAACAAATAGAACACCCGGACCTTTCGTGAGATCATTCGTCTTATGC
>Ga0114933_10002002_pt1 | contig 21848 bp, 22 predicted proteins | sample 4SBtaG_FD_89691 | JGI IMG/M metagenome (GOLD analysis project Ga0114933, IMG submission 89691) | Deep subsurface microbial communities from Kolumbo volcano to uncover new lineages of life (NeLLi) - 4SBTROV12_W25 metaG | ecosystem: Environmental > Aquatic > Marine > Volcanic | place: Kolumbo... | reverse complement strand
CCAAAAATGGCTATTTCAGGCAGTTAAAGTGGTAAAAATCATTTAAAAACAGGAGGAGGGAGCGTTTTTAGGTTTTTTTTTAATTCTGAATCCAGGAAAAACTCCTTAATCAGGGATTCCTAAAGCAGCTCGCAGCCCGCTCGCTAGCGTGGGCCATTGGTTTCATAACCGAGCTGTCGGCACCTATAGGGTAGTCAATAGCCTCGTATCTCTTTTTGTTTTAAACCCCTTAGCACTATTAACCTACGGAATTGGAAAGTCTGTATTGAATCTCTCTACTAAGCCTTTCAAAGACAGGTGTAGACATATTGCTGCATCGGGATTGATCCTCTTATTATCAATTAAGCACATCAGAAAAACACCCTTGAGCACTGAGAATAAGAGCTTCTCGACAAGATGGGGACTAAATTTGATAACCAATGACTTATATGGAAGGGAATATATAATTGATCACCTTGTTTCGCATCTTCTTCGTGGCAAACACTCTGACAGAATAGAACGAACGATAGTTGCTACCAAAATAGAAGACGCGGTCAGAAAAGGGGCGCTCGATGATAAAGCTGATCTGGAAGATCCCCCCTTACCACAAAGCCCAAGCAGGGCGAGCACGCCTAATAGCTTAAGCAGTCACTTTGATCCCGCTAGATATCAATTAGATGGAGGGTGCAGTGGCGGATATAGTAGTGACGAGGAAAGTGATTTAGAAGAAATTTAATTCTTCTCTTGAATTGGCTTTTTTTCCGGGTATTTGATCCGGACGTGATGCGAGAGTAAAAGCGTTTTTACGAGCGTTCTCTTCACAATCCCCAGCTCCTCAAATGTGAGCGAACTTTCATCAAATTGACCATCCTCAATACGATCCTTGACCAGTCTGTTAACTAAATCTGTCAGACTCTCTTCATTTGCATTCTCAAGAGATCTGGAGGCAGCCTCTATCGTATCTGCGATCATAATGATTGCGGACTCTTTTGATCTGGGTTTTGGCCCTGGATAACGAAACTGATTTTCATCCACCTCATCAACATTTCCCCCTTTTAGCTCAAGCTCTTTACAATAGAAGTAGTAGACGAGCGTTGTGCCGTGATGCTGGCGAATGATGTCGATGAATGAGGGTGGAAGGCGGTACTTCCGAGCGAGAATTTCACCATCTGTCACGTGAGAGATGATCACTTGGGCAGATTCAACAGGCATGAGAAGTTGGTGGATATTGACGCCGGGCGCCTGATTCTCGGTGAAGAATTGAGGGTTATTGAGCTTACCTACATCGTGATATAGAGTAGCAACTCTACAGAATAGGCCATTTGCGCCGATCGCCTGCGCCATGGCCTCTGAGATATTACCGAGTACAAGTGAGTGTTGGTAGGTGCCAGGGATTTCAATCGCAAGCCTTCTGATTAGCTCGTTGTTGGGATCCATAAACTCCATGAGCATCATCTCGGTCATTATGCGGAAGATCGACTCGAGTATAGGAAGCAGGCCAACTACAACGATGGCAGTCACAAGCATGAAGAGAAATGAACTGATAAGATCGCCGCCAAGAGAATAGGTCCAAAAGTGATTCGATAGAAAAGCAAAGGAGAAGAGAACAGGGATCAGGCTGAGGTAGACTTTACCCGAGACGAGAAAGATCTCCTTTCGTTTACGCAAGTTTTTCGTGCTGATGATCACCATGAGCGCTGCGATAAGGTTGATAATGAGAAAACGGGTATGGTCAACTGCTAGCGCCATAGAGAGAATAACCGCTAAAAAGGCCGAGACATAGAGAGCAACGGGCGGTGAGAGTAGAATGGCAATGAGAATCGTTGCAAATGGTAATATGATCGGGTAGCGGATCATATCGAAAAGATCTTGGGTATTTCGAAGAAGAACAAACTCGACAAGTTTGGCAAAGATCAGCGTAAGAATGATGATGGTTACGAGTAGAGATAGCTTCTGTAGAGATTCAACAATTTCTCGTTTATTGATGCGGAAATAAAGAGCGCTGAGTCCCACAAGGATGAAGGAGAGCAAAAGAGAAGATACGATCGGAAGCGGCTCCCACAGCATCCGGTTCTCATTGAGTTGGCTCTTCATGGCGTTTAGCATTGCAATGTGCCTTGAGGTCACCCTTTCGCCTTGATCGATGATTTTGGTTCCCGCTTTAACCTTGGTGTATCTATCGGGTATGCTCTTTGCAACTTTCTCACGAAGACTCGTGAGAAGCGGCAGATCTTCAACTAATTTCCACTCTTTATTACTGAAAAAATCGACAACATAATTCAATGTCTGAGGACTAATTCGATCGAGCTTGGAAGTGAGCTTGCGCATTTTTGCCCAAAGATGGTCGGGCAGTTCGAAATTCTTATCTACAACCATCGGTGTATAGGTCTGGAAGTAGGTGGTGGGAAGGCTAAATTCCCTCATCTTTTGAAGTGTTCTCGCGTCGGTAAATCTACTCTCGGTCATGACATCTTCAAAAGAGTCCGCTGCACTATAGAGCTCTTCAAATGTCGAGGTGGGAACTTCCGACTTCCACTCCCGATTTTGGATGAGAAAGTTTTCAAATTCATATCTCGCCTCAGAGACCTCGCGTTCGCTAATCTTGTAGATAGCTCCAATATCTCTAAGAGCATCTTGGCGTAGAATATGGGTGGATTCTTCATCGGGAAAAGAAAAGTCAACTTGGCTGACGACAAACTTAGGCGCCTTCTCTCCAAGTTCTAAGACCTCAATGCGGGCCTCTCGAAAGTGGATAAAAGCAGCAATAAAGAGAACACAGACAAAACCAACTAGAAGACGCCACCCTAAGCTATCTTTAGATAGGCGTTCACGAATGGTCTGTTTCTTTCCACCTGGTTTATCACCATTAGGCTCGTGCATAATCCTCTTCTACTGTTTATTATAGTGTAGCAAATGTGAAGAAATCTTTGCAAACTTCTCTGGGTTTTTACGTTAGGGAAGCTCTGATTAACTGCTATTTTTGAGATCTTACTCAAATTTTTATCTAAAATTGATTTTTCGATAAATCTGAAATATAGCAGTTATTCAGTATCTCCTCAGGAAGCTCCGGTTAACCCACGCATTTCAAATTTTCCCAAAAATTTGGCAAGAATTTGATTTTTCGATCCCACCTAGGATCTTTTAATAAATAATTTAATATATAGATTTTACACCAAAACCCTCTTTATACAAATGTATAGGTTAATAAATAATTTTTTAATGTAAGATTTAGATGGTTATTCGTTCAGGAATCTTGCCTAGAATCACACCTTTCCTATAAAGTAGTGTCAGTCATTAAATAGGCATTATATGTCACAGCAATATCAAAATCTAGCCAGGCGTTTTCGCCCCCAGAGATTTGGCGATGTGATCGGTCAAGATCGCATTGTAACTACTCTACAAAATGCCCTGAAATCGGACAAGGTCTCTCACGCCTATCTCTTTTGCGGCTCAAGAGGCTCAGGTAAAACAACCTTAGCTAGAATTTTTGCAAAAGCCCTAAACTGCACACATAACGACCATTTTGAACCATGCAATCAGTGCAAAAGCTGTAAGGAAATCACATCTGGCTCCTCTCTCGACGTAATCGAGATCGATGGAGCGTCAAACCGCGGCATTGATGATATCCGCCACATTAACGAAACTTCCCAATACTCTCCTTCCAACTCCGGCTATAAGATCTACATCATCGACGAAGTTCACATGCTCACGAAAGAGGCTTTTAACGCTCTTTTAAAAACACTCGAAGAGCCGCCCGCGAGAGTAAAGTTCTTCTTCGCAACAACTGAACCTCACAAAGTCCTCCCCACAATCATTAGCAGATGCCAAAGATTCGACCTTTCCCGTATCGGAAAAGAGGATGTCTCTCAAAAGCTGCAAATGATCTGCAAAGAGGTCCAAAGAGATGTAGAGGTAAAAGCTCTCGAGCTTATTGCAAACTTCTCCGATGGCAGCCTGCGCGATGCTGAGTCTTTCCTAGATCAAGTTCTCTGCTTCAGTGATAGCTCCATTACAGAGTCCATGTGTGCAAAAGCGCTCGGCATTATCACAAAAGATGAGCTACATGCTCTAGACAGTGCAGTCAAAAACCACGACCTTAGCTTTGCTTTCTCTTTTACAGCTGCGCTCTACGACCAAGGAAAAGATCTTGCCCACTTCCTTGAAGAGCTAACCACCCACTTTCGAAACCATCTATCTGCAAAGCTCCTCTCTAAAGCCTATTCCGAAATGACCGCCATCTATAACCAAGAACAACTTCTATTTATTCTTGATCTCTTAACGAATGAGAAGGCAATTTCCAAAACCTCTCTCAAAAGAGTTCACCTTGAGATGCTGCTCCTAAAAATCATTAGAAGCTCAAAACGCATCTCAGCAGAAAGCCTTATCCAGCGCCTAATGGAGCTAGAAAACTCAACTCCAGCAGAACCAGAAATCGCACCACAAGCAGAAAGCCTCCCTCCTCAAGAGGAAAAGGTTGAAGAGCCGAAAGTAAATACGCCCCCTCCTCAAGAACCAAAGCTAGAGATCCCACCCGCTCAGGTAACAACTCCTCAAGAATCAAAGCTAGAGATCCCACCCACACAGGTAGCTATTCCCCAAGAACCAAAGGTAGATACGCCCCCTGCTACAATAGCGCCCCTTCAAGGTCAAAAGCTCGAGAATCTACCCCCTCAAGAAAAGAAGGCAGAAAACCCGGCACCTCAAGAAAAGACCGAAAATGGTAAAATCCCCTTTTGTCTAGCGCCTCACATAAAGCCTAACGTAGAAGTATTAAGAAACAAAATCGCCCCCAAAAGCAAAGCCCAGTACGATACACTCTTCCGATTTTCAGCGGCTGTGCTTGAGGGATCATTAAAATATAATTAAGGAGAATAAAAATGGGATCAGGTTTTTCAAAAATGAAAAAGCAAGCCAAGATGCTACAAGAGCAAATGGCGGATATGAAAGAGAAAATGCGCGCCACAGAAGCTACCGGCACTGCAGGAAATGGCCTTGTTGAAGTTACAATGAACGGCGAAAACGAAGTCAAGAAGATCAAAATCAACCCTGAGTGCGTGACTCCCGATGATGTTGAGGGTCTTGAAGATCTCCTTATTTCAGCATTTCACGATGCTAAAGAGAAGATCGATGAAGCATGTCCGACCCCTGGAATGGGATCAATGGGACTACCCTTCTAAATACACTCCTCTAACTCTAGAAGTAGGGGTGCTTGAGTCCAATTCCCCTGATAGGTTGTCTGTTCAATCCAAGGGTAACACCGCCTACTTCTGTGTGGACAGCACATAAGAAAACAAGCACTTAACTGCAATCCAACATATAGGATCGGCGCAAAGACAATCTTCACCGCATCCTTAGCAGCTCTTTTTAGTTTGCTTGGTCTTACTTCAGAAAATGGCCTCCACGACCTAGATGACGTATAATCTTGTTTAGAAACGCAAGAATAACACGTAACTATATCCCACATTCTTTTTACCATCATAACAACTGTGCCTATGCCTTGAAGAGGAAAACTAGCCGTAAGCTTGCACCCACTATTTCTGATCTCCGAAGAGGTTAAGCGGTGATATCTCTTATGAGTCTTGGGGTGGATCACAACATCCGGATTAAACCCATCTACAATCCAACCATTCCCATCAAATTTTACACGAACATCCGATGCCATTTTGACCTCACAAATTACTGTTCATAACTGGGGTGCTGATCATGTACAAGACTTGGAGCTAATGCCCGATTATCGTATAAATTTTCCTCACAGATAACATAAAATTTTCTTCCATTTTGAGGATTAACCAAAGTATATAGAGCACCTACTTGCGCACCCGCTAAGGTGAACGGAATAAGAAGAAGCTTTTTTAAATCACTCATCGCTTTAGAAGAGCCGCTCCTTTTGTCTTCCATTTTCTCTGAAAACTCATAGTAAACGTCTTGCTTAATTTTTCTTCCGGACCAAAAGTGATAAAAAGATAGTAATCTGAGAGCTCTCTTTGCAGCCATAGCAACGGCTCCTACCCCATTCATAACCCCTCCAACTGTAGCGAGAAAGAGGCCCTTTTTTCTTATATCTTGAGGGGTCAATAAACGATATTTTTTACCCGTATAGCTGTCCGTTACATAGGCCAGATTATTTTCATCTTTTTTCCAATCACCCTTAAATAATCTAACGACAGCACCCATGATCACCTCTAAAAAAATTTGAGGTGAGTCTAGACTTATTCTAAAAAAAGTTCAACCTTTAAAAACTTAGAGATGCGCTTATTTTTGCACCATCAATCCTGAGAGCGCAGGCTCCCGATGATCGAGAGGTTTCTAAAGGAAGGTCTGATTAACTGCTGTTTTTAAGATCTTGATCAAACTTTTAGCAAGAGATTGAAAATATGAGTTGATCAGACCTTTCTAAAGGTGTAAATATTGACTTGGGAAACGTGGGTGTTTACTATCTACAAACTCACGTACCATCGTATAGTCATGATAAATAGCTCCCTCAAAAAAAACATAGCTCTTCGCCCCGCATCTAGGGAAACAGATAGCGCAGCAAGCACTCACTTCTGCTCCTAATAAAGTGACGGGAGAAATTGCAATTTTACCTGCATCTTTTAACACTTCTATTGATCTTTCTTTACACGTGTGTGGGACTCGTTTGGGGGGAGGATATGTAGCTCCATGACTACTGTCAGGTGCAGCTTTAAAGCAGCACCAGTAGTGATAACAAGAAGCTAACTTTAGCGCTCTTTTTGAGACCATGATCACCGATCCCAAAATATTTCCAACAAAGCCAACAGTAGATAAACAGCATGCTTTTTCTCGAATTTCTGAAGGAGAAATATTTCGGTATCTCTTTCCAGTCGTTCTATCCTCAATGATCGTTGTATCACTTGGATCTATGACCCACCTATCTCTGCAACACAATAAATCAGCACATGTAACATTTGATGCCATTATTAACCTCTTAGAAATATGAAAATCGGGGACAGGTTAAAGAGATTTTGAATAAGGATCAAATCATTTGTAGAAAATCAGACCTAATCGCCAATATCTCTAACAACTAATTCAGCATATACAGGTGGAGCTAGACCTTCGGGTTCTAACCTATCTTGTGCAGGAAAACCTAACATACCAATACCTTCATCAGAAGAGGATTCTGATTCTAGTTCAGCTTGAGATGGTTCAGCGCCATCAAAAGCTGCTCCTGGAGAGTCACTTCGTTCATTCACTCTTCCGCCTCCAGAATAAGAACGATAAGGTAAGGCGGAACTCAATAACGGACTACGAGGAGATCCCCTGACGCCAGAAAGACTCCCACTTCTTTGTCTCCTATGCCTTCGCCTATCTGTTGAAGCTACCACACTATTTCTTCGCATGCGCGGTCTCTGAGGAAGCGCTACCTCCTCTTCTGAATCATCCACTGCATCTCCCTTTGTGCCATGATCTTCTCTTAAATGAGGAGGAAGGGGGAGGTTAGAACCATTATCACTTCCATCATTGCTACCATGCCTTGAAGCCGTTGTAAGTGATACACTAGCTTGGCGAGCCACCTCAATTGCACTCATCGTTTGCAATGCAACGCTTGGATGAGAAAATCCTGGAGAACCAATAGGATAAAGCGCTCCATCTAAAACCCACTTTCCTTCAAATTGAAATCGCTCCCAACTTGCATATACTTTTCTCCCACTATTTGGAGCGCAACACATAAGACAACCAGAGCCCAGCATTGCTGCATAAGAACACGGTAAAAGACAAAATTTTGCAACATCAGCTGCGGTTTTCCTTATCCTATCACCAAATGTCTCACAATAGCTTTGTTTTTGCGGAATTTTGACTCCTACATCCTTAACAAAACTTTGCTCCCATTCACCCGATTCATACGAGCATGGCCAGAAATGATAACAAGTGGCTACTCTTACGGGCCTCAAAACAGTCATCCCCAATGAAGCGAAAACATTTGCTACAGAGCCCATAGTCAAAATTTTTCCTGCTCTTGCACAGAGTACCCATCTCTTTTCGTCTACGAATTTTCTCCCAGTTGTCTCATCTATAACAAGTCGATCAGCTATATGCCACTTGCCACAAGGAATAAAGTCTCTACACATCAAAGGTGAACTAGTCATGATTCTACTCAATTTTTTTTTGAAAAGAGAGAGTAGAGAGAAATAAAAAAATGATCAATTAAAACTTTCTTGAATGAAGCGCGTGAGCTCTTCTGTACAGGAAAAATCAAAGGCTTTTTCTGCAAATTGATTTGATTCAACAATGCTTAGCTTTCTAACTGTGTGCTTGATCATCGGAATAAACCTTGCAGAGACTGAAAATTCTCTGATTCCAAATCCAAGAAGAAGCGGAATAAATTTGGGATTTGATGCCATCTCTCCGCAGAGAATCAGGCGCTTTTGATGGCTATTTGCAGCAGAGACAATCATGCGAATCAGTCTGAGTATGCTGGGATGTGCAGGTGATGAGAGATAGTCGAGATGAGGGTTCGTCCTGTCAGCTGCGAGTGAGTATTGAACAAGGTCATTGGTGCCAATGGAGAGAAAATCAACCTCTTTTACAATGAGGTCAGACATAATTGCAGAAGATGGCACTTCAATCATGCACCCCAAAGATATCTTTTCTTTAACTGGAATTTGTTCATTTTTCAGCTCATCTTGAATCTTTTGGATTAGTTTTTTAACCATCCGGATCTCAGATAGATCGGATACCATGGGAATCAGAATATGAAGGTTTCCGTAGATAGAAGCTCTTAAAAGAGCGCGCAGTTGGTTCTCAAAAAGCTCCTGATGGCGGAGAAGAAAACGAATTGCTCTACAACCTAAGACAGGGTTAAGCTCTTGATTGTTTTTTGTGCTTTCAATCTGCTTATCACCGCCCACATCAAATACCCGAATCACAACGGGCGCGTCAGGCAATTTTTCTAAGATCGTTTTGTAAGTTTGGAACTGCTCTTCTTCGGTAGGAAAACGGTTTTTTGAGAGAAAGAGATACTCAGACCTAAAGAGACCGACTCCCGATGCGCCTTGAGAGATAAGATATTCAATATCATCGGCATTTTCTAAATTGGCATGGATAGAGACAGAGTAGCCATCGACCGTCTCAGCATCGAGGTGCATCTCGCTCTCTAACTGTTTTAAATGTTCGCTCTGCTTTTCAGCTACCTTTGCATATTTCTCTTTTGTTTTATCTGTTGGGTTGAGAATCACGCGTCCTTTTGTCCCATCTACAATAATTTCACGCACCTCTTCCTTTAAGAGCTCCAGAGTGTCGATACCTGCAACATAAGGAATACCTTTTGCTCTAGCGATAATTGCAGCATGCGAGGAGATCCCGCCAAATTTAGTGATAAAGGCAGAAATTTCGTCTGATTTCACCTCTGCGATGTTCGAGGGAACAAGCTCATTGGATGCTAAAATGGACTGAGGGGGAACAGAACTTAGGTCCGCTTTTTTAAATGGTTTGAGGTGAGATAAAACTCTTTTAGAAACATCGGTAATGTCGCGCACGCGCTCTTCAAAGAAGTTATCTTTTACATCTTTCAGCTGAGATTTATAGTCTGTGATGACATCTAAAAAGACAGATTCTGCATTTCGGCACATCTTGCGAATACCTACTTCCGTCTCCTGTGTCATGAGAGGATCTTTAAGCATCTCCAAGTGAGAGTCTAGAATTTGTGCCACTTCAGGCGCATCTTCATCCGTTAAGGACTCTTGTAAAGATTTAAGGTCGTCTTTCGATGAGACAAGTGCATCTCTAAATCTTGCGATCTCACGATCTACGCTCGTCTCTTCAATCTCAAAATTAGGAACATCTTCGTTATTAGGTTCGATAAAAAAGAGAGGTCCTCTAGCTATGCCTTTGCTGACCGATAAACCTTTTAGTACTCTTTCTTTCATAGATCTTCACCAAATTTACTCTCAAAAGCTTTTGCGAGCTCTTCAATTACCAGATCTGCATCATCACCATCTGCCATGATCTTAATCTGGCAATTCTTCTTTGCAGCTAGCATCAAGATACCCATAATGCTCCTCGCATTGATGGTGTCTCCCCGGTAGGTAAATGTCACGTGCGAGTTAAAGGCCTGCAGTAGCTTAACAATCACAGTAGCCGGCCTCGTATGAAGCCCAAGATCATTTTTAATCTTCACTTTTTGCGTAAGCTTCATTCTTTTTCCTTTTATTTTGCCTTTTTGAGATTGTGTCGAGAAGTTTTGAGTTAAACTCTTTAGCAGAATGATATCCCATCTCTTTTAATCGATGGTTCAAGGCAATCGTTTCAATTAAAAGCACAACATCACGGCCTGGTTTTACCGGCAACGTGTGAAAGGGTACGCTCATTCCCAATATATCGCAAAATTTCTCCTCTAAACCTACCCGGTCATAAAAGTGGCGATCATCCCACTCCTCTAATTTGACAACGATATCAAGCCCCTTATCCGGTCTGACACAAACAGCTCCGTATAAATGCGCAACATTGATGATCCCAATCCCTCTAATCTCCATCAAGTGACGTGTGAGATCAGGGCCATATCCAACTAAGTGGGCGCCCTCTTTTTTCTTCACCTTTACAACGTCATCTGAAATGAGCCTGTGCCCTCTCTCAATAAGTCCTAGTGCAGCTTCACTCTTTCCGACAGATGACTCTCCTTGAATCAAGACCCCAACACCGAAAACTTCAACCAAAGTACCGTGCATCGTAGTTGTCGGTGAAAACTCTTCCAGGAGGATAAAGGTAATTCGGCTCAGAAGAGTAGTAGCTGTCAAATCTGCCCTAAAAAGAGGAATGCCATTTTTTTCGCAGATTACTTTGAGCTCTTTAGGAGATCTAAAACGCTTGGTAATCATCACAACGGGCGTAGACTCAGTTAAGATCGATTCGAGCCTCTCTCTTCTTATCTCAGCATCCATCTCCCTTAAATATTCTAGCTCTGTCTTTCCGAAAATTAAAACACGTGCTGTTACAAGATTTTTTTTGTAGCCGGTAAGGCTAAGACCAGGTCTATGAACCTCTGGCTTTCGAATGCGCTTATTTAACCCCGCTTTTCCAGCCAAGAGCTCAAGTCCCAGTTCTTTGCCATAATTTTCGTAAAAGTGCTCTATGAGTAACATTTTCTAAAAACCTTTTGTTTCAATCCCTTCCAAATAAAAGACGAGCCAATCTGTAAAAGATTCAAAAGCAAGTCTCTCCATGCGAGAGTCCGGATCTCTATGATCGGATATCGTATCATCGATACCTGAATAGTAGACATTTCCCATTTCACTTGACGGATACCAATCTGCAAAAAAACATTGATAGGAGCTTAAACCATATTTTTCATAAAATGGGATAAGGAGTGCAGGGTCAATCGTAATACCTGCTCTAGTGACTGCTCTCTCCTCTTCTCGAAAGTGCGCTTGAAATGTTTCGTAAAGAGGGCGCATCTCTCCCGATGGAATCAGACCTTCATCACCATTTTTAGAAAAACCATTATGTACCTGCAAAAAAGCAAGATAATCTTTAGGAAGTATTTCAAATGTGGATGTGAGTCTATGAATATTTTCTTCGGTAGATCCAGGAAGCCCAACAAAAAAAGCAGCATTGGAACTTAAACTATAGACAAGATGCGCACTAAAGCGCGCTCTATCACTCTCTTTTACAAGAAAAATTGCTATATCATCGATTTTTTGAAAAAGCTCAGTAATTGCTTTGTGACCCTTAGGATGAAAGGGAAGTTTTCCGAGCCAAAAGTCTCTCATCAGCTCAACTCTCTCCAAAGATTCCAGCTTGGCGAGTTCAACCCAGCCCTTAGGAAGATGGGGATCGAGCCTTGAGAGCTCTTCAAAAGACTGATCTGTTTCACTTAGGGAGACGAGATCATAAAACCCTTCTGATGAAGAATCTTTTGCTTTTTGATAATGCTGAGAGACAAGATGATTCATACTCTATTCACGTACCAAGCGGGTCATCTTACCATTAAACGAGAGTTTTTTAAAGCAAAAACTCTAATTCGAATAAGCAAATTTTTCTTGATTGATTTTTTTTTAGATTTTCTCATGATGAAGCTAACAAAGACTTTTTTTTCATATGGTACGATGGCCTGATATTATTCTTGTAAATGGAGCCTCTAGTAGCGGCAAAAGTACGCTATGTAAGGCTCTTCAAAAAACATTTGTTCACCCCTATCTTCATTTTAGTTTTGATGATTTAATTTTTATGAGTCCAAAAAGATATTATGGAAGCTCTGACACACATACGCAGACAGAAGATAATGAATTTATCGAACAAGGTGTAAAGCTAGTAACATCAAGTGCGCCTGGTGCACCTCTCGAAGTAGAGGCCGTATTTGGGCCCGTATTTCAAAAAATTATAAAAGCCATGCCAGATGTTGTTAAAACCCTGGTAAAAAACGGTAATTCTGTGATTTTCGACCATGTAATTCACGATGAAGAGATGGCGCTCGACCTTGAGAGATGTTTTACAGGTCTAAAGGTACTAAAAATTGGAGTCTATTGTCCTCCCGAAATCTTGGAAGAGAGAGAAAAACAAAGAGGCGATAGAGTCCTAGGAAGAGCTAGAGGATTACTGGGCGTTGTTCATAAATATATGGAGTATGATTTGAAGGTAGATACAAGCGCCACCAAAACAGTAGAGGCTGTTCAAGAAATAGAAAGTCACATTAAAACAGACTAATTTTTCCTTGAGAATAAAGAAAAATTTGACTTAACTACTTACTGAAATAGGATAACTGATGGCATACACAAGAGTCGTGATTATTGGAGGCGGATTTGGCGGCCTCAACCTTGCAAAAAAGTTGGGAAACACCAAACTAGATGTCTGGATTATCGACAAGACGAACCACCATCTCTTTCAGCCTCTTCTCTATCAAGTGGCCTCTGCTGCAGTCTCCCCTGCTGATATCGCTGTACCCATCCGTGAAATTTTATCTCCCTACGAAAATATCACAGTCATGATGGGAGAAGCAGTCAAAATTGATAAGAAAAACCGTGAAATCACTCTCGGAAATGGCGACCGTGTTGGTTACGACTATCTCATATTAGGAGTAGGCGCTAGACATTCCTATTTTGGAAAAGATGAATGGGAGCAGTTTGCACCCGGCCTAAAAACTCTGCAAGACGCACTCAAACTCCGAGAAAAAATCCTCTTTTCATTTGAAAAAGCAGAGAGATGTGACAGCATATCCGAAGCAAAAAAATATCTAAACTTCGTCATCATTGGCGGCGGCCCCACAGGCGTAGAGCTTGCGGGCGCAATCTCTGAGATCGCCTATGACACCATGCTCAAAAATTTCCGAAGAATCGATGTCAAAAAGACAAAGATCTATCTCATCGAGGGCTCGTCACACATCTTACCTGTCTATCCAGAAAATCTTGCAAAAACTGCCCAAAAATACCTCGAGAACTTTGGCGTCAATGTTTTGGCAGGAAAAAGGGTCACAGAAATCACAGAAGAGGGCGTTCATATTGAAGATACCTTCATCAAAACGACCAATATTATCTGGGCAGCTGGCACCCAAGCATCTCCCCTTCTCAAACAACTAGAAGCAAAACAAGATCGAGCCGGCAGAGTCCATGTAGATCCTGACTTAAGTTTGCCCGATCACCCCGAGATCTTTGTCATTGGTGATGCTGCTGCAGTTGAAGGCCCCAAAGGAGCATCTCTGCCCGCTCTTGCACCCGTTGCGATTCAAGAGGGAAAATTTGTTGCAGATATCATCAAAAAAAATATCCCCAAAGGCGAAAGACCTGCCTTCAGGTATAAAGACAAGGGTTCGATGGCAACCATTGGAAAAACAAAAGCGATCGGCATGTTTGGCAAACTCCAGTTCAAAGGCTTTATAGCCTGGCTTGCCTGGTGCTTTGTCCACATCATGTACCTCGTTGGATTCAGAAACCGCTTCCTCGTTGTATCTCAGTGGCTATTTGCCTACTACACGCAGAGAAGAGGTGCAAGACTCATTAACCGAAGCATTGAAGAAGAGCTCCCTCAAAGATCTGACCATTAAACTTCTTAGGAAGTCAATATTCAGCTTTTAGGATCCCAATCCTCTCATCACCGTTCATATCCTCAGTAACAAGTCCACCAACCCTGTCCATAAGCGCATCTATTCCGTCTAACTCCAAAACAGATATAATGGTGATGCATTCATCAAGCCCAACAGCCGATACTCCTGGCACTAAGAAGAGAGGAGCATGCTTAAAAAAAGCCTTTCTAGATTCTCCTGTTATTAGCCCTAAGAGCTCTAGGAGTGAATAGATATCTGGAGAAGCTAACTTGAGCTCTTTTAGAGTATTCGAAAATTGCTCAATTTCATTTCTTTCTTTCATAGGAACACAAACTAATAACACCCCAAGCTTTATTTCAGCTAGTTGAGATGGGGTTCTTGGTGAAACTGGAGATAAGCTCCTTTTCCTTTGAGAGAGTACAGAGGAAGGAACCTGAACCTTGAGCTCTAGAACTTTGGCATCAGGATTAGGAGATGGTAAGAAAGGCACAATCGGTTTTTGAGATCCTTGATGTTTTATCAGAATAAACATAGCTGCTACCCCCCCAAGCGCAACGAGTGCAAGTTTTGTCTCTTTATTCTCTTCTAAACAAGAGGAAAAAAATTGAAAGCCAGCTTCTATAGTTCGGGATGCATCCTGTACAAAATTAAGTGTCATTTTAAATCTCCTCTTTGAGTGGACAGAATTTATACATCAAACTCAGTTTTTTTTAGAGAAAAAGTGTACTATTTGGGGAAAAATTAATTTGTCATGAGAATAATACAAGACGCTTTTCATCCCTCATTTTGGAAGGAAAACCCCGCCCTACTCTATGCGCTTTTCTTTCTCCTAGGCATAGCTTTTAAAGTTAGTTTTCATCCTGTCCTCTTCATGCTTCTCATTCCTCTCATGATTAGCTGCAGAAAACGCTCTCTTTTGGGCGCTCTTTTTTTTCTTCTAGCTTTTTTCTATGCGCCAAGAGATCACGATCTACAATCTCCCGAAAAGATAAGCGGCATATTTCATCCCACAAAAATCTCGCGCTATCGGTCACACTTTAAAAGCGGCATCACCTATGAAGGAAGCCTGATCACAGATAAGGGAAAATTCCCAACTCGCACCTATTTCAAAGGAAAAAAACGAGTTAAAGGAGATGTTCTCGTGAAGGGAGTATTGAAAAAAAATGGGCCCTACAGATATTCACTAAAACCCACCAAATTTCAGGAGATAAAAAGCGGCTTTTCGCTCCCCTTTTTTAGATATTCTCTAAAGAAAGAAGCAAAGAGATATATCAAGAAGCATACTTCAAAAGATTCTGGCGATCTCTTCGGCGCTCTTTTTCTGGGCGAGCTTCAAAATAAAAGGATGAGGTATGCCTTTCAAAAGTTAGGGCTCTCCCATCTGCTCGCCATCTCGGGCTTTCATTTCGCTCTCATTTCGTGCCTTATCTTCTTTCTAACAAGGTGCTTTTTTGCCAGAATGACCTCGCTCTACCTCCTTCTCTTTCTCACCTCTTGCTATGTTTTTTTTCTTGGATTTTCCGCCTCAATTTTTAGAGCCTATATCGTTTTATTCTTCCTTGTAATAGGTGAGATCTTTGGCAAAAAGACATCGATCTACAACCTTTTGGGAACATCCGCCCTTATTGAAATGATTATTTCACCTCCCATTATCCTAAATATTGGCTTTCAGCTCAGCTTCATTAGCTGTTTTTCTCTTCTCTTCTTTGCAAGGTTTTTAGAATTGGGTCTTTTTATTATTTTTCCCAAAAGAAGTGTTCGAGATATCAAAAATTTGAATCTGTTCTCACAAAACGCCCATCTCTTCGGTGCATTTTTCCGAAAAGCGCTCGCCATTACCCTCTCTGTTAATCTTGCCATCATCCCCCTCCTCCTCTTCTACTTTCATACCTTTCCGCTCATAGGTCTCCTCTACAATCTCTTTATTCCGCCATTAATTGCCCTATGCGCCCTTCTCTTTTTCCTATCTCTTCCCTTTCCCTTCCTTCTCAAATATCTATCCTATTTCAGTGACGCCGTTTTAAAAATTATTTACTACCCTCCCCCTTTTTCCAGCATATCAATCATTTTTAAAACCTTCCCATTCGCTCCTACTTTTATCTATGTTACTTTCCTTTTCTTCCTAGGGATCTATCTCCAGAAAAAAAATAGACTTGAAATGGCATAGATCCTCAGTGTATTATTTATGGAAAATTATCGTGGCGGTCGTAGCTCAGTTGGTTAGAGCACTTGATTGTGGTTCAAGATGTCGCGGGTTCGAATCCCGTCGATCGCCCATTTTTAGCTTGAGAGAATCCCTTGACACTGATTGAAGCCCTCATTTTAGGTGTTATCCAAGGCCTCGCAGAATTTTTCCCGATCAGCTCCAGCGCACACCTCGCTCTTGCAAAAATTGTTTTACAAATCCAAGATGATCCCTCCCACCTCTTCGACCTCATTTGCCATGTAGGAACTTTTTTTGCTGCTCTCATTTTTTTTCGAAAAGATATCCTCAAAGTGCTCACAAATTTTCGACTATGCATGCTCTTTTTTGCGGCACTTGTGCCTCTTGTTCCCGCTTACTTTTTTGCAAAACCTCTCATTCATTCCCTCTCCGACCCCAAATACTTGGGCTACTTCTTTCTTCTCACAGCTCTCCTTCTACTTATTGCTACATTTGCTCGTGAAAAATCGAGCGAATCTGCACCTAAATTCAAAGATGTGTTATTTATAGGAGTCATGCAAACGATGGCTCTATTACCAGGAATTTCACGCTCTGGCTCAACAATCGCAGCGGCTCTTTTCCGCGGATTTGAGATCAGAGAAGCTGTGCGCTTTTCTTTTCTGCTCGCTCTTCCCGCTGTTTTTGGGGGCGCGCTATTAGAGACAATTCATGTGATGAGAACGGAGACTGCTCATTTAAATCTTCTGACCTATTTCCTCGGTTTTTCCGCCTCTTTTCTAACTGGCCTTATCAGCGTTAAACTGATCTACTGGTCGCTTAGCAAAAAGGGGTTAAGATACTTTGCCATCTATTTGTCTGTGATTGCATTATTTACCTTCTTTATCACCGGCTTAAAACATGGCTAAGAGAAAGAAAAAAACAATACCGAAAACGCATACTGAGGCAAAAGGGCTCTTCATACTCTCTTGCAGCGTGCTTTTTCTGCTTGCCCAATTTAGCTATGTTGACGGATCTCCTAGTGAAAATTGGCTAGGTGCACTTGGTTATTTTGCAGCACTCTCCTCCAACTACTTTTTCGGTCTAGCTGGCTATCTTGTAACCGGATACTTTTTTACAAATGGAGCCAAACTCCTCGTTAATAAACCTGCAATCTCAAGAAAATCTACCCTCTATTTTTTTTCCCTAATTTTTTGCATTTGCATGCTCTTTACGATCCTCTCCGAGAGCTTCCCCTCCAAGGCACACCTCTTCCAAAGCAGAGTCTACACAGAGAACTTAACCCTTCTATCCCCCAGCCCGAAAACAATCACAAGACACAACCTTGGCGGCGTCCCCGCCTACTACCTCTATTCCGATCTTCCCTATTTCTACTTCCAAAAAATGCTATCCCCAACAGGAACATCCCTCATTTTCTCGTTTGGCACGCTCCTCTCCTTCCTCTTCCTAACGGGAATCAGCCTAACTGCCGCCTGTAAACATCTTTGGAGATTTACAAGCTACTGCATCAAAAGCCTATTTTCTTCCCTCGTATACCTGCTTCGAAAAACGAAAGATCTGTGCGTTCGTCTTTTCACCTACCTGCAAGAGCGGAAAGATGAGTCTCTACCCGCTTTTGAAGAACAAGATGATAATGAACCCATCTTAAAAAAGGAGGACATCCCTCCTCCCTACAGGCCGAAAGCAGTAAGAAAAAAGATCAAGATGCTGAAAAAGCCCATTTTGAAGCCGCTAGCAAGCACTGGCTCACAGATTAAAATGACCTCGAGCGCTAAAAATAAATACCGGCTTCCATCACCCAGACTCCTCAATGACCCTCAGCCGATTGATCAATCGAGCCTCAAAAAGGATCTCGACCGTCAGGCAAGAGTTCTCGAGGATACCCTTCAAAACTTCGGCATTGATGCAAGAGTTGTAGGCATTAGCTGCGGACCTACAATTATCTCTTTTGAAGTGCAGCCTCCAATAGGCGTAAAAGTCCAAAAAATTAAAGCGCTTGAAAGCGATATCGCGCTTGCCTTAGAAGCAAAATCCGTGCGCATACTCGCCCCCATTCCTGGAAAAGCACTCGTCGGTGTAGAAGTCCCCTCACTTCAACCTCAAGCCGTCTGTTTCAAAGAACTTCTTCAAGGCTATCAGAAAAAACAGCGCAAATTCCATATCCCCATCTTGCTCGGAAAAACAGTAAATGGCGACTGTGTAATCTCCGACCTTGCAAAGATGCCTCACTGTCTCATAGCTGGCGCTACTGGCTCTGGTAAATCGGTCTGTATCAACACTATCGTGATGTCCATCCTCATGAACGCAAGACCAGATGAAATCAAAATGCTGATGATCGATCCGAAAAAGGTTGAGCTCACCCAATACTCCAACCTTCCACACATGATCGCGCCCGTCATATCTGAGGCGCACGGCGCCTACGCAGCTCTTCAGTGGCTCGTCCGCGAGATGAATGTGCGCTATGAAATTCTTAAACAGTTAGGCCTGCGCAACATCTCTGCTTTTAACAGCAGAAAAATCAAACGCGACTATGAAGAGTCCCTCTCGACCCCCGTACCAGAGCACATGCCGATGATTGTTGCCATCGTAGATGAATTTGCAGACCTCATGATGGTCTCGAGCTCTGATCTCGAAACTCCGATCGCCCGCATCGCCCAAATGGCGCGTGCTGTCGGCATCCACCTCATCTTAGCTACCCAAAGACCCTCGCGCGAAGTAATTACCGGCATCATTAAAGCAAACTTCCCAACGCGCATCGCTTTCAAAGTGTCATCTCGCATCAACTCACAAATCATTCTCGATGAAACAGGAGCAGAAAGCTTACTTGGAAATGGTGACTTGCTCTTCCTCCCTCCCGGCAGCTCCAACCTCGTCCGCGCACAAGGCTCCTACATCTCAGATGAAGAGATCAACACCGTCGTAGAAACGATCTGCACCCAAGCACCGCCAAACTATCTCATCGCCTCCTTCGATGCGATGAAAAAAGAAGAGGTGGAAAGAGCAGAAGGAAAAGACTCCCTCTATGATAAAGCGCTAGAAGTTGTGCTCGCCTCCAAAAGCGCATCCACCACCTACCTACAGCGCAAGCTCAAAATCGGCTATGCAAGAGCCGCTTCCCTCATGGATGAGCTCGAAGAAAATGGTGTAGTCGGTCCGCAAGAAGGCAGCCGCCCCCGCAAGGTCTTCAAAACTCCCGAATCCTTCTAATCGATGTAACTTAAAACACCCAATTGACTTTATTGGGTGTTTTTTGATACAAGTTGAGGTATGAAGAAAACAAAAACTATCGACCAACTTGAAGAGCTAAAAAAATATCCCTTTTTTACGGTGTCCGAAGCAAAAAAATTGGGGCTTTCATCTCGCATGATCTCTTATTACTGTAAAAAAGGAGTTATCGCGAGATTAGATCGAGGTATCTATCAAGTAAAAGGAGCCAAGGAAAGTCCTGATTTTGAATATGAATACTTGGCTCAAATAGCTCGTAGCATTCCAAACAGCACAATCTGCCTTATTTCAGCACTATCTATCTATGATCTTACAGATGAGATAATGAGAGAAAATTGGATCGCAATTCCACACTCAACTTCTGCTAAGAAAAGGCCTGATACAAGAATTATTCGTATGAGAAATACATCTCTCGGAAGAGAGACCAAAATAATCTCTGGGAAAACAGTACATATTTTTGATCGAGAAAGAACTGTTCTTGATGCATTTCGATATCTAGACAAGGAAATAGCAATAAAAAGTTTAAAAATGTATCTTAGACCAACGAAAAAATATCGTCCAAATATTAATAAGTTAGAGAGTTATGCAAAAGAACTTAAAACAAATATTACTTCCTTCATAATGGCACTCACAACATGACTCACTCAATAGAACAGTCAATAAAAGAAAGAATCAAAGCTTTAGCAAAGACAAGAGAAGCTTCTTTTCCTGAACTTTGGCACAATCTTATTTTAGAGAGATTTCTCGTTCGACTAGCTCAATCTGAGTATAGAGAGAATTTTATTCTGAAAGGAGGAGCACTTCTTGCTAGATATCTACCTCTAGGAAGAGAAACAAAAGACCTTGATTTTCTTGTACATCATCTTTCAAATACGCAGAAAGTATTAAAAAACTCTGTTCAAGCCATTCTTTCTATTGATTTGAAAGACTCTTTCAATTTTCAATTATTAGAAATCCTATCATTAGAGCATGATCATATGCCATATCCGGGATCTCGAATTAGGCTCCTTGTAAAGTTTGGTAAGACAAAGACTTATCTAGATATTGATTTAGGGTTTGGCGATATTATAGAGCCCATTGATCAATCCATTCTCCTAACCTCAAATACAAAAGGGCCCTTTTTTGAGAGTAAAATTTCTGTTCGTTGCTATCCAAAAGAGTTTATTTTTGCTGAAAAACTAGAGACCATACTCTTTCGAGGCGGCACAAACTCAAGAATGAAAGACTTTCATGATTTACACTCTCTTGTTACCTCTTCTCATGAACTGGATCCTAAACAAACTGAAAAAGCAATAAAGATGGTTTTTAAACACAGAGAAATGCCTCTTGATAGATTGCCTCTTTCTTTTATAGAAAAAGATCAAATTCAATTAGATAACATGTGGAAACTCTATTTGCGCAGAATCAAAATATCTCCAAGCACAAAGTCACTTCCAGAAGATCAAAAAATTCTTATCGATACTATAAATTCCTGGTTGTCTCAAAAAACAAACCTGTGTCCTCTTAATTTCTCCAATAAGTTTTAAAAAACGTTGAAACGACCTGCACCCAAGCACCGCCAAACTATCTCATCGCCTCCTTCGATGCGATGAAGAAAGAAGAGGTGGAAAGAGCAGAAGGAAAAGACTCCCTCTATGATAAAGCGCTAGAAGTCGTCTTTGCATCTAAAAGTGCCTCTACTACCTACCTACAGCGCAAGCTCAAAATCGGCTATGCAAGAGCTGCCTCTCTGATGGATGAGCTCGAGGAAAATGGCATTGTAGGCCCGCAAGAAGGCAGCCGCCCCCGCAAAGTCTTCAAAAATTTATAATTCTTTTCTTTAAAAGAAATTAAACAATACCACACCATTAAATAAAAAAAATATACTTGTTTAGAATAAAACTCCTAATTATAATAACTTCAATTATAATAATAAGGATCAGTTATGACACAACCAAGTGGCTCTAGAGTTTCAGCAATACGTATAGAAGATTATAGAAGTATTAGAGAAAGAAACCCTGATTTATTTGGAGAGCCCCATCGTTCTAATGTACCACCTGCACCACTCCTTGGAGCGAATCCAGCTCCCGATCACAGACCCGATGGGCGTTTTGCAAAATATTCATTAAGAGACAGGCAAACTCATTACGCAGGTCAAGTATCTGAAATTTTTTTAAACAACACTGCAAATATAGCAATAGGTCTGAATAAAGCCGGGAAAATCCCCCTTCTCTCAACTATTACGGGAACAGTAAGGGCTATCTCTAATTTAATTTGTTTGGTAGGAAATGCTGCCTATGTCATCTTTTATAGCTTAAAACCCAAAGATTATGAAGTCGAACAAAACATAGCTTTTCACACTGCCTAAATACTCTCTTCTACCTATTTCATGTTAAGGAATCCCTGATTAAGGAGTTTTTCCTGGATTCAGAATTAAAAAAAAACCTAAAAACGCTCCCTCCTCCTGTTTTTAAATGATTTTTACCACTTTAACTGCCTGAAATAGCCATTTTT
>Ga0114933_10002000_pt1 | contig 21852 bp, 28 predicted proteins | sample 4SBtaG_FD_89691 | JGI IMG/M metagenome (GOLD analysis project Ga0114933, IMG submission 89691) | Deep subsurface microbial communities from Kolumbo volcano to uncover new lineages of life (NeLLi) - 4SBTROV12_W25 metaG | ecosystem: Environmental > Aquatic > Marine > Volcanic | place: Kolumbo... | reverse complement strand
TTATATACACTACAAATCCAGGTTTCAGGGTTAATTTTTGCTAATGGTGATACTTTTATCCACCAGCCTGACTTTAACATTTCATAATCAATCTTCATCGTTTGGTTGCGTTACTGTATCAACTTTGTTTACATTAGAATGCGTATTTAACAACTGTTCTGTATGATATAACAGATAATCATTTTCAGCTTCTACTTCATTAACCCTTTCTAGCATCGCCCAAACGCCAATTATTAGACCGAATGAAGTTGCGACCAAAATTTGAATGACTGTTCTCTCATCTCGAGTTGGTTTTATTAATTTCATTTTACTTTCATGTTTAATAATTTGTTCCACGGAATCTCTCTGCTATATTCAAGAGGGTCTTCAACACCTGCGTCGATAAATCCTTGGAGCCGGGACGAGCAGGCTGTGCATTCTCCGCACGCTTTGTCTTCTCCTTTGTAACAGGTCCAGGTAGATCCAAAACTAACACGTAACTCAGTCCCCCATTTAATAATTTCTTTCTTTGACAACTCTATAAGAGGTGCTTCAATCTTAATTCTATGCTTTCTATTCAAGGAAGTCAAGCTATTAATTGCTTCTAAGAACTCTTCACTACCATCCCAATAACCAGCTTGTGTATCTACTTGGGCAGCTCCGTGATATACCGTATTAGCTTCCAATGATTCAGCAATTGCACAACAAATAGACAATAACATCTGGTTCCTAAACGGAACATAATTGACTGTCTGCGCGTCTCCTAATACATCTCGCGTGAGTGCCACTTCAATCTCTGGATTTGTTAAAGATGACGTGTTGATGTCCTTGAAAAAGTCTAATTTAATAACTCTGTGATTAACTCCAAGGAAATCCGCTGTAAGCTCTGCGCATACTAGCTCTCTCTTGTGCCTCTGACCGTAATCAAAGGAAATCGCATGAACTTCATCAAAATCACCACATTTTACTGCGTGATGTAATAGTACTGTTGAGTCGATACCACCGGAAACTGGAACTACTGCCTTATTCACGAGTTAATTATAGTGTAATACAATAAATAATCAAGATGAAAGACGACGATACCCGAATAATGTGGGAAAATTTCATTTCTCAAGGTGTAACTCCTTACAGCCCTGTAACAGAAGATGACGCGCCAGCGCCAGAGGACGGTACACCTATCGAAGAAGAAACACCTGCGGCAGCGCCCGTATTAGCAGATGAAATTGTTAAAGACCCTGCTCTCATCTCACAATTAGAACAATTACCAGAAGTTCAAAACTTACTAAAGCAGCGTCTACAGCAAGCACAACCGGTTCAGCAAGCACAACCTGCGCAACCTGCGAATCCTGCACAACAAGCTCAAGCTACAGCAGCGCCACCAGAACCTAACCAGGCAATGGCTCAACAAAATACGGGTCAAACAGCTATTAATAATAGGAACATCTAAAGCTACCCACCGTAGCAATATTTTTCTTGAAGAACCTCCTCAAGTTTGGGGAGGATTTCTTTTTCCCACAACTCTTCATCCTTACGCCAGTTCTTATAGTAGCCGAGCTTTTTATCTCCCATAGCATATGTAGCTCCGTTCTGCTGTACAACACCATGATTGACTGCTACATCTTTTAACCCGGCATACTTATCTAAACCTGTCTTAAAATTAAGATACATTTCACATTCTAAGAAGGGAGGTACAAATCTATTCTTAACAGTTAACGCTCTAAGTGTCGTACCACTATACTTTTTAGCTTCAGGTAACATTTCATCTTCATCATTAGCATTGTCTTGCTTTTCACTGCGCGATGCTAATTGAACTAATACGCTTGCAAGATAAACCGGTCCTTTACCGCCAGCTTGATTCTTAACTAGCGAAGGAAACATTGCAGCCGGGTCATCATACGTATGATTAGCAAATAATATCGTAGTTCCCGTACGGGCTGCCTTGTACGTAAGTAGACGCATCATACTTTTCAAAGACTTTGCGCGCATTCCCATGTCCATTGCTGCTTTGCCCGACTCTGCGTCGTTTATCTCCTTTTGTGAAGCTAAATTCCCTAGAGAATCGATTGAAACTATGAATTTCCCATTCATCCCTGACGATTCGATGCCGTCTAGTAGTGCTACCAGCTGATTTCTGCAATCTTCTATGGTATTTACCGGGACGTATTTGGTTTTCGCTGGATCTAACCCTACGGCCGACGCGTTTCCATCGTCTACTGCCATTTCTGTATCGAAAACTACCGGAACTAACCCTTTCTGCTGTGCTTTCCCCAGTATCTTGTTGATAATGTAAGTTTTTCCGCACATGCTGGGTCCTGCGAACCCTGTTATACGCCCTTTGGGTATACCTTTGTACAGGGAACCTGAGATAATCGAATTCAATACCATGCATCCTGTGTCAAACCATTCGTCTACATTTGATAGTGATGTTTCTGATAAAATTGTAGCTTCTGGGTTAAGCTTATCTAAAGCTTTGAACGCCTCTAATGCTTTTTTATCCATAATTAGTCGTCGAACAACTTAACGACAGGGGCACTCGCGGCGTCGCTAGGTGCTACAATAGCAGGTTGTGAAGGAGCTTGAACTACCGAATACATATTTGTATATTGAGTTACAAGACGTTCGTCTAGCTTTAGATTTTTTGCTACAGTTACACTATTACGAAGAAACTCCCATGTAACATCTTTATCATCCGCGCCTGATGCAAATTCCTTAAAGAAGAAAGGGATAAGCTGGACCTGGATTTGACCAGTTTGTGCGTTTGGCTGTACATGCAGAATAGCCGGGTTCTTTAATTCAATAGTTGTTTTGCTATCTTTAACAACTTCGCCCATAATGGTTCTGCCAACAGTATCAACAAATACAGTTAAGTTTTTATCACTCATATCTTTTCATATTTTAATATATTCCTATTAGGTATGCAACTGTTATTCTTGGAATAAATCAAATAAACACGTTTGAACAATCTCGCCTGGTCGACGAGGTTTCCAATTAACAGCCTCATACACGCGCTCAACTACACTATACACGATTTTATCAAACATCATTTCATAATCAGGTACCAAACTTTCCTGCAATTCGCTAGGAAAATAATATTTGTAAGCAAATGTCTTAATACCATATTGATTAGGCTGTTTAACATAAAAGTAACGTACTTTATCACCGGAGCTAATCGTTTCATACTTACCGGATATATCGAGCTTGTCTAATAACGTATTATAATAGTAAGCTCCTTTGAGGTGTATCGGCATTCCCTTATATGTTTTGAATCCCTCACACGAATCTCCGTTGTTACTCGTCTTATATTCACTAATTCCCATGACGAACGCTATGGATTCTAAAGGTAGATCTTTGAATATATCATATGTCTCATGTAACACCTTGTTAGTCTTATCATAATCTTTAGACGTAAGCATTGTTTCAATAATCTTCTTAACATACGGCTTGATTGGCTTAGGCATTGTTGTACGAACAACTTCGACTCCAGTATATTTGAACTTGTTTACTGGAATATCTTCATCATCCAATACGCGTAATATGTATCTTTTCTTTTGCAGGAAGATACCTACATCACATATACACTCACGCTTAAACATAAATCTACAATCTTTGGAATTAAGAGCACTCTCGCCCCATTTAACAATTTGACCGTTTAAGTGATCCTCAATGTCTTGTGTCAGTTGCTTACACTCTTCAGTAATCTTAAGCTTGTCGTCAGCAAATTTAACACCTAAATGTTTTGTTAAGTGCTTAATTGTAATATACACTGAATCAGTATCATTATAAATTACTACCGGGGAACGCTCTAAATCTTCATCCGTTAGATTACATTTCGACTTTACATATTCAGTTAATATTCTATTCGACTCTTTAATAATAGCCTGACCTGTCAATGTAATAGATCTAGATATATCAGGATCACCCATCGGTGCATGCTTGTTTCCGAAATATCCATATACCGTATTAATAAAAATCTTAATCGTAAACTGCTTTGTATTTAACCTACTAATTTCATCCTCTAATAACTTTACCTCATCAGTCTTAGATTTATCTAGTTTAGATAGCTTACGTTGAAGAGTTGACATCTTCTTTTTAACCTTAACCCGCTCTTTATAAAAGTCATCTACAATCGAGGGGTATATACCTTTACGGGATTGAGAGAATAAAACTTTAGCTCGTGTTATAGCTAAGTCTTGATCTCTTACAACTTTTATAAAATTATCTTTCGTGAGTGTGTTAGACGTACCTTTAATTTTTTGTACAATAACTTTATCATCACTTGTCATTTCAAACCTACCCATTTTTGTTTCTGGAGACAGGTTGAGCGATATCATAATACTCGGATATAGACTGTTAAGGTCGAATGATACGATTTGATCTTGAAAACCGCGAACAGGTTCACCTACATACGCACCTTCATATTTCTTACCGTCGTTCTTCTTAATAAATGTAGGTACAATCCTACCAACTTTTCGAGCCTGAATAACTGACGCCCCGGTTATTACATTTAATGTACCCATTGCATTTTCAAATTGAGTACATCCTGTATATGCAAGCATTCTTAGTAGCTCTAAGTATTGAAGTTTTTGCTCCATCTTAACAAGCAACCGCACGTCTTGAATGTTGTAGTCTACAAATAGGTCCCAATTATCAACCGATAAGCTTGCTAGGTTTGTACTACCGTAGTCAACCTTCTTTTCGCCTAGCTCATGTTCTGCAATTGAATCTAACTTATAAGATTCTCTCAAGCCTAGCGAAAACTTTTTATATACATCTAAGTAGTCAACGCAGGACATACCCTTAATATGCCATCTTACATTGTATTTGCCAAATTGGCTTACCATTTCTCTACTATATACTGTACTGACAGGAGATAGTTGAGCAGCAGCTTCTTCGCCTACAACTTTGTTAATGCGATTAATTAGATACGGTATATCAAAAAACTCAGAGTTCCATCCAGATAATATATCAGGATAGTCGCTCTTTATGTAATCAATAAAATTAACCAATAATTCTCGTTCTGAAGAGCAATTGACATATTCCACATCTGCATCTTTGACCTTATACTCTCCGAGACCCCATGAATAGAATTTATCTTGTATGTTGTCATAAACTGTAATAACATTAATCGTATCTGACGCTATTTCAGGTACAGGGAATGCGTCCGGTGAGTATGTTTCAATGTCAACAAAACATACTTTAATAGGATGCTGCGTAAAAGTATCATCGTTGTTAGTTGTCCAATATCTGTCAACAAGAAACTGCTGTGCAGGTCCAATATTTTCAAATACGCGTACCTCGTCATTAAACTCAGCCGAATCTTGCAACGATTGGCGTCTCCGATACTCGTTCGGAAACTCATATTTCCTTAATGTTGTATTGAACAATGACGTACCATCATTATGTCTATTAGACTCTTTGTAATAATATGGATTGTATGGTAAATCAACGGATATCCGATCTCCGTCCTCTGACCAAGTGAATAGTCGCATTACCTGCTCGCGACTTAGATAAGCACAGTTCCTATACATCCACGCCTATTATATGAACACTATCGGTTTTCTTCAAGCGAATTAATTAGCTTTCTGTCTTCGTGCTGGTATGGAAGGTTATATAGCTCGACATATTTACCGAGATTGTCCTCTGACTCTAACCATCTCTTTTCAGCTACCTCGCGAGATTCTTTTGAAATCTTCATATAGGAATCCTCATCTTTTAGGCATTCGTCAATCAAATCGACCATTTCCCATCCAGTGTCAAATTTATATGGCGCATTTTCGTATGTACAGAGATTTTGAGCTGCAATAGGTAATCCATAGCAACATGCTTCAATATGTTTTAGATCACTCTTTGCTTTATTAAAATTATTATCCTGTAACGGCGCGACCATCATATTAATATCCAGATCATTAACTAATGATGGGTAATCAATAATGTTGCTCCAAGGATGGAACTCGATCTTACCTTGTGCAACGAATGACTGAAGACCTAAAGGAAATGCTCCTATAAATACCCACTGATATTTGTTGACTGTTTTTAGTACAGCCTGATTAACATGGAAAAAATCGTCGCGCTGCTTACATCTATTATCGACATCAAAATGTGCTCCAGATGCAGCATATAAAATTCTTGGTTTCTTTTTATGCTTATTCCAATCGCGATTTACTTTATCTGGACTATAGAAATTACCCATCCACCATTTAGGAGGATAATTAGGTATAACAGTAACGTTTTTGTTACCGGTTTTTTCAATATAGTATTGCTGCATGAATCGATTTGTAACGGTTATCTCATCACATAGGCCCATAATAGCACTTGAGCATTCACGTATCTGTGGATCAACAAACGCAGACTTAAATTTATTATAATCAGGGATGTCTTCATGAAAAACAACATCATCTATTTCATACATTAACTTAAATCCTAGCTTTTCTTGATAAGATTTAAGAAGCTTAACAAACTCTAATTGCTGTTTCGTAGCTTGTCGCTGAATCCGGACGCTCTTTGTATGTTGATACCAACGCTCGTCCAGCACCATCATAGTTGTACTGTGAATGACGCTTTTTTGATATGCATTTAACATCTGCGCAGGCCAAGCCATACGCCAATGACCACAGCCACTGTAATCAGCCAAATAATTTACACTACGGTCAAAATCCATCTCCGGAGGCTGTATAGGCAAATCGTCCTTTTTAGGTGCAGGTGGTTGATTTGCTGGAGGTTGATGGACTGGCGCGCCAATCGCGTTACCTACTGACGGGGCTCCTGGAATTTGAGGGACAAACATACCTTATACAATATATAAAAAATTATTCGGTATAAGCCACCCGGCGAGTTATACCATTTTTCTTCTCTAAATAAATTACTTCGCCGGGATTCTTGTAGTGCGAACCAATACTCGTGCTTTCCTTTCTATGACTAATAACCATTGCACATTCATTATACTGTTCAACTCTCGATCTTAATAATTCTAATACAAGATCAACACCGCGCTCGTCTAAACTAGAATCAAGTAGCTCATCATATACGCTAAAATTATATGCTACATTTCCTTGTAGTCTTCGAATATCCATAAATGCAAACAAACATGCAAGATCTATATTCTTCCTCTCAGCGCCACTAAAATTAAAATATGAGCACATCTTACCCTTTTCATCAACAATTTCTTCTTCAAAATACTCATTAAAGATACAGCAGCAGTTAGCATCCATCTTTTGCAAATAATACATGATTTTATTATTAAACAATTGCAGGATCTTTCTAACAATATATGATTTTACACCTTCTTCAGATACGATAAATTTAATAGCATCTAAAACGCTTATTTTATGCTTTAGTTCATCTAATTTTTGTTTAAGCCCTTGTAGCCTATTATCAGCGCGTTCAATATCTTGATCTAAATGAGACGTTTCATTACTAATAGATGATAAATCTTGTACTAATGAGGTGTTCCATTCTTCAAGCTGCTTTATTCGCGACTTGGCATTTTCATTCTCTTGCAATTTGAGCATATGATCATTTCTCAAATTTGTTTGAGATGTGTGATAAGACTTTAGCTTAATCTTTGTATCTGTAATGGTATTAATATTTTCCTTCTCTTCTTCAATGCTCTTTACCAAAGCATTAATACCATCGTTAATTGTTTTCTTTTCTTTATCTATATGCGACCTATCATGATCGGTTACTGGTTTCAAACATACCGGACACTTTTCGTTCGATGTTCCTAGCTTCTTACCCGTTTCTCGTTTATGAGTAATATCATTTTCATATTTCGCAATTTTACCAGTTATGCTATTAAGCTTACCGTTACATACCTCAATACCAGCTTCAATTGATGAAATAGATTCGTTTACCTTTTCTAAATCTTTCTCAGTTGAAGAGAAAACATTAGTTTTTAACCCTTCAAGTTCTTTTGTATTGTTTGTTTGTCTATTTTCGTACTTTTCTCTCTTGGCATCGCTTTCAGCTATAATTCTATCACGCTGACGCTTCAATTGTTCAATATTTTTCTCAGCCTCCTCATAACGTGTTGCTTCTACTTCAAAATCCCGTTTAACTTCATTATAGTCTTGCCGAACAAACGATAGCATCTGACTAAAAATCTCTAAACCAAATACACCTTCAATAAATTTACGCTTGTCAACTTTCTTTTTAGCCATAAACGGAATTGTATTATTAACTGTCAATATAACACAATTTTGAAAAATCTCTTCTGTAGTGTCTAGTACTTTACAGATATAGTTCGTTGTATTGGCAATCGAATCACGTGTATTGTCTACGTCATTAATATAGAGCTTACATCGAGACGGCTCTAATGAGCGGATAATCTTATATTCGGTTACAGATTTATCGCTTTCAATATTAAATGATAGTTCAACACAGCATCCTTTACATGTAATATTGTTAACAATGTTATCTTTTTTTAATTCTCTAATTGTATTACCAAAAATAGCAAAATGAATTGCATCAGCAATTGTAGATTTACCAACTCCGTTTCTGCGGTCTTGCTTGTCTTTATTTGCTCCAGTAATAACATGAAGACCTGGCCGGAAATCTACTTCTACTGGCTCATTCCCGACAGATAAAAAATTAACTATTTTTACCTTCTTAAAATTAACGTACTTCATGAATAATATCTATTATATAATAAAAATTTGGAGTTACTACTATGAACATTTCTTGTATAACTCAATTGTTTGTTTTATAACTTCATCCTTATGCTCTATTTCCATTAAGTTAATAAACTCTTCAATTGCAGTTGTAACATCGACACCACTAAAATCCTGTATCTTGCTATCGTCAACAACAAATTTGCTAAAGTTAATCGCGTAATCTACATTAATGTGCATAGGCTTAAGCGACATAAACTTTTTAATAACTAAATCTACCTCATCAGGGCTTATGTTTTTGTCAATAACAAATTTAATAAAATTATTTCTAAACTTGTCTTTAATTTCCTCTGTCAACTTACCTGCTTTAGCCAACTCAGACAAATATATTTTATAATGCTCAGGCGATAAATCGTTCGGCGTAAAATCATACGTGAGAGAATCGAAATCTAAAATATAATACCCTTTTGTATTCTCAATATCACCGAAATCCATTTGATATGGGTTACCTAGATATAAAATCTTACCATTACTATAAACCCTTTCATCGCGTAGATGAAAATGACCGGATATTACCAATTTACATTTATCTAAAAGATCGCTAGCTGGTACACCAGTTTCACAAACTTTGAACCTGTTCTGCTTGAAATTTTGTATTTCAAAATGACCGAAAACTAAATCACTTTCTGGTATTTGATCTGCTTGTGTTCCCCATGGACAAAACGTAACTGTTTTGCCGAAGATAACTGCAGTTGTAGGTTCTGATATAACAGTAATGTTTTTCCAGCCATCTAAAATTGATAATGAATTAACATCTGACTTATCTTTATAATATGCATCATGATTACCTACGAGCATTACGATGTTAAAATCTTTCCATTCATCTAACAGCTTAGATGCAAAGTCAATTGTATTGACAGCTATATCATCTCTATAATGAAAGAAATCTCCGCTAATAATAATATCACGGATGCCTTTATCTGTTAGCTCTTCTTTTAACCATCGAGCCCACTTCAAAGCAATACTATGCCACACACCACTATTCTGATGAACACCAATATGAATATCGCTTATGCAACAAACTTTAGTATCGTTAATAAAAATATCACTGGTCATAATCGTCGTCACCAGGAGCCGGGTCGATATAAATGTGCTTACCACCTGACATTTCATCGTCCTGGATTGTGTCGAAATAAACGGTTTCTTGATATTTGGTTACCGTCTCCTTGTATTTCTTTTCCTTCTTAATTCTATTAATAAATGCGTGAAAGGCAATCGTAGTAAAGTATGAAAAAGGGTTGTTATGAGACTCGATGTTAAACTTTTTATTTTTTAATGCGGAGAACATTTTTAAGATCGCGTCGCCAACCATTTCATCTTTATATGAGTAGTTTATAAAGTTTGGAGCAAAACTTAGCCCTTGTGCAATCTTAGTAAGTGAAGATGCAAGCTCGTCAGGAATTATATCTGTACGATAATACTCTTTTATTTGCTCGTAAAAAACTTTACTGTCAACATAATGCGGCTTCTTATCCTTACTAGACTTCCGCTTACGCTTTTTAGGTGCAGCCTTTTTAGATGCAGCCTTTTTAGATGCAGCCTTTTTAGGTGCAGCTTTGACTGCGGCCTTTTTAGCAACCGCTTTCTTAGCCGTTTTCTTTGTCGCAGATTTTTTCTTTGTCGCTGTTTTCTTCTTTACCGATTTTTTCTTCGATGCTGACTTTTTCTTTGATGTCTTGGACGCCATATTCTATGTTCTCCTTTTTGTAATGCTTTAATCGCTTAGCGCTGTGGCTAAGACTATATTGCAAATTATCACATATATCAAAAATTATAAGCTGTTCTTTGTCTTTATGCAACCGAAGACCTCGACCAATCGACTGTATTGTCTTGATCTTAGCTTTACCGCCGCTAGCAAATACGATATAATGTAAATTCTTAATATTAATACCTGTTGAAAATATTTTTGATATTGCGATAACGACAACATTATCCTCCATCTCCATAACTTCTCGTACTCGGTCTCTATCCTCAACTGCTATTTCTCCTCTAATATAATATATCTTTTTGCCTGTACAGGCTGCTGTTAAATATTTCTGTAGTATAAACCCATGATCAATATAATCAACCATTATTAAACTATTACGATCGAACTTATTACATAGTTTAGATAAAACATTATTTCTAAATGGACTGTTTTTAATAAACTCAAGTTCGCGCTGATAACGGTCTGTCGGGTTTAACTGTTCTCCTGGATACAACACATATCGAGGCTCATCAACATAGTCTAATTTTAGCACCTGTACTTTAACTTGAGACACATATTGCTCTTTTCTTAATTCGTAGCTATTGCGCTCATAAATTATAGTCCCTATATGTCCAATTATATTCCATTGATCAACTTGCTCTTCCGGCATAGTACCGGTAAACCCAAACTTATGAGGTGTACGAATTGATTTTAGAATTTTGTTTATTTTATTACCCTTTCTAACCTTATGCACCTCGTCTACAATACAGGTATCAATATCTTGAAGCCATGACGTGTCGGAGTTTTTACTTTGTAAAATACCTAGGTTACATATAACAACATTTGTACCTAAGTTCAATTCATTATTACCAGACCATTTTGATACAGTAAATGAAATACCGTAGTCGAAAAAGTCGCTAAATGTTTGCTCAACTAAACCTAAATCAGGAACAATAACAGCGCACTTAAAAGATGGGTCATTTTTATATATGCTCTCCAATAAAGTAGCTATAGTCAAGGTCTTACCACCAGCAGTAGCTAATACTGTCACTCCTCTGCCTGACTCCAAACACTGTTTAACAATATCACGCTGGTAGTCTCTTAACTCTAATTTAAGTTTGGTTATTTCAGTATCCTCATATACTGGTGATGTTTGAGCTCTAAACTCAGGCGTAGTAATAATAGAGCCAGTATAACCGGTGCTATTAATATACGACAATATGTCTTTATATAATCCTATATCAAATCTACCAGCAGGTGTTATTGCATAATGCCTGTTCGGGGCCCAGCGGGCACCTCTCATTCGGGCAAATCTAGCTGTCTTATTTACAACAGAGAAGTGCTCGCGAATTGAATCATACATTTCACCTGATACAATACCTTGTCTGCGTCGACTATCCCAATCAAATTTTATTGTCATTGTGTCTCTAACTTAATAATATCTGTAAGGTTCTTAATATCAAATGTCATACTGTTAAGTATCTTTTCTACTTTCTCTAAAAACTCTTGTGCGAGATATAAATCTTGTAACTCTTTGTTTAATTGTTTAATTAGATCTGACTTTTCAACTTGCTGCTTTACTGTTGTAGCTGTTAATTTTACGGGCGAATCTTCAATTAATTGCTCAGTACTCTTTTCTACTAAGTTTTTCTTTTTGCGGCTTAATTCAGCAATTTGTATTTTAATTCTAATTAATCTACCTGCCCATTTGTGTTTAATTGCGGGGAGCTTCATCTGAACCTCTTTCATATTAAACTCATCTATAGAGGTATCTTCGCCCATTTCTTCGATATATTTGTCAAGTAGAGACATTCTTTATGTTAATGATAACATATAAACTGCTATAATCAAGATTAAATAATTGTAATGTCACTATTTAGAAAATATTTTTTAGAGTCTATTAACGAACAGATGTCAGTTGCGTCTGTTGGTTTAGGTGGCAGCGCATCACAACTCGTCGGTAATTCTGATTCTTACGCTCCAGATGATACACGTATACCTAAAATTATTGGTGCCAAGAAAAAGAAGAAGAAAACTAAAGCAAAGGTAGCAACACGTACTGCTCCTGAAACTATATTTCTAACGGTTCCCCAATAAGTAACGTTAATGGACCTTGGTCACTGGCACTATCATGAAAATTTCCCGCAAGAGAGCTGCTATGGGTTCATTTATGAGATTACCAACCTTTCTAGTCAAAGGAGTTATATTGGTAAAAAGCAAATTGAAAAAATTATTAAGCGGCCTCCTCTCAAAGGTAAAAAGAACAAAAGGAAATTAATTACCGAATCAGATTGGAAAACATATACCGGCTCATGTAATGAGCTAAACAGTGATATTGAAACATACGGTAAGGAAAATTTTGCTTTCACTATTCTCAAATTGTGCTATAATAAATGGGAGCTCGCTTATTACGAGGCAGAGCTACAATTCAAACTAGGTGTATTACTTAGCGACAAATATTACAACGGGATTATAAATTGCAGAATTGGACGGAAACCAAAAAAGAAATGAATCTAGTATATCCAATATACAATCTTCGGATATTAGATTTTGCATCCATTTACAAAAAATATGCTGAGCCTAAATTAATTGATGATGTCAACCGATATGATCTAATTAAAGATAATCAGCTCAATATAAAGTCAACTGATGTCAAACGGCTATTCTATCACCATATTATATTCGAGCTATGCGAGTACATACTCAACAGTAAGAGTAAAGAAAAGGTTGTCATACTGTACAGTGACAAAATTCCAATCGAAAGCGATCTACTCAAATATATACCACTCAATGATAGGATAAAGTTCTTCAATACACTAATATCTAAAATAACGAAGATGCTTCCTCTTAAAATCTTATCAGCTAATATATCATTCGGACTATTAAAGAGAAATAAAAACTCAGGCGAGTGTGCTGATATAGTAACAGCTGCGAAATGCATAGCAGATAAATATGATATTTCCAAATTTACATACTCAAAAGCTAGATATTTCGCGAATGCAAACGGCCTTGAATATCTCTCGAACAACTATTTTAAGAAAGTTAAGTCGAAGCAGTTGATTTACCAGTGACACAAGAATAAGGTTATATGTAGCCGTTGGGCCGCCCTTATATACAGATACAGAGCTAGATCTCAATTCTCCTGATTATAAGGTTACACCCGTTTATCTATATATAACTGACTAAATATTAACGATATGGGTAAGCTTAACGACGTTTTACAAAATTTTGCAAAAAAACAAGGTGTTTTGTATGAAGCACCCGGTGATGAACTTGGCGGTGCTGTTGATGCAGCTATGGCAGCGCAACCTGCTCCTGCCGTACCGCCTCCACCTGGCGACCCTGCTGCTGAGGCACCTGTACCTGACGAACAAGAAACTAAAACGTTGACTGACCAAGGTTACGTTGAAGCTGTTCGTGATATGCTTGAACTACTTTCTATTAACCCAGAAGATCTTGAAGAAGCTGATTTAGATATCTTTAGCGACAAAATAACTCCTAAGAATGCATTCGATATGCACGAAAGTTTACGCGATTTAATTACTAGATATGGGTCACCAACAGTATGATTAATTTTAGCAACTTTTACTCCTTACTTAACGAAGGAGGCGCTGGTGGGCATATGCCTCATCCTTTTGACTTACCTAATATCAATACCGGTAAAGATTTAACTCGTGTTTTCGAAAACGCTATTACTCATATCAAAGATAAATCGGCGGCGACAAAAATTGATGGAGTTAATGTCTCAGTTAGATTAGTCGATGGCCCAAACGGTAAAGAATTTGCATTAGATCGCGGTTCAATGAAAGATTTAGACCTTGAAGGTATTACAATTGATAGGCTCGAAGAAAAATGGCCAAACAAAATCGATGTAGCTTCAGGTGAGGTAAAAGAAGAACAACATGGCATGGTTAAAGCAGGTCAAATCCTTCTTGGAATTCTAAACGACGCTATTCCTCATATTGAACCTGAGCTTAAAGCATTAAGAATGTGGAATGTAGTACCTGCTACTGAGTCGCGCTTTATTAATACTGAATTTGTTGAAGCAGGCGGTACAAATGTTATAAACTACGGTAAAAATTTTATAGCCTTTCATGGTATTAATAAATTTAAGCATGTTACAGGTAAGAATCCTAAAACTGGGCGGCAAATTAATAGAAGAGAAGGTAGAGAGATGGCTGACTCTGTCGGCAATCCAAAATATAACATAAACGCTTTCGATAGATTGGTTAATAAGGTTCATGCTGTATCTAAAAGTAAAGACTTTGACACTCACGGTGTTATACCAGTTAGGTTTAATGCTGAACCAGACTTGCAAGGGATGTTAAATTCAAAAGTGACTATTCGTCACTCAGAAAATAATGAAGATACACGCTCATTAGATTTATGGTTAAGTCAAGCTCGTAACCCATTAGGTAAAAAGGTAGAATTACTAGATGGAAGCAAAGTTCTCGTTATGCAGAAGAAGATCTACCAATATGTTATTGGTGAAGACAACAGATCCGTAGGGCCCTTAGATGAGTTTATTAAAGATACAAATGTTAATAACAAACTAGCCATTGATGCTGCGGTGTTTTGGCATGCAACGCGTGTATTAGGTAGAGAAATTTTAAGTAGCCTCGAAACACAGCATGGAGATGTTATACCCGTCGGCGAAGGTATTGTTATACGTGGTATGAGACCTACCCCGCGTGCTAGTATTGTTTATCCTGTGTTCAAGATAGCCGGTGACTTTATTGTTGGTGGGTTACAATCATCATTCAAATGAACTTCGACGAAAAATATAGTGAGTTAATGCGAAATGTTCTTTTTGAACGTCAAGGTAGTATTGTTTTATATCCAGGAGGGTTCAAACCACCTCATAAAGGGCACTTCGAAGCATTAAAATACTTACAAAGTAAGTTTGACGGGCAGTTAGGTGTTGTTTTCATTGGAGCTCCCGAAAGAGAAGGGGTAACTGCTCAACATTCCCAAAAAATATGGGAAATTTATAGTAACTACCTGGAATTCCCCATCGAAACAGAGATTTCGCCAATCTCTCCTGTAAAATCCGTGTATGATTATGCAGATGAGCATAAAAACGAGATGATTATAGTAGGAGCTGGTGAAGAAGACATGGCTCGATATAATTACTTCCAAAAAAATAAAGAAACATATCCTAGCGTTGTTGTATCACCAGTTCCACCACAATTTGGACGTATAAGTGGTACAGCAACACGTCAAAATTTAAGCGACACGTCTTGGATACCTGATCAAGCGATGGAAAGAGCTGATGAGATACTCTCAATTCTTGGCGCTAACGGTCTTAATTAGTTTACCAATTAAAACTGCTGCAATAATACCCGGAATAACCCAAACTAAAGCGTTTATTTTATGTTCTGGATGCTCACAAAGCCCGCCAACACATTCTTGTATTTGATGACTTTGGGCCATCAAGCTATTCATTTTCTCTGTATAGTTCATAGTTTCAAATCTCTAACGAAGTCATAAAACTCCTGTCGTGTTAAATCTGTCTTATCTAAAAATGCACCTGACATACGAGCTGTCTTCATAGTTGAATCATGTTTTACACCTCGAAGACCAGCGCAAGTATGATTTGCTGATACATATACAGCAACTCCTTTGTTACCTTCACATACTTCATCAATATGTTTATGAATTTGCATGGTTAAGTTCTCTTGAACTTGAGGTCTACGTGAAAACCATTCAACAATTCTGTTCAATTTGCTTAACCCGATCACCTTACCGTCTTTACCTGGTATATAAGCAACATGAGTCTGTCCAATAAATGGTAAATGGTGATGCGAGCAAAAGGAATTAGTCTTAATATTGCCTTGAAACACAATTCCATCATATTGGTCGACATTATCGAATGCTGTAATCTTAGGAGGAGCAGTAAAACAGCCCTCAGCTAAGTCATTAACAAAAGCTTTCGCAACTCTTCGAGGAGTATCTGCACTGTTTGGGTCATCCTTCCAGTCAAACCCTAGTGCGGTCATATATTCACCGTAATGAAACGCAGCTTTCTCAATAATTCTCTCTTTTTCTTCGTCTGACCTGGGCATGTTCCCATTAGCGTAAGGTAATTTATATTCGTCAACACTCATATTTCATATATATTATACGACATTGCTAAGGAAATTCAATAAATATTTTTAGAATGTTTGATGATAAAATTATCTCTATACTTAACGCGCTAACGATGCCTCCTGAATCAGGCATTGATATGCAGATTGTACCTGCGACGCCGCCTAAGTTCGACGAGTTCAAACAGTTCGTCATCCATTATATAATGGACCATGACAATATTGAACCTAATCATCAAGTAATTAAACAAATTGAAAGTTCAGGTACTGTTGAAGAAATAGAAAGCTATTTAAGAAATTTAGAATACTGCGATGAATGCTTTCTAAAAATGTACCGAAAATTTGCAGCTGGTGAACCGCAAGAATGTGGTTGTGGTATGCAAAAAATATCTTGACCTTCATCTCTCATATACTATAATTAGGTGTATGGGAAAATTTCAAAGCACGAAAGTTATCGATTTAGGTAGCTGCGCGTTTAGACAACCTCGAGCTACATCTCATTGTAAGTTTATTCATGGATATAGATTGAAGGCTAAGTTCTGGTTTGAAGCTCAAGAGTTAGATATTAATCATTGGGTTGTTGATTTCGGTTCTCTAAAGCCGTTTAAGAAGCAATTAGAGCATCAGTTTGACCATACTACTTGTATTGCTAAAGATGACCCGAGTCTATCTAGATTTATTGCTTTACAGAAATCAGGTGATTTAGATTTACGTATTATGGAAAACGGTGTAGGTATTGAAAGAACAGCAGAGTGGTGTTATAATGCTGCAAATAAATTTCTTAACGACAGTACAGGCGGTCGTTGTAGATGCGTTAAGGTTGAAGTCTGGGAACATGAAGGAAATAGTGCAACTTATCAAAACTAATATGGCAACATTATCATTATCAGAAAACTTTTACTCGGTACAGTGTGAAGGAGCATCAACTGGTTACCCAGCGTATTTTATCCGCCTTAAAGGTTGTAATTTAATGTGTGGTGGTAAAAATGGAAGCCTCATGGAGAGTGGAGAAGCCACTTGGTGGTGTGATTCAGAAGCTGTGTGGCGTCAAGGCGAAACAACAGATCTCAACGTACTAATTGACGACTGGAAGAGCGAAGGAATCTTAGATTGGGTTCTTGAAGGACGTGTTCATTTGATATGGACTGGTGGAGAGCCTACCTTAAAGAAGCATCAGAAAGATATTGTTAGTTGTATTAATCATTTATATCAAGAATATGAAGGGTGTCACTTGTATAATGAGATCGAGACTAATGGAACTCAATATATTGAAGATGAGTTGTTTGACGATCTAGATCAAATTAATTGCTCCGTTAAACTTGACAACTGTGGTATGTCATATGAAAAAAGATTTAACGAAGATGCTCTAAAACGTATTATGGAGCACGATAATTATTGGTTTAAGTTTGTGATCAGCAGTCAAGACGATATACAAGAGATTAAGCGAGATTTCATTGAACCTCTTAATATACCACCTCACCGTGTTCTTATGATGCCAGGTTTAGATCATCAGGATAATTTTCACGAACGTACTGAGTTTTGCCTTCAAATGGCTAAAGAGCACGGCTATATTGGGCTTACAAGATTACATATTTCTGCGTGGAATCAAACCACGGGAGTATAAATAATTACATGGCATATTACACAACTGTAGTTCCTGAAATTTCGGGGCATAATCTCCAAGAGTTTATCGTTACTACTGTAGGTACTGATACTCTTGTACAGATACTTGAGAATGGGCCTAGAATGGTCTTAGTCTGGAAAGATCATTAATTTTCTTACGGGATCCAAATAAATAATTATGTGACTGATCATAATTGGTTATTAGAAACTTTATATAAAGCGAATAAAACAGACGCTGAAACTTTCCGCATATTTCAATGTTTATCGAGGTACTTTAATGATAAACGCGATTTTATTGGCATTATCGAATCTATAAACGACCGTACTATACGATTTAAGCCATTAACAGATTTAGCTGATGACTGTTTTTTTAGTGTATCAGTTATGCCTGATGTTGTTAGATCACGTAAAAGACGTAGAGGTACTCCTGGTGTTAGATTTTATTCCCAGGTTGGCAGACGTGCATATTCACAGATCGGATACAATATGATAGATAAGAATTGGGATTTTTGGGTATCCTATGTTAATACTCATGTATCTTTAGATAAATAATTACAATGTCGTATAGATCTGATGACGATAAAATAAATCAAGAAGCTTGGACCGCGAAGTCGAGTGGTAATTTCTTGAACCGTACTGTAGGTGCTCCTCTTGGCATGGACGCTCCAAACAATCGAGCTGCAGCAGCTGTCGCTGATTTCTTCGCTGGCCAAGGTGGCGGAATATCTCAATTAGTAGCCAAACCATTATCAATGGTTGGTGGCACGTTTCACAAACGTTTGCAAAATAATGCAAATGAGATGGATACAGCGAATTTCTTGTATGATAAAGTATTACCTGTACTTCAACAAAATGGCATGAAGATAACAGTACAGCAAGTTAAAGATGTATTAGCAAGAACGCCTTTAACAGATGGTGGAGATACAATTAAAGTTGACAAGTTACAAATTTTTAAGCAGGCGTACGCTCAACCTGATCAAGTATTAGACCACAAACAATTATTTGAGCTACTTAGAACTGTTTCAGGCGAGCTACAAGAAATTGTCGCATCAGGTTCATCGCAATTAAAAGTTGATTGGATGAAGCATTTATCGTCTTTAACAGTTGAGCAGAAAATAGATTTGCTAAATTGGTTATCAGCAAACGGTCACCCAATACCACCAGGAGTATAAATTATGGCAGACGAACCAACAGGAGAAGAAACACCGGCTACTAGCGCTGCATCAGGCATTGAAGCTCCGCCCAGTTTTGCTGGCAATGAACAAGCTGTAGTAGCTTTTAATGCAGTAGTTGATGAGATCAGGAGTCAAGATACTAAAACAGATATTGGGACAATAATATATGAACTACGCGGCCATAACAATGAAGAATGGCAACAAATTTTAGTAGGGCATGTTAAACATTTAGTTAGTACCGGTAAACTAGACCCAGCAGATCCAGAATTTAAGCAGATATTTATGCGCGGTGTACCAAAGAATCCTGAAGGCGCTGTTGATCCTGGTGATGAATCCGCTGAATCAGAAGAGGAAGGAGTTGCGAGATGAGCACTGAATTTGGTAAATTTATAAAACTGTTACAAGAAGCTGAACCAACACGTGTAATGGATTCCGAGCTGGGCGGTGGCGGTTCTGCTGAATCAGATACAGGCCCTGACCCCGCACCGGCCCCGGAAGCTGAAACATCTACAACCGCTCCCGCGGTAATTGAATTTGATCAACGGAAATTTATTCCTTGGTTAGCCAAAGAACTGAAAGCTTATCCTGAAGCTATTACTCAACTCGTCGAAGAATTAGGAATAGATGTATCTGGCGATGTATGGCAAGTAAATGAGATAGTTGACATCGTTAGAAATCTTCAACCTCAACAGCATGTTTATATATATGCTAATATGAAGGGTCAATGGCCGGCAATATTTACAGCTATAAGTGAAGATGCTATGAACCGGTTAGGGCAGCTAACTGGTGAATTTAATAAGGATGAAAACGAGGTTTATGTAATCGAAGATCAAGAAGGGGTTGACAAATATATTCAGATAATTAGCGAAATGGCTGAGTGGCCTGAGAGTGAATCTGTTTCAGAGGAAGTTGAAGCGGCGCTTACTGAACTTCCTCATATAGCATTAATTAAAGAAGCGCTTGAAAATGCCAAGCGTACTGGAAAAGGCCCTTGGTATTTGAGACCGATTCCTAGAAGCTGGGTCGTTAGCAGTCTTAATAAGGACAAGAACAAGCAGATTGAAAATACAATCAAGGCTATGCCAACAGAAAATAAAATTGTTGAGATGTTGCAACGAATTGACAGAGCACTTGCTGGTGGCGCGGCTGCCGAACTGAAAGCTGGCGCTGAAGTACCAGCTAGAACATCTACCGCTACGGGTAGAGATATACCACTGACAATTTCTAATGTACCTGAAGGTGAAATTATTGAAGAAATTTTTGGATGGACAAATAAAGTACTTGATGACAATCAATTTGAAAAGGTAATCCAATCGATTGAAAAAAATCCATTAGCAGGAAGAACGGCAGTATTAGTCGTATTAATTGTAAAAGCTGCTATGAGTCATCGACTTGGAGATCGAGTATATGAAAGAACAAAGGATCTGAAAACTTTGCGAGGCGCAATACAGGCTACTAAAACAGGCGCCGCTGGTAAAAAGAGAGACGACGAGAAAGAAGCTGAAGCTGAAGCTGAATATATTAAATCATATAATCCTAGCGGTAACCCAGGTAGTGAGGGCGATATGCCTATGGACTCGGTGCAAACTAAATATAGCAAATTTACTTCTCTATTAACATCACACCTTGCAAATAATCAAAAAGATAGTTAATATTAATAATGCGTATTTGTATTAGCGGAACGAATTGTGTAGGTAAATCTACCCTTGTAGATGATTTCTTAAAAACGTGGCCAGACTATAAGACGCCAGCAGATTACAGAGACATCGTCAAGAAGACGACTCTTTCAAAGAAAACAAATAAATCTAAGCAGAAGAAGATTCTTGATCTAATGAAAGAAGAGACATCTAATCTTAGATCAACAGATAAAATTATTTTCGACAGAGGACCATTGGATAACTTAGTTTATACGCTATGGGCTAATCAAAAAGGTAAGATAGATGATAAATTTGTTCAAGAATGTATACCGATTGTAAGAGAAGCTGTCAAGAAATTTGATATTATTTTCTTTGTCCCATTAACAAATGTTAGACCATTTGAATATGTCGAAGAAAAACTTGAAAAAGATAAGAAATCTGGTACTGCTGATGAAGATTATCGGGAAGAGATCGACTATCTTTTCAAAGCATTGAAATATGACTGGGATTCTAACGCAGAATCAAAGATTTTTGACCCTAGAGATAAGCCAGCTATTATAGAAGTATTTGGGAGCCCACACGAGCGCATTGAGATGATTAAATTATATCTTGATGCTGATGGGGATTTACTAGATAATGTCGGTATTATTAACGAAGAAGAGTTGAGAGAACTCCAGGAAATTAAAGATGGTCTAGGAATCGAAGATGTTGATCAAGAAATCCTGAAAGATCCATACAATTTGAAATAAATAATTGTGTGGAAAACAACAAGTCTAAACTCGATCATGTTTTAGAAGGGTATCGTCCGATTCCTTCAAAAAAGGTATACTACCCTCGCAACCTTAACCTCAGCGAGGATTTCGTTAATTCATTTCATAGAGAATACGACCGTTTAGTCGATGAAGGTATAAACCCTAAAAGTCTTGTTGAACGCTTCGGAAAAGCTCTCCGTTTCCATGTTAGCGAGGAAAGACGTTATAAGAAGATCGACGCAACAGA
>Ga0114933_10001998_pt1 | contig 21875 bp, 23 predicted proteins | sample 4SBtaG_FD_89691 | JGI IMG/M metagenome (GOLD analysis project Ga0114933, IMG submission 89691) | Deep subsurface microbial communities from Kolumbo volcano to uncover new lineages of life (NeLLi) - 4SBTROV12_W25 metaG | ecosystem: Environmental > Aquatic > Marine > Volcanic | place: Kolumbo... | reverse complement strand
GCCCGCGCAGCAGAAGGCCCAGCCGCAGAAGGCCCAGCCGCAGAAGGCCCCACCGACAAGGGCCGCGCCGGTCCCCGGACGGCCGCGCTCCGGCGTCGAGGAGCGGGCCCAGGCCTTCGAGGCAAGGACGCGCCAGCTCGAAGAGACCCTCGGCACCGAGCGCTCGGAGCGCAAGGCAGAGAGGGCGCACACCGCCGAGCTCGAATCCGCGCTGTCGACCGCCGTCGCCGAGCGGGACGAAGCGCGCCGGAAGCTGGGAGTAGCCAGCGCCCGCCTGGACGAGCAGCGGGATCGGCCCACCCTCGGCGAGCTGCTCGCAGAACGCGGACTCGTCGGCGTCGACGCCCAGGGAGCGGCCGTCCGCGCCCTCGTGGACGCCCACCGCTGGGAAGAGCTGGCCGAGCTGCTCGAGGTCGTGGACCCGGAGGGGGCCCGGGCCGTCGTGGCGGCGCACGTGGTCTTGCACTGCGGACGCGCAGACTGCCCGCCGCCGCCCCACACCGGGCGCGTCCCGGTGGCCGAGGAGCGCTGCGACATCTGCGGAGGCCTGGGACAGGCGGGGCTGCTGCGCTCGATCAGCGACACCTGCATGCTCGCCGGGGTGACCAAGATCGGCCTCGTCGGCGGTCCACCGGGGCAGCTGCGCATCCTCGTCGACGGCCTCGACCGCCGCCTGTCGCTGCTGCGGGGAGACGCGGCTTCGTCCGCCCAGGTCGTCGTCTATTGGAACGTTCCCGGCGACGGCGTCACGGTTGACGGCGGCCTCGCCGCGCTCGCAGCCGCCTTGAAGGACGCCCTGTGAACCTGACCGCGCGCATCTACGACGCGCTCCCGGCTCGCTACTACCAGCCCGCCTACTCCCGCATCGCCGAGAGCCTCGGTCTGAGCGAGGGAGCGCTCCTGGACGTCGGCTGCGGGCCCGGATGGGTGTCCATCCGCGCGTCCGAGGGCCACCCCCAGCTCGACTGCGTGGGCATCGACACCAACGAGGAGATGGTCCGCTTCGCCCAACGGAACGCCGCGGGCCGGCTGAACTGCACCTTCAAGGTCATGGATGCAGCCGCCATCGTCTACCCGGCCGACACCTTCGACCGCATCGTCGGGGTCCAGACGATGCACCACTGGAAGGAGCCCGAGGCCATCCTCGCGGAGCTGCAGCGGGTGCTGAAGCCCGGAGGGTGGTGCGACCTGCTCGACGCGGACGCCGACAGCGACCAGATCGACGGCTGGATCGACCGCACCGGGCCCTGGCCCCCGGACTTCTGGGTGCGCCGCATGTGGCGAAGGTACAGCCTGGGCGAGGACGCCTTCGCCGAGATGTGTCGGCGGGCACGAGCCCTGGACTGGACCGTCGAGGTCGGCACCCTCGGCTTCTATCGAAGGCTACGCTGCCGGCTGTGATCCTCCTGCTCGGCTGCGCTCCGCTCCACGACGAGCTCGTGATTCCCTGGGACATCGAGACCACGGTGCTGGAGGGCCCGCTGGGTTTCGGAAAGGCGCTCGCGGTCTCGCGAGGCCGGGTGGCCATCGCCGACAACGAGAGCGTCTGCATTCACGGAGGACGCTGCGTCGACGAGCCCGATGTCCTTGCGATCGGGCTCGGCGGGACGACACTGGGGATCGTCAGCACGCGAGACTACCGGACCTACCACGGCGCCGAGCAGGCCGATTGGGACGGCACCCACCCCTTCTTCGGGCAGCCCGCGCGGTCTGGTTCGGCCGCGGACGGTGCATGGGCGGCTGCCTTCGACGATCGCGTCTGGATCAACGGCGATGAGTTCCACGTTGAGGACCCACGCTTCGTCGACGCCCAGAGCAGGACGTATGTGCACTGTCCCTCAGAGACCTGCGAGGTCGTCTCTTCGTTCTCAGGGGCCGTCGCGGGAGAGACGACGGCCCAGGGGGTGAGCGGGGTGTGGGACGGAGAGCTCTACGTGTCCGATCCCGAAGACGCCGGTTCGGTACGAGGACCCATCATCGAGTCAGGCCCTGTGTTGCTGGAGGGCATCGAGGGAGATCACCTCGGTCGTTCGATCGGCGGTGGCTACGCAGCCGGGGTCTACAACCAGCGCACCGCGCCGGGCCGGCTGCGCCTGGTCTCGCTGGATGGCGGGCCCACCCTGGCAATCGACCGGGTCCCGGTGAACCGCCCGGTCGTTCTCGCTGGAGACGACCAGGTGCTCGCGATCGGGCTGCCCTTCGGCCCCGACCACGGCCGGGTCTACCTGGTCGATCGGGACGACCTCTAAAGACCTGGTCCGAGCGTCCGTCAAGGGGACGAGATGCTCTTCGACTCCGAGCCGGTCCGACGACTGCTGAGCCACCACCGGGCCCACCACGGCTGCGCGGCGCTCGCCGAGCCGGGGGCCGAGGGACACCCGGTCCTGGTCGAGGGCGAAGTCATCGCCCGACTCCAGGCGACCGGGCCGAAGGATGCGGTCGAAGGACTGGCGCTCGCGCTGGCCGCGATCGCACATGCGGTCGACGAGGAGCAGGCCCGGCAGCGGCGCACCACCGAGCGCCTCGTCCGCATGGCCAGGCGCCTCAAGCGCGCCGAAGCCCGACTTCGAGCGGGCATCGAGGCTCGCAAGCTCGAGCTGATGCGCCAGTCCCATGCCATCGCCGACGTGGCGACGACGGACCCGCTCACCGGCACGCTGAACCGGCGCGCGCTCGACGCCAGCCTGGGCAAGATGGCCGAGGTCTGCGCCGAGGCCACAGCGCCGATGGCCGTGCTCTTCTGCGACGCCGACCACTTCAAGGCCGTGAACGACACCCACGGACACGCCGCCGGGGACCGGGTTCTGGCCCGCCTGGGCGAGGTGCTGAACCAGGGCCGCAGGCGAGGGGACCTCGTCGGGCGCTGGGGCGGCGAGGAGTTCATCATCGTGCTCCCGGACTGCCCCGAAGCCGCCGCGCACCGCATCGCCGAGGACATCCGCGAGCGGACCGCGTCGCAGCTCTTCGAAGGTTCCGACGGTGCTTTCCGCATCACGCTCTCCGTTGGCGTCGCGGTGGCGCAGCTGGACGGGGACCTGCGCGCCGCGACCGCCGAGCTCATCGAGACCGCAGACGCCCGGGTCTACGAAGCCAAGCAGACCGGGCGGGACCGCGTGGTCTCGGGCCTCACGGAGGGCGCGCGCGCCGCCGGCTGAGACACCGGGCTCGAAGGAGCGTTAGGCTTTTCGCAGGGGACGGCGGAGAGCGCGTGATGGACAAGAGAAAGGGCGGACGCCGGAAGCCGCGCCGCGACCCCGAGATCGATCGACGCATCGAGTCGTTGATCGCGGACTCGGGCTTGTCCCGCGCCGTCGCGACCCAGGTCGCCCTGGGCCGGATCGAACTCAACGACGTCCTGAAGAAGCTCGCCCTGCAGGCCGAGGTCGACAGCCTCATCCGCAAGCACGACGTGTCCAGAGCCCTCGCCACGCAGGTGGCCCTCGGCCAGGCGGATCTCGAAGCGGTCCTGTTCAAGCGGCGGCTGGCCGATCACTTCACTGCGAACGGCAATCGCTCCGTCCTGCAAGACGCCCTCGACAGCAAGAAGAAGCTCGCCCTGAGCCTGCACGGCCAGCGGGACATCGAGGCGCGGATCACGGCGCTGGATCGCTACGAGTTCCACATCGAAGGCGGCGAGGAGCCCATCCACAAGCTGCAGCTCAAGTGGGCCGTGGACGTGATGGCCAAGAAGAAGGCGCGTCGCACGCTCGACTGGGACAAGGATCGCAAGGGCCAGCCCTTCGAGCCGATCTGGAAGCCTCAGGATCGCTACACCTGCAGCAACCGCCGACTCTTCGGGTACCTGGATCGGCAGACCGCGGTCGAGGTCCGCCTCATCGAGGGCGAGATCTTCCGAGGTCGAGTGACCTGGGCGGGCCGCTTCGAGTTCGGGCTCGCCGTGAAGAACAAGATCGAGCTGGTCCTCTTCCGGCACGCACTGGTCGGCCTGGCAGAGGCTTGAGCCCCTCGGTCTGGATCGCCCGAGAGGACGGCTGGAGCGGCAACGTTCCGATCGGGATGAACCTCTGGACGCGCGACGGCCCGATCCGCGAGGACCGGGTGATCTTCTTCGACCGCCCCTTGCCCTTCCCGGACGCGACCGCTCCTGCACAGGGGCGCGCCGCGCGGGACGGGATCGAGTGGGATCTCGTCGAACCGGACCTCGAGGAGACCTGGAGGGAGGGTCGGAAGGAGCTCTTGCGACACCGGATCTTCCTCCTCGACCGTCGCGCTCTCCGAGTGGTCGGCGCGTACTACTGGCTGGAGATCCGCCGGGCGGGTAAGGGCGCCGGCTGACCCCAGCTGGAGACCACCCGTGGGCATCCTGAAGGGCGCGCTGACAGCGCGCCGGTACACCGTCCTCGGCGAAGCGCCCGAGGGCTTTCGCATCTCCTACGTCGAGGCCCTCGAGGCCTACGCATTTCGCGACCCTGGCTCGCGGACCTCGAAGGAGGAGACCTGGGGATGGGTGCGTGCCCAGAACCTGCTCTACACCGACTTCGAGGACCTGAACCACTGGCTCTTCGGCCACTACGCGGTGTTCTCCATGCGGGTGGACAAGAAGGTCCTGCCGGCGGCCTACTTCCGCGCCCACCTCGACGCGCTGGTCGCCGAGTGGTGCGTCGAGAACGCCCAGAAGGTGGCCCCTCGCGGCGTCCGCTCCGAGCTGAAGGAGCGCCTGGAGTTCGAGTGGCTCCAGAAGGCCCTGCCCCGCGTCAAGGTCACCGAGGCCTGCTGGAACATGGCCGAGGGCTACGTAGTCTTCGCGAGCCTGTCCGAGCGCGAGAACGACCGCTTCCGCAAGCTCTTCCACCAGACCTTCGGCCTCAAGCTGATGGCCACCAACCCGCTGGATCTCCTCGACGACGAGCTGTCGCTCGAGCTGGAGCAGACCGGCGGTTCGAACCTGGAGGTCCGCCATGGATGAGCGTCCCCTGCTCGCGCACCTGCCCAGCGAGTTCATGACCTGGATCTGGTACGCCTCCGTTCGCGACGGCGGCTCGATGAACCTCGGCGCCGACGCGGGGTGGGTGGATGTCTGGGTCGACGACCGCATCGCCTTCCGAGCGGCGGGAGATGACCGCCCCCGCGCAGTCATGACCGGCGAGAACGCCGCCGAGGCCCTGGAGTCCCGCGCGGCCTTGGCCGGGGGCCGGGTCGTGAAGGAGCTCAAGCTCGCCATCCGCCGAGACGACCGGGAGTTCTCGGTGACGCTCAAGAACCCCACCCTGGACGTCGCGGCGGTCAAGCTGCCCGGCTCGATGACCGGAGACGAGGCCATCTACGAGCGCATGGCGCTGTACGAGGAGCTCAGCTACCTCGTCGCCGCGCTGCTCCGCGTGTTCGCCGTGGAGCGCACCGCCGAGGACTACAAGAGCACGACGCTGCCGCGCATGCGGGCGTGGGTCGGCGAGGCCATCGGGGTCTCGGAGGTCTGAGCAGGTGGTACGCGGTACAGGATTCGAACCTGTGGCCTTTGGCTCCGGAGGCCAACGCTCTATCCAGCTGAGCTAACCGCGCGTGTCCACCGCTTCAGAGCGGTCTGGTCCTAACCCCACACCTTGGCGTGTCAAGCGCCCCGCAGCCGTGTTGGGCTACACTTTGGTTGCTGAGTCAGGGGTGCTGTGAAGGTCCAATTCTGGGGTGTCCGGGGCTCGATTCCGGTTCCCGGACCGCAGACGTCCCGCTATGGGGGCAACTCGTCGTGCGTCGAGGTGACGCACGACGACGCGGTGCTGATCCTGGACGCAGGTACGGGCGCGCGCGCCCTCGGTCGAGACCTGTTCAGCCGCGCCACGCGAGAGCTGGACATGCTGTTCACGCACTTCCACATGGACCACCTCTTCGGCTTCCCGTTCTTCGGTCCGGTCTACGCTCCGGGCTACGCAGTCCGCGTCTCGGTGCCCGCCTTCAGCGAGGAGGAGGCCAAGGAGCGGGTGAGCCGGTACAGCAACGGTGTCTACCACCCGGTGCGGCTGCGCGAGATGCCCGCCGACGTGAGCTTCCACCCGATCCAGCCAGGCCGCCCCTTCGAGCGCGGACCCTTCACCGTCACCGGCGTCCGCCTCAACCACCCCGGGGGCTCGGTGGGCTACCGGATCGAGGCCTCCGGCCGTGTCTTCGTCCACCTGACCGACACCGCGCCGCTCGCCCGACCTGGCGAGGGTGCCGCGGTGGGAGAGGCGCCGCCTGCAGCGGAACAGGTGGTGCTCGACGCGATGAAGGACGCGGACGTGGTGTCCTTCGACACCATGTTCAGCTTCGACGAGTACCTCGAGAAGATGACCTGGGGCCACGCCTATCCGGAGTACGCCGTGGCCCTGTGCCGGGCTGCCGGAGTAAAGCACCTCGTGTTGTTCCACCATGCGCCCGACGCGAGCGACGATGAGCTCGACGCACTCGCGGCGGAGTGGGCCGATCACGAGGCGCCTCGCGTCACGTTGGCCCGGGAGGGCGAGGTGGTCGACCTCGAGGGGTGACCCAGTACATCGATGAGCCGTACCTCAGCGGCGTCCTGGCGGGCGTCGTCCTCGGGGTGGCTGCGCTGTGGATCGTCGTCGTCGCGAACAAGCTGTGGCGATCGGCCCTCCGCCCGTACGCGGCGGGGGTGCCCTTCGAGCTGCGCGAGGCCGGCTTCGGCGCCTCGCTGTCCGGCGAGGGCATGGTCGACGGTCGCCGTGTGCGCGTTCGCCTCACCGCGGGCTTGCGTGGGCCTCGCGCCCGGATCGACGACGGCGAGGACCGCCGGGTGGTGGACCTCGCCGAAGCGGAGCCGGAGAGCTGGTTCTCCCAGCTCAGCTGAGCCCCACCTCACGAGCCGTCTTGCGGCGGACATCGCCTTCGCGGGCGTGCCCACGCAGCTTGCCGAGGACCTCGGCCAGGCGTGTGGGCGCCTGCTCGCCGGGCAGGGCTCGGGCCAGGGTCAGGCCCAGCCGGGCCTCCTCGAGGTAGGCGATGGCGTACTCCTGCAGCGAAGCGGTCCGCTCCTGCTCGAGGCGCAGCTGCTGGGCATGCTTCAGCAGCGTCTTCAGGTGATCCGCGGTGGCGTAGCGCCGATCGCTCAGGAACTCGTCGTCGGTCTCCTCGGCCTCCATCAACAAGAGCTCGATGCGATCGATGAGGTCCTCTTCGTTCAGCGCGGCGACCTCGCGTCCCAGGGTCTGCAGCGACTGGGCCAGGCGGTAGACCCAGCCGACGACCTCGTGCAGGCCCTCCATCATCTCGGCGTCCGGCTTAGCAGCGCGGAGCTGGCCGTGAAGCTCGAGGGCCCGCAGCACGGGCGGACGGTAGGGCGGCTCGAGGGTGAGCTCGACCTTCTTCTGGGAGGGGACCTCGGAGCGCTCGCGGAAGTTGAACCAGGTCGGCGCCAGGACGACCGAGGCGGCGACGCCCACCAGCGCCAGGTTCGCCACGGCGTGCAGCTCGCCCAGCAGTCCCAGCACGAAGACGGTGCCCGCGACCGCCGAGGCGATGGCCCCGGCGAGCGCGCCGTTGACCAGGCCGAGCTTCGAGGGGTCGGTGCGGCGCATCCAGGCCGCGATCAGGCCGACACCCGCGCCGCCGGCGACGACCGCTGGCAAGCCGAGGGGACCTGCGGCCCAGGCGAGGCCCAGCCCCGCGGCCAGCACCACCGGCGCCCAGAGGATCTTGCGCGGGGTCGCGGCGACCGCCCCGACAGCCATCGCGCCCGAGAGCGCCAGCGCGGGGTGCGAGGCCATCGCTCCGCTCACGGCGAGCCAGGCGCTCGTGGCCGTGAAGCCGGCGGCGAAGGCCAGGACGTCGCGGCCCAGCTTGCGCCGAGGCGCCGCGAGGCGAAGGGTTCCGTGCGCGGTGGGCGCCAGGACCTCAGTAGTACCAGCCACGGTTCGCCTCCTTGTTCTTCTTCACTGCGTAGCGGCCCTCTTCCGAGGTCGGCGCCGCCGTGTAGTCGTCGTTCTGCGCCTCGAGCTCGGCGCCGCGCTGGCGCAAGCGCTCGCTGTCGTAGCGAGAGGCCGCCTCGCCCGCGACGAGGCTCGAAGCCTCGAGCAGGTTCAGGCTCTTGGACTGGTCGCCCTTCGCATAGGCCGAGGCCGCCTGGTCCGCGAGCTCGCCGGCGTAGGCCTCGTTCCCGAGCACCGCGAGGTCCCGGTTCACCGTCTCTTCGACGATGCGCTGCTCGGCCACGACCTGGGCCTTCACGTCGACGGGCTCGAGGTACTGGGCCACAGCGCCCGACTCGGACAGCGTGACCGTCGAGGCGGTGAACTCGTTGCCCAGGCCGCCGGTCGCGCTCACGCGCACCTTGGCGACGATCTTGCGGGTCTGCCCGCCATAGACGTCTCCGACCCAGACGCGGAAGCCGCCGTCCACCAGCTGCTCGTCGTAGCCATAGACCTCGACCAGCTCGGCGCCGGGGAGCCGGACGTCGACCGAGACGCCGCTGGCGGCGACCTGGGTCATCTGGTGGAGCTCCTCGCGGAAGACCGTGGTCAGGACGTCCGGGTCGTTGACGAAGCGGTAGGTGCCGCCGCCCTGGTCGGCCATGGCCGCCAACAGATCCTCGTTGTAGTCGAGGCCCAGGCCGATGGTGCTGACCCGCACGCCCTCGCCGTTGTACTGCGAGGCGAGGTTCGAGAGGCTGCTCTCGGAGGTGACTCCGACGTTGGCCTTGCCGTCCGACAGGACGATGACGCGGTTCACGTGGTCGTCGCCCGCGTGACTTCGGACCTGGCCGAGGCCGCTCCGGAGGCCCTCGTAGAGGTTCGTGCCGCCGCCCTCGCGGACGCCGTCGATGGTCCGGAGGAGGTAGGCGCTGTCGGTCACGTTCTGTGAGCTGACGACGAGCTCGGCCCGGTCACTGAAGGTCACGAAGGCGAAGCGGTCTTCGGAGTCCAGGGACTCGACGAGCTCCCGAGCCGCGGCCCGCGCGTACTCCATCTTGCCCTTGGCCTGCATCGATCCGGAGCGGTCCATCACGACCGCGACGTTCACGGGCCGATCGGTGCCTTCGCCGACGTCGTCGGCGCCCAGGGTGATCACCAGGAGCCGCTCCTGGGTACGCCCATCCAGCACAGCCGGGTGGTCCAGGCCTGCGGTCACCCTCAGGTTGCCCTGCTCGACGGTGACCGGTGCCGTGACCGGGTCCACGTGGGTGACCTGGATCGGAAGGGGGTCAGGCGTCGGCGGCGTCACGTCGGCGCGAAGTTCGGGGGCGAGGACGGTGGCGAGAGCGGCGACGAGGCCGAGACCCGCGGTGAGCTGCCAGCGCTGCATGGAGGCTCCTTGAGTGTGAGACGTCTCGAGCGGACAACGTCAGGGGATCGGGGTTCCTTACAGCCGTGTGCAGAATTTGTTGCCGAGGCCGGCAGCCGGTAGAACGAGGGCGTGTTCTGGCTCCTGCTGCTCGCCTGCCTGCCGCGCTACCCGGACCAGGTCGAGGCCCTCGCCGACAAAGCCCAGCACGACCCGGTCGCTGCCGAGAAGCTCGTCAAGACGCTCAAGTCCGAGGATGAGCTGGTGTGGCGGGCCGCATACCGGGAGCTGCTCGCCCTGGGTCCGGCGGCCGTGCCGGAGCTCCGCGACGCGGTCATCCGCAACAAGCCCGAGGGCCAGCGCGCCCTGCTGGTGCTGGGGGCGATGGGGGATCCCGCGAACTTCGATGTGCTCGAGGCCGCCCGAACGATCCCCGGCATGGAGCCCTTCGCCGCCGAGGCCTTCGAGCGGGCCGAGGCGTCCTTGTGGGAGGCCATCCAGGACGAGCCCGGAGTGGCCATCTGCGACGACTACCTGGACTGGTTTCCGCGCGGACCGATGGCGCCGGTCGTCGAGGAGATTCGCTACCAGGAGGCGGCCTGGGACGCCTTCGAGGCCCTGGGGCGAAAGCCCACGGACGGGCAGCTGCTCAGCTTCGCGCGCAAGTTCCCCGCCAGCGACGCAGAGCGCAAGGCGCGTGCCCGAGTCGCGCGGCGGGCCATCACGGACGCCGAGGACGCCATCGTCGATGGGCGTCCGGAGTACGCGCTCGATCTGTTGCGCCGAGCCCAGGATGTCGACCCCCGCGCGGACACGCGCCTGGTCGAGGCCCGAGCGCGCGAGGCCATCGCCCGGCGCGCGGTGACCTCGAACGACCTCGACTCGGCCATCGCCGAGCTGGAGCAGGCGCGGCGGCTGAAGGGAGGGGACGGCACGATGCTCGCCGGGCTCTACCTGAAGCGCTCACGCCAACGCTTCGAGCGGCTCCAGCCGGCCGGAGGGATGCGCGACCTCGCGCGGGCCGAGGAGCTGTCGGCGGGCGTGGCCTCTGCGGCGGTCGAGATCCGGGAGCGCGAGGCTGCACGCCTGCTCGAGGACCTCAAGGCCCGGGGCTCGTCGCGCGATGAAGCGGCCCTCGCGCTCTTCTTCGCCGGCGAGGGCTACAAGCGCACCGCCGAGGCCGAGGTCCTCGACGCCCTGGCCGAGGGCGACATCGTCCCGCTGAACGGCCTGGTCGTCGGAGCCCGCGACGAGGAGATCGGCACCCTCGACGCAAGGCTGTGGGCCATGACGGTGCTGGACCAGGGCCTCCAGAACCAGGACGCGGAGGTCAGGCGCCGCCTCGCCGATCCCGCGCTGCAGGGTCTGCTCGCCGGGAGCGACATGTGGGCCCGCGAGGATCGCCTCGCGCGCCGCGAGCACCAGGCCCTCTTCCGGAGCTACTTGCGCCTGGTCGAGCTGGGCGTCGAGGAGGTCAAGGCCGGCGGGCGCATCATCAGCCCGCTGCCCTCGGCGGGGCAGCTGCCCGACTACGACCTGGTCGAGCGCATGCGGGTCGAGGGGAGCGTGCTGCACAGCGGGCTGCCGATGGTGCACCGGGTGCAGCTCATCCTGATGGCGCTCGACACCCCGGAGCTGCTCGCCGAGCTGGCGCGGCGCCAGCCCGAGGCCCTCGGACGCGCCTTCATCGGACGCCAGGAGCTGCCCGACGACCTCTTCGGCTGGCGGGTCCTCATCGCCGACGCCGCAGTCTTCCAGGACGCCTCGCCGTACCGGGTCGGGCTCGCCGGTGGGTCCTCGGCTTCTTTCGACGGTGGCCGGCAGAGCGTGGCGCTCGTCTACCGCTTCGACGTCGACGGAGCGAGCGTGCCGACCGCGGCGCTCTCCGACGCGATGGCCGTGCTCTTCGGCACCGCCGAGGTCCTCTTGCACGCCCAGCCGGACCTCGACGCCGTGGACGTCGTGATGTTCGCCGGCGGCGAGGAGCAGGTCTGGCTCAGCGTGTCGAGGGCGAGCGCGGCGCGGATGAACTGGGAGCTCGTCCGCAAGGAGGCTCCCTACACCGCGGACCACCTCGCCTTCATCCTGGATCAGCGCATCCGCTGATAGAGCGTCTTGCCGTCTTGAGCCGCGATGGCCTCGAAGCCGGGCAGCTCTACCTCGAGCCCGTGCACGATCACCAGGTCCGCGGGGATGTCGAGGACCTCGTCCGAGGGCGGACCGTGGGGGTCCAGCGCGCGGACGGCGTCCAGGCCGTCGTCGGCTGCGACGCCGACGCCGTTGAAGTCGGGCACCCAGGGAGAAGCCCGACCGTGGAAGACCTGTTGGTAGAGGAACCAGCGCGCCCGGGGGCGAGAGGGGTTCATCTGGCCGGGGGGCATCGCCAGCGGACCCGGGATGTCCAGGAGCACCTCGCCGGAGGGAAGCTCGGCGTAGATCGGGTGCATCTCCGCCGGCGCTCCGGGGAGCAGCGGCTCGACCGGCGACAAGAGCAGCCCCTCGAGCACGATGACGGGAGCGAGCCAGGCGCCGTGCTTCCAGCGCTGCGCTGCCAGTCCGGCCAGCCCGGCGAGCACGACGAGCACCCCGGCGTGCAGGCGGTAAGGGAAGCGCAGCGAGGACAACCCGGGCAGCTCGAAGTGCGGCCCGACCCCGAGCGACAGCACCCAGAAGAGGACCAGCACGCAGGCGGTGAGGCGCTTGTCCTTGACGACGAAGAGCGCCAGCGCGGGCGCGACCAGGCCGAGCCACGAGGTCTTGGCGAAGGGGTTGTCGGCGAACAGTCCGGGCACTTCCGGGATCAGCGATGTGCCCATCGCGGCGCGGACCTCGGCCGAGATCCCGGCGCTCTCCGGGAAGGCCGTGGCGAAGGCCCAGACAAAGGGCATCGCCAGGATCAAGCCCAACAGCGCGCTCGGCCACGCCTTCCTGCCGAGGCACAGGGCGAGCAGGCAGGCCACCGCGCCCAGGTACCAGCTGCTCAGGATGACCAGCGCGAAGGCCGGAGCGGCCAGCCAACGTCGGCCCTTGAAGTGGGCCAGCAGGAAGAGCGGCAGGGTCCAGCCGTCGAGGCCCTCGACGATGCCCTCGACCGCGAAGCCGTGGAAGAAGGGGGAGCAGCCGTAGACCGCCGCCGCGACCAGGGCGCCGCTCGTCTGGAGCCCCCACGCGCGCGCAGCGAAGAAGGCCAGTACGGGCCCGGCGAAGCGGGCGAGGACCACCAGGACGTTCCAGGAGCCCGCGACACCCAGCAGAGGGATCAGCGGCCACGCGAGCCAGCCGTGGATGGGCGAGGAGTAGTAGAAGGGCATGCCCTCGGGCGCGCCCAGCTGCATCGTGTGCAGCGGCAAGCCAGGCTGCTCCGAGGCGAACCACCACAGGCCCCAGACGCTCGGGTAGAGGTCGGTGTACGGGGACCCGATGAGCTCGCCGGCGAGGAGCGCAGGCAGGGCCGGGAGCAGGGCCCAGGCAGCGGCGAGCGCGGCGACCGGGCCGAGCGCTCTCAGCTGCTTCAGAAGAGACCCACGTGCTCGAGCCCGTCGCAGTGCTCGGTGTAGACGATGCCCTCGACCTTGCCCGAGGCCTTGTACTCATCGGTGCGCTCGGTGTCGTAGGGGAACTTGCCCTCCCACTCGCGCAGGTCGATCTCGAGCTGCATCGACTTGGCCGAGGCGTCGTACCAGAGGATGTTGAAGTCGCCCTTCCAGGCGCTGGCCTCGTAGTAGTCGCCGGACCAGTAGTAGCCCTTGTCGCCGCTGTCCCGGTACTCCCAGGAGCCCTCTCCGAAGGCGCAGTTGGCCTGGACGACGCCGCCGGTGTCGGTCTGGATGTCGTAGGCCGCCACCTCCATGCCGCCGACGATGCTGAAGCTCACGTTGCAGTGCCCCTCGGCGAAGAGCGGGCCGCGATCGACCGGGCTCTTGTTCTCGGGGTCGAAGAGCTCGGTCAGCACATCGCAGGAGGCGTCCGGGCTGGAGCTCGCGTAGACGAAGATGGCCTCCTCGGAGGAGTAGCTGAAGGCCTTCTGGATGACGACGTCGCCGCCCATGCTGCCGTCACGCAGCTCGATGTCACCCGAAGCGTCCGACTGGAGGACGTCGGTGTCGGTGTCGCTGTCCGTGTCCGCGTCCGTGTCCGTGTCGGCCTCGACCGCGCTGTCCCCCGAGGCGTCGGTGGCGCCGTCCCTGTCGCTGCAGGCCAGGAGCAAGAGAAGCGTCGTCATTGCTTTCCTCCGTCCCCGCGCTTCGACCAGAGGCCGCCGAGGCTGAGACCTTCGGACCACATCGCGAGGAGCCCGGTCAGCGTAACGGGCAGGAAGGAGACCCCCCAGAAGATGATTGCGAAGGCCTTGGCCGGCGTGGGATCGACGTCCCACAGCTCCATGGTCTTCTGGATGGCGACGTGGAAGACGCCGAAGAAGCCAGGCGCCTGGGGCACCGCCACCGTGAGCGCGATGGCGACCGCAGTGAAGCAGGCCGCTCCCAGGCCCAGGTCCAGGTCGAAGGCCCCGAAGAGCACGTAGATGGCCAACGCTCCGTTGAACCAGATGGCCACGCTGACGGCCGCCGCCTGCACCAGGCCCCTGGGATCCCGGGCGTTGCCGAGCCCGGCGACGAAGCCGTCGAAGAGCTCGTCGAACTTGTTGGCGACGGGCTTGGGCGCCAGCCGCGTGATCATCTGGAAGACCGACTTCGCCGCAGCGCCTCTCGAGGCCAGCACGAAGAAGATCACCATGGCGACCAGGGCGGCGCTGCCGAAGAGGCCGCCGTAGACCTTGAGGTTCTCGACCAGGACGGCGTCCTCGGCGCTTCGACCGGGGTCGCGGGGGAGCACCGCGACCATGGCGAGCAGGACGCAGATCAGTCCGAAGATGTCGTAGACCCGCTCCATCACGGACGTCGCGACGACCGGCGCGAGGGCAGCGCCCGTCTTCCTGGAGGCCACGACCGGCTTCGCGATCTCGCCTGCGCGCAGCGGCAACAGGGTGTTGGCGGCGGCTCCGATGACCGTGGCGACGAAGAGGTCGCGAATGCGGGCGTCCGGCGCGACCGGGCGCAGGAGCACCTTCCAGCGCACCGCACGCAGGACGAACTCGCCGAGCAGGAGCACCGATGCACCGAGCACCGGGAGCAGCTTCACGCCGCCGAGGGCGTCACCGAGAGCCGACCAGTCCACGCTCCATAGGAAGAGCACACTGCACGCCAGCGAGATGACGACGCCGACGATGGCCTTCCACGGGAGCCTGCGGGCCACGTGCCGAGGGTAGCAGGGCCGATTAGCGGGGACCCACCCTGGAGGTTGTGTGAAGCACGATGTGGCCGGTCTCGGCAACGCGCTGGTCGACGCCCTGGTCCGACTGCCCGACGACGGGCTGCTCACGGAGGTCGGACTCAACCGGGGGCACATGCACCCGAAGCCCCACGACGAGTGGGTCGGCGTCTTCGAGAAGGCCCGAAGCCACGGGGTGGAGATCCAGTCCGGAGGCAGCTGCGCGAACACCATCGCGACCCTGGGCCTGATGGGCCTTTCAGCTCGCTTTTGCGGCCAGATCTCCGACGATGAGTTCGGCGCGCTGTACACCGGCTCCATGGACGAGGCCTGCGGGGGGCACGCGTTGCAGCTCGCCAGGAGCGGCAACACCGGCAAGTGCCTCTCGCTCATCTCGGTCGAGGACGCAGAGCGCACCTTGGTCACCGACCTCGGCTCGGCGGTCGAGCTGAGCGATCTCGGGGACTTCGAGGACATCATCCGCGCCTCCAGCGTCCTCCACGTCACCGGCTACCTCTTCCTCGGCGGGCCAATGGTCGACGCTGCCTGGCGAGCCATCAAGGTGGCGCGCGAGGCCGGCGTTCCGGTCAGCCTCGACTGCGCGGACCCCTTCGTCATCGGGGCGGTCGCAGAGCGCATGAACCAGGCTGTGGACAAGGCGGACATCCTCTTCCTGAACGAGGAGGAGGCGCTCGCCTTGACCGGGCTGGGTCCCGAGGAGGCGGTCAAGGCCCTCGCACCACGCGCCCGCACCGTCGTCGTGAAGATGGGAGCGCGCGGCTCGCTTGTGGCCCAGGACGGCGAGATCGCGACCGTCCAGGTCTACAAGACCGACGCCATCGACACCACGGGCGCCGGAGACAGCTTCGCCGCCGGCTACCTCTACGGCTGGTGCCGAGACTGGGAGCCCGCCCGCTGCGGAGACCTCGGCAGCCGCGTCGCCTCGCTGGCCGTCGCACAGATGGGAGCGGTCGTGCGCGATCGCGACGCCCTCGCCGCCGCCATCACCGCCGCCTCGTGAACGTCCCGGTCGAGGTCGTCGAGGCCACCCGCAAGGGGCGCTGCGCCCTCTTCGTCGGACGCCGGGCGACCCTGGAAGCGGTCGAGGAGGCCGGCGGCGAGTACCCCGACCAGCGCGGGCTCTCCCGCATGCTCAAGGGCCGCAAGTCGCTGCGCGAAGCGAGCGAGGGCTTCGCCGAGCGCCTGGGCCGCGACGCCCTGGTGGCGGTGCTGAAGGAGCACCTGAACAAGGGGGATCCGGGGGACTTCCACGCCCGCGCCGTGAAGACCTTTCCCCGCATCTTCACCACCTGCTGGGACGACCTGCTCGAGCGGGCAGCCCGGGCCCAGGGGCTCGAGGTGGACGTGCGCTACGCCGGCGACCCCATCCCCGAGGCCGAGGAGGGCAAGGTCCTTGTCTACAAGCTGTGGGGCGGCTTCGAGAAGCCCGAGACGCTGGTGGTCCTGGGCTCGGACCAGGGACGACTGGAAGGCATCCGCCGCGACGTCCGGAACGTGGTCCGGAAGCGCACCTGCTTCTTCGTCGGCTACCGGCCGGACGAGGAGGAGTTCGACCTGCTCTTCGACGAGCTCAGCGAGGCCTACGGGGGCGAGCTGCCGCGCTGCCACCTGGCCGTCGCCCAGGGTCGCATCAGCGACTACCACTGGCAGAAGTGGGTGTGGCGGGGGCTGCTCTTGTTCATGGCGGACCCCGGCGAGGCCCTCGAAGCCCTCGAGGCTCAGCTGTGATCTCCCCCTCCAAGATCATCGGCATCGGCAGCAACTACCGGAAGCATGCCGAGGAGATGAACAAGCCGATCCCGGCGGTGCCGAAGATTTTCCTGGTCGCCCCTACGGCCCTGATCGGCCCCGGCGAGGCCATCGAGATCCCCCCTGGCACGGACCGCGTCGATCACGAGGCCGAGCTCGGGGTGGTCATCGGCCGCCGCGCGAGGGGTGTCTCCGTCGACGACGCCCTGTCCTATGTGCGCGGCTACACCTGCGTGAACGACGTCACCGCCCGGGACCTCCAGCGCGCCGACAAGGTCTTCGGGCGCGCCAAGGGCTTCGATACCTTCTGCCCCGCCGGTCCGCGCATCGTCGAGGACCTCGACCCCTCGGACCTGCGCGTCATCGCTCGCGTCGACGGCGAGATCCGCCAGGACGGCCGCACCAGCGACATGATCTTCGATGTGCCCACGCTGGTGTCCTTTGTGTCCCACGTGATGACGCTCCTGCCGGGAGACCTGATCTGCACCGGCACGCCCAGCGGCGTCGGACCGCTGCGGCCCGGCCAGGTCGTCGAGGTCGAGGTCGAGGGCATCGGAGTCCTGTCCAACCCGGTTCGCCTGCGCTGAGCGTGCACCCTTACGTCCTCAACGCCGTCGTGGGTGGGGTCCTGGCAGGAGCCTTCCTGCTCTTCTGGCAGCCGCGCCGCTGGTGGTGGCTGGTGGGGATCCCGGTCGTCGCCGCCATCGGCTGCGCCATCGGCCTGGGCTGGATGCCCGCCCGCCCGCTCGACGGCGCGCCGACGCTCGAGGCCGGCACCTTGCTGGCATGGCTGGCTCTGGGCTTCGCGGGCCGTGCCGCCGGACCGATGCTGCCCCGAAGCGCCGGGGTGGCGGCCGTGCTGGGCGGGGCGCTCCTCGGCGACCTCGCGGCCATCGCGCTCTTGTCCCCCCGCGCCCCGGACGGAAAGACCGCCGTGCGCATGGCGCTCGTGGCCAGCGCCGGGGCGCTGCTCTCGCCGATCGGGACCCCGGTCACGCTGCTGCTGGCGAGCCCCACGGAGCTCGCGCCCCTGGCTGTGCTGCTCGCGCTCGTGGCCTGGCCCGGCGGGGCGCGGGTCGACGGCACGGGCTCGGTTCCCGCCTCGGTGGTCCTCCTGTCCACAGCGCTGCTCGCCGCGGCCTGGCCGGATCACGTCCTGTGGACCCTGCTCGGCGGGGCGGCGCTCTGCGCGCTGATGGGGCGCTCCCACCTCCGCACCGTGAAGCTGCCGCTCGGCGGGCTGGCCTGGGTGATCGGTGCCGCCGTCGTCGCCTGGTCCGCCCGGCACTCCGGCGCCTTCGCCGAGGTCCTGATCAGCGTGGAGTGGGCGCAGGGTGCCGCCTGGCTGGAGCCTGCGGCCTTCGGCATCGGCGCCCTGGCCGGCATGGGCTCGGAGCCCGCAGGGGCGCTCCTCGCTGCGTCTCTGGTCGACACGACGGCTGGGGGCCCGCCACCGCAGACGCTGGCGCTCGCCGTGGGTGTGGCCATCGGTGGCCTCAGTCCGATCGCTTTGACCGGCGGCCCCTGGCGCGCCGCGGTCGTGCCCTACCTCCTCCAGCTGCTCGTCGCGCTGGTCTGGCTCATGGTGTGATGCCCCGATGAAGCGTTGTCTGGTGCTCTTGTTGATCGCAGGCGCGGCCCTGGCCGCCGCGCCCTACCCGGAGACCGGCGAGGGCATGGCCGCCGCCGACCACGTGCTGGCCTCGGAGGCCGGGGCCGAGATCCTGCGGCGAGGCGGGAACGCAGCCGACGCGGCCGTCGCTACGGTCCTGGCCGCCGGGGTCGTCCAGCCGGCTGGATCCGGCCTCGGAGGGGGTGGCTTTGCGGTCATCGTCGAGGGCGAAGAGCGCACGGTCCTCGACTTCCGCGAGATCGCTCCCGCGGCCGCCAGCGCCGACATGTACCTGGGCGACGACGGCGAGGTGGTGAAGGACGCCTCCCGCGTGGGCGGCCTGGCCGTCGGGGTGCCCGGCGAGGGCAGGGGACTCGCGCAGCTCGCGCGGGACCACGGCTCCCTCCGCCTACGCGACCTCGCCGCCCCCGCCATCCGGCTCGCTCGATCCGGCTTCGGGGCCGGTCCGCACCTCGTCGCAGCCCTGGACAAGAAGCCGCACATGGCGCTGCTGTTCGATGGCACTCCCGACGACATCCACGTCGACCTCGTCCTGAAGCGGCGCGCCCTGGCAAAGTCCATCGACAGCTGGGCTCGCTCCGGCGGCGAGGCGCTGAACACCGGCTCGATCGCGCGCTCGCTGGCCTCGACCGTCCAGGAATCCGGGGGTGTGCTCACGGTCGAGGACCTCGCGGACTACCAGCCGACCGTTCGCGAGCCCCTGGTGGGCAGCTACCGCGGCTACACCGTCGTCACGATGCCTCCGCCCTCGAGCGGCGGTGCAGCGCTCTTGCAGATGCTCGCTGTGCTCGAGGGGCACGATCTCGAGGCCCTCGGCCACAACTCCTCGGCGCACGTCCACCTGCTGGCCGAGGCGATGAAGCACGCCTACGCCGACCGAGCCGAGTTCATGGGCGACCCGGCCTTCGTCGAGGTCCCGGTCGACCGCATGCTCGACGCCGAGCGCATCGCGGAGATCCAGGCTTCGATCTGGCCCACCCGGACCTTCGAGCGCGGCTACTACGGCACGCTGTCGGCCCTGCCCGACGACGCCGGCACCCAGCACATCTCCACCATGGACGCTTCCGGCATGGCGGTGGCGCTGACCACCACGATCAACACCAGTTTCGGCTCCCAGGTGGTCGATCCGGCCAGCGGGATCCTGCTCAACAACGAGATGGACGACTTCGTCGCCAAGCCGGGTGTGCCCAACGCCTACGGCCTGATCGGCAAGGAGTCGAACGCGGTGGCGCCGGGCAAGAAGCCGCTGTCGTCAATGACACCGACAATCGTCCTCGACGCCGAGGGCGAGGTCGTCCTGGCGGTCGGAGGCAGCGGCGGGCCCTTCATCATCAGCAGCACGCTCCAGGTCCTGTCCAACGTCCTCGACTTCGGCATGGACGCCGGCGACGCCGTGACCGTTCCTCGCGTCCACCACCAGTGGGTGCCCGAGAGGCTCTTCGTGGACGAGGGCATCCCGCGCGACGTCATCGTCTCCCTCGAAGGCCGCGGCCACGAGGTCGACCAGCGCCACTTCTACAGCTGCGTCCAGGTCATCGTGGCCCGCGAGCACGGCCTGGAGGGGGCGAGCGATCCGCGCAAGGGCGGCTGGCCGGCGAGCGTGGGCATCGGTGGCGCGACCGGAGCGCGGGCGCCTTAGGCCAGCGCCGTCAGCGCCGGGGGTGCGGGTAGGTCTTGCGACCTCGCATGCCGGGGTGGTTTGCCGGCTGCACGCCGCGCTGACGCGGGATCTGGTCCGGGAAGAACTGGTACCAGCTCTGGCCGAAGACCTTGCCCCACTTGAAGCGCTTGACCTTGTCGTTGGCGATGGCGCTCTGGAGTTCCTTGAGGTTCTTGTTGGCCTCGCAGGTCGTGACGGCCTCGGCGATCTTGCGCTGGGCGTCCTCGGTGCGCTTGGCGTCCAGCAAGAGCCAGACCCACAAGGCCCACATCACGGGCTCCTTCTTGCCCAGGAAGGTGGCCTTCTCGAAGCGCTTCAGCCCCTCATCGTGCTTCTTGGCGCGAGCGTCCAGGACGGCGAGCATGCCCTGGGCCTGCCAGTTCCGGACCCAGGCCTTCTCGAGCAGCCCGCGCGCCGCCTTCTTGTTCCCCTGCATGTACTCCAGCGCGCCGAGCTGGGCGTTGATCTGCTTTTCGATGAGGAACTGCCAACGGCCGAGGCTGTAGCCGCTCTGGATGGTGGCCTTGGCGGCATCGACCCGCTGATCCTGGAGCTCACCCATCGCCCGCTGCATGAGGGCCTCGAGCTGCTTGCCGCTGCGCCGGGCCAGCACGAAGTAGACGACCGGCATGACCAGCATCGCCGGGGCGAAGCCGTAGTACCACTGACCGCCCAGCGCTCCGAGACCGAAGGCGGCGGCGCCCACCCCGAGCGCGATGAGGAGGTTGTACATGCGGCGCGGATAACGCGCTCAGTAGAAGGTCGCGGGGGCCCCGGGGTTGTCGCGACCGTCGATGGCGTCGAGGGCTGCGATGGCGGCCTTGGCGGCCTCGGCCACCTCGTCCTCGGAGCCACCCAGGTACAGCCGGCCGAAGGCGCCGAAGCTCAGGAACTCCAGCACGTCGACGTTCGCCGCCTTCTCCGCCTCGTTCGCGGCCAGCAAGGCGTAGCCGGCGGGGTGGGTCTCGAGGACCCAGAGGGTGCGACCCTCGTGGATGTAGTTCCCGTGCCGGAAGCGGTTGACGATCATCGAGTGGTAGCCCTCGATTCCGGTGATCGTCTGGGCGGAGACGACGCGCGGCTTCAGCCGATCGCTCTCACGGATGCCGAGGACATCGGTGATGGCGTCGCCGGCGGCGCGCACCTGGCCCTGGTCGTCGTGGTGCACCTCGAGCGCACCGTACCGGCGCTCCACGATCTGCATGCCCGGAGTGCAGCTCGTGCGCTTCAGCACCGCGTCGGTCACCCGGTTCACGTCCATGCCCGGCTGGACCTCGACGAAGAGCGAGGCCTGGCCCACCAGAGGGTGGTACCCGCGGGAGATGGTGGCCAGGAAGCCAGCCGTCTGGGGCTGGAGGATGTCGATGTAGGTCCACGTCCTCAGGTCGATGCCGCTCTGCATGATCTCTCCGGGCGCGGAGTATAAAGCGACCGAGAGGAGAGAGCGATGATGGTGCTCCTGGCCCTGGCCTGTTCGAACGAGTGCACGGACGCGTCCCGGATCTCCGGGACCTACTCGGTGTTCTCGTCCGTCACGAACCACGACAACCCCGCCGACAGCGAGATGCCCACCTACGCGCCCTTCTACAACGGAGAGCGGGAGTGGGAGTTCACCTACGTCGCGGCGAACTCGAGCTTCCGGATCCTGATCGAGGGTCAGGAGATGACGGCCAAGTACAAGCCCTCGGATCAGAGCTGCAACGCCTTCACGCTCAAGACCCCGAGCACGGACTGGAGCAGCGACAACACCGAGCTCGGCGACACCGCGGATCAGCTCTCCGACCACGACGTCGAGTGGAACGCCAGCCTGATCTGGCAGGGCGACGAGCTCAGCGGCACCTACACCGCGGTCGACACCTGGGAGACCAGCGCCGGCGACATGGGCGTGCTCACCGTAGACGGAACGATCAGCGGTTCTCTGGTGGTGGCGGAAGCCGAGTAGGCAGCCCGCGCGCCTCGCGGGCGCGTCGAATGACGAAGTCTCCGCTGGAACTCTCCCAGGCCCGGTCGAGCAGCGCGATCGCGTCTTGGTCCCGCCCCATGCGGTCGAGCGCGTCCGCCCCGGATACGGCGACAGCGGGATGCAGGCCGTGGGCTCCCAGGAGCTGGTCGATGCGCTCGGGCTCGGGCCCGTCGCCGTAGTCCGCGTAGAGGTCGAGGATGCCGGCGGCGATCTCGGGCTTCTTGTCGCTCGCGTCCCGGTAGGCGCGTCGATAGGCCTCCCAGCTGGCCTCCGGGTAGCCGTAGAGGGCCTCGAGGCGGGCCACCTTCAGGTTCGCCTTCCACGAGCGAGGGTTGCGAGCCGCCTTCTCG
>Ga0114933_10001997_pt1 | contig 21875 bp, 15 predicted proteins | sample 4SBtaG_FD_89691 | JGI IMG/M metagenome (GOLD analysis project Ga0114933, IMG submission 89691) | Deep subsurface microbial communities from Kolumbo volcano to uncover new lineages of life (NeLLi) - 4SBTROV12_W25 metaG | ecosystem: Environmental > Aquatic > Marine > Volcanic | place: Kolumbo... | reverse complement strand
GTATCTGCCGACATCAGCAGAGACGAGCAGGTACACGTTGCGTCGAACTCGCTTGTCGCCCGTGAACTCGGCCTTACGGTCTCTCCGTCACTGGACAAGCTCCGCAAAGCAACGATTAACTGGATCATGCAGCCACTAGGTACAAATACTACCGATAAATATTTAGACAAAAAATTTTGGCTGGATCAGAGCGACTCGCTTATGTATGCAGGCAAAGCAGAAGGTCTTTTAGAAACACAGCGGGCCAGAATGCCTGCCTTTTTTGAGCATAATAATGTCAATCTCCCTCAATACGCTTGAGACATTTGGTTTCACAGTAAAGCAAGCTCTTCGAGAAATGGAAGAAATCTTTCCCCCCTCTGACCCCGGACCTGGGGATTCAATCAGCACCATCATGTATAGATCAGGTCAACGTTCTGTTGTGAATTGGTTGCAAGCAAAACTACAGGAGGAAAATTAAATGGATATGGTTAGAGCTATCAACCAGGCAATTGCTGCCGGTTACACCATAGGTGAGATTAACCACGCAAGGTACTCGGTACAGAGAGGTCAAAATCGCAGGTATGATGCGGTAATGAACCTTGTGAGAAATCCAAGGCCTAAGAAGCTGCCGGAAGCGCCAAAGGCACCAACCCAAAAGGCTGCACCATTGGCACCAACTAATACATTAGTCTCTCAACTGAAGATGGGGCAAGGTGGAGCACGACCTGCAAAAGGTAAAACTACACCAAGAAAAACAAGGGACTTAATTAAAACAAGCAGTTACATCGATCCCATTACATCAACGATGAGCGCAACACCGTACGGCTCATCTCTGAATCTTGCATAATGAAAGCTCGAAGTAGATACGAACGGCTAAGTTCACAGCGCAGTCAATTCCTAGAGGAAGCAGTGACTTGCGCTGAACTTACATTGCCGTACCTCATCACAAAAGATGAGACAAGAACAACATATAAAAGCATCTCCATACCTTGGCAGAGTGTAGGAGCTAAGTGTGTAGTAACTCTTGCAAGTAAACTAATGCTTGCACTGCTACCACCACAGACTACATTCTTTAAGTTTCAGATCAGGGATGACAAGCTAGGTACAGAACTACCAGCAGAAATCCGCAGTGAGATGGACCTTAGCTTCTCTAAGATGGAGCGTATGGTCATGGATAGTATCGCTGCATCCAGCGATCGTGTCACCGTACACCAAGCCATTAAGCATTTGGTAGTCGGTGGTAATGCACTACTCTTTATGGGTAAAGAAGGTATTAAACACTATCCACTTAATCGCTATGTAGTAGAGCGTGATGGTAACGGCACAGTAATTGAGATCGTAACCAAAGAGTTAATCGATCATGACTTACTCCCACCGGGAATTAAGCCCAAGGAGAAAGACATGGGTGACTACGGCAGTGCCGGTGATGGCAACGATTGCGAAGTCTACACCCACGTTTATCTGAAGAATAATAAATGGTATTGGTATCAACAAGCTTACGACCAAGTCATCCCTAAGTCTGAAGGGACTGCTCCAAAAGATGCATCTCCGTGGTTGGTACTGAGATTTAATACTGTTGACGGTGAGAGCTATGGTCGCGGCCGAGTGGGTGAGTTCCTTGGTGACCTTAAGACGCTTGATGCCTTATCCCAAGCACTTGTGGAAGGTAGTGCAGCAGCCGCAAAGGTTGTATTTACTGTAGCTCCTAGCTCTACTACAAAACCACAAACACTAGCTAATGCTGGTAACGGTGCCATCATTCAGGGTAGACCTGATGATATCGGTGTCGTTCAAGTTGGTAAACAAGCAGACTTCGCTACCTCTGCACAGATGATCCAATCACTGGAGCGTAGGTTGCTAGAAGCTTTCCTTGTAATGAATCCACGTAACGCTGAACGAGTAACAGCAGAAGAAATCCGTCTAACTCAGATGGAACTTGAAGCACAGCTTGGTGGTTTGTTTAGTCTCCTGACAGTTGAATTCCTAGTACCATATCTGAACCGTAAGTTACTGGTCTTGCAACGCAGTGGAGAACTACCAAAGATTCCTAAGGATATCGTTAACCCTACAATTGTTGCTGGTATTAATAGCCTTGGACGTGGGCAGGATCGAGAATCACTCACCATGTTCATCACCACCATTGCCCAGACACTAGGCCCAGAAGCGTTGATGCAATACGTTAATGCTGATGAGGCAATCAAACGTCTAGCAGCTGCACAAGGTATTGATATTCTGAACCTTGTAAAGACCGTTGAAGAGATTCAACAGGAACAGCAAACAGCAATGGAGCAACAAGCTGATATGGAATTGACTAAGCAAACTGGTCAGATTCTGAAGGCTCCAGCATTAGACCCTAGTAAAACAGCAGATGCCAGTCAAGAAGCGCCCGCCCAGTAAGAAACCGGCGGCACCAAAGCCAAAGGAGAAACCATACAATTTTATGGATCCTCCGCCTAAATATGATTTCCAAAAGATAGATCCATTTAAACGAACCACCTAATGTCTAATATTCTTACACACGATGCGAGTGAACCAGCAGAGGTAGTTGATTCAAGGGCTGCAGAAGAAGCTGATTCACTTCGTGTTGGTGAAGAGCTAGCCCAGGCTCAAGAGCAACTACTTGCTGGAAAATACAGGGACGCTGAAGAGCTAGAGAAAGCTTATCTTGAATTACAAACAAAGCTTGGTACTCAGGAGGAGCAGGGGCAACCCGAACCAACTAAGGAACCTACAACCACTGACAAACTAGCTGATGCCTTTAAGGCATATCAAAGTGAAAAGGGTTTACAACCTGATGACCTGAAGGGGTTTGAAGATGTATCCAAAGAAGATATTATTAAAGCCTTCTTTGAGAACACAAACACTGGTGAACAACAGCAGGCTGATAGCGACGATCTTACTGATGCACAGCTGAATGATATTTACAGCCGTGCTGGTGGACAGGAAGCCTATCAACAGATGATTCAGTGGGCTGCACAGAACCTCTCAGCTGAAGAGACAGCCGCTTTTGATCAAGTTATCGATAGCGGTAATATGATTCAAATCAACTTTGCTGTTGATGGGATCGTGAAGAGGTTCAATGATGTGCAGAACCAAGATGGTCAGCTGCTACAAGGTAGAGGTGTCCCAGCAGCTGCAGGATACAGAAGCCAAGCAGAGATGATCAGGGATATGTCAGACCCTCGATATGAAACAGACCCTGCCTATAGGAATGACATTATGGAGAAACTTGCTAGATCTCCCGACGTTCAGTTCTAATGCCGGACCTCGGGGAGCCACCTGTATTCCCTTCCATAACATTACCAGCGGCACCTCAGTTACCAAGACCAGTACTAGATGTACCCCGAGCTGAGCTGCCGTCTTATAAACCATTAGTGGTACCACCAAGTCAACTTAAATCACCAGCTGAAATACGTGGTGATCCAATTGAAGGGGAACAGACTCAACAAGAGAAAGCTCCGGTACCACCTCCACCACAGATACCTATCCCCACTCCTCCCCCTCAAGAAGGAGTAAGGTATGTAGATGTCCCGGGATTAGATGTAACTGTTCCACTCCCAAGTAATGAAATACTTGTTACAGCTGTATCAACTGCAACGGTTTCGGTTGCAGCAACGTTGACTGCTACTGCAGTATTCAAACGTTGCGTAAGTATATTCAAGCCGATCATTAAACAGCTATGGACAAAGATAACAAAAAAGAAGGATTTATCAAATTCCTCGTCCTCATCTGGTCCGCCGGACTCTTAACTGCATCTTATGCGGGATGGATGCCGAAGATGGATCCAACATACGTTGCCTCTATCCTTAGTGGCACACTTGCAACGTTCTCAATTACAAGAGAAAAGAAAGAATGAAAAAGCTTATCGCTTTGATTGCAGTTGCACCAGTAGCTGTAAGTGCGCAGACTGTTACTCCCTCATTTACTCAGGGAAGTATGCAATCTACCACTACAACTACGATGAATATCACAGAAACAATTCAACAACAAATAATGGGAGGAGCTTATTCCTCATGGTCTGGTTCAAACGTAACTCCCAGCACGACCATAGAAGATGCAGCAGCAACCTGGACGGTTGTAGACGACAGTCTTCCACATCAATTGGAGGTTGTAAGCAGAGTGGCAGGAGTGGTCGAACAGATCGATACTACCCGCACCATTACAAGTACCTCTACCACTACATCCTTGTCGGTCTTCTCTCAGTAAGCCCAGTATATGCTGAAGAACCAAGGGTACAGAACACCTCAAACCCAGTAGCAGCAGCTACAGGCAATGTCACTAATCAAGCAGTGCAATTCCAAAATAATGGAGCTCCATCTAGACAATACTTTGCTGGTGGTAACTCATGTAATGGACCCACTGTTACCCTGTCGCCTTTTTATATGGGGAATGATACAACTCCATACGACCACACAGGGTATGTAAAAAGTGATAACTGGGGTGTGCAGCTGAGCCTTATGGTGCCCTTGGATGTAGAGATGCGTGACCAATGTAAGCGTATAGCTAAGCGTCACGAAGAAAAAATGCGGCTCGATTATGAGCTAGTACGTGCACTGAAATGCACTGAAATTATGAATGCGGGCTTTACCTTTAGACCTGGGTCTAGAGTTGAAGTTCTCTGTCATGACGTAGTACCTATCGTATCAATTTTAAATGAATAGTATGACCCAAGTACTCCCACGTAATTCCGTAGGGGAGGCATGGGAGTCCTTTTGTAGCTGGGTGACAAGCACTCAGAATCGTATGTATGTCGGTTGGTTTGGAGTCATCATGATTCCATGTCTGCTGGCTGCCACAACATGTTTCATCCTGGCATTCATCGCCGCACCACCTGTTGACATTGATGGAATCAGAGAACCAGTTGCAGGATCCCTGCTCTACGGAAACAACATCATATCGGGCGCCGTCGTGCCCTCTTCAAATGCCATCGGACTCCACCTCTACCCACTATGGGAAGCAGGATCACTTAGTGAATGGCTATACAACGGAGGTCCATATCAGCTCGTGGTCTTCCACTTCCTTGTCGGTGTCTTCGCTTACTTGGGACGCGAATGGGAACTTAGTTATCGACTGGGAATGAGGCCGTGGATTAGTGTCGCATACTCAGCACCAGTCGCAGCCGCTGCCGCCGTATTCTTGGTGTACCCCTTCGGTCAGGGATCATTCTCTGATGGTATGCCACTTGGTATTTCAGGTACCTTCAACTTCATGCTTGTGTTCCAAGCGGAGCACAACATTCTTATGCACCCTTTCCACATGCTTGGTGTGGCTGGTGTGTTTGGTGGAGCGCTCTTCAGCGCGATGCATGGCAGTCTTGTCACGTCATCCCTAGTACGTGAGACCACAGAAAGTGAATCACACAACAAGGGGTATAAGTTTGGACAAGAAGAAGAGACCTACAACATTGTTGCAGCGCATGGGTATTTTGGCCGACTCATTTTTCAATACGCCAGCTTCAACAACTCACGCAGTCTTCATTTCTTTTTGGCTGCTTGGCCAGTTGCTGGTATTTGGCTTACTTCTTTGGGGGTAAGCACTATGGCATTTAATCTCAATGGTTTTAATTTCAATCAATCAATTATTGATTCTGAATCTCGCGTCATTAATACTTGGGGAGATGTTCTCAACAGGGCTGACCTTGGTATTGAAGTGATGCACGAGCGTAATGCTCATAACTTCCCCCTCGACCTGGCGACACATACTGCGCCAGTGCTTGGTTAATTATACATTATCTATTTATTATGACTAACAAACTTTTCCTTACCACCATTGCGGTGGCTTCTTTTTCTACTCCTGCTTTCGCAGGTGCTTATGTCAACGTTGAATCCAACTCAGGCTTCGCTGGCAATGACTACGGTTCCACTTTGCTGGAGACCCATTTTGGTGTTGAAGGGGAAGTGAATGCTTCATCTTGGTACATCCAAGGTGGCCCAGCACTTAACTTCCCTGATGGTTCTGATTCGGTCACCGCAGTATCTGGAAAGGTTGGTGGTAGCGTCACTGTTACTGAAAAGACCTCAGTATATGGTGAAGTTGCTGCGATGACACCAGAAGGATTGGAGTTTGAGAACGTCTCAGTTGGTGTAAAAGCTGGCCTGAAATATAAGTTCTAAGTAACGTACGTTCATCCTCATGGAAGAAAACATCTACGAGTTACAATTTACAGCCACCTCTTTAAAGATGATGCTCAAGGCAGTTCATTTCGCTCTTGACCAATGGCCAGGTGGAGATGCTGCTGAGCAGGAATACTATCGATATCTAAGAGACAGTCTGCAACGTGTAGTACTGGAAGAAACTTTCATGTTGGACGCATAACACCCACACCATGGAACGGGGGTGTGGTACTTCAATGGAGATTCATCATGCCTAATGTTGAACTGCAAGCTCGCGTACGTGAGCAGAAAGAAGCCGAGAAGGTTTCTAAGCTGAAGTATCGCGGCGTTACCTACAAGAAACAAGGTAAGTAGGTTTACTTCGGGGGGTTCAATTCCCCCCTTACCTATTGGCGTTGGCCCTTACGAGGATACCCTTCGCCGTCATGACGGTGGGATAGACCACAAACAATACAACTAAATATCTAAAGCGCTTTAGAGATACTCGTAAACTATCTCTTTTAATTTATTACAATGGCTGATATGAATACCTGGAGTATTGGTTCTTCAACCGCTCCAGCTCTTACTAATACTTACCTGCCTGGTGTACAGGCTATTTCAGAAAAGTACGCAACTTATCTGAAACTGTTTAGTGGTGAGCTCTTCAAGGCTTACCAAGATGCACAAGTTGCAAAAGGTACTGTAACTAGCCGTACCCTGCGGAACGGTAAGTCTATGCAGTTCATCTTCACTGGTGGACTTGATAGTCATTACCATACCCCTGGTACCCCGATCCTTGGTCAGGCTCCCGACAGCGCTGGTAACCAGCCTGGTGAATCTGGCTATGCTCCTGGTACCGGTGATCCCCCGGTCAATGCTGTATCAAACGGTCTGCCAGTGGCAGAGAAGACCATCATTTGTGATGACCTCCTAATCGCTTCTACCTTCGTCTACAACCTTGACGAAGTATTTGCTCACTACGATCTGCGCGGAGAAATCGCACGCAAGCTTGCGTACGCTCTCGCCAATCGCTATGACCAGAACATCTTCAAAACTGTTGCACAAGCATCACGCGAAGGAGCAGCAGTGAGTGGTCAAACTGGTGGCAACGTTCTGTACTTCGGTGTCGATGGTAGTAGTAATCCGATCGGAGCTGCTGATCCCACAGCACTGGTTGCATCGTTCTATCGTGCTGCACAGATCTTCGATGAGAACAACATCCCATCCAATGGACGTGTTGCTGTACTTGCTCCTGAGCAGTACTACTCGTTGATTACTGGTGTTTCTAATAACATCATTAGCCCGATCAACCGTGACGAGGAAGGCTCTGCCGTTCGCTCCGGTGAGTGGGGTTATCAGATTGCTGGTATCACCATCAAGAAGTCGAACAATGTGATGCCCGATAGGTTTGCTCACACACGGGTTGCTGGTGAGAATAACGACTACCGAGTCGGTGCTTCTGCTAACGGCCTTGGTACCTGTGGTCTCATTTACCACAAGGATTCCGTGGGCGTTGTTGAAGCTGTTGGTCCTCAAGTGCAGACCACCAATGGTGACGTTTCCGTGATGTATCAGGGCGACCTGATCGTCGGTAAGGTTGCTATGGGTGCCGGTACTCTGAACCCTGCAGGTGCTATCTCCTTGACTGCTGGTGCTAACCACACTGGTGCTGGAAGTGGCACACTCTCTACCTACGACAAGGCTGCCAACTCTTGGTCCTGATAACTAAATAGTTTTTTGTCTTTCGGGGATCTCCATTACGGGGGTCCCCTTTTTTTATATCTACACGACATGCCTAACCCTAACTCTGCAGTGTCCACCGAACTGGATGCAGTAAATCAAATACTTAGCTCAGTAGGACAGGCCCCTGTCCTCGACCTTGATATGCAAAACCCCGAGGTCAACATCTGCCTACAAACTCTACGAGATACCAACCGCCAACTACAAGCAGAAGGTTGGACATTTAACACAGAATATCTTGTTAAGTTCACACCAGATGCAAATAAAAAAATTACTATTGCTGATGACGTTCTGCAAATTGATAGCAATGAATCACGGCATTTTAATAACTACAATCTAATTCGCAGGCTAGACACAAGCGATAATACTAGTAAACTTTACGACCGCTTCTGGCACCAAAAGAATAAGACAGAAGGATATACATTTGACGAAGATATCTACTGTGATGTTGTCTACTTCATCCGATTTGACAACCTACCCTATGCCTTCCAAGCTCACATCATTGCACGTGCAGCAAGACAAGTATCTATCAAACTTGTAGGCAGTGCTGAGCTTGTCCAACTCCTTGCTGTTGAGGAGGACCAAACAAGAGCAGCTCTTATGGAATATGAAACAAATCAAGGAGACTACAGCATCTTTGGATCCAAGGATGGTCTCCATTACAACAGCTATCAACCGTTTAAAGCTCTTGCACGATGACAACAGTAACCCAAAAGATACCGAACCTGCTGGGAGGCATTAGCCAGCAACCGGATAATAAGAAAGTCCCAGGGCAGGTAAGAGATTCTCTGAATACATTTCCAGAGTATGCACTTGGGTTAATGAAACGTCCAGGTGGTAAGTTTGAGGCACCACTAAGAGGAGCAATTAATGGAGGTCACTGGTTCTCAATCCTTGGAGAGGATGCAAAGTATGTAGGGCAGCTATACTTTTTTGCAGGAGATACCGCAAAGCCTAATATTAAAATCTGGTATAAAGAATCAGGCATACCTAGAGGTGTTGATTTTTCCGGGTATGCTGGATACACTGGAGTGACTGGGCCAGTTGCTTCAACAATAACTGCTGAAGCTACAGCCTTTGGGCAGTTATATGGTACAGGATTTACAAATTATAAAACTCAAGCGGATCAATATCTCACAGATGTAATTGCTTCTGATGAGCAACTATCTAGTAGCTTCCAAATCGACGCTGTTTACAATAAAGATAATGGTACTGTAACTAGGACTATAAACACAGCGGTTGTAAAGACAGGTGCTGATTACATTTTTTACAAAGACGGTGCCTCGCTTGGTACAGCTCAAACTACATCAATAACAGTAGGTAGTACTGAGTACCGCACTGGAACTAATCGTTCTGAGGATAACTTAAATGATGATATCTATGCACCAGTAAATCCTAATGCTTATAACTTCGGTACCTTGAATAGCCCAGTGCTTTACGAGTTAGTTACGGTTGATCCAGCTGGTAGTCCTGCAGGTACACCTCCGACTGCTCCAAGCTTTACAGCGTTAGAAACTGCGCAGCAGGCAACTGATGGGACGCTGTTTAACCCAGCTACCGCAACAACTTCTAATACTAGCTATTTTGATAACGATAAAGACAGTGATACTTTAAACGTTCAGAATGATTTGAAGTTTGTCACTATTCAAGATACTACTTTTGTACTCAATAAAAAGAAAAGAGTGCAGTGGCTTGCCAATAGTAAAACTGCAGTATTTAAGTTTGACGAGGCATTTGTCAACTTCAATGTGCTTGCTGGTGGTAACTATGAAATAACCATTACTCGTCTACTTAATGACACAAATGGAAAGCAGCCACACGAAGAAGGGTATGTAAGGACAGAAGATACATCCTTTAATCAAACCACATCTCCCACTACTTCTTCGATTACTGCTTCTGTAACCTATGCTGCAACCACTGCCGACACTGTAAGTAAAATGGCAAGTGGGGCGAGTGTAGTTAGTCCAGGTAGTTTTAATGCCCAATTTCTAGCTGATGCTGGCGCTACTGAATGGGGTGACTTTACTTTTCAAGCTACTGGTACAGGCATCTACATTAAAGATTCTCAGCAGCAATTTGACATTACTGTTTCTGGTCCAACAGACCAATCAGTTGAAGTATTCAGGCATGAGATAAGCGACGTTGGTAACCTCCCAGTACAAGCCAAGAATGGTTATAAAGTAAAAATAATCAACAGCACTGATGTCACTGTTGATGATATGTACATGGAGTATCGCTCTGAGAATGGAGAAGACTTCAGTCCAGGTACTTGGAATGAAAGTAATGGATCTAATATCGACTACATCGTTGACAAGAATACGATGCCGCATGTATTAAAAGTAAATGCAAATGGTATCTTTGAATTCAAAGCATGGGACTTCTGGGAAGATAGAAAAGTTGGTGACGAGGAAACGAACCCAACACCACACTTTATAACTGACGGTAATAGTCATAGATACATCAACGACATGTTCATGTATCGGAACCGTATGGGATTCCTTTCGGGTGACAGTATTATCCTTAGTCGTGCTGGGCACTTCTTTGACTTCTTTGCTAAGTCTGCTCTAGCAACAGCTCCCGACGATCCAATCGATAGTTCTGTATCTACTACAGATCCAGTAGAACTCTTCTATACACACCAAGAAGCTGTTGGTCTTGTTATCTTCGGACAATCTCAGCAGTTCTTACTGACTACTGAATCTGATCTACTATCCCCTACGACTGCAAAGATTAATAAGCTTTCTGGTTTCAATGCTGAGCCGCAGTTACCAGCTATCAGTCTTGGTTCTAGTTCTGCATTCTTTTCAAAGACTAGTGACAATACAAAGTTCTTTGAGCTGCAACGTGTAAGCAACGTAGAAGCCCCTCAGTACTCGGAGAAAACCAAGCCGGTACCCGAACTACTCCCGAGCACAATTGACACGGTTACAGCGTCTCCTGCGGTCTCTCTGGTGTCCTTTGGGCAGCTGGGTACTGATATCGTTTACAACTTTAATTTCTACCGTACTGGTGGAGAAGAGATTACCAATACATGGTATCGATGGAAACTACCAGGAACACTTGAGCATCAATTCTTCGATGAGAATACATATAACACAGTAGTTAAATCTGGAAATAATTACTATCTTACTAGCTTCCGGGTTGCTCAAAGTAGTAGTCAAGGATTTATTGAGCTTGAAAGCGGTTCCAAGACAAACCTCTGCCTTGATATGTGGTACAACGAACCAATTGTTGAGTACGACTCTGCAACTGATCAATCAACCATTCTTTATCCCTATGAACCACTTCAAGGGACAACGCCAGTATTAGTTGTTTATGGAGATTCAACTAATGAAACGATTACTACTTTTGATGAGAACACTACCCAACACATCAAGATCACTGGAAACTACGTTGGTAAGAAAATGGTACTTGGGTATCAGTATGATATGTCCATTGAGTTACCAAGATTCTATGTAGTACAAGCTGGTGGTGAAGGGAGGTTTGATGCAGACACCACATCCCAACTAATCATACACAGGCTTAAAGTTAAAACTGGTCTTTCTGGTTCTGTAGATTACAAGGTAAAAATCCTCGGCATTACAGATAGGACTCAGACCATTACAGCACTGCAAGCAAACAGGTACCTCCTTAACAGTGTCAATCTTACTGAAGGTGCTACACACATCCTCCCACTTTATCAACGCAACAATAACCTTTCAGTAACCATTGAGGGTAAAACCCCGTATCCAGTGACAGTTGAATCACTTAACTGGGAAGGTCGTTACGCATCTAATTTCTATAGGAGAGTATAAATATGCCTTTACCTTTAGCTTTTATGGCGGTCTCGGCTGGCTTAAGTGCAGCTAAACAAGGACTTGGATTCGCAATGCAAGAATCCCAGTATAATGCAGCTGATGAGGCCAACCGTAAAGCATATAGCGATAAGAAACGGCAGGTACAAATTGCTAATGCTCAAGAAGCTGCACGAGTAGATCGCGCTAACACTCGCATTAGGAAGATCTGGGATATGGATCTTCAGAGGTACCAGCAGCAACTACAAATGAATAGAGAAGCTGCAGAGCGTGGATACATTGGCGAACAAATGGGTGCCATGGATTCCATCTCTGCATTTATGTTCCAACAGCAAGACCTTCTTGCAGAACTTACGAGATCTGCTGGAGAGTCTGCAGCACGTGGTTACACAAGCAGAGCCTCTGAACTTGCAACATTTAAAGACACGTACGGTGGATACCATCGTAACCGCTTCTTGAGTGCAGCCAACCTTGGTCGCAGCCTTGAGGGTACACAGGGTGTTATGGATCAGATCTCACGAGATGAATACCAAGCCAACCTTAATGCACATGCAGAGGTAGCTATTGCACCAGAGCTGGAGGTCTTTAGACCAACAGCAATGCCCAGTAAACCAAAAGCAATGGACCGCAGTATTGGTCTGAGGATCGGTAATGCAGCAGCCCAGGTGGCTATGGATACCGCTTCAGCTTTTGTTCAAGGAGGTGGGTTAAACAAACCACCCACTGAATTCGGTGTTGATAGGTTTGGCACATTAGGCTCTGGTCCAAAGATTGGCGGCGCCGCATTTCAATTACCATAATAATTAAATGGCAGCATTCAAGGGAAACATCGAGTTTGAAGGTAGTCAAAGATCCCAAGGGTTCAAACCAATCAACCTTCCCGATGTCACAGAACAGATACGTCTGAACGCACAACAATTCGAGAACACACTTCAACGACACGAAAAGGCTACGGCCGATGTGAAAGCATTCAGTGTGAAGTTGAAGCGTGGTCGAGAATCTAAAGAAACAGAAGTTCGTATGAATCAAATGGCTCAGTTTTCAGAAAAGCTGAAAGCTGGGCTTGATTTGGGCGCACAGATGTATGAGAAGGCCAAGCAAACTGAAGCCAAGATGGCTCTGCTTGATGTCCAAACTACATCTGAAGACCTCGAACGAATCAGGTTAGAGATCGCCTCAATGAAGGACGACTCTAAGAAGATTGATAATGTAAAACTAAAGAATGCCCAGAAGGCTAACTACGAAGCTATTGCAGCTCTCAATAACTTAGACAATTACCAAAAGTTTCATGCTCAGAACTCTATGGTTCAGAGTCTTGGAAAGTATGTCAAGCCATGGTTGAACCAAAGGCTGGCAACAGATGATAGTACTGAGATCCCTATTGGTGATCGTGTTATTACCCCCATGCAGGCACGAGATCCTGCTGAAATAGTTGCAGCAACGGAAGTACTGGTACGTCAATTCCATGAGCAAACAGGAGCTTCCTTCCTACCCGATGACCTCTATGAGCTCAGTCTCAAACCACAAATTAACCAGGCAAGGGCTGAGATTCTTGGTAAATCGAGGGTTGAATGGACAAAGCAGCTTAAGGGGGATGCACGTCTTAAAGCATCGCAGACCTTCCTTTCTGATAAAGATCTAGGTAAATGGATGGGATCCACATCACATCTCCATGAAGATGGATTGCAAGGTGCTTGGGCTCAAAACAGCAAGCTACTTCGTTATTGGGCTAAAAACGGTCAACTTACCGGCACAGATATTGAAGTAATCTTTTCCCAGCCATCTTCCAGGAAAGGCTCGAAGGCCAAGTGGAAGGATGATGGTGAGCGCCTTGGTCTTTACAATGAACTACTACTACTACGAAGAGAGTACGAAAGGTCTGCTTTTAAAGCAACCACTCACGACAGAGATATGCTCTATTTGGAGACGGAAGAGGAGACTCGGCAGGTACTAAGTGAAAGCCTTACTGCTGGTACTCCTATGACAGAAAAAGATCTCGATGATATTGAAGCAGAGATGTATTTGGGTAAGGGGTTGAATCCCAGCCAAGTTATCTCTAATTTCCGTAAGGGATTCACGATGGACGATATCGTGATGGATGATCAGCGTAGGCAGCTCAATACTCTAAGGCAGAATTTTTCACTACATGAGAAGCATCCTGTCTATCTAAATGCAAGTCCTCAGCTTCAGAATGAATTTCAACAAGCTGCGAGAGCTGGTACAGAAATGCTGGCCATGCCAGACAATGCTAAGCAAAAGTTGGATCTGATTCCTAGTTATGTAAAGGGTATGTTTAACCTTACCCCATATAAGACACGAACAGATGTGCATGATCAAGTTGAGAATCGACTGAAAGAACTGTTTGTTAGTATCTACGATAATGTAAAAGATCCTGACGAGGCTTATCGGAAGACAAAAGAGTTGTTCTTGCTTGAGCAACAAGACCCTAGTAGTAGGTACTTCCGGTCAGATAGTAGGGGGGAGTATTCAAACAAAGGCCAGTTCCGTGGAATTGACGGTGACCCCTCAGATTTTGAAGCTAAACAGCAGGAGATATCACGCATTAACCAAGGACTCGAAAAGCGTGGATTAACGGCTCTTCCAGAAGTAATTTCTACCAATACAGAGATCAAAGAAATAGCAGCAAACCTAACAAAGAATGGATTTAAACTACCTCAAAAATTTTACGATTACGGCGTTAAGTACAACATTGCTCCTGTCGAGCTCTTCAATCGCGCATACAAGTTTCACCACCCAGATGGGAAAGGAGTTCAATTCCCCAAAGCAAATACGGACCTAGATAAAGGATTATCAGCAAAACAAATTCAAGATATCTACGGTCCAAAAGCAACACAACAAAGTCGTGCTGGTGCATTTTGTACTGCTACTGGTGCAGCCAAATGGCAGAGACCACCATTACCTGACAACCTAGGTGAACATATCGAAACAGCTGCAGCTAAGCATGTTGCTGGTACTGGACTTACACCAGACCAACTTGCCATGCTGACGTTTGCAGTTGGTGATGCTGAGAATCGAGGTGTTTGGAGGAGTGGTGATGTCAGCTCAGCTGGAGCTAGAGGCTACTTTCAGATTATGCCAGGAACTGCAAGAAACATGGGAGGCGATCCTATGAATCCGCAATCTGCAGCAGATATGGCTGTACGTCACCTTGCGGATAGCATGAAAGCTATGACAAGAGAGTACCCAAACCTTTCTCTTGAAGAACGGATGGGATTAGCTGCTCTTGCTTATAATGCAGGCGACACGGCAGTAATCAACAACAAAAAGAGAATCCCACAGTACGGTGGAAGCTATGCTGGTGGTGAAAATAGTCTGTACCTTGCTTATGTGTTAATGGCTATGTGTCGTTTTGGAGGATCTGACGTGGCACTTAATCATCCAGCAATGATGCGAATGTCAGATTTCAATAGTGGGGACGTGGAGAAATTCCGATCAACATTTTCAGAGTATGACCGCTAATGGCAGAACTTATTGATCCCTTAGATAGGGAACTAACTCCACAAGAGCTGGAGGAACTAAAACAACAAAACACGATCCTTGGTCTTGAAGAAGACGGATCAGTAAAGCAGGCTCCCGCTCCCAAGCCAGAGGCCACCTCAGAGGCACCTACAAGCCCCGAGAAGGCCGATGAAGAACCTTCCTTTATGGAAGCTGTAACGGCTGCTGGAGAGACCCTTCTAGAGGGCGGTAAGACTGCACAAGAACTAATCACATCACCCGCTGCTGGAACGGTTGATTTTGCAATTGATGCATTCAACCACTTCAGCCCCTTAGATTTACCGGAGGCTCCAGCATATAAGAACGAATTTGCTCAGGCATTTCGTGAGATCTCATCCGTAGTTATTCCTACAATTTATGCAACAAGGTTTGGTGTTAAAGGGTTGCAAGCACTTGCGGCTGTTAAACCTGTAAGCATTGGTAAATGGGCAGTAACTAACGACCCACTGGTCAAGTGGCTCGGTGAGGCTGCCTTCAGTGCAGGTGCAGGTGCATCAGTCGATTATTTAAATAAGACGAGTGGTGAGGGGGATAACCTTCTCGGCTACTTAAAGGAACAATTCCCAAACCGCTTGGGTTGGATTAGTGACGACTGGGCAACACTCGATGAAGACAGTGAAGATCTGAAGCGAGATAAAACCGTCAAGGAAGGTGTAGCACTCGGCATATTTGCTGACCTTGGTGTAGGTATTGCTCGATTGATGAATGCATTGCGTGGAGTTGATTTCTTTTCAAAGATTAAACCACGCAATAAAATCTCTGAAGCTTTCTTTAACGAACTTGATGTCGTTAATCAGGAGAAGATGGGAGCAATCTATGAGAAGCTTGGTAAATCTCAAAGTGGTGATGATCTTCTCGATGCGCTTGATGACGTAGAAGCACAAGTTGAGTTCAGTGCAATGTCACGCGAAGATGCGTTGAATGAAGTTGCAGATTGGAACTTAAGCCAGAAAGCTGGTGCACGACTTGATGAGCCACTCCTTGGTGTCCACTCGGATTTGATTGACCCAGTTCAACAAGGAACTATTGCTCCCAATAAGCGTGGTGTAGCTGATGCAATGGTCGCTGCTGCCCGTATCCAAAACAACCGAGGTACCACATGGGGCAGACTTGGAAGCATTATCACAGAGGGTGCACTTAAGTTCGGTCTCCAAGCTGATGACTTATCACGGCGTACGCTAGTTGATCTCGTTAAACAATCCATCACCAACTCTGGTGAATGGGATCATATCGCCAAGGGTGCAACCACATCATTTGAAGAGATTGATGCTGCAGGCACACGTCTTGCAGAAGTGCTTTACGACCCTCTTGCTGATCGTGGATTCCTCAAAGGTATCCTTGATGAATACAAGAACATCAATGAAGGGCTTGAGAATCTAAACAACCCCGCATACAACGGTGTCATGAAGGCCATGAAGTCATATATGGATGACTACATGAACATGGACACCATGAAAGCCCAGGCATATTTGACTACCTCAATGGCTGGTCAGATCAGCGACATCGCTGAAGGTGCACGCATGATGGATGACACCAATATTATCCAACGTGCTCAGGAACAGATCCTCGATCGACTTGAATACTTGATGGTAGAAAAGGGGCTTGCTTCGTATATTCGCGGTAGCTCACTGAACTACCTGAATACGTGGAAGCGTATGTGGTCGGTTATCAAAAACCGTGATCCCAAGAAACTGAAAGATCTTGCCGATAAGGCACGGGAGCAAACTGAAGATGCATTAGGTAACATCATCCCTAGGAATCGTAAGTTTGTAGAAGAGTTACGAGCTCTTAGTACAAGTCATCCAGAAGCAATGAAACCACTGTGGTTGGCTTATGAACTTACAGATGGAAACGTCGATAGTATCTATAAATTAAACCAATTCGTTAGTAACAGCCTTGGTGTCATTAAAAAGGCTTTTTTTGATGTAGGTGAGGTCTCTATCCCATCGCAAGTAATGCAGGGTGTGTGGGGCAATATCTACAACTCAATGCTTTCAAGTATTGTCACACCAATGAAAGCCGGGCTTTCTAACACCATCCTATTGCTTGAGAAACCAGCTGCATTGTTTGCAGGGGCTGCGGTTCGTGGGGACATGGATTCTATCCGACGTGGTTGGTATCAATACAGCGCCGTGATGGACACCCTGAGAAAGGGTAGTGCTCACATGGGGATGGTGTTCAAGAAATCCTCAATGGATCCTCACTCAGTACCTTATGTAATGCGTGATGATCTGCAGATTAAAAATGCAAACACAATGGAGGTTCTGAATGCAGCTGCAGATGCTGCAGAAGCCAACGGCGAACTAGGCCCAAGGGTCATGGTTAACTTCGTTGAAAACCTAAATGACCTGCAAAAACATCCAGTACTCCGATTCGGTGTTAATGCAATGGGTGCATTTGATGGCTTTACCCGTGCAGTGATTGCTAACTTTGAAGCCCGTGGGCGTGCTTATGACGCAAACCTTCTGTTTGGTGATATGGGTCCTGAGGACCTACAAAGGGCTGCGGATCAACACTACAGCGAAATGTTCGACAGGTCTGGATTCATCAAAGATGAGGCTGTGGAGTATGCAAGCCGTGAAATTGCAATGAGCTTAGACAGTGAAGCTATTAATGGAATTAGTAGCATCATTACTCACATACCAGCTATCCGTCCATTCATGATGTTTACCAAAACATCGATGAACATGATCGGTGCTGGCTGGAACCGAACTCCTCTTGGTGCCCTTGCTGGTGACTACAGGGAGCTTGTTGGGTATCACGGTAAAAAAGTAAGTGACTTCCATCCAGATGAAATTACCACTGCTTTACAGAAACGTGGGATACCTATTGATGATAGGAAGATTGCTAAATTTACTGAGCTGCAGAATGAAACGATTGGTCGGGTAGCTATCGGCACCACAATTGCAGCAATGGCAGTAGGCATGGCACTCCAAGGCAGGCTGCGTGGTGACGGTCATTACGACCGAGAGGTACAAAAACTTCGTAGAGAAGTGGATTGGAATCCACGGCAGTTCCAAGATCCGCTTGGTAACTGGCATTCCTTTGAAAACCTTGGACCTTGGGCTGATTGGGTTTCTGCAGTAGCTAATGTTGCAGATAACTTTGACATGGTTTCTGAAGCACATACTGAGAATTCATTCCGTAAGTTGGCATATATTGCTGCTTCAACTATCACTGGACGTACACCACTGCAGGGTTTAGAACCACTGTTGTCGATTGTATCCGGTGATGAAGGTGCATGGAGTCGTTGGTCTGCTTCGTTTACCAGCTCGGCACTGCCTCTAAGTGGTGCTCGTAATGACCTCGGCCGTGTTCTTAGCCCAATGCTTACTATTCACAATAATGAATACATGGCATTGCTGCGTAACAGGAACCGTGGCTTAGATGTCCTTGACCCCCAAGGTGCAGCACCAGTACTTACCGACTGGCTTGATGGATCTCCAGTGTGGTCTCACGACAATCTCCTTGTACGTCTATATAACGACCTTTCACCATTCAAAGTTTCTGGTGATTTGACCCCAGAACGTCAGTTCCTTGTTGAAATTGAATACGATTCAAGGCCTATCATGATTAAAGGTGATGACGGTATCGAATTTACTCCACAAGAACAATCTGAACTTTATGCAATCATGGGTAAAGATCAGTACTTCTTAGATCGACTACGTGAAGTTATGGCTCGAAAGGATGCCAAAGACTTTGTGAAAAAGATGAAAACACTACGTCGGCAGGGTTATGGATCTGAGAGTTACCCAGTTGACAAGTTTGATTACTTGTTCAATGAATTGGACCAGCACCTCCGTGCTGCAAGAGAAGAGGCTATCCCTCAATTATCTAACTACGACGCTGTATTAGATCGACAAGGAGACCTGCTTGAACAGAAGCAAGCAGTATTGGAAGGCCGACTTCCAGAAGATGTACAAGAAATTCTTGACCAATGAACTTAGAAACTAAATACACAGTAGCTTCTGGAACTACCGGCAATCTCCTCATTAATTTTACATTTGATTGGATTAATGAAAGTGACGTAAAGGTCTACAAGGGAGCTACGCCATTTACAAATTGGCAATTCGTTACAAGAACACAGATCGCTATTGCATCAGGCAACTACAATGTTGGTGATGTTTTTACGGTACGCCGTGAGACAAGTACAGACAATGCTGCTGTTCAATTTAACCCAGGTGGTTCAATCCGTGCTCAAGACCTTAATAGGAATCAGACTCAGGTCTTCAATATTATTGAGGAGTTTGATGAGCGCAAGTTAGATCTTACGGGTGTTAATACTGCTAATGCCAGTATCCAGGCAGACGGTAATACCGTAGCTGATCTCTATAACTTTATTGCTGCTTTTGTAGACCAGGGCAACGAGTTTGAATACAAATTCCAATCCAGTGGAACAGCACCTACTACTCGCCCAGGTGGAAGCAGTACAGCACTACAAGATGGTGATATTTGGCTTGATACAGCAAATATACGGTTAAACTATCGCTACAACAATACCTGGAATCCAGTTACACTTACTAATTCACAGATTAGTGCACTTGAAGTTATTGCTGGAGCTGCTAGTACCTTTAGTGACTATGGTCTTATCAGTGATGCAGTTTCTGGAGGATCCAGCACAGTTGACTGGCAATCTATTTCAAACTCAATCTCTGATATTACAGCTGTTGCACCTAGTGTCTCTGATATCGGTACCCTTGCAACGGCACCTAACCTGTCCAATATCAGTACTGTTATTCCCGCAATACCTAACATTAATACAGTAGCCGGTATCAACGGGGATGTGACAGCTGTTGCTGGTCAGATTAGTAACAATAACATTCAAAACGTTGCTAGTAATGCTACTGACATCACAACTGTTGCCGGAAGTATTGGTGCTTTAAACAGGTATGCAGATGAGTATTTAATTGCTGCAGAGGATGTTAACAACTCCGGTAACCCAGTTTTACCTGCTGGTTGGACGGTTGTATCTGGTGATCTTTGGTACGACACTACTAACAATCTTTTAAAGTATTACACGGGTAGTGCTTGGAATGCTACTGGCGGTGCACAAGGTCCAGCAGGTACTATTACTGTTGGTACTGTTACAACCGGTGCTGCGGGATCTAGCGCCTCTATTACTAATACAGGATCTAACACATCAGCCATCCTTAATTTCACCATACCTAAGGGTGACCAAGGCGATGCCGCTACAGTAAGCGTAGGGTCAGTAACTACTGGTGCTGCTGGTTCATCTGCTGCCGTCTCTAATTCTGGTACATCTGGTGCAGCCACTTTAGATTTCACCATTCCCACAGGTGCTACTGGAGCTGCTGCAACGGTTTCTGTTGGTTCGGTTACTACTGGCAACGCTGGTACGAATGTAAGCGTAACTAACAGTGGAACATCTGCAGCAGCAGTACTCGACTTTGCAATACCTAAAGGTGATACCGGTGGTACAGGAACTATTTCTGTCGGTACTGTCACGACAGGTGCTGCTGGCTCTAGCGCGGCTGTAACCAATAGTGGTACATCCACAGCTGCAACCTTTGATTTCAGCATTCCCAAAGGTGATCAAGGTACTCCCGGTACTCCTGGAACTAACGGTGCTGACGGTGCTGACGGTGCTGACGGTGCTGACGGTGCTGACGGCACTGAAATCTACTACCAAACCACGACACCTACTGGTGGTGTGGATGGTGACTTCTGGGTTGATTCCGACAGCACTGGTAAAGAACTTTGGCGTAGAGAATCTGGTACGTGGAATCAAAAGTTCCAAATGGGTATGGACCTTACTCCAACCCAACTATCAGATGTATCTGCTGTAGCTAATGACCTTGCTCAGAATAACGACCTAGGTTCTGTTACTGGTACTGTAACCAACACTAACACTGGAGGTTCACTGCAGACTGTTGTTAGCAACTTGAGTGATATTAATGCATTCAATAATCGCTATCAAATCTCTCCCACTGCTGGTAGTGGTTTCACTAACGGTCCATTAACTAGATCAAACAGCACTGCATTGGTAGAGGGTGACCTTTACTTTGACACCACTACAGATGTTCTCCGTGCCTATGACGGCTCCACTTGGGGTAATGTAACTCTCACATCTGCTCAGCTTACTGATGTCTCCGCCGTTGCTAATGATATCTCTCAAAACAATGACCTAGGTTCTATTACCGTTGCTGCTAGTAATACTGGCACAGGTGGCTCACTGCAGACATGTGCAGGTGCTATTACCAATATTAATAATGTAGGCAATAACATTACTGCAGTTACTAACGTCTCATCTAACATCAGTGACGTTAATAACTTTGCCGACATATACCAGATTGCTTCTAGTGCACCTTCTACTCGTGCAGATAATTCTGCCTTGCAAACTGGTGACCTTTACTTCAATACTTCCGATAACTACCTCTACTACCGTACAGGCAGTAGTGCATGGGACAAGTTAGAAGACGGAGCTACTGGAGCTACTGGAGCTACTGGTTCGCAGGGAGCTACAGGTCCTCAGGGAGCTACAGGTCCTCAAGGTGCTACAGGTCCTCAAGGGTCAACAGGTGCAACCGGAGCAACCGGAGCAACTGGTGCAGCAGGTGCTGATGGGAATGACGGTGCAGATGGAGCTCAAGGACCAGCAGGTCCTACTGGTTCAACAGGTCCTCAAGGTCCTCAAGGTGCTACCGGAGCGGCAGGTGCAGATGGAGCTGACGGAGCTCAAGGTCCAGCAGGTCCAACCGGTCCAGCCGGGTCGACAGGTCCAACCGGT
>Ga0114933_10001994_pt1 | contig 21889 bp, 16 predicted proteins | sample 4SBtaG_FD_89691 | JGI IMG/M metagenome (GOLD analysis project Ga0114933, IMG submission 89691) | Deep subsurface microbial communities from Kolumbo volcano to uncover new lineages of life (NeLLi) - 4SBTROV12_W25 metaG | ecosystem: Environmental > Aquatic > Marine > Volcanic | place: Kolumbo... | reverse complement strand
CTCGCGTCCCGGTAGGCGCGTCGATAGGCCTCCCAGCTGGCCTCCGGGTAGCCGTAGAGGGCCTCGAGGCGGGCCACCTTCAGGTTCGCCTTCCACGAGCGAGGGTTGCGAGCCGCCTTCTCGCGAGCCGCCACCAGGACCTGTGGATCCCGGACCGTGACCGTACGGAAGATGTGATCGGCGAGCTGACGTGAACGGCGCGCGCGCGCCTGGCTGCCGTGCAGGTGGACGCGGTGGACCGTCGGGCCTTCCACGATGACCAGGGCGTGCATGACGAGGGCCTCGCCGCCGAGCTCGAAGTCCAGCTGCACCTCGCGGGCGGGCCACCCCCCGACCTCGAGGGCCCGGACGTCGTCCCGACGAACATCGCCGCCCACCTCGACCTGCTCCACCAGCGCGGTGACGGCCTCGTCGGGGCTCAAGGGCCTGCGATAGGTCTTGGTCGTCGCGACCAGGGTGGCGTCGCGCGTGGGCGAGGTCCACCCGCGGTCCTCGGTGAAGGCCCAGCCCTCGTGCCAGCCGAGGGGGACGTGGAGCGCGAGGCCGGTGGGCGCGCTGCGAGGTTCCAGCTCGAGCAGCCGAGGGCCCCAGGCGAACACGGCCCCCAGGATGCCGAGGCTCACCACCAGGGTCCCCAGCCGCACGCGGCGGTTGCCCACCCGGTAGCGCTCGAAGCCGCTGGGTTGGAGCCAGGTCGCCATCGCCGCCCCGCCGATGAGTCCTCCGAGGTGGCCCCAGTTGTCCACGGTCGAGGAGAGCAGCCCCAGACACAGGGGGTAGACGAGGTACGGCAAGATCGCCCAGCCGAAGTACTTTCGAGCGAAGGCGGGCAAGCGGTCCTCGTGCTTCCAGCCGAAGACCACCGCGGCCGCGATCAGCCCGAAGTCGCCACCGGAGGCGCCGAGCGAGGGCCGCGCCGGGCTCATCACCATCGAGACGAGCCCGCCCACGAAGACGCTGAACAGGAAGACGGTGAGCACGTTGATGCGCCCCATCGCGCGCTCGAGGCTCCAGCCCGCGTAGGCGAGGAAGAGCATGTTGAGCGCCAGGTGGGTCAGGCTCATGTGCAGCCCGCCATAGGTCAAGAGCCGCCAGACCTCGCCGGTCTCGAGCACCGCAGGGGCCCAGTTCGAGGCGCTGTCGACCAACCAGTCGCCGACCCCGGGCGCCTTGCTCCACAGGTAGATGCGCAGCTGCAGCCCCACCAGCAGCGCCGTGACCAGCGGCGGCGAGCGGCGGAGGCGACGCTCGAAGGCCAGATCCTCGGGGTCGGCGAGGGTCTGGTAGAGCTCGAGCGTGCCGACCTCGCGGAAGTCCTCGCCGGTGAGCACCTCCATGCGGACCATCGTCTCGGGGGGGATCTCGCCCTGGCGCACCTGGCGCTCGAACTCGTCGAAGGGCAGGGTCTCGATGCCGTGGTCGCGGCGGACCTCGATCACAGGCGCTCCAGCGCCCAGTGGGCGTGCTCGGCCACCAGCGGTCCGCGGCGGAGAGCCTGCTCGAGCACCCCCTTCGCGGCGGGGTCACCGAGGTTTCCGAGCACGACGCAGGCGTTTCGTCGAAGGCCCTCGACGCCCGGGCGGCGGAGCGGTGTCCCGATGAAGCGCGCGTCGATCTCGTCGGCCTCGGCCTCGATCAGCCACTGCAGGTCCAGCCACGCGTTGCGCGGCAAGAGGTCGTCCTCGTCGGGCTCCGGCGGCGCGGCGTTGTGCGGACAGACCTCCTGGCAGACGTCGCAGCCGAAGACCCACCGACCGAAGCCGGCTCGCAGCTCCGTCGGGATGGGCTCGCGGGACTCGATGGTGTGGTACGCGATGCACCGCCGGGCATCCAGGCGACGAGCACCCAGGTAGGCCTCGGTCGGGCAGCCGACGAGGCACTTGTCGCAGGCGCCGCAGTGGTCCTTCACGAGGGGATCATCGGGCGCGCAGGCCTGGTCGATGAAGAGAACTCCGAGGAAGAACCAGGACGATCGGGCCGGGCGGATCTGGACGCAGGACTTGCCCGTGAAGCCGAGGCCGGAGAGCTCGGCCCAGGCGCGCTCGAGGATGGGGGCGGTGTCGACGCCCCCCCAGCTCTCGATCCCCGCGTCGCGAAGGCGCCGCTGGAGCTTCTTCAGGCGCTTTCCGAAGAGGTTGTGGTAGTCGCGACCCCAGGCGTATCGGGCGACCTTTCCGGTCAGCCCACCGGGGTCGGGCGGGCGCACGTGGTGGTGGTCGAGGGCCAGCACGACTGCGCTCTCGGCGGGGAAGCGGAGGGAGACATCGCCACGGACCGCGCGGCCGCGATCCAGGTAGTGCATCGACCCGTGCCGGCCGGCATCCACGAAGTCCTCGAAGGCGTCGAAGCGCGGCGTCGGGCGAGTGACGGGCGCGAAGCGGAGCTCGGTGAAGCCGAGTCGGCTCGCCTCGCGCTCGATCCGGGTCCGTGCGTTAGTCACGCCACCTCACAGTTTCCCCTCCCTTGGGAGTCCATGGTGTCCGATACCCCGGTCCACGACGTCGTCATCTTCGGTTCTGGCCCCGCCGGCCACACCGCCGCGCTCTACAGCTCGCGCGCCAACCTGCAGCCGATGGTCTACGAAGGCCTCCAGCCCGGCGGGCAGCTCACCATCACCACGGACGTCGACAACTACCCCGGGTTCCCGGAAGGGATCATGGGGCCCGAGCTGATGGACAAGATGAAGGCGCAGTGCCAGCGCTTCGGCACGACCTACCAGCCCTGGACGGTCGAGCATGTCGACCTGGCGTCCTGGCCCTTCCAGTACCGCCTGGACAACGGCGACGTCGGCCATGCCCGGTCGATCATCATCGCCACCGGCGCCTCGGCCCGGTACCTCGGGCTGCCCAACGAGCTCCGGCTCCAGGGCTACGGCGTCAGCGCTTGCGCCACCTGCGACGGCTTCTTCTACCGGGACAAGATCGTCGGCGTCGTCGGCGGCGGCGACTCCGCGGCCGAAGAGGCCAGCTTCCTGACCAAGTTCGCCGACGTGCATCTCTTCGTGCGGCGCGACGAGCTGCGGGCCTCGAAGATCATGCAGAAGCGGGTCTTCGACAACGACCGCATCACGGTGCACTGGAACACCTCGGTCACGGACGTGCTCGGCAAGGACGAGGTCAGCGGCGTCCGCCTGATCGACAACCGCAGCAAGGAGGAGCGGGACTTCGCCCTCGACGGCTTGTTCCTGGCCATCGGTCACACCCCGAACGCCAAGGCCTTCGCGGACTGGCTCGATACCGACGAGTCCGGCTACCTGATCACCGCGCCCGACTCGACCCAGACGAAGATTCCGGGCGTGTTCGCGGCCGGCGACGTCCAGGACCACGTGTACCGCCAGGCGGTCACGGCCGCGGGGAGCGGCTGCATGGCGGCGCTCGAGGCCGAGCGGTGGCTCGAGGCCGGGGGCCACGAGGCCCTGCCCCAGCGCAGCTGAGAGCCCAAAAACCGAGGACTCAGTAGACCTCGGCGATGTCCAGCCGGGCGACGATGCCGGCGTAGGAGGCGAGGATCGCCTCGACGAGGGGCTGCATCAGCAGGATGCGGAAGCGACGAAGCTCCCGCGTCACCAGCCGCGACAGGCTGCTCTTGTCCAGGTTCTTCATCGCGCAGACGAGCTGCCGCGCGCACTGGATGGTGGCCTTGGCGACCTCGATCGAGAGCTCCTGGCCGCCCTCGCCGATCTCGGCGACGGTCCGCCGGACCAGGGTGTCGAAGCTGACGAGCGCGCGGTCCCGGGTCATGAAGGAGGGCTCAGTCGCACCCGGCAGACCCGCGATAGGCATGTCCAGAGCATACCTGTTGATGGGGCACAGGCGCGAGGGACACAGGGCGACAGGGCGGCGCCGCCAGCTCCCGGGTCCCTCCGTCCCCGTGTCCCAGTGACCCTAGAACGAGACCTGACTCCAGAATCGAGCGGTGTCGTTCGAGATGCTCCGACCGCCGGTCTCCATGCGCATGACGTAGCCGCCGCCGACCCGCAGGTGGTCGTCCATCAGGTGCGCCGTGACGCCCAGCGTGCCGTGCGCGAGGTCCCCGTTGTTCGACTCGGAGGTGTCCTCGTCGAAGACCTCGAAGCGAGCCATCGGCTCCCAGGTGTCCTGGAGTGTGTAGCCCAGCTGCGCGTGGCCGCCGCGTCGGGTGGTCGAGGCCAGGACCCCCGGCGCGTCCACGTCGCTGTTGCGAGGCGTGATGACCGCCTGGTGGAACTCGGCGGTCGCGGTCAGGCCGTTCAGCCGGACGATGAGGTCGCCGCCGTAGAGCATCGAGGTCGTGGCCAGCTCGCCGTTGTAGGCGAAGTCCCCGGCGATCCCGAGGGTCAGCCCTTCGACGGTGCCAAAGGTCTGGTAGGCGTCGCCGTCGCCGAGCGTGTACTCGGCGCGCGCGACCGTGAGCAGGCCGGGATCGTCGTCGCCGCGAAGGCTCCCGTTGCCGTTGAAGGCGCCGGCGCGCACCCGCAGCCCGTTGCTCTGGAAGTCCGCCAGCGCTCCGACCTCGCGGAAGGGCATCAGGTGGTTGCTGTGGACCGTGCGCTCCTGGAAGGCGAGCTGCCGGGACGAGGTCAGGTTCTCGCGGCCCACCGGCACCTTGATGAGTCCGGCGTCGATGCCGACCAGCTCGTGGGCCTGAACGCTCACGCGGGCCTCGTTCAGGCCGACGCCGCCGTTGTAGCTGACCAGCGCGTCGGAGCCGGCGCTGTAGCCGACCTCGACACCGGCCGAGAGCTTGCCGCTGTCGTCCGTGACGTCCATGCCGACGCGCGCTCGGCGAACCTTGAAGCCCGGGTCGTCCTCGGGATCGCCGTAGCCGGCGGGGTCGCTCTGGGCTTCTTCGTCCTGGTCGTAGGCCGTCGCCCAGACCTGGGCGAGCAGTGAGGGTTCGAACTCAGCCGCGTTCGCGACGGACGCCAGAATCAGCAGCATTGGACCACCTTTGATGCCGCCGATAACCTGACAGCGCCATGACGCCTCTCGCCCTGCTGCTCGCCTGCCAGACCACCCCAGAGCCCTACGCCTCGGCGCGCGTCATGGAGGACCTCTCCGACGGCATCGGGGGTCCGAAGGCGCTGGCTCGACCGGGCGACATCGTCCTCGAGAACGACCGGGTTCGGGTCGCCATCACCCAGCCGGGCGCTTCGATGGGGCCCTCGCTCTTCGGCGGCTCGATCATCGACGCCGATCTCCAGCGAGCCCAGGCGGGTACGGGCTCGGGCTTCGGGAACGACCGCCTCGCCGAGCTCTTCCCGACGGTCAACATGAACGTCATGTACGTGCTGGAGGAGGCCTCGACGGTCGAGATCATCGCCGACGGCACCTCGGGCGGGGCGGCCATCGTGCGGGTTCAGGCCCCTCACCAGCCCTTCCTCAAGCTCCTCGCGGGGCTCTGGTCGATCCTGCGGGCGCCCGACTTCAGCATCTCCACGGACTACATCGTCGAGCCCGGACAGCCTTGGGTGACGCTGCGAACGACCGCCTACTTCGCCGAGTGGGACCAGCTGCCCGAAGCGACCGTGCTCTTGGAGAACACGCCCGACCTGCCGCTGTTGAGCTACGCGGTGGAGACCGGCCTGTCCTTCGGAGACTTCTTCCTCCAGGGCGGCGACATGGACGTCTTCGCGCCCGGCATCGGCTTTGACGAGAACGGCGCCGTGGACCAGGCCGTGCTGGACGGCAAGAACACCTTCTTGAGCCCCTTCGAGCTCGACTTCGTGGCCGGCACCGCCGACGGCGTCAGCTACGGCATCGCGATGGACGACGGCCCGGTCTACGTGCCCTTGTTCACCTCGTCGCAGACCGCGACCTTCGGGGCCGGCCTGGACGGCACGCTGCCACCGGATCAGCGCTTCCCGGCGGGCTCCGCGTATACCTACGAGCGCCGCTTCTTCATCGGCAAGGGCGACGTGGGGTCCGTGCTGGACGGCATCCTCGAGGCTCGCGGCACGCCGACCGGCCAGGTGCACGGCTTCGTGGTCGAGGAGGGGAGCCTGGAGCCGCTCAGCGGCGTCAGCGTCTTCGTCTACCCCCGGGACGCCGAGATGCCCTACTCGCAGTGGGAGTCGGATGTCGGGTGGGACGATCCGAACCCTGACGGCAGCTTCGGCGGGCACCTCCCCCCCGGCGCCTACGATCTCGTCGTGCACGAGGCCGGAGCCGGCACCGGCCCCCGGGTCGCGGTCGATGTCGTCGAGGGTCGGCGCATCGACGACCTCGTGCTGACGGTGCCTCGCGCGGGCCTGCTCGACGTGACGGTCATCGACGAGGACGGGCTGCTGGTCCCTTCCAAGATCACGGTCCACCGGGACGACGGCGACGACGGCGTGCAGGATCCCGTGCTGGGTGACGGCTACATCGGCGGCCGCCCCGAGGCGGTAGTCTTCAACCCCTTCGGCGCGAGCTCGTTGACGCTGCCCCCAGGCGACTACGTCGTCTACGCGACTCGGGGTCCGGAGTACGAGATCGGCCAGGAGCGCATCACCGTCAGCGCCGCGAGGCCGGTGGACCTGGAGCTCCAGGTCCTCCGCAGCGTCGACACGACCGGCTGGGTCAGCGCCGACCTGCACGTCCACAGCAACCCCTCGCACGACTCCGGCGTGACCCCCGAGAAGCGCATCGCGACCATGGCCAGCGAGCACGTCGAGTTCCTGGTCACCAGCGACCACGACTACGTCAGCGACTTCCGCCCCGTCATCGAGGACATGGGCATGACCCCCTGGGTGGCCAGCGTGCCCGGCGTCGAGGTCACCACGGTCGAGGCCGGCCACTACCTCGGCTTCCCGGTGGGTCACGACCACCTCGCACACGCGGGCGGGGCCTTCGACTGGACCGAGTCCACCCCGGACGAGATGCTCTCCGACCTCCGGGAGCTCGGCGTCGAGGACATCGAGCCCGTCACCGTCGTGGCGCACCCTCGCGACGGCATCCTCGGCTACTTCGACCAGTACGGCTACTCGCCCTACGGCGGCTCGGTCGGAGAGCCGCTCGTCGAGACCTCGCTGCTCGCGCTGACCAACCTCCTGCTCAGCGCCGACAACTTCAGCCTGGACTTCGACGCCATCGAGCTGCTCAACGGCAAGCGCTACGACTTCATCCGCACGCCGACCCAGCCCGAGCTCGACCGCTACGCCGCGGGCGAGGACCTCGACCCGCTGGACATCGTCCGACGCACGATGGAGGAGCAGGAGGACCTGGACGAGGGCGTCTACACCCTCGGCTACGGCCTGAACGGCCAGGTCGACGACTGGTTCAGTCTGTTGAACCTCGGCTTCCGCTTCACCGCCGTCGGCAACTCGGACACGCACGGAACGACCTCGACCGAGTCGGGCTGCCCCCGGAACTACGTCGTGTCGACGACCGACGACCCGGGCTGGATCGACCCCATCGAGCTCTCGGAGAACATCCGCAGCGGCCACGTCGTCACCGGCTACGGCCCCTTCGTGCGCTTCAGCATCGGCGACGCCATCGTCGGGGACGAGGTCATCGTCGAGGGCGACGTGGAGATCGACATCGAGGTCCAGGCGCCGACCTGGATGAGCGTCGATCGCATGGAGCTGTACCGAAACGGAGTGCTCATCGAGGAGTGGACCGAGCTGGACGAGGGGGTCCTTCGCTACGTCGGTACGGTCACCGACCAGCCTGCCGTCGACAGCTGGTACGTGCTGATCGTGACGGGCTCCGAGTCGATGGAGCCGCTCTACACGCCGGTGGACTACGCGCCCGTGCAGCTCCAGGACGTCGTCACGGAGGCGCTGAGCAGCGTCGAGGCCGTGGGCGCCCTGTTGTCCGAGGGCGTCGACCATCCGCGGGTCTACCCGGTGACGCCCTTTGCGCTGACGAACCCGATCTACGTCGACGTGGACGGTAACGGCTGGTCGGCGCCGGGGCTGCCCGACTTCATGCTGAACGTGCCGGTGGATCCGAACGCCGAGGAGTAGGTCAGTTGACCGGCACCTTCTGGGGGCTGAAGCCGGACTTGAAGCTGTAGTCCTGTCCGCCGCCGGTGGCCTTCAGGTAGTACTCGAGGTTCTTGCCCGCATAGCCGCTGTCCACGGCGATCGTGGCGCTGTAGCGGCCGCCGCTGCCGTACATCGGCATCTGCTTGAAGGCGCCGCCGCTCGGCTTGTAGTAGGCGGTCACCTTGTAGTCCGCGTTCGGCAGCTTCACGGAGAGCTTCACGGCCTGGCCGACCCGCGCCGACGAGGGCGGCGAGTGAACGAGCCCCTTGACCGAGGGTGCCGTGACCGGCGCCTTCTCGATCACCGGCGCCTTCTCCACGACCGGTGTCGCATCGACCACGACGGGTGCCTTCTCGATGACCGGTGGAGTCTCCTCGACCACCTCGATCTCCTCGACGACAGGCGGAGGCTCCTCGACGAGGATCGGCTCGTCGGGCACGGGCTCCTCCGCAGGGCCCTGCTGGGAGAACCAGACTCCGCCCCCCAGGCCGACGATGGCGATGAGGCCGCCGATGAGCAGGCCGGGGTGCACGCTCGGCTTGTCCGGCGGGATCTCGTCCGGCTCGTCGAGGATGGAGAGCCCGGAGTCCGGCGCATCCGCCAAGGGCGGCGCCTGTTGCCTGGGCGCGTCCTCAGGAACCGGGGGAGGCGGCCGTGAGGGCTCCGCGGGGTCGGGCACCATGGTCGCCAGGGCAGGCCGCTGCGGCACCTCGTCCGGCGGCGCCAGCGTCCCCGCCACCAATCCGGTGCCCCCGGTGGCGATCATCGGGTCGATGGCCTCGAGGTCGCGGTTCGGCACGAGGGGCGGGGAGCCGGCCGGATCCGCAGGCAGATCCTCGACGATGTCGCGCAGCGCCTGGGCCATCTGGGCCGCCGAGTCGTAGCGCTCCTGGCGGTCGTACTTGCAGGCGGCGCGGATGACATCGGCGATCGAGGTCGGGATCCCGTCCAGGATGCGCTGGTCCATGTCGGCCACGAAGAGGTCGACCGGCGTCTTGTCCGTCAGGATCGAGTACAGCGTCGCCCCGACGGAGTAGAGATCCGCTCGAAGGTCCACGCTCTTGGCGTCCACCCGCTGCTCCGGCGCCATGAAGCCCCAGGTGCCCATCACCGCGCCGGTCTTGGTCATCCCGTCGTCTTCTTCGTCCCACTTGCGCATCCGGGCGATGCCGAAGTCGGTGAGGCGGATGCCGCCCTCGATCGAGAGCAGCACGTTGTGGGGCTTGATGTCGCGGTGCACGACGCCGCGCTCGTGGGCGACACGCAGCGCGTCGAGCATGTCGATGGTGGTGGTGACCGCCATGCGGGGAGGCAGGGCCCCGTGGTCCTTGACCCGGTCCAGCAGCGAGCCGCCGCCGATGAGCTCCATGACGATGTAGACCCGGTCCCCGTCGGCGCCGACGTCGTAGACGCGCACGATGGAGCGATGCTCGAGCAGCGCCATCGTCGACGCCTCCTGCTCGAAGCGCGTGCGGAGGCTGCGCTTCCTCGCAAGCGCCGGCGAGAGGATCTTGACGGCCCGCTGCACCTGGAGACGGCAGTCGTAGCCCCGGTACACGGTGGCCATGCCTCCCGCGCCCAGGACGTCGATGAGGCGATACCGCCCGTCCGCCAGAGGTGGTGCTGCTTCCGCCATGTCTGCGCCTTCCGGCCGCGAGTCTACCCCGCTCTCAAGTAGGCTGCCCCCGTGTGGCTCCTGGCGCTGGCGTGTACGGACAAGCCGACCTCGACCGCGGACTGCGAGGTCCTGCTCTTCCGTGACGACGACGGGGACGGCTGGGGCGTCGAGGAGGCCTGGGCGAGGGCCTGTCCCGAGGCCGGTTGGGTCGAGGAGCCCGGGGACTGCGACGACCTCGACGAGACGGAGCACCCCGCCGCGGAGAGCCCCTGCGACTGCGCCCTCTCCGACGCGACGCGGGTGTGGTTCGAGGACCTCGATGGAGACGCCTGGGGAGCCGGCGAGGGCCTGGAGGTCTGCCAGGGTCCGGCCGGCTGGGTGCTCCAGGACGGGGACTGCGCGCCGGACGACCCGTCGATCAGCCCGGGAGACGCCGAGGTCTGGTACGACGGCGTCGATCAGGACTGCTCCGGGGGGAGCGACTACGACGCGGACTCCGACGGCCACGACCACGAGGACTGGGGGGGCGACGACTGCGACGACGACAACGCGTCGGTCCACCCCGACGCCAAGGAGATCTGCGACGCGGAGCGCCTGGACGAGGACTGCGACGGGCTGGCGAACGAGGACGACCCGGACGCTCGCGACTTCCGGACCTGGTACCCGGACGCGGACGGCGACGGCCACGGCGTACCCGGCGACACCGTCGTGGCCTGCTCCCCGCCCGAGGGCTACGCCGGCGACGACCAGGACTGCGACGACGACAACGCCGAGGTGAGCCCCTCTGCGGAGGAGGTCTGCGGCAACGGCGTCGACGAGGACTGCCTCTCCGACTCCTTCATCTGCGGCGCGACGGGACAGGCTAGTCTGTCCTGGTCGGAGCAGATCTGGGTGAGCGAGGTCAGCCAGGGCCAGCCCTCGGACCTGGCCGTCGGCGACCTGGACGGCGATGGCGTGGCCGAGCTGATCGCGGGCGACCCGTGGTTCGAGTATGTCGGTGGCTCCACGCGCCCTGCGGTGCTGATCGCCGAGCTCGGCGAGGAGGTGGCCGAGGACGGCCAAGTCCTCGAAGCCGAGCTCGACAGCGCCTCGGCCTACAGTGTGGGGGCGGGCGACGTCGATGGCGACGGAGTGGACGACCTCCTCGTCGGCGAGGTCGCCAGCAATGGGGCGGTCAACCTGCTCTTCGGCCCAGTGACGGCCGGCACCGTCGCAGAGGGCACGGATCTGCGCATGGAGGGGCGCATCGGGGCCAGCACCGGGGGCTTCGCGCTCTACGCGGACATCGTCGCGGACGTCGACGGCGACGGGATGCTCGACGTCCTGGTGTCCGACCCCTACTCGAGCTGGAACGCCGCGAACCAGGGCGAGAGCCACCTCTTCTCCACCGCGGGCAGCGGCACGACCGACGTCTACGACGCCTTCGCCACCGTCGGCGGCGAGAACGCCTACGACAAGGTCACCCACGGCGTCGTCGCCGACCTCGACGGGGACGGCTTGCCAGAGTGGACGGTCTATGCGCCCGAGGCCACCCGCACGACGACCGGTTCCGGCGCGATCTGGGTGCTCGACGTCGGCGCCGGTGGAAGCTTCGTCACGAGCGACGGCGTCGAGCTCTCCGGCTCCGGCTACCGCGCCTACCTGGGCTGGAGCGTCGCCGCGGCGGACCTGGACGGAGACGGCTACCGGGGCCTGCTCGTCGGCGAGCCCGCCTGGAGCAACAGCTCGAGCTCGGATGGTCGCGTGCACGTCCTGACCGAGCGTCCCACCGAGGACGGCCGGGCGATAGATCAGGCCACCGCAGTGCTCTATGGCGACACCTACAACGAGTACGCCGGGCGGGCGATCGTCGCGACGGGGGATGTCACCGGCGATGGCCTCGAGGACGCCGCGGTCGCGGGCTACGCGGGCAGCGTGACCGAGTCCTACCAGGGGCGGACCTACCTGATCTCCGGGCCGGTGACCGGGCACCACAACCTGGACCTCGTCGCGCGCGCCGAGCTCCTGGGGGAGACGCGGTACGGATACGCCGGCCGGCTCCTGGCGGCAGGAGACGTCGACGGAGACGGCCTGGGCGACGTCCTGATCGCAGGCCAGGACGGCGTGCACACCTGGGGTGCCGTCTACCTCGTGCCGGGCGGCCCCGGCGAATAGCTCGCCAGGATCCCGTCCAGGTCGGCTCCAGGCGCGGTGACCGCCTCGATGAAGGCCAGCGGCTCGTCGCGGATGTGGAGCACCTCGGATCGGGTGTGGAAGACCAGCTCCCGGAGCATCAGGGTCCAGGCCAGCACGACGACGAGCTCAGCGGCCGGATCGATGCGTCCCAGGAGCTCGTCGATGTGCGCCTCCTCGTCGAAGCGCAGCACGGTCCAGTCGTGCAGGCGCTCCAGCGCGAAGGGCGGCAGCTCCGCTTCGACCTGGGCCGAGCAGAGCAGGATCAATGCAGGGAGCGGGCCGCGTCGAGCGCCGAGACCTGGCGCACCAGGCGCACAGCGTCGGGGTCGCCCGTGACCTTGGCGGTCTTGGCGATGATGCGCTCGAGATCGCCCTGGCTCAGCGGCCCGTCCAGCAGGCTGATGTCGACGGCCACCCCCCAGCGCACGAAGTCGCGGTGGGTGGAGACCAGGTTGTCCGCGCCGGCCTCGTAGATCGCGTCGTCGAGCGCCTTCTTCGTCCCGCGGGTGGTGGCGTGGACGACCAGGAGCATGGCTCGTTCGCCGCGGTGGTCGTCGGCCACGGACATCCGCGTGCGGGGGCTGAGCACACAGTCGCGGACCGAGCCGTGGTCCGAGAACATCAGCGAGGTGCTGGCGACCCGACGAGCGATGCGAGGCTGGGCCTCCTGGGTCGCGGCGCCGATGTGGGGCGTCGTCGCGATGCGGGGCTCGTCGGCGTAGGGGTTCGCCCACCCAGGGCCGTTCTTTCGCGGCTCCCGGGGGTAGACGTCCACCGCGGCGCGCCGGATGCTGCCGGTCTCGACGGCAGCGAGCAGGTCCTCGGGCTCGTGCAGGAAGCCCCGCGAGAGGTTGATGAAGAGGCGAGGGGACTCCTCGGGCCGGTCCGCGCCCAGGGACATCAACATCTGTTGGGTGATGCGCCCCTGGTTCGACTCGCCCCCGCTGGTCTCCGCGCTCATGTGGAGGGAGACGCAGTCCGAGGCACGGAAGAGCGCTTCGATGGTGGGGACCGAGGTCCAGCCCATCTCGAGCCCGACCTCTTCGGCGACCTCGCGGGTGTCGTGGAAGAGCACGCGCATGCCGAGCTGCTCGGCCATCCGCGCGGTCGCTCGGCCGATGTTGCCCAGGCCGACGATGCCCAGGACCTTGCCCCGGACCTCGTAGCGCTCGGTGTTGTTCTTCTCCCAGACGCCGTCGTGGGTGGCGTCGTAGGTCTCGTAGAGCCGGCGGGAGAGGCCGACGAGGTGGCCGAGGACCAGCTCGACGACGCTGCGGCCGTTGCTCACCGGATCGTTGAAGACCAGCACGCCGTGGTCGGCGCAGGCCTGCTTGTCCACCGAGTCGTCCCCGATGCAGCAGAGCTGGACTGCGACCAGGCTCGGACAGCTCTCCACGAGACGCCGGCTGACCGGCACCCGGCTGCGCTTGTAGAGCACCTGGCCCTGCGTGCGCTGGATGGCCTCGATCAGCTCGTCCTCGCCTGGCGCGTCCGCCAGCCGCTCGACGTGCTCGAAGCCCCCCTCCAGCAGCAGGCCGTCGAGGACCGGGTGGGGGTTCTCGACGACGACCGCGCGCCTCAGGGGACCGCGAACAATGCGCGCCATCTCAGGCCTCGGCGACCTCGGCGGGAGCCTCGTCGGCCTTCTTGCGGCGGACGGTCCGCGTGCGCGTCTTCTTCTTCGGCTTCTCCTCGGCGGAAGCCTCGGCGGCCTCCGGCGCGTCATCGCTCTTCTTCTTGCGAGGGGCGCGGCGGCGCTTGGGCTTGGCCGGCTTCTCCTCGGCAGCCTCTTCGGCAGGGGCGGCCTCGGCAGGGGCGCTGTCGGCGGGGGCGCTGTCGGCCGCCTCGGCTGCCGGAGCATCCTCGGATGCTTCGACGGTCTCCTCGGCAGGGGCGCTGTCAGCCTTGGCGGCGTCCGCCTTCTTCTTCCGGGGCGCGCGCTTGCGCGTCTTCTTCTTGGGGGCCTCCTCGGCCTCGCCGTTCTCGGCGGGCGCAGGGGCCTCGATCGCCGTGGTCTCCCAGGCGATGAGCTCCTCGATCTCGCGGACGGTGGCCTCGTCGGCGTTGCCGTAGAGCAGCTCGGCCAGCGGCGCGGTCTGCTGCGCGAGCTCGAGGCCCTCGCCCTTGAGCTTCTGCAGCATGCTGCGGCGCAGGACGCGGAGCAGCCCCTTGGCGTCCTCGCCCAGGGTGAAGGCCGCGAAGAAGCTGCGAATGGGCTCGCCGTCGGTGTGACGGAAGACGCCCGCGGCGTGGAGGCCGTTGATCAGGCTCTTGACGCGCGAGCCGCTGACGCGTTCGTCCTTGGCGCGCATGGTCTTCGTGACGTCCTGGGTGACCCACTGGAGGTTCACCCGACGCTTCTTCTTCTTGCGAGCGGCCACGTCCTCGACGATGGCTTCGCAGAGCGCGACCAGGAGCTCGGGGGTGAGCGGGTCGAGATCCTCGGACTGGAGCACGTCGTAGAGCGCCCGGGCTTCCTTGCTGAGCTCGGAGAGCGGCTCGGCGGCTGGGGTCTCGGCGGAGTCGGGGCTGTCGACCTGGTAGCCGCCTGCCTTGCGGTCCTTCTCCAGGGTCACGATGCCGTTCTTCTGGCACAGCTCCATGAAGCGGCCGAACGTGGCGAAGCCCAGGTCGGACTCGCTGAAGCTCGGCTCCTTGCGGAGGATCTGCTCCTTGATCCGGCTGGCGTGGACCGGCTTGGGGTCGTTCCGCTGGATGCCGGCGAGGGCCTCGGTGACGAGCTCCATCGCTTCTTCGCGGGAGAGCTCCTTCACGGAGTCGGTCTTGCCGCGCCGGGTCTGCTGCGTCTTCTGCTTGCGCAGGGTGTCGTAGAAGATGAACTCGTCGCAGGCTTCGACGATCAGGCGGCTCGTGGAGCGCCGGGTGCCGACGCCGATGACGCTCTTGTTGAGCTCGCGGAGCTTCTGGATGAGCGGCGTGAAGTCGGAGTCGCCCGAGACCACGACGTAGGTGTCGATGTAGTCCTTGGTGAGGGCGAGCTCCATGCAGTCGACGACCATGGCGACGTCGGCCCGGTTCTTGTCGTTCATGCCATGAGCGGAGAGCTCGAACAGCATGACGTTCTCGAACATGAGCGCCTTCTTGAAGCGCGCGAAGCGGCCCCAGTCGGCGTATGACCGGGCGATGAGGACCCGTCCCTTCTCGCGGAGACGGTTCATGATGACGCCGATGTCGACCTTGCCGTGGCCTTCCTTCTCGGTGCCGGCGGCGATGTTCTCGAAGTCGATGAGAACGGCGATGCTGGGTTCCAAATCTGTTTCCTTGTGGGGACTCACCGGAGGGCCCGCTGGGCACAGAGATTCATGCTCCGCGGGCTCGATAGGCTCCTGTGAATCCTTTCCTTCTCTGTGGCGCGGGGGGTATCGCGGCCCATAGGTTGCAGCCATGCCATTTACTCGCTTCACCGGCAGCAGCCGGTACATCGCGGACGACGATCTGGTCGCTGCCGTCAACGCCTCCATCACGCTGGAGCGGCCGCTCCTGGTGAAGGGAGAGCCCGGCACAGGCAAGACCGTGCTCGCCCACGCCATCGCCGAGGCCCTGGGCATGGCCATCGAGACCTGGCACGTGAAGTCGACCAGCAAGTCGCTCGAGGGCCTCTACACATACGACGTCGTGCAGCGTCTGAACGACTCCCGCTTCGGCGGCGGCGAGGTCTCCGACATCCGCACCTACATCCGCTACGGCGCGATGGGGCGGGCCTTCCGCAGCGAAGAGCAGGTGGTGCTGCTGATCGACGAGATCGACAAGGCCGACCTGGAGTTCCCGAACGACCTCCTCCGCGAGCTCGACGAGATGGCCTTCCACGTCCACGAGCTCGACGAGACCGTCACGGCGAAGCGCCGGCCCCTGACCATCATCACGTCCAACGCCGAGAAGGAGCTCCCCGACGCCTTCTTGAGGCGCTGCGTCTTCCACTACATCGCCTTCCCGGACCGGGAGCGCATGGCCGAGATCGTCGCTGTGCACCACCCGGACCTCGACGAGCGCCTGATCTCCCAGGCGATGAACCGCTTCTACGGGGTGCGGAAGACCGAGGGCCTGCGCAAGAAGCCCTCGACCAGCGAGCTGCTGGACTGGCTGGCGGTGCTCGCGAGGGCCGGGATCCCGCCCGAGGACATCGAGAAGTCGCTTCCCTTCCTGGGGGTCCTGCTCAAGCAGGAGAAGGACCTGGAGACCGTGCTCCATCCGAAGCGGGGCATGCGCTACTGATGGGCGAGCGCGCGGGCCAGCTCTTCCTCCCGCTCCTGTTCAACCTGCGCGCCCAGGCCCTCAAGGTCGGCACCCAGGAGTGGCTGGCCTTCATGCGCGGACTGGACGCCGGCCTGGCCGACGACCTGGACCAGGTGTACCGCCTCGGGCGCTCCCTGCTCGTCCACGACGAGGCCCACTACGACCAGTACGACGTCGCCTTCCACGCCACCTTCGCCGGGGTGGAGCTCGAGCCGAAGCTGAAGGAGGCCCTCGAGCTGTGGCTCGTCGATCCCAAGCGCTTCGAGGAGGGCCGCCTGGACGGGCAGCACGACTTCGAGTCCCTCGAGGAGCTGATGGAGGCCTTCCGCCGGACGCTGCAGCAACAGCAGGGACGGCACGAGGGCGGCAACCGCTGGGTCGGAACCGGAGGCACCAGCCCCTACGGCAACTCCGGACGGGCCAACCAGGGCATCCGCGTCGGCGGCAGCGGGGGAGGGCGCTCCGCGGTGCGCGTGGCCGGGGAGCGTCGCTGGGCGAACTACCGCACCGACGTGAACCTCGAGATCCGGGACTTCAAGGTCGCGCTGCGGGCCTTGCGCAAGCTGGCGCGCGAAGGCGAGGAGGTGCTGGACCTGGACAAGACGATCGATCGCACCTGCAACAACGGGGGAGACATCGACCTGGCCTTCGAGAAGGACCGGACGAACCGCGTCCGCGTGGTCCTGCTCATGGACGCCGGCGGCTCGATGGCGCCCTACCACCAGCTGGTCTCCCGGCTCTTCACCGCAGCCAAGGAACTCAAGTGTTTCAAGTCCCTTGAGCACTACTACTTCCACAACTGCGTGTACCGCTGGCTCTACCGGGACTATGAGAACTTCGACCGCCTGCTGACGCGGGACGTGCTGCGCGAACTCAGCCCGGAGCACCGCCTCATCTTCGTCGGCGACGCCTCGATGGCGCCCTGGGAGCTCTTCTCCAGCTACGGCGGCTTCGGCGATCCTTCGCCACCCGGCATCGACTGGCTGCAGCGCTTCAAGGCCGCCTGTCCCGCCAGCATCTGGCTCAACCCGGACCCCAGGACCTACTGGCAGCACCCGACGGTCACGGCCATCGGGGACATCTTCCCGATGTACCAGCTCTCGGTCTCCGGGCTCCGGGACGGGACGAAGAAGCTCCGTGTGGCTCGCTAGCCTCGTCGCCTGCGACCCGGTCCCCAAGGCCGACGCCCACCTCGACGCAGGCCGCCCGGACGAGGCCATCGTCTTCTACGAGCGCGCCTCGAGCCTGAACCCCGAAGCTCGCCAGCGCTACGCCCGAGCCCTGCTCCAGGCGGGCCGGTCCGAGGACGCCGCCCGAGCGCTCCACGACGTGGAGACGCCCAACCACGACGGCCACCTGGTCGCCGGCAGCCTGCTCGCCGAACAGGGGGAGCTCGAGCTGGCCCTGGTGGCCTTCGAGGCCGGGCTCGCCGTGAAGGAGACCCCGGAGCTCGCCGTGAACGTCTGTGTTGCGCGACTGGGGCTCGACCGCGACCCGCTGACGGCCTGCCAGGACGCTGTGAAGGCGGCGCCCATGGACCCCCGGGCCTATGCCGCCGTCGCCGAGGCGGCCCTGAGAGCGGAGATGCCGCAGACCGCCAAGGAGGCCCTCTTCCGGGCCGAGAAGCACTACGAGGGGGATCCCACCACCGCGCTCTGGATCGGCGAGGGCTGGGTCGGCGCCGAAGACCACGCCCAGGCCTGCGCGTGGTCCATCCAGCTCGAGCAACCCCCCGTGCTCTTCGGCCGCGCCTGCCTGATCGCCGGGGACCCCGTGCGGGCGCAGGCCTTGCTGGAGCCCCTCGCGGCCGACGACGACGAGGCCGCCGCGCTGCTTCTCCGACAGGCCGTGTTCGAGGCCGAGGACGCCTCCGAGGGCGTGTCCCGCCACCAGGCGATCGAGCGGGCCCGGCGCTGGGAGCGACGCCTCCTCGAGGTCGACGAGGTCGGCGTCCTGACCGACCGGGGGCGCCTCGCGCACCTCGCCGGCGACGTGCTCGAAGCCGAGGCGCTCTGGGAGCGTGCGATCGAGGTCGATCCCTTGGAAGCTGCACCTCGCGCGAACCTCGCGAGGAGCCTCTCGCAGCGGGGGATGAAAGAGGCCGCCGAGGCCCTTGCTTCCCCGCCCGCGAACGACTAGAAACCCCTCCCGAATGGGGCGTAGGCAAGTGGTAAGCCACCAGGTTTTGGCCCTGGCATTCGTAGGTTCGAATCCTACCGCCCCAACTTCCTGAGGCCTGGCCATGTACAGCAGCGAGATCAAGCTCTTCACCGGCCGGGCGAACCCCGCCCTCGCCGAGTCCATCGCCGACAAGCTGGGCATGCCCCTGGGCGCGGCCAAGGTCAGCGAGTTCTCCGACGGCGAGACCCAGGTCGAGATCGCCGACAACGTGCGCGGGCGCGATGTCTACGTCATCCAGCCGACCTGCGCCCCGGCCAACACGCACCTGATGGAGCTGTTGATCATGGGCGACGCGCTCAAGCGCGCCAGCGCCGAGCGGATCACGGCCGTCATCCCCTACTACGGCTACGCCCGCCAGGACCGGAAGGCCGCGCCGCGGGCTCCGATCTCAGCGAAGCTCATCGCCGATCTGGTGCAGGCCACCGGCTTCCACCGCGTGCTCACGATCGACCTCCACGCCGGCCAGATCCAGGGCTTCTTCGACATCCCGGTCGACAACCTCTACGCCTCGACCAACCTCATCCCGCATGTCCAGACCATCGTCGGGCGACGCAAGGACGTGGTCGTCGTCTCGCCGGATGCCGGCGGCGTCGAGCGGGCGCGGGCCTACGCCAAGCGCCTCAAGTGCGGCCTGGCCATCGTCGACAAGCGCCGCAGCGGTCCGAACGTGGCCGAGGTCATGCACCTCATCGGTGACGTGAAGGGCAAATACGCCATCCTGGTCGACGACATGATCGACACCGCCGGCACCCTGACCAAGGGCGCCGCGGCCATCATGGAGAACGGCGCGTCGGGCGTCATGGCCGTCGCCACCCACGGCGTGCTCTCCGGACCGGCGGCCAAGCGCATCGCGGACAGCCCCCTGGAGCAGGTCGTCATCGCCGACACCGTTCCCCTGGGCGAGGCCTCCGCCAAGACGGGCAAGTTCGAGGTCTGCCCCGTCGGCAACCTCCTGGCCGAGGCCATCCGCAGCATCCACCACAGCGACAGCGTCTCCCGCCTCTTCCATTGAGGGTTGCCCGTTCCCCGGCGGGCCATTAAACGGCGGCCGACTCCGCTTCGATGTCGGGTTCGAGTCGGTCTGCACACCGGGTGCAGCTCCCGCGACGAACCCCAGGGCCCAAGGCATCGGGGGCGGCCGCCCGGCCACTGATGGCCGTGGTGGATCGAACGCTGAGGCGAGTGGGCTCCGCCATCCAGGAAATCCTGATGGACGCCATTTCGCTCCAGGCGGACGCCCGCACGGACTTCGGCAAGGGTGCCGCGCGCAAGCTGCGTCGCACCGGCCGCATTCCGGCGCTGGTCTACCGCGGCGGCGACCAGCCGACCCACATCACCCTCGACCCGAAGGAGCTCAAGCTCATCTTCCAGCGGTCGGGCAACCCCAACACCGTCCTCGCCATCGAGGTGGACGGCGCCACGCACAACTGCCTGCTGACCGCGACGCAGAAGCACCCGCTCAGCCGGGACCTGCTGCACGCGGACTTCTACGCGGTCGTCGAGGGCCAGGAGGTCACGGTCAACGTGCCGGTCTTCCCGGTCGGCAAGGCGGCCGGCGCCGTCGTCGGCGGCATCGTGCAGTACATCCGCCGCACGGTGCCGGTGACCTGCCTGCCCAAGGACATCCCCGCGCTGATCGAGATCGACGTGACGGCGATGGAGCTCAACGACTTCATCAAGGTCTCGCAGGTCGTGATCCCCGACGCCTGCCGCATCGACTTCAAGCACGACTACAACGTCTTGTCCTGCAAGGGCCGCAAGATCGAGCTCGAGCCCGAGCTCGAGGAAGGCGAGGAAGGCGAGGAAGGCGAGGAAGGCGAGGGCGAGGCCGACGAGGCCGAGACCGAGTGATGAAGTTCGTCGTGGGCCTCGGCAACCCCGGGAAGAAGTACGAGCAGACCCGCCACAACGCGGGCTTCCTGGTCGTGCGCCGCCTGGGCGAGCGCTGGGGCATCGACTGCTCGAAGAAGCAGTTCGGTGCCCTGGTCGGCGACGGCTCGATCCGCTTCGAGCGGGCCGTGCTGGCGATGCCGCAGACCTTCATGAACCGCTCGGGTCACCCGACCAAGAGCCTCCTCGGCTTCTACAAGGCCGACGAGCACGAGCTGATCGTGGTCCACGACGACATGGACATCCCCTTCGGCGAGCTGAAGCTCAAGAAGGGTGGAGGACACGGCGGCCACAACGGCCTCCGCGACCTCAACAAGCACTTCGGCAGCGGCGACTACACGCGCGTGCGCTTCGGCGTGGGCCGGCCCCCCGAGGGCTGGGACCCCGCCGACTACGTGCTCGGCAAGTGGTCCGCCCCGGAGCGGGAGGGCCTCGAGGCGGCGGTCGATCGGGCCGCGGACGCCGTCGAGGCGCTCCTCAAGGGGGACCTCGTCTCCGCACAGAACGAATTCCATGTCCGCGCGCGACCGGCCCCGGTCGGCGAGGACGCCCCGAATCTCACTACACCGACCCTCGCGGTCGGAGGAGCAACCTGACAGTGGATCCCCTTACTCTGGCCATCCCAGGCGCCGGTGTGCTGGCGCTCGCGTACGCCGGCTACAAGGCCTCTTGGGTCAACAAGCAGCCTGCTGGCGATGCGGTGATGGTCGACATCGCCGACCAGATCCAGGAAGGCGCGATGGCCTTCCTCGGTCGCGAGTACAAGGTGCTCAGCATCTTCGTCGTGATCGTCGCGGTGGTGCTCGGCGTCGCCAACTACTTCGGTCAGGGCGCAGACCAGCACCCGCTGATCTCGCTCTCTTTCGTCTGCGGAGCCTTGTGCTCCGGAGCGGCCGGCTACTTCGGCATGCGCATCGCGACCAACGCGAACGTGCGCACGACCGAGGCCGCCAAGCGGAGCCTCCCCGAAGCCCTTGATGTCGCGTTCAGCGGCGGCGCCGTGATGGGCTTCGTGGTCGTCGGCCTCGCGGTCCTCGGCCTCTCCGGGCTGTTCCTGCTCTACACGAACGTCGTCTTCGACGAGCTGGGCACCACGCTCTCCGTCCTGACGGGCTTCTCGATGGGCGCTTCCTCCATCGCGCTCTTCGCGCGCGTCGGGGGCGGCATCTACACCAAGGCGGCCGACGTCGGCGCGGACCTCGTCGGAAAGGTCGAGGCCGGTCTGCCCGAGGACGACCCCCGCAACCCCGCCGTGATCGCGGACAACGTCGGCGACAACGTCGGTGACGTCGCCGGCATGGGCGCGGACCTCTTCGAGTCCTTCGTCGGCGCCATCATCGGCGCGATGGTGCTCGGCCTGGGCTACCAGGCGGTCGCTGACGGGGACATGGGTCCCATCTTCCTCCCGCTGTTCATCGCGGCGGGCGGCGTCATCGCCAGCATCGTCGGCAGCTTCTTCGTGAAGACGAAGGAGGGCGGCAACCCGCAGCTCGCGCTGGACATCGGCGCCTTCGGCGCTGCTGGTGTCATGGCTGCGGCCACCTTCGGGCTCGCCTACTACTTCTGGCCCGAGGGCGGCACCGTCGCCATCGGCGACACCTACGTCATCACCTGGTGGCAGGTGGGCCTCGCGACCGTCGCGGGGCTGTTGACCGGCGTCGGTGTGGGTCTCATCACCTCCTACTACTGCTCGATGGGCAAGCGCCCGGTGAACAGCATCGCCGACCAGTCTGAGACCGGAGAGGCGACGAACATCATCGCCGGCCTCGGCATGGGCATGGAGTCCACGGCCGTCCCGATCCTCCTGGTCGCGGTCGGCGTGG
>Ga0114933_10001991_pt1 | contig 21894 bp, 21 predicted proteins | sample 4SBtaG_FD_89691 | JGI IMG/M metagenome (GOLD analysis project Ga0114933, IMG submission 89691) | Deep subsurface microbial communities from Kolumbo volcano to uncover new lineages of life (NeLLi) - 4SBTROV12_W25 metaG | ecosystem: Environmental > Aquatic > Marine > Volcanic | place: Kolumbo... | reverse complement strand
AGACTAAACTATAGAATCACAACTCATCCAAGTGTTGCTTACAGTGACCACCAAGTTACATATCTTGGTTCTGAGTTACCACCACAATTCGGTACAGGACATAGGTTCCAATTGGATCCAAGTTCTGTTAGAACTGCAACTGGTGATGACGTAAGATCATGGTATATGGCTGGAACACCTTTTGACTTCATGGGAGGCTCATTAGGTAACGTAACTGTTCATGGTTTAATTTCGTTCACATTTAACTTAATTATTCCACCAGCATCAATTGTATGGGAGAAAAGAGTTGAAAGAAATGATGATGATACTGCAAAACATCTTCTATTCTCAACTCCTTACAAATATACAATGAGACACAGATTCTTAACACCATACTATCCAGGTGCTTAAGACTTTAGATCATTTAGGGGGGCTTTGGCCCCCCTTCTTTCTTAAATCTTGAAAACATGATAAATTATTTAGGATGAGAAGTTCACCTCTATATATAAATGGAAAATTTATAAATTCAAAAAAAACCTATATAAGAGAAAATCCTGCAACCTTGGACCCACTTCAAGAGGTTTCGTTGGCTTCAAAAAAAGATGTAGACCACGCGTGTAGCGTTGCCCTGAATGCTTTTAAAACTTGGTCAGAAACTCCTCCTGCAGTTAGAGGGCAAATCTTGTTCAGGGTAGTTGCACAATTAAAAGAAAAGATTAACTTTTTATCATTAATAAATACTCAAGAAACAGGCAAGCCAATCAAAGAAAGTACGCTGGTTGAGCTCGGAGGTGTTATAAGGACATTTGAGTATTATGCTGGGCTAGCTACAAAAATAAAAGGCACCTCGCAAGTAATCAACAAAGAACTTCTTTCCTTAACTATAAAAGAACCAGTAGGGGTTGTTGGACAGATATTGCCATGGAATTTCCCTTTGTTGTTAGCTTCTTGGAAAATTGCACCAGCCCTTGCATCAGGGTGTACTGTCGTGGTAAAACCTTCTGAGTTGACCCCACACGGTACAATTGAGCTTGCTAAAATTATTTCTGATTGTGGCGTTCCAGATGGGGTAATTAATGTCTGCCCTGGTAGTGGTGAAGAGGCTGGTGATGCACTAGTAAAAAATAAAAAAATTGCAAAGATTTCCTTTACTGGGTCTTCAATTGTTGGAAAGTCTATAGTAAGGAATAGTTCGGATAACTTGACCAAACTCTCATTGGAGTTAGGAGGAAAGGCTCCTAATATTATTTTTGATGATGCAAACTTAGACTCTTGTCTTGAGGCGAACTTAAGAGGCGGTTTTTTTAATCAGGGCGAAAATTGTACGGCAGTAACAAGATTGTTTGTTCATAAGAAAATTTACAATAAATTTATTAGTCTTTACAAAAAAAGGATTGCTGAAATTAATATGGATGAGCCTGATAAGAATAATACTGAAATGGGATCTTTAATCTCCAAAGCTCATTTAAAAAAAGTAACCTCTTGCGTAGATAAAAGTATTAAACAAGGGTCGAAGATAATCTTTCAAGGTAAAATCAAGAAAGGTTTAAATGGTCACTATTTTCCTCCAACATTAATTGAAATTTTAGATACAAAGAACATTTTGTTTAAAGAAGAAGTTTTTGGCCCTGTTGTTGCTATAATGAAATTTGAGGATGAAAATAAAGTTATTTCAATGGCTAATGAAACTAATTATGGCCTAGCTGGTGGTGTATGGACGCAAGATATTTCAAGGGCGATTAGAGTTGCATCTCAAGTTGATGCAGGATATCTTTGGGTAAATACATATGGAGGCATTATACCTGAGACACCATATGGTGGCTTTAAGCAGAGTGGACTTGGAAAAGAATTGGGCTCAGAGGGCTTAGAAGAATATCTTAGAGTTAAAAATATTTCTATTTTTACTGGAAGATCTTTGCCAAAGTGGTATGGAAAAAAATAAACCAAATCTTGATTTAATATTTAATTCAATTTGGGAAGAATTAAATTTTGGTGCGACTCAAAGGAAGCACCCTTTTCATCTATGTTTTATGGCAACCACCTCTTCATCCTTAACCCCGGAGTCTAGAATTGTTATTTTACGTGAGGTTGTCTTTGATAAATTCTTGCTCAGAAGCAATTGTGATTTAAGATCTAGTAAGGCTAATGAGATTAAAGAAAATCCCAAAACAACACTCCTTTTCTACGATTATGAAAAGAAAATACAAATACGTATTAAGTCCAAATCCCACATAATAGAACATGGGCAGCAGGTCCAGTCTATTTGGGATAGTTCTCAAGAGATAAGCAAAAGATGTTATTATGCTGTGCAACCGCCATCTTCCATTCTAGAAAAACCTTTCACAAATGATTTACTCGACTTTGACAATAAAGATTTAGGAATCAATATCTTTGGTTTAATTGTAAGTAAGGCGTATGAAATAGACTATTTGTCCTTGAATTATGATGGACATGTTAGATGTCGCTTTGTTATTGAAAATGATGTTGTAAAGAGTAGTGATTGGATTGCTCCATAAGTAAGAAAAGGGCCAGATTGACTGGCCCTTTAATAAAATAAACTATTATTTAAAAGAATGTTCCTTTAAGTAATAAGTTCATGCCTGGAATTAAAAGTGTTACAAAACTTTCTGCTATAAATAAATAAGCAAGAAGAGTTCCTAATGCTTTACCTTGTGCTAACACTAAGAAAGCAACTAAAGTAAGAACACCCCACGCAATATTAAACATACCTAGTTCCATAGCTCCAACGCCAAAGAAGTATGATGCGTACCATAGAAAAACTATAGTAGCGAACAAACAATACCATCCTAAGCCTTTTCCGTCATGACCTAAGGTGAAAACACCAAAAGCTATAACATAGATAAGAGCAAAAACTGAAATAAGTGTGGTACTAGCAGCACCTTCAGGTCCTAATCCAGCGCCTGTGAAAGCCGCTATAAGAATTAAAACTGCAACGCCACCGTTAAGCATACCAACTTCTTTACCACCGGTTTTTCCTAGCAAGGTCATACCGTTAGCAAAAAATACGAAACCTACGAGTACAAGTACATATCCTAACATATACATATACCTCCTTTTTAGAGTTATCTAGTTTTATCATAAAAAGTCAACTAATGTCAACATTTATTAAGCTTTTTTCTTAAGAAATTTATAACTAGAGGTAGTTAAATACCTCTAGTTATTGCATTTTTTGATATAGAAAGATAGTTAATTAAGCTTCTTTTCTTTGAACAAGAATGACCCAAATACCCTTTTGTACCACCTCGCCTGCTTGGTTGACAACATTAACTTCCCAGTTCAAGAACCCCATGTTTGGTCTTTTATGTTCTTTCTTTTCAACAAGCTTACGAGTTATTTTAACTGTATCTCCAGGTTTAACTGCACCAGAAAATCTCCAATCTTGTAATCCCATGAATGCTATTGTTGCAAGTCTGGGCATTGTAAACCAAAGACCTGTAGCTATCGACAAAACGCACATTCCATGAGCGACTCTGGTTTTAAAAACAGTATTTTTAGCAAACTCTTCGTCAATATGCATATTGTTAAAGTCAGCTGAAAGTCCGGCAAAATTTACAACATCTGCCTCAGTTACTGTTCGACCACTTGATTCATGTTCGGTACCTTCATCAACATCTTCGTAAAATAATTTATCGTCCATTTTATCACCTTTATTCTTATTGTACTGGTTTAAATTTAGCAAAAGTTACTTCATCAGTTGCATCTTCAAAAACTACTTCCACTTCCATTCCAATTGTTACGCTCTCAGGATCACAATCCACAACATTAGACATCATCTTGACTCCGTCATCAAGCTCTATAAGTGCTACAACATATGTTTCACCTTTGTAAGCTTTAGTAGGGCCCATGTAATGAACAGAGTATGTCCAAACTGTACCTTTACCAGAAGACTCGACCCAATCGAAGTCCATATTAACTGATCCTGGAAACGGGCTTATAGCTCTTGGGTAAAAGAAAACTTTCCCTGTTTCCTTACATTTAGGTAAAAGTAATTTATGCTCTTTAGTTCCATCCCAAAAAGGCTTAGTTTCTGGTCTAAAATCTGGTAGTGGTTTCGTATATTCGTTTTTTTCTTCTGACATATTCAATCTCCTAATTCTTTTTTTTAACTAACTGGCTCATTTCCTAAAATAATTGTACTATGAGCTGAAACAATTCCACCGTTACCATGAACTAAAGCAACATTTGGATCTTTAACTTGCCTTGGCCCTGCTTCACCTCTTAACTGAAGCACAGCTTCAATAACATGGTGCATAGCACCTAAGTGAGCTTGTGACAAAAGACCTCCATGAGTATTAATAGGTGTATCTGCATCTTTGTGAAGTCTTCCTTCAAGTGCGTAAGCACCAGCTTGACCTTTAGGAACTATTCCCAATCCTTCAAGTTCTAGTAATGTTGTTATTGTAAAACAGTCATATAAAAATGTTATGTCAACATTATCATTAGTCATACCAGCTGTATCAAATGCTTTTTTACCTGATTTTTCTACAGCACCATAAATTTGATCTAAATCCTCACATGAAGTTAGATATTGATGCGAAAAGCCTTGTCCCATTCCATGAAGGTATACCGGGTCTCTTTTTAAACCTAGCTCTTTTGCTTTTGCATTTGTAGTAACAATGAAAGCAGCTCCACCATCAGAAACAATTGAACAATCGAATTTAGTTAATGGAGAAGCAAGTAGTCTAGTTCCCATAACATCATCTAAAGTTAAATCATCTTTCATCATTGCATTTTCTTTTAATTTTGCGTGTTCCCGCATTGTAACAGCAACTGAATGTAGATGCTCTCTTTTTCCTTTTGTTTCATGAAGATATCTTTGAGCCATAAGAGCATATCCACCTGGAGTTGTTAAACCAAATGGAAACTCAAATTCTCCATGACACATTTCTCTAATCAGGGCAATCATTCCAGTAGATGAAATTCCTGATAAAGTGTTATCTCCTCTTACACATAAAACGACTTCAGCTTGGCCCGAGTTGATTGCCATAGCTGCTGCAGCAGTCATCCAAACCGCTGTAGCTCCTCCAATTGCAACTGATTCAAAGTATTTTGGATTGATTCCAATATAATCTGCAAAAGTAGTGCAATGCATAAATGTTTCCTCAACTAATGAGAAAGCAGTAATAACACCGTCAACATCAGATTTTTGAAGGCCCGCGTCCTCAATTGCAAGCTTAGATGCTTCTGATAAAAAGTGAAAAGAACTTTTTCCAGGAATTTTTCCTTGCTCAGTCTCTCCTACACCTATAATTCCAATCTGATTCTTCTTTAGTAATTCTTTTGTATCTACGATACTTGGTATGTGTGTACCCATTTTCTTATTCTCCTTTATTTTTTTATTCTTTTAGATTAACAAAAAATACTTAAATTCCAAGCTCCTTAGCAATTATAACGTGCTGAATTTCTGATGTTCCCTCTGTGATAGAGGATAGCTTTGCATCTCTATAAAATCTTTCGGCGGAATATTCAGTTGCATATCCATAGCCTCCTAAGACCTGAACGCCCTCACTAGCACACCATTGGACTACTTCCGCAGAATATAGTTTTGCCATAGAAGCTTCTTTAACACAAGGCCTTCCTTGATCATATAGCCATGCGGCTTTGTATCCAAGAAGTCTTGCAGTTTCAATTTTTACTGCCATTTGCGCCAACTTAAAGCTTATAGCTTGAAACTTATTAATCGGCCTTCCAAATGCCTCTCTTTCTTTGGAATATTGAAGGGCATATTCAAAAGCAGCAGTTGCAAGCCCAACGCTTTTAATTGCATGAGAAATTCTAGCAGCAATTAAAGTTTCCATTAAAGCTTGAAATTTTCCTTCTTCACCACCTAACAAAGAGTCTGCAGGGAGTTTGCAATTTTCAAAAACTAACTCAGCTACATCAGAAGATCTGTGACCTAACTTGTGAATTTTTCTTGAAACTTCAAAGCCAGGAGTATCCTTGTCAACTATAAAAATGCTAATTCCATTTTTTTTATCTTCTTTATTTGTATAGGCTGCAACTATTACATAATTACAAATGACACCATTTGAGCACCATGTTTTTGTTCCATTCATAACCCATGAATCACCATCTTTAACCGCATTGGTTTTAATTGACCTAGCATCCGTACCAGCATTAGGTTCTGTTATTGCTAAAGCACCTATCATTTCTCCGGCAATTGACGGTACTAGATATTTCTCTTTTTGTTCTTCTGTTCCAAATTTGGCCACTGGTAGAGATCCAAGATCAACGTGGGCAGCTACTCCTTTTGCAATACCTGCACAGGTTCTACCTAGCTCTTCTGCTAATATACATTGGGTAACTTTGTCTAACCCAAGACCACCATATTTCTCTTCAAAGCAAATTCCTAAAAGACCCATTTCAGCCATTTTAGGAAAAAGCTCTTGAGGGAAGGATTCCTTTTCTTCTGCTTCTTCTACCAATGGAGCAATCTCTTCTTTACAAAAGGTCCTGATTGCATCTCTCATCATGTTTTGGTCTTCTGAAAAATCAAAGCTTAAACTCATCAATTTTCCTCCGTTATATATATTTTAGGGGTAAATAGAACGAAATTAATTATATCAGAATGCAATCTATATCGCAAAAAAAAAGTTACAAAACCCACTACTTTTCTTGTTTAAGAAATAAGTTTATATTGTTATTAGATGAAATATGTCATACAAGCTGAAGACACTATTTGTGCCATTTGTTCACCTATTGGAGTAGGCTCCATTGCTGTGATTAGAGTTAGTGGGCCTGACGCTTTTAGAATTGTAAAAAAGATGTTTAAAGCCAAAAATGGGAAGAAATTTTCAAATTTAGAATTGGGACGAGTTTATTTGGGAGAAATTGTAGACTCTCATAAAGTCATAGATGAATCAATTTGTATCTTTTTTAAGTCACCAAAATCATTTACAGGCGAGGATGTTGTTGAGATACATACCCATGGTGGCACTTTTGTGCCAAATGCTGTTCTTAAGGTTTTAGTTAATCATGGTGGCAGAATTGCGAGTCCTGGAGAGTTTTCATTCAGATCTTATCAAAATGGTAAGATTGATTTATTAAAAGCTGAATCTATTGCGTCTCTTATAGCATCTCAAACTGAAATGGGAGCGAACCTTTCAATTAAAAATTTATCAGGTGAAATTTCCAAAAAGTTCAATGATATCAGAAACTTAGCTGTAACTTTATTAGCTGAAATAGAAGCCAGAGTTGATTTTCCCGAGGATCAAATTCCTGAACTTGATAAAAAAAGGATTAGTTTGCTTTATGAAGAACTAATTTCAGATTCCGAGCGAATACTTAGTACTTATTCAAAAGGGAGGCTTGCATTTTCTGGAACTAGAGTAACTATTTTAGGTAAACCAAATGCGGGAAAGTCAACACTCTTAAATGTACTTCTGGAGGAGGACAGAGCTATAGTATCTCCAAACCCGGGAACAACTCGAGATATTTTGGAAGCTGATATTGTACACAATGGTAGAAGAATTATTTTTTATGATACTGCTGGCCTTAGATCGACAAAGGGAAAAGTTGAAGCTGAAGGAGTAAGGCGAGCGAAAGATAAGGCTGAATTTTCAGATGTTGTTATAATTTTAGTTGAAAAGAAGGATTTCTATAAAAATCAAAATATAATTGATGAATTTTTTAATTTTGTTCCACGTGGAAAAAGATTTATAGTTGCAAGCAAATCTGATTTATTTGATAAAGATATTGATCTTCCCTTGGATACTCATATAGTTTCATCCAAAACCAGGTCCGGAATCAATTCTTTATTAGATAAAATATGTGAATTCTCAAATGTGGACATAGAAAGTGACTTTGCAGAGGGACTTTTAACAACCGAAAGGCAGGTAGCTCTAATGAATGAGGGATTAGTTAGTCTTAGGAAAAGTCAAGGTTTATTTGAGGACGACGCATATTTTGAGATTGTATCTATTGAGATCAGGGAATTTATTAACTCTATTTCCGATATAACCGGAGAAGTTAGTAATAACGACATTTATGACAAATTATTTTCAAGTTTTTGTATTGGAAAATAATTCAATAATTACAGCTACTTACAGCTTTAAACTGAGCTTTATCAACATTTCTCCACAGCATGTTGATAATGGTTTTAGAAAAAAAAGGAAAAAATTGCACTTATTAATAAAATAATCTAATATAATAGAGGGGTTAGATTTACCAATGATAGTATTACTGAGTGAAATAAGTAAATGTTTGAATAAAAAGCTTCAAATTGATATTGTTTCCGAATCCCTTACCATGATTGGACTAGAGGTTGAAAGTATCAATGAGGTTTCCTTATCTTCTTTAGATCCCAATATTGTGGTGGGAAATATTAAAAAAATTGTAAAACACCCCAATGCGGACAAATTACAGCTCTGTAATGTTGATTCTGGAGACGGAATTTTAGATATAGTCTGTGGAGCCAACAATATCAAGGTCGGTGATAATGTACCACTGGCTAAAATAGGCGCAAGGTTATCCCAATCAGAAAAGCTTCCAAATGGTATAAATATTAAAAAGTCTAAAATTAGAGAAGTAGAATCTTATGGAATGCTGTGTTCTTCGTCAGAGCTTGGTTTGGGATATGAATATGATGATGGAATTTTTATTTTGCCAGCAGATTTAAATCCAGGCGAGGAAATTTCAAAAATATCTGATTTGAATGATTTTATAATTGATATTTCTGTTACCCCAAATAGAGGAGATTGTTTGTCAGTTTTTGGAATATGTAGAGAATTATCAGCTTTGCTAGATTGCGATTTTATAAATCCGATGAATGAATTTAAGGGCAACTATAAAAATGTAAACAAAATAGATGAATTATTTGTAAACATTGAGGGCCCAGAAACTTTAAGATACTCTTTAAAAAAACTTAATAATATTAAAGTAGCACCTTCACCTTTTTGGTTAAAAAACTTTCTTGCCAAAATGAATGTTTCTTCAATTAATAATATTGTTGATGCTTCTAATTTATTTATGTTGCTTACTGGTCATCCAATTCATACTTTTGATTTCGATCAGATAGTTGGAAAACAAATATCTGTTAACACATCAGCCACGGGTAACATGGAAGCTCTTAATAATGAATCAAAAAAAATTGATGGGCATATAGTAGTTTCCGATGAATCTGGTCCAATTGCTTTAGGTGGAATAATAGGCGCTAAGAGAGGGAGTGTTAATAATAATACAAAAAACATTTTAATTGAGTGTGCTTCGTTTGATCCAAGCAAAATTAGAAACAGTTCAAAATCCTTAAACATTTCTACTGAATCATCTTATCGATTTGAACGACATGTATCAGAGTTTTGTGTCAAAAACGCTTTATTTTATGCAACTGAGTTAATACAATCCATATGCTCAGGGGATTTAGACGAAGATTATTTAGATACACGTCCCCAATTAGAAAACAAAAGACAGATAATTTTAGATTTAAACAAGGTCCATAAAGTTTTAGGGTTAAATATTGAAGAGGAAAAAATTATAAAAATTTTAAACTCCTTATCGATTAAACTTAATAGTAATAAATCCAAAGATGGTACCTTTAGAACTTTCGATGTACCCGATTTTAGATTTGATTTGGAATCAGAACAAGATTTAATTGAAGAGGTTGCTCGAATTAATGGTTTTGATTCAATTGAACCTGTTTTACCAAACTTATCCATAAGAGAAAAGTTAAGAAGCCCACTCTCAAATACAAGAAATATTGCAATCAATGCAAAAGAATCTTTTTCTCAAGATGGTTATTCAGAGGTAGTAAACTTTAGTTTCACTGACGATGAATTGTTTCATGAGCTTACCAAAGTCGAAATCTTAAATCCTATTTCACAAGATTCTAAGTTTTTAAGATCAAGCTTAATCCCCTCACTATTAAAGAATGCATCATATAATTTTAATCATGGAAATAATCGATTTAAATTATTTGAAGTCGGTAATGTTTTTTCAATTGAAGATAAAAAAATTTCTCAGGCTATGCAAGTTTCAACAATTTGTTCATCTGAAGAAAAAAATCTGTTATGGAATAGAAACAACTTTGACTTTTATGACAAGAAAAAATCTATTGAAAATTTCTTGAGTTTTTTAAATATAAGCCCTAGAGACTTAATTTATAGTGTTAATATGGAAAGTATTTACTCTCCAATACTTCATCCAGGAAAATCAGCAATAATTTCTTACGATAAAAAAGAGATAGGTTTTGTTGGAGAAATACACCCAGAAATTTTAGCAGAGTATAATATCAAAAAAGGTTTAGTTGTCTCAACAATATTTTTGAGTGAAATTTCTACCATAGACATTAAGCCAAAAACATTGAAAAGTTTTAGTAATTTTCCTTTTGTTCAAAGAGATATATCTATTCTTATAGATAAAAATATCGAAGGTATGCATGTAGTTGATTTAATAGATCAATATAAATCTGAGTTAGTTAAAGAAGCTTATATTTTTGATGTTTTTGAAAATTCTAAAATTGGTATTGAAAAGAAAAGCCTGTCAATTTCAATGCTTTTTGGTGCTGATGATAGGACTCTTGAAGATAAAGAGGTTGCTGAAGAGCTAGAAAAAATTTTATCTGATATAAGTAAGAAGATTCCATTGGAGATTAGAGACTGAGATGACAAAAAAGGATTTAGCCAATATTTTAAATAAAAATTTGGGAATTAGCTTGAAAGAAACTTCGAAGATTGTTGATAAATTTTTTGATACGATAGTTAAAAACTTAAGTGAAGGGAAAGATATAAAGCTTCCTGGATTTGGATCAATTAAAATACAGGAAAGAAAGTCAAGGTTAGGAAGAAATCCCACTACTGGTGATCCTATTGAAATTGCTGAAAGAAAAGCAATCGTTTTTAGGCCGAGTAAAAATTTAAAGAAGAAGCTTAATTATAAAAGCGATGGTGAAGATCCTAATGTTTAGACTCCTGTCTTTTATCAGGCAAAATTTTGTTTCAGGCTTAGCTGTTTTTATACCATTTGTTATAACCACTTATTTGGTTTTAGAAGTTGGAAAGTGGTTAAATTCTCTTGTTGGCTTTACACCTGCTAGATATATCAAACTTCCCGAAGTTATAAACCCTTTTTTTACTGAAATAATTTTATTTGTTGTTGCAGCAATTTTTTTTATTCTGTTAATAACAATTTTAGGTTTAGCGACTAAAAATTTATTAGGCAAACTTTTAGTTAAGTTTGGTGAAAAAACTATTTCTAAGATACCATTAGCCAACGCAATATTTACTACTACTAAAGAAATATCAAAAATTGTTTTTTCGGAAGGAGAAAAACAAAAGAATGTTGTGCTTGTTGAGTATCCTCGAAAAGGCTCCTATTGCTTGGGGTTCGCTCCACATAAAGTTGATTCAGAAGATTTAGATAAGATTCCAATCTTCATACCAACTTCTCCTAATCCAAGCTCAGGATTTTTAGTGTTTTTCAAAAAAGATGAAATTCAACAGTTAGATATCTCTGCAGATGAAGCTTTTCAGTTAATACTTTCAGGAGGACTTGCTTTTAATGACCCAAACTCTCTATCAAAATTTAAATTCTAACATAGAGAAATTTCTTAAAAAAAATCAAAAAATTGTTGTTGGAGTTTCTGGAGGACAAGATTCGTGTGTTCTTCTGGATCTTTTGCTTAAAAGTGACCTAAATCTGAAAATTCATGTTTGCCACTTTAATCATATGATTAGAGGAAACAGTTCGGATTCTGATCAAACTTTTGTTCAGAAGATTTGTCAAAAAAACTCAATACCTTTTTATGCAAAAAAATTTGATATTTCAAGAGCCTCTAGATTATTAAAAGCCGGAATTGAAGTAACTGGAAGGTCGTATAGAAAAAAATTTTTTGAAGAAGTAGCAACTATGACAAATTCTTCTTTAATTGTTTTAGGCCATCATAATAACGATCAAATTGAAACTTTTTTGATGAGACTTATTCGTGGCTCTTCCTCTAAAGGCTTAACCTCTATGTCTATTCTTGAGGGTATTTACCTAAGGCCATTATTGGATGTAGCAAAAGTTCAGATCGAAGAGTATTCTAGAAGTAATAATATTTCATGGGTTCAAGATGAAACAAATTCTGATGAATCGTATACTCGAAATAATATTAGAAAAAATTTGGTCCCATTCTTTTTTAAACTAAATCCGAATTTTGATCAAACATTAAAAAATAATTTATATCATATATCCGAACAGAATTCTTTCATAGATAACCACATTAAGTCATTAGAGAAGGAATTTTTATTACACATAGGTAATAATGATTTCATTTTATCTCTAGAAAAGTTTAATAAGCTTAGCATATTTGAAAAGAAAGAATTATTATTTAGTTTTCTTTCTAATAAGGTGGGAAAGAGAACATTTATAAGTTTTAAAAATATCGCTGATATACTCGCTCTTGCTTCATCTAAAAATGCTTCTGGTAAATTCTTTTTGACAAGTAAGATTCAAATTCAAAAAGGATATGATTTCCTCTTTGTTCAGTTAGATGAATCAATCAATAATGTATATGATATAGAAATTAACTCTGAAGGATACTGGGAAGATAAAGATTTAATTGTTCAAATTAACAAATCACAAAATATCAATGCTAAATTCTTCAATTTTTTTAATAATAAAATTAATATCAAAGTTAGGAATTTTAAAAATGGAGATAAGATTAAGATAAAGAACTCTTATGAAAAAAAACTCCAAGATATTTTTGTAGATTATAAAGTTCCAAAATTTATAAGATCTAAACTACCAGTTTTTGAAACAAACGGTGAGATTTTTTATGTTTATGGTCTTAATGTGAATACAGCATTTTTCACAGATAAAATTAATCAAGACTCAATTGGGATTTCTGTTTATAATAAAAATTTAAATAAACTAATTGATGCTGTTAATCTTTAATAAGATGGTAAAAATTAACATTTTTTCTATACTTTTTTTCTACTATATTGAATCTATATTTTTGTGCATTTAAGTTTACTTCATTATCTCTTGCTTCGGGGTAGCAAAAAATAAAAGATCCTTTGCTCTTTAATAAGTTATAGCTAACATCAAATATGTCTTCCATATTACAAAGTACTTCATGTCTAGCCAAAAGCTTTTCGGTATTTATAGATTGTTTACCCTGCCCAATTTTAAAAAAGGGCGGGTTTGTTATTACTAAATCATATGAATTTGGGTCAAAATCATTCTTTAAATCTTTAATATCATATTCATAAGCTTTTATATTAATACAATTATTTATTTTAATATTTTCTTTTAAAGCCTTAAAGGCTTTCCTTTCTATTTCGATAGATACAACTTCATTAACCCTAAAATTCTTCTCGATAAAGATTGATATTATTCCTGAACCTGAGCCAAGTTCTATAATTTTTTTTTCACTTAGATCTTGATTGATAAAAGAACAAAGAGAAAGCGAGTCCTCATTGAATTTATTTTTTAACGTTTTTTGTTTGATAGTAAAGTTTTCCAAGTTTATTTTCTTAAACATTTATTTTATTCTCAACAAACCACTTCCTTAATTCTCTAAATTCATTTCTCTTTAGATTTTCCTTAATAAACTTTTTTGCTTGCGGAAGGTATTTGATATAGTTAGATTTTTTATCTCTATACTTTAGTCTACAAAAAATTCCTAGAATCTTCAGATTTCTTTGAATTGAAAAATAAGAAACTTGAGTTTCGAAGTTGTGTGATGGTTGATGTGGATTATTATTTAGTAGAGCTTTAGATTTAACTAAATATTTACTTATCACAATTTCCTTTTCTAGATTATCTAACGGCGCTCTCACATCTTCTATTAAAGAGCAAAAATCATAAGCAGGTGAACCCACTAGAGCGTCTTGGAAATCAATTAAGCCTAGCTTATACGCTTCCGAGGTATTTGGCATTTCCTCCTTGTTTAAAGTGTCCTTCAAGGGCATTGGAATTATATTGTCAACATGAAAGTCTCTTAGCACTAAGCAGTAGTTTTTAATTCTGAGGTTTTTATATATTTTTCTAAAGATTTTCTTAAAACTATCTTTTTCTTTTTTGGAGATAGTTTTCTTTAAGTGTTTTTTAAGGTACCAAGAAAAAAATAAATCTGTTTCTTTCATTTGCTCATTCATCGTATATTTTTTTATATTTTTTATTTTGTCAGGCATTTTAATACTTTTAGAGTGGATTTTGATTAATACTGATTTACAACTTATATATAAGTTTCTTTTAGCCGTCGAATTATTTATATAATCTAAGAACTTTTTTTTACCTAAATCTTCGATAATCATTAAACCTAATGAGACATTTCTTTTGTAAATCTTTGGAACGTTTATCCCATATTCAGATAATATTTTTTGTATTTTAATAAAAGAACTTATTTTTGCATTAGTTTTTGGGTCTGCATCCATTAAAATGAAATCAGTATTTTTTATTCTATAATATACTCTGGAAGATGCATCACCTTTTATTTTAACTAGGGAGGTTAAGGGTATATTTTCTGATTTCAAGAACTCCTTAATCTCAGTCAGTCTTTTTTTTTCAATGTTGGATACAAGTTTCATATTCATAATCTATTCTATGATATAATTCATATATAAGGAGTATATTATGAGTGATAGTATTTATAAAGACGATATTTCCACGTATATGGGGCAACTAAAAAAAGCAGCGCCTGAGTTAAATGATGCATGGATGGCTTATCATAATGAGGTTTTTGCAGAGGGAAAGATCAGTAAAAAGGATAAGCAATTAATTGGACTTGCTTGTGCACATATGACTAGCTGTCCTTATTGTATAAGATCTAGAACCAAATTAGCTTTGGCAGCTGGGGCATCAGCTGAAGAAATAGCAGAAACTGTGTTTATAGCGATGCGGTTAGCGATTGGTCAGCCCTATGCTTATAGTAGCATTGCTTTCGAAAATTTTGACAAAATGGAAAATAAAGAGGATGTCACTGAAGGAAGTTTTTTTAGTAAACATATTACCCCTCAGATAACAGACTTCCATGATCATAGTGGTGAAATGTTTGAAAAGTTTTCAGTCTTTAATGAGAAAGTTTATGCAGATGGACATTTATCAAAAAAACTTAAAAAAGGTCTAATGGGATTGGCCTGCGCGATTCTGGCAAAATGTGCCTGGTGTATAAGAAGTTGTATTAGAGATGGAAGAAAAGAAGGGGTAACTAAGGATGAAATTACAGAGGCTATAAACATTGCGATGGTTATGAATGCAGGCGCTTGTTGGGCCCATGCGGGAATTACTATGGAAGTAGTCGATAAATCAATTTCAAAAGATAAATAATTTAACTTGTTATGAAACTTCGTTTAAATAGGTATTTATCACTGTGTGGTCTTGCGTCCAGACGGAAGGCTGAGATTTTAATTGAGTCTGGTGAGATCATTGTGAATGGTGAAGTAGAAAAGAGATTACAAAGAATAATAGATTCAAGCAAAGATGAGGTTTTTTATAAAAAGAATAAATTAATTGTCCAAGATTTTGAATATTACAAAATGAACAAGCCAAGATTTTTTTTAACGACCATGGCAATCGAAGAAAAAAGAAAAACTGTTCTAGATTTATTACCAAAAGTTAAAACAAAACTTTTTCCCATCGGTAGATTGGACTATGATACAGAAGGCTTGCTTCTTTTTACAAATGATGGTCAGATGGCTCATAGAATATCACATCCCAGCTTTTTAATTCAAAAGACTTATTTAGTACATTTGAAAGGAAACATTAGTAAGACTTTCTTTGAGAAGATGAAAAAAGGTGCAAATTTATCCGATGGTTTTTTATTACCAGAAAAGTTAGATCTTTTAAGTTCTAATTCAGACGAATCATTAATAAAAATGGAGATACATGAGGGTAGAAACCATATTGTTAAGAATTTTTTTAAATATTTTGGCAGAGATGTTGCAAAATTAAAGAGAATAAGTGTGGGACCAATAAAGTTAGGTGAATTAGATTCAGGAAAAATTATTAAATTAGATTATAATGAATTAGAAGAGCTAAAAAGTATTGTATTTAAGTGAGGTTTATAATTGTTTTTAACTTTTGAAGGCATAGAGGGATCAGGAAAGTCCACTCAAATTAAAATTCTTAAATCTGCCTTGGAGAAAGTACATTTTGATGTTGAAATAACACGAGAACCAGGTTGGGGAGCAGTTGGTAAGCTCATAAGGAAAATAATACTTGATGTCCCTGATTTAGATCTTGATTCATTCTCAGAGCTATCCTTGTTTTGTGCTGATAGAGCTCAACATGTAAGAGAGTTGATTAGACCAATGCTCAATAAAGGAAAAATTGTATTGTGTGACAGGTATTGTGATTCTACCTTGGCTTATCAAGGGCATGGAAGAAAATTAGATATTGATTTGGTAAAAAAAATGTCTATAGCATCTACTTTAGGCTTGATGCCAAATGTAACGATTCTTCTTGATATATCTGTTAATACTGCATTGAGCAGAATAGTTGAAAGACCTGGAAGGAATAAAATTGATGATGAATCTTTTGACTTTCATACTAGAGTGAAAAAGGCATATCTTGGTATAGCAAAGGATTCACCAAGAGTTCATATAATTAATGGTGAAGATGAAGAGGGCAATGTGCACCAGGAAATAAAAAAGTGCTTATCAAAGAATTTTAGTATATTTTCTAGGCTTTAATTTGAAATGTTTAATAAGGAAATAGCAAGTTTTCATTTAAAAGAACATCAATCTTTTATAGATTATGTTTCTAAAGACGAAGTGTCAGGTTCATACCTTTTAATAGGACAGAGTTCTATAGGCAAGAAAGATTTTGCCTGTGGTATTTCCGAAATTATTTTAAAAAATAATGAAAAAATTTATAAGAATATACATCCCGATTTATATGTTTTAGATGTAGAAAAAGACCAAATACTCGTTGATGATATTAATCAGGTTGAGTCTTGGGTTTTTAATAAGCCTTTTGAGGCTAGTAAAAAAATAATTATTATTCAATCAGCAGATAAAATGAATTTTATAGCTCAAAATAAGCTTTTAAAAATTTTAGAAGAACCTCCCGATTATCTATTCTTTTTTCTTCTCACCGCTAATAGTTCTTTATTGTTGCCAACTGTTGAATCAAGATGTATAAAATTAAATTTAAACAGACTTCCTGATGATATTATTTCTAAATCGTTAGAGTCAAGATATAAAGATAAAGATCAATTAGACATAGCTTTATTTTTATTAAATGGCTCATATGATGAAGAGAATTTCTATACAGATGAAAAAATTTCGGATTTAATTGATTTTATAAGAATTATTTACACGAAAGAAGTTTTTTCCATTGATAAGTTAACAAATTATTTAGATAAATTTTTTAAAAATAAAGCCAATCATCATAAAACTATCGATGCTATAGTAAGATTATTTTCACTACTATTAAGACAAAAGCATAAAACTTTAAATGACAGCGCTCTTTTGAATAGTATTATTGATAATAAAGCATCAAGTTATAATATTGGTGACCTTGTTACAAATATTGAAGATGTAAATATTAATTTAAAGGGCACGACTGTAAATTTAAGAATTAGCTTAGAAGAGATAATTTTAGATTTTATGCTAAGTACTAAGGAAATTAGAACAGTATAATTTATGGATAAAATTTATATAACAACGCCAATTTATTATGTTAATGATAAGCCTCATGTTGGACATGCTTATACCAGCATAGCTTGTGATGCCTTGGCAAGGTTCTATAGAATCGCAGGCTATGATGTTTTCTTTCTTACAGGTACAGATGAGCACGGTTTGAAAATTCAACAATCAGCTGAAAAAAAAGATATAAATATTCAAACATTCGTTGATGATGTTAGCAGAAATTTTCAAAATCTTTCTCAGAGTTTGATGCTAACTAATGATTATTTTATTAGAACTACTTCTGAGCAACATAAAAATAGTGCATCCTTCTTTTGGGAAACACTAGTTGAGAAGGATCAAATATATTTAGATAAATACGCAGGTTGGTACTCTGTTAGAGATGAGGCTTATTATCAAGAAGAAGAACTGGTTAATGGAAAGGCTCCTACAGGGTCTGAAGTTGAGTGGGTAGAAGAGCCCAGCTACTTCTTTAGATTGTCAGAATGGGAAAAGCCATTATTAGATTTTTATAAAAAAAATCCAGATTTCATTAAACCTAAGTCCAGATATAATGAAGTTTTAAGATTTGTTGAATCTGGCCTTAGAGACTTATCTGTTTCACGAACAGGATTTAAATGGGGAATACCTGTCCCTGAAAATAATAATCACGTAATGTATGTTTGGTTAGATGCTCTGGTAAATTATTTGAGCGCCTTAGGATACCCAGATACTGCAGGAGACAAATTTAAAAGATTTTGGCCTGCTGACTTTCATATTGTTGGCAAAGATATATTAAGGTTTCATGGGGTTTACTGGCCCGCATTTTTGATGGCAGCTGATATTCCATTACCAAAACAACTTGTAGCACATGGTTGGTGGACAGTTGAAAAAGAAAAAATGTCTAAGTCCTTGGGAAATGTTGTGGACCCTAATGAGGTAATTGATGAGTTTGGCTTAGATCAATTTAGATATTTTTTACTCAGAGAAGTACCTTTTGGTAACGATGGAGACTTCTCGCGCGACTCTTTAATTTTAAGAATAAACTCCGATTTAGCTAATAATTTCGGAAATTTAATAAATAGAGTTTTTTCAATGATATTAAAAAATTTTGAAGGTAAGGTTCCAAAATATTCAAATTTAACTAAGAGTGAAGATGCTCTGACTGGCAAGATAGAGATACTCACTTCTCAATATAAGAACCATATGACTTCTACTGATTTTAGTAAAGCAATAAGCAAGGTTATAGAAATTGTATCTTTAGTAAATAAATATATAGATAGCCAAGAGCCATGGGCACTTGCAAAGAATGGTGAGACCGACAGGCTTTCAACTGTTCTAAGAATAAGCTTGGAGTCTATTAGAATACTGTCCTTTTTAATTTATCCAATATGCCCTTTATCGTCTTTGAAAATATTGCAATCTTTAGGATTAGATGAAGAAATCCTTGCTTTAGATTCTGACGCCTTAGCTAACTTTAGTTTTTTAAAAGAGGATTTAATTATCACTAAAGTTGATTTATTGTTTCCGAAAATTGACAAAAAAATAAGTTAACTTATATTTTTTAATCAATGGGTAATTTAATTAAAATTTTTGATACTACTTTAAGAGATGGTGAGCAAGCACCTGGTTGTAGTATGAATGAAAATGAAAAACTTAAAGTCGCTTTGAATCTTGAGAAGCTTGGAGTCAACATAATAGAGGCTGGTTTTCCTATTGCTTCAGAGGGAGACTTTAATTCGGTTAAGTTAATCGCAGAAAATATCAAGGATTGTGAGGTTGCGGGATTGTCTAGAGCAAATTTGAAAGATATAGATCGAGCATGGGAAGCAATTAAAAATGCTGCTAATCCAAGAATTCACACATTTATAGCTACATCTGATATTCATTTGAAATATAAATTAAAAAAAACTAAGGATGAAGTTTTATCTATTATTGAAGAATCTGTTTCCCATTCAGTGAAATATACAAAAAATGTTGAATTTTCATGTGAAGATGCAACTAGAACAGACTTAGATTTTCTATATAGAGCTGTAGAAGTAGCAATTAAAGCAGGCGCAACAACTATTAATATTCCTGATACTGTTGGATACAGTGTTCCTTCAGAGTTTGGTGCCATAATTAGAAAGCTCCATGAAAATGTAGATAATGTTTCCAATATAACTATAAGTGTTCATTGTCATAACGATCTTGGTTTAGCTGTAGCAAATTCCTTGGCAGCTATTCACGAAGGGGCTAGACAGGTTGAATGTACGATTAATGGTTTGGGCGAAAGGGCTGGAAATGCGTCATTGGAAGAACTTGTGATGGCTTTGAAAGTTAGAAATGACTTAAATCCTTTTGTTACTCGTCTTGACACAAAACAAATATATCCTTGCAGTAAGTTAGTAAGTAGCGTTACAGGTGTTTCTGTACAACCCAATAAGGCAATTGTAGGCGCTAATGCTTTTGCTCATGAAGCCGGAATTCATCAAGATGGTGTTTTAAAGGAAAGTATGACATATGAGATAATGGACCCTGGGGAAGTAGGAATTCCTTCTAATCATATTGTCCTTGGTAAGCATTCAGGAAGACACGCATTTAGAGATAGGTTAAATCAATTTGGCTACGAACTAAGTGAAGATAATTTTGAAATAGCTTTTTTAAAATTTAAAGAATTGTGCGATAAAAAAAAGTATGTATTTGATGAAGATATTTTCTCTTTGGTAAATGAGGAGTTTATGAGATTGTCAGATTTTTATCAACTAGGAACGATTGAGTGTTCATCTGGGTCAGAGATTAAACCAATTGCAAAAATTCAGATGATTATTAATGGAAAGTCAGTTGAAGTAGAAGAGTCTGGGGATGGACCTATGGATTCGGTATTCAAGGCAATTTCCACTGGCGCCAAAGTTTATCCCACTTTGGATTCATACTCTGTAGCATCAGTAACTGAAGGGATGGATGCTCAAGCAGAAGTTTCGGTTTCAATTAAAGATGAGGGTTTCTTTGCTAGAGGCAAGGGAGCTAGCACCGACGTTATAGTAGCAAGCGCAAAGGCCTTTATTAATGCTTTAAATAATCTTAGATGGAGAAAGAACCATCCAAAAGTTGCTTCTACAAAAGGGATTTAAATTTTTTTAAAAAAATAGTTGATTTTAAAAAGTCAGTTATGCTAAAATTGAAACAGCGTAGGTAGGATGGTAACATCCCCGTAACCCTGAGAGGTACTTAGCAGTACCTCTTTTTTTTTATATTTTTAGTTTTTTCCCACATTCTTTACAAATAACCTCTTTTTTATCGTATTCTATCCAAATATCTCCCTCAGATATAACATTTTCTTTGTAAAATCTGTATTTTTCTTCCTTAACTTTCTTAGAGTATTCAAGCTGCCAATCGTGATTAGCCATGTTTTCATTAAAATAGACCTCTCTTGGAATGCTAACATAGATTTTCTTTTTAGGTTTACACTTGCAACTTGTTACAATTATAGGTGACATTAAAAAATGTTAATGGAAATCTTACTAAAAGCAAATTTTTTAACAAAAAATGATGGTTTTGTGTTGAAAATAGGGGTTTTATGTTCAGTTTTCTATGAAAAAAAGTCAAATTAGTTGATTTTGATTATTTAAATTGTTACTATGGAAGAGGGTGGAACCTATAACTTGAGTTTAGCGACAAGAGTGACTTTAAATTCCACCCTCTTTTTTTGCAAATTTCACTTAAAAAGCCCAGTCAGGAAAATTCCCAACTGGGCCCAATTTACTCAGACTTAAGCACCTGGATAGTATGGTGTTAAGAATCTGTGTCTCATTGTATATTTGTAAGGAGTTGAGAATAGAAGATGCTTCGCAGTATCTTCGTCTGTTCTTTCAACTCTTTTCTCCCATACAATTGATGCTGGTGGAATAATTAAGTTAAATGTGAACGAAATTAAACCATGACACTGAACATCTTCTAATAGACCTCCCATGAAGTCAAAAGGTGTTCCAGCCATATACCATGATCTTACGTCATCACCAGTTGCAGTTCTAACAGAACTTGGATCCAATTGGAATCTATGTCCGTTTCCAAACTGCGGTGGTAACTCAGAACCAAGATATGTAACTTGGTGGTCACTGTAAGCAACACTTGGATGAGTTGTGATTCTATAGTTTAGTCTACCCCAGTCTGTTTTACCGTAGAATGCAGGCTTAACATCTAGAGGTTTATCGGAATAACGACCGTTTGCTGAATGAAGAACATATCCTCTTCTTTCCATTAGCATGTTGAAGTAGTTGTCGTTTGTTCCATGCTCAAAAGCAGCAATGTATGCAGCTTTCTTTGGAAATCCGAAAGGCTCTCTACCAGCGAAAATTGGTGAGTCGTT
>Ga0114933_10001987_pt1 | contig 21941 bp, 22 predicted proteins | sample 4SBtaG_FD_89691 | JGI IMG/M metagenome (GOLD analysis project Ga0114933, IMG submission 89691) | Deep subsurface microbial communities from Kolumbo volcano to uncover new lineages of life (NeLLi) - 4SBTROV12_W25 metaG | ecosystem: Environmental > Aquatic > Marine > Volcanic | place: Kolumbo... | reverse complement strand
TATGATGTCACCCGGATCAAGAAGGATGTTTGCGAGCATGTAAAGCAATTGATTGCTGCCCGGCGTTGTGACGACGTTTTCGATGGACACTTGGTCGGGAACGTCACAGTTATCCCAACTGCAACTTTGTCGTAATAAGACATCACGTAATTCATTTAGCCCTTGGGGGTTACTATATTGCAGTGATGCACGTGCTACATCCTGATTGGCAAATGCAGCTTGCTGTGCGCGTGCTGTGATTTCTACTGGCAACGTCTCTTGATCTACAAATCCGGCTGCGAGCGAAATGAGCTCCGGATGTGCAAGAGCTTCGGCCATTAATTCACTTACCGGTTGACCGGCGGCTTGTACTGATCGGCTACTGAAAGTCATTTCTGTCACTCCAGCGACAGCGTTCTAAAGAACAATTTTGATTCACGCGTGCGTAAGTTAAGTATCGTTGCCACTAGCGTCAAGTGGATGTCGAGATTCGTCAACCCCAACAATGATGGTACGCACTTAATTCATCATGTGCCCTTTGAAAATCCGCAGTGTCGCCAGCTGTCTGACAGACTTAATCTATCCACGCTTTTGCACACTTTGTTACACACCGATTCCGGAGGAATTCGCAGCCAGCAGGAATTGCGATCTCTGTGATGGATGTATTGAAGGGCTTACTCGCACAGTTGGATTCTCATGCGAACGATGTGGATTCTTCAGACCACTTGAACGCCTTGGATGTCATATGTGTGTAATGCGTAAATACCATTTTGAAAGGACTTGGGTGCTTGGTGAATACGCTAATCATCTGAAGCGAGCTGTACTGGCCATTAAGTCGTCATCCGGTAGACCATTGGCTAATGCGCTTGGTGCCTTACTGTCAGAAATGATCTGTGCAGATATCGAGCGTTGTGACACGCAAATTGATGCAGTACTTCCGGTGCCTACGCATTGGAAACGCCGGTTGGCACGACGAGGAAGCAGTGTTGATATCATTGCCAAGCGCATCGCATCTGCACTGAGTGTTCGATGTCTGGATCGTTTTCTCAAGGTCACGCGGGTTGCTTGTAAGCAGGGTACACTCGATGCCGCTTCGCGAAGGATAAATGTCAAGGACTTGTTTGCAATCAGACATAGGAGAACGATGCATCATTTTCATGGTAAGAACGTCCTGCTGGTCGACGACATCATGACATCCGGTGCAACAGTCAATGAACTGGCACGGTTGCTAATTCGTAACGGAGTGCGGCAGGTTCTATGTGCAACGGTGGCTCGTGGAGCAGCCTAGTACTGAGTTGATTTGTTTAAATCATGATTACACTGCTTGAAAGTCCATTGGAACCGCGAAAGAATACAGAGCGAGCGTACGAGGCGGCAAGGATGTGCGTTTTGCTAAACAACGACCTTATGGAGTGTAAATGATGGCCAAAAAAGATGGAAAGCCGAGGCCGTTTCGACGAGCTGTGCTCGCAGGGCTTGGAGTCTTACTGCCGCCCTTGCTGACGTTGGCCTTATTTCTGTGGGCATGGTCACTTGTAGAATCTTACGTGCTTGATCCGGTTGATTGGGCAGCGCGTTCAACCGTAGTCGCTTTTATTGACGACGTACACGAAAAACCCCCGAAAGAGATCACGTCATCGGAAATAGGAAGCACAGCCGTAAAGGCAGGATTGATCGATGGCACCCAATACGTGCAGCTTTCCACAACACAGTGGATCCCCAGTGAGATATATCGATCAGTAAAAAGTGATCCGGGTGATACCGATCTTAGTCAGGCAAATGCCAATGATGTCTACCTTAGATATGTCAGGTTGCATCACCTCAAGAGACCGGTGGTCATCGTCGTATTCCTGTGCCTGTTCATAATTGTCCTGTACATTCTCGGGAAATTCCTTGCGGCAGGAGTTGGTCGAATTACCCTGCGGTTGTTCGAAAAAGTCATCAATCATGTTCCGATTATCCGTAACGTTTATTCAAGCGTGAAACAGGTGACAGACTTCCTGTTTACTGAACGTGAAATGGAATTCAATCGCGTTGTTGCGGTGCAGTATCCGAGTCAAGGGATTTGGTCGATCGGGTTCGTGACCGGCGAGAGCATGCAGTCGCTGCATGATTCGATCGGCGAGCCTGTACTGAGTGTCTTGATGCCAACTTCGCCCATGCCGGCGACGGGATTCACCATTACGGTTCCGAAAAGTCGAACAATTGATTTGGGGATCACTGTAGATCAGGCGATTCAGTTTGTCGTAAGTTGTGGTGTTGTTGTTCCAGTCAATGAACAAGTACTTGACGGGGGTTCAAGTGAGGTTAAGGGTGCGGTTGAATCCGTTGTTGCTGGTTTGATCGATGCCGGTTCAGATGACTCTAGCGACTCATCCACTACGGCCGAACCAGTCGACCAACCATCCTAACACCCCTTGGTATTTCACTGAGTTTCCTGCTGCTCAATGCGTGGTCTAATCTTTTTCTGTTCTTAATTGCTTCCGAACTCTCATGACTTTAACCCACTTGCGTCTAGGTACACGAAGCAGCGCTTTGGCGATGTGGCAATCCAGTTGGGTGGCCCGCCAGTTAACTGAACATGGATACGATGTGGAGTTGGTGCAAATCACTACACAGGGAGATGTCCGCTCAGAACCGATTGGACAAATCGGTGGTCAGGGATTGTTTACCAAGGAGATCCAGCGAGCGTTACTTGATCAGGAAGTGGATTTGGCTGTTCATAGCCTTAAAGATCTACCGACCGTCCCCGTACCGGGATTGGCTCTTGGGGCAGTGCCTCCGCGCGAGAGTCCCGGTGACGCATTATTGTCTAACCGGTTCGATTCGATAGAGAGTATTCCTGAAGGTGCTGTTATCGGAACAGGCAGCAATCGTCGTCAGGCACAACTACTTCACTACAGAGCTGATGTTGTTGTAAGAGGCATACGCGGGAATGTAGATACGCGCATTGGCAAACTTGATGACGGCCAGTTTGATGCCATCGTGCTCGCTGAATCTGGACTTCGAAGGCTTGGGTTGCAGGAACGCATAACTCAGCTCATCCCGCGCGAGATAATGCTACCGGCGGTTGGTCAAGGAGCGTTGGGAATTGAGTGCCGTAGCGATGATGATGTAACCAGGCAAGCGGTTTCACTTCTCAACGACTCTCAAACGCATCTAAGCGTCTTAGCCGAGCGTGCATTGTTGTTCACACTTCAGGCGGGTTGTCTTGCACCGGTAGGTACGTACGCCAGATTTGAAAACGGCAGCTTGATACTTGAAGGTGCGGTGTTGAGCGTCGACGGCAAGCAACGGCTTGCTGAGGTGGCCTCCGTGCCGCTGCAGGGTGTCAGCAACGAAGACGCTGTTTCACTTGGTGAGCAGGTAGCTCATGAATTGCTTGGCCAGGGCGCAAAACAGCTGATAGATGCAGCCCATCAATAAAGTCCATTTTCTACGCCAGATGTCGCATTGCGATTGTCTTCAGTTTCCGTACCGGTTGTACCGATACCAAGACTTGTAGGGTTTTACTGCAAAAAGGACTTTGCGGTGAACTACTTCAACCTCTCCTCAGGAGATCAGGGATGCTGCTAAACTCGCGGTTTCTCGGTGAGTTAAACTGCAACGATGACCAAATCGTTGAGTTTCCCACAGGGCTGATCGGATTATCTTCTTATCACCAGTGGGCTCTTTTTGAAGATCCGGCAGATTCCAGGATCTCGTGGCTACAAAGTGTTGGATCGTCTGAGATCGCACTGCCGCTTATTCGGCCAAAGGTACAAGTCGAACAGTATGACGTTCGTGTTTCACCTGAATTACTTCAACCGTTGCGACTGTCTGATTCCGATCGGTTGAGCGTCTATAGTGTGGTGGAAGCATACGGACCTAATCAGATTTGCACGAATCTGCGTGCTCCTGTCCTTATAAACATGGACCAGCACCTTGGCGTTCAAGTGGTTACCAATGATGAACAACCGATGCAATTGGAACTAATCGGTTTTGCCGTCAATTTCCGCAAAAGTGCCTGATACCTACCCTGTTTCTGTAAACAGAGAATAAAAACACTTCGTTTGTTTTTCTGTCCCGTCTTCCAACATCTCGTGACCGATACTTAGCTGTACACTGACACTGAGTATTGCAAATAAATTGTTGGAGCCGGGAAATGTTGGTTCTTTCCAGACATCGTGACGAAAGCATCATGATTGGTGAATCTATCGAAGTCCGCATTGTAGATGTGCGAGGAGATAAGGTTCGTATTGGGATAAATGCACCCAAAGATATTCCTGTACATCGACAAGAGATCTTTCAGGCGATCCTGGATGAAGCAGAAGGGCAGACTTCATCGAAATCTGAATAAGCCAGCTTGGCTCGTTGCAGCTCTATGCGAGTTTGCGACTCCTGACACTTGATTAGGTGAGCCATTTGAATTGTTAAAGTTCCCAGAGTTGGCTGTCGATCTTGCTGCTAGTTGCAGCCATTTCATGGACTGCAAGAATCTTTCTTTCGGCTTGGCTTAAAGACACCATGAGCGCGCATCATCCGACTAGGTCTCTGCTGATTGATAGCGCATTTAGGTTGGCACGGATCGCCGTGGACAAATCTCTCATCCCTGACATGCGGGGAGCCCTCGAGTCACTGCGCCGAAGTCGACTGCTGTTTGAGCAATTGATTATCGAACTTGCACCGCTGGCATCTGATGGCAGTCGGATTAGCGCGGATTCTGTGCGTGATATCGTTAGTGCAATACGTGAAATTGAGTGCAGTGGAGACTGGGATGCACTTGGATTGCTGCTTGAGCAGTCGCATGATGCCATCGCTATGCGACAAAATGCAGCGTAGCGAGTCCATAACCAGGACGCTGTACAAGTAGCTGCCTTTGTTGTCGAACTCTCCCTGCCTTTCGCTAGAACTGTGCATGGTTTCGAATGTCGGCATACATGCATTACGTCCGGTTACATCCCGAACTGCTTGTCGGTAAAACTAGTAAGTAACTACCAAGGCAAAAGGGGAAAATCCGTTGAGTGATAACGAAACAATGTTGATCCGTGTTGGGCACAGCCCTGATCCGGATGATGCGTTTATGTTCTACGCATTGGCAAAAGACTCGTTTGAAACCGGCAAATATCGCTTCGAGCACGAATTGGTCGACATCGAGACACTGAATCGGCGTGCGTTTACCGGTGAACTTGAACTGACTGCGATCAGTCTTCATGCGTATGCATATTTATCAGAAAAGTATGCTATTTGTGCATGCGGCGCGAGTATGGGTGACAAGTATGGCCCGATGGTCGTTTCCCGTGAAGAAAACACAATTGAAGATGTAAAGCAATTTACGATTGCTGTGCCCGGCACACTTACGACGGCCTATTTAGCGCTACGAATGTGCTTGGGCCTGGATTTTGATCATGTGGTCGTTCCATTTGATGAGATTCTGGATGTCGTCGAAGCGGGAAGTTACGAGGGCACGGAAGTTCAAGCTGGGTTGATTATTCACGAAGGCCAACTGACTTACGGATCGCAAAACCTCAAACTGGTTGTTGACCTTGGTCAGTGGTGGTTTGAAGAAACTGGTTTACCTCTACCACTTGGTGCCAATGCGATTCGGCGTGATCTTGGAATGGATGCGATGGAAGAAGTGACGGCACTTTTGAAACAAAGTATCCAATATGGCCTCGAAAATCGGGATGCTGCACTTGATTATGCACTCGGGTTTGGCCGTGGTCTGGATCGTTCAATGGCTGATGAATTTGTCGGCATGTATGTTAACGACTGGACCATCGATTTTGGCGAGCGAGGTCGTCAGGCGGTAACAGAGTTATTGCGACGTGGATATGAGACCGGTGTAATTGAAAATCTCGTTGTGCCGGAATTCATCGGTTAGTGGATCGAATTTAGGCCGAACTGACGCTAAGACAGTGAAAAATCTTAGATTTAATGTTCATTCGGCTAGTATCCCCTTGACGATAAGACCACGAGCGGATTTTACTAGTAGACACAGCAGGTGAGCATTGTTTACCTGCCATAACGGCCCCATCGTCTAGCGGTCTAGGACTCCGGCCTTTCACGCCGGCAACACGGGTTCGAGTCCCGTTGGGGTCATAAGAAAAACGCCTGTGAAGTTAATTCTTCACAGGCGTTTTTTGTTGTGCTTTTGGCAAAATTGATTTGTACCGAAAGAGCGGGAATCTTTGTCTACAGAAACGGGCTCTTTCAGAGAATTGCCGTTTTAGTTTTCATTTGACGGGGATTCTTCAACGCTGTTATCGTTGCGTTGAATCGCATCAAACACTTCACGGCGATGTACGGGTACTTCTTTAGGGGCTTCTACGCCCAGACGCACTTTATCGCCGCGAATGTCGACAACGACGATCGTGATATCGTTATTGATAACGATACTTTCATTTTTCTTTCGCGACAGTACTAACATGATTCATTCCTTTGTTGACACCCGGTGTCTTTGCTTGACTTATTTCAGCTGTAATGTTGTGGGTGTCCTTGTTCTTAAGCTCTTACAAATTCAGAGTTACCTCTGTGTAATAAGCGCATTAATCTCTCCTTTCACTCTACGATGCACTAAGCCCTAGTCAAGAAAAGTTGTAAACCTGACATTAGATTTAGCCATTTTTTAGATCAAACTCCCCTTAAACCCTCACAATCCTAAAATCCGGCCCCAAATTACCAGTCCCAGTCATGGACACCCACTTTCTGTTTGGCCCTGTAATTTAAGTGTTCACCAAATTCAAACTATGCCTGTCTTAGATTCGTGCTATGTCTTAGATTCGTGCTAGATTCGTTTTGATTAAGCGTCCTGGCTTTCAAGAACATGGACAGTCTATGGTTGATCCGTTGAAAAGTGTTCAAAAACCCGTTGAAAACATGCCTGTCTTAGATCTCGAGCTGGAATTGTGTGGATTTGGAAAAAGTGGGTGTCCATGACTGGTTGTCAGATTGGCGGTTTGGATAAAAGTGGGTGTCCATGATTGGAGGGATGGGGGATAAAAACCGCCGGTTCTTTCAGCTTTTTGCGTAACTTGGGGGTGTTCTACAAAGGCCCAAGGTGATACCTTTGCATTCTTAATACACCATTGTTTTATGATTCCGAAAAATACGGCATTTTGAGTTTTTTGGCCTCTTTGGGCCGGTTTGCAGATTGCATTTGTTTCTGTCACCGGTGTCAAATTGAGTGAGCGAAAGACGGTAAATCAAATAGCCACGGTACAAGGGTCTTATGGCTTCGTCAGGAGAAACTACACGGTCGCCACTTCAGGTGTGGATTGCCAATGTTGTGCGAACTGTGAAGACTGTGATTAGCGGGATGTTTGTAACCGGTCGTTACTGGATGCGGACATATCGCCGCGGGACATTTACCGAGATTTACGAGTATCCGGAAAAACCAGTTCCGGTTGCATCGCGTTATCGTGGATTTCATCGATACGATTTGACGACTTGCATTGCATGCGACCAGTGTGCCAAAGCGTGTCCTGTCGACTGTATTTACATTGGTAAAGAGAAGGTGACAGGCGGTAAGGGTTTCAAGGTAAGTGGATTTACCATTGACTACAGTAAGTGCATGTTTTGTGCCTTGTGTGTGGAGCCATGCCCTGTGGATTGCATCTTCATGGGCGCGTCACACGACCTTAGCTGTTACAGTCGCGATGGTTGCATGGTCGACTTTTCGCGTCTGCCGGTTTCGGTAGGTTGGGGGCGTTCATCGCTGAACCCAACTGCAGTGGCTCAGTCGAAGGTGATTGTGGATCCGGTTCACGGCGGTCCAAATCAGTAGGCATTAGATTAAGAAATAAGAGGCGGGCTTGTCTTGCTAACGCAACTCGGTCCGCTAAACAACACAAACTAGAGGTCAGGCAGTGACAAATCAGGTAACCAAGCTGTTCACTATTGAGGAAGCCAATAAAGCTCTCCCGCTAGTGCGCCTGATTACACAAGACCTGGCAGAGTTGTCAGAAGAGGTCTTTCAGCGTCAGCAGCGTTTGTCGCGAGTGGCAAGTGGACGCGAGATCACCGGAGATGACCCGTACTCTGAAGAGTTAATGCTCGTTCAGGAGCAACTTGATATACAGATGCAGCGTCTGAATGAATTGATTGACGAGCTGCGAGAATTAGGGGCTGAACCAAAGAATGGGCCAGGTGGTCGTATCGACCTGGTCGATTTTCCGTCTAACATGGAAGGCCGAATGGTTTATCTGTGTTGGCAACTTGGTGAGTCGAATGTTAGCCACTGGCATGAGCTTGATGCAGGATTTGCTGGTCGGCAGGTATTACCGGGATATGAAGTGCTTCCAGGGTTTTCGGATCCGGAAGTGGACGCTTCGATGAATTGATTGGTAATCGGGTAAATAGATGTTATTAGCAGAATCAACCGCATTAGGAAGTTCAATCGGTGCTGTGGCAACGCTAGCGTTGTTTGTCACGATCGGGTTGGTCTTTCTGTTTGTCAACTTACTGGTTGGCCGGTTTGTGCGACCTCATAATCCTGATTCGCACCCGGAAAAGGGCGATATCTACGAATGTGGTGAGCCAACGATTGGTTCGAGTTTTGTTCAGTTTGACCTGCGATTTTATGTCGTCGCGCTGTTGTTCATTATTTTTGATGTAGAAGTCGCATTCTTTTTCCCGTGGGCAACCGTGTTCGGAAAGAGTGAGCAGTTAAGTGAGATGGCAAAGGCTGAGGTAGCTGTTGTGGACAACGAGTTGTCTGACGATGCCAAGCGACTTTATCGTGAGATGGGAGTTCGAGACACTTCCGTGGGTGCTGTTAGTACTCTGACGGATGAAGGTATATATAAGAGTTCAAAGATGCTTGCCCGTATCACATTGATTGATATAGGCGTGTTCTTTGCAGTGCTCATTTTAGGTTTTGCGTATGTTTGGAAGCGCGGCGACCTTGACTGGGTGAAAGCGGTAACTGAACAGCGGCGGTTGGCACGTTTGCCTGCTGACGAATGACCTGTTTGGCAGTACGAATAGAATTTGATTTGGATGGCATAACGAGAACAACGAAATGAGTGATCTTGTAAGTCAATTGAAAGAGAAGTTCGGTGATGGCATCGTTGATGTGAACACCGAGATGATCGATGACTGGATTGAAGTAACGCCTGATGCGTTGCTTGATATTTGCGAGTTCCTTGCAGGTGATTCAGCAATCAAGTTGGATATGCTTAATTGCATTACCGCCGTCGATTATCTTCAAACGGATCCAAAGAAAGCAGCCAAGGCTGATTTTGAACCGCACATGCAGGTGGTGTATCACCTGAGCAGTATTGAACACAAACATACGTTAGTGCTGAAAGTAAAAGTTGATCGTTGGAAGAATGGTGAAGAAGGATCGCTTCCAGAAGTTCCTTCGGTTGCCGGAATTTGGCGAACAGCGGACTGGCATGAGCGAGAAGTATACGATTTGTCGGGTGTGCTGTTTACAGGCCATCCGAATATGAAGCGAATCCTTTGTCCGGATGACTGGGTTGGTTATCCGCTACGCAAAGATTACGAGATGCCCCTTGAGTATCACGGTATTCGGGGACGCTAGGTTTCGTTTTTAGAATCGAGGAATGACAGCAATGTCGACGAAAGTTGATGATCCGAGAGTAATCGAGTTTGACGTCCGGACGGACGAAATGCTGATCAACATGGGCCCTCAGCATCCGAGTACCCATGGTGTGCTGCGTTTGATTCTGCGCACAGATGGAGAAGTGGTATCTGAAGTTGAGCCTCATCTGGGTTATCTACATCGATGTGCTGAGAAGATCGGTGAGAATCTGACACCACGCCAATGGGTGCCTTATACGGATCGTATGGACTACCTGGCAGCCATGAATATGAATCTTGGCTGGGCGTTGACGGTTGAAAAACTACTTGAGCACGACTTGCCCGAGAAGGCACGTCATATGAGGGTGGTTATCAGCGAGCTTGGTCGAATTGCCAGCCATTTGGTGGGCATGGGTGCCTATGGCTTGGATTTGGGCTCATTTAGCCCATTCCTTTATGCCTTTCGCGAGCGAGAGAAGATTCTCGATCTGTTTGAAAGTGCATGCGGAGCACGGCTAACCTACAGTTATCTGACACCGGGCGGAGCAACGGGTGATTTGCCGTCGGGTTGGGTAGGTGAGTGTCGCGACTTTCTGGCTCAATTCAAGCCGTGTATTCCGGAATTCCATGAGCTGCTGACAAACAACCAAATTTTTATTAGCCGTACGGCTGGTATCGGAGTTATGTCAGCTGCGATGGCGATCAATTACGGGTGCACAGGTCCTGTCTTACGCGGCAGTGGCGTACCATATGATCTACGGTTTAATGGTGAAGAGCGATACACAGAGATGTATGAGGGTTATCAGTTTGATGTGATCGTTCAAGATCCGGAAACTGGTAAGTATCCAGATCCACATCTGGATCAGTTCGGTGATGATCTGGATTACCCGGAAATTCCGAAAGAAGCTGTTCTGGGCGACTGCTGGCATCGCTTTTACGTGAGAATGCTGGAAGTGGTACAGGCGATTCGTCTGGTTGAGCAGGCATTAGATAAATATGAATCTGCAAGTGGTGATTGGGGTCAACCCATTAAGCTCACGCAGAAGTTACCTAAGGGTGAAGTTTATCTGGAAACAGAAGCTCCCCGAGGTCAGATGGGATTCTATCTGGTTAGCACAGGTGACAGTATTCCATGGCGCGTGCGGGCACGCAGTAGTTGTTTTTGCAACTTGTCCGTAACCAGTGAGTTGTGCCGCGGCACACTATTGGCAGACGTTCCGGCAATCGTTGGAAGTCTTGATGTGGTAATGGGCGAGATTGACCGTTAGTTGGTCGGAAAGTGATAGGGAGCCTGGTTTCGGCTGGGTCTTCAACCGTGACTGAATTTATTTCAAAAAACATATTTGGACTCGAAGATCCGAACTGGTTCATGCACTTGCTTTGCGGTGTCATTGCTGCAGTGCTTGTCTTGCATGTAATTGCAGTTGGTGCTTTGTTCTTCATTTGGGCAGAGCGTAAGATTGCAGGTCGAATTCAGGATCGACTGGGTCCAACGCGTGTCGGTGGCAAGTTTGGCTGGCTGCAGACGTTGGCTGATGGCGTGAAGTTGATAGCAAAAGAAGACTTCATTCCGCGTGACGCTGATGCACCGCTGTTCAAAGTTGCACCGTACATAGCATTTGCTGCCAGCTTTGCAGCATTTTTAGCATTGCCATTTGCAGATGGAGCTGTCGCTCATCACGTAAATACAGCAGTGTTCTTTGTGTTAGCAGTCTTAGGGCTAGAAGTGTTTGGCGTCATCCTGGCAGGTTATGCATCAGGGTCAAAATGGTCACTGTTTGGAGCAATGCGAGAAGCGGCACAGGTAGTGAGCTACGAAGTCCCACTTGGTATGTGCGTTGTAATTCCGGTATTCGTCGCAGGCACCATGAATCTCACGACGATTGGGGAAATGCAGGCCGGCTGGTTCAATAACTGGCTGGTGTTTCATGATCCATTTACGTTTATCGCAGCCATCGTTTATTTCACATGTGCGACTGCAAGTGTAAATCGTGCACCGTTCGACTTGGCTGAGGCGGAAAGCGAATTGGTTGCCGGTTTTCATACCGAATATTCCGGATTGCGATGGAGTTTCTTCTTCATGGCTGAATACGGATCCATGTTCCTGGTAAGTGCACTGGCCACAATCCTGTTCTTTGGCGGATGGCATCCACCGATTCCAGTTGATATTTGGATCATGGATGCATTTGCGGATCCTGACTTACTAGCAACGGGCTCTCTAAAGGATGCAGTACCGAGTTGGATTACATTTGCAGTGATGTTGATTGGTATTGCGACCTTAGTGGCCAAATCCGTAATCGGCGTTATCGTCATGATGTGGGTAAGGTGGACCTTCCCGCGATTGAGAATTGATCAGGTGATGGCAACCTGTCTGAAATATTGTGTACCCATTGCGGCAGTGTGTTTTGTTGGGTCCATGACTTGGGAAACATTGGATTTACCCTCGTTAAATACCATCAACCGTTATGAAGTTCACGAAGACTGGTCAGAAGAAAACGTCGTGAATAACGACGCGACAATCGACCAGCGAGAAGATGAAAACCACGACGATGAATCATCCGACGTAATGGATGGTGAAGAGGCACCGATCGAAGAAGACAGTGTTGCAGTTCGAAACGGGCTGTCACTTCAGGAGGGTGAGTAGAGATGGGAATCTTAGCAGCAGTGAATAGCGTTTACTGGCATGAATTTTTCTTCATGCTGTTTGCCGGTATATCGGTCGTTTTTGCCGTGTGCGTACTGGTCACTCAAAACATCGTTCGCATGGCGTTTTACCTCGTGCTGTCGCTCGGTTCGACAGCCGGGCTTTTCTTCCTGGCGGGAGCAGAGTTCGTTGGCGCCATGCAATTAATGATTTACGTTGGCGGTACGTTAGTGCTGTTGATTTTTGGAGTGATGCTCACGGCGCAGCAGCGCTACGTCAAGATGAACACACATCCTACTGACTGGGTGCTTGCAACTATCGTTGGTGGTTCACTGCTGGTCATGCTTATTGGTGCAGCGGTAGGCGTTGATTCATGGAAGGACTCAACTGCATCGAAGCGAGCGTTGGAGTCACTTGATGCGGATGATGCTCGGACGGCTACTCCGCTAGGTTTAGCCCTCACTGGTGTGAGAGTGGATAAATTGGATTCAGATCCCGCATTGGCTAAGGGTCAAAGCGGCTATTTGCTGCCGTTCATTATCGTGTCCGTTCACTTGTTAGTTGTCCTTATTGGTGCAGCTTACATGGCACGAACCAAGCGATCTGCAACAGCACCTGTTGGACGTGCTGAGCGTGCTCGGCTGAATATTATGCAAATGGAACATGAAACAGATGATGTTGTTTATTTAGCATCAAAGCAATCATCTTCGAGCTTACTTGGTTCAAGTCAGAAGCAGGCTGAAGAGTCCACTGACGAGGCAGAAGAATAAGGCTGGCAATCCCGTAACGGGCATCAGAGAAGAAACAAAATGTTTGGATTCGAAATCACACCGGTAATCGCAGCGATCACAGTTTCGCACTACCTGATTGTAGGGGCGATCTTATTTGTGATTGGTGCTGTTTGCATGGCGACCAAGCGTAATGCACTTGGCATCCTGATGGGAATTGAATTGGTGCTCAATGGTGCAAATATCAATTTCATTGCATTTGGCAGTCGCTATTTGCGAGACGAAAATCTTGGTCTGGATGGCCAGTTGATTTCACTTTTTGTAATTGTCTTGGCTGCTGCAGAGGCTGCAGTGGCATTGGCAATTGCACTTAACTTTTACAACAACCACAACACAATCGACATTGATCGTGCAGATGAGTTGAAGGGTTAATGGCTACACTTCATATATTATTAGGACTTGCCACGCTCATACCGTTAGGTGCGTTTTTCTTTAACCTAACGTGCGGGAATAAACTGCGCGAAGCGGGCAAGATTCGTGTTGGCGCGTACGTAAGTACCATTGCAATCGTATTCTCCGCATTGCTGTCATTTTTGAGTTTGTTTATCTGGCTCGGTGGCGGGAATAACTGGGAGAACCTAAACGCCTTGTTGGCTAGTGAGCATGCTCACTTTGATGCGATTTCCGGTGAATACTACGTGCTTGGCGAGTTTGGCGATAACCTCAAGCTGTCGATCGGTTATTACATCGATTCGCTGACAGTCTGCATGTTTACGATGGTCACGCTGATTGCGACCCTGATCCACGTCTATGCTCTTAAGTACATGGATGATGAACTGCCGGCTCAGGAACAAGATCACAATCATTTCCCCTGGCCTTGGGCTGGAAAACACGGTCACGGCGAACACGATGACCACCACGGTGATGAGCATCACGATGATCACGGACATGATGACCATGAAGAACAGGGTCATTTTGATGAATACTACGTTGACCATGAAGTGGTGATGGAAGATGGAAGTCATCTGAAACGCCGCGGACGCTATCATCGATTCTTCCAGGCACTGTCATTGTTTTGCTTTAGCATGCTTGGCCTAGTCCTTGCTGGTAACGTGGCGATGACATTCGTCTTTTGGGAGTTGGTCGGGATTTGCTCCTACTTCCTGATTGGCTTTTATGTGGAACGTCATAGTGCATCGACGGCCGCTAATAAGGCATTTATCGTCAACCGTGTTGGTGACTTTGGGATGATCATCGGCTTGATGGTCATCTGGACAGGTTTCGGCACATTTGATTTTGGCGATAGTTACACACCCGAGAAAGAAAAAGTGCTCGGGCTGTTTTCACAGATTGAGCGACTTGCTGATGATGCACATACTCCAGAGGCCGCTGGCCACGCCGAAGTTCACGCAAATGCCCCGAATTCAAACGTTGTAGCAAACGGAATGACGTTCGTTGCAGCTGAGGAAGAATCACACGAAGGTGATGATACAGGCCACGATGAATCGGCAACACATGCAGACGGTGAGCATGCAGACGGCGAGCATGCAGATGACCACGATGAAGGACAGGGTGAGGGCGATCAAGCGGATGCATCTGCAGACGGTCATGATGGTGAACATGAACATGGTCACGCGAGTGTTCAGGTCGTCGTACCGGAAGGATTAGTCATCGCGTCAGCTCGCGAAGAAGTCAATGCTTATATGACAGAGCATGGCGTGGATCAAAGCGTGGCTGCGAAAGCTGTTCAGGCGAAACAAGTTGAAGAAGGCGGTACGCCGTATGGATACTGGCTGTTGATTATTGGCGGTATTGGTATTTTCTGTGGCTGTATCGGTAAGAGTGCTCAATTCCCGCTGCACGTTTGGTTGCCAGACGCGATGGAAGGACCCACACCGGTATCCGCACTTGTACACTCTGCAACGATGGTGGCTGCAGGTGTATTCCTGACTGGTAGATTCTTCCCGATGTTTGTACCGGAAGTCTTGCTGGTGATTGCTGTGATTGGTGTTATCACTCTATTCATTGCAGCAACCATTGCTATTACAGCAGTTGATATCAAAAAGGTATTGGCCTACTCCACGATTAGCCAACTTGGTTACATGATGATGTCACTTGGTCTTGGTGGTTGGTTGGCTGGCCTACTTCACCTTTTCACCCACGCGTTCTTTAAGAGCCTGTTATTCATGGGTTCAGGAAGTGTCATCCATGCCGTTCATACAAACGACATGCGTGAGATGGGCGGTCTTTATAAAAAGCTCCCGGGTACATGTTGGACGATGTTCATTGCATGTCTGGCGATCGCCGGTGCAGGCATTCCGTTTGTAATTGGTACAAGTGGTTATTATTCGAAGGATGCGATCCTGGAACAGGCGTTTAGCTTCTGGAGAATAAACGGTGGTATTGCACCTGGGTTATTCTTCTTCCTGGCTGCAGCAGGTGCTGCAATTACAAGTTTCTATATGTTCCGCATGTGGTTTATGACTTTTGTTGGTAAGCCACGCAATCAGGAGCGATTCGACCACGCCCATGAATACTCGAAGATGGTATGGCCATTAGTCATACTCGCTGTATTTGCCGTTGGTGTTGCATGGAAGTCTGTTGGATTTTGGGAGTTGCCATTTAGCCTTTCCAATATGATCGAGGCATCCCGTCCGGTGGCCATTAGTCACGTTGACCAAGCAGGCGTTGTGTCGAGTCTGGTCTGGCCAGATGAGCATGCGAGTCATGCCTGGTCGATTGTTTTCCCGGTAACACTACTGGCCACGGCAACTGCCATCATCGGATTCCTGTTAGCAGCGGCGTTTTATTGGAAACGAGCGTTGGATGTTTCCGATGTGAAGAACAATTTTGAGTCGATCTATCGACTGCTTTGGAACAAGTGGTGGTTTGATGAACTTTACGACACCTTGTTTGTCCGACCGGCACACAAGATCGGTAAATTTGTCGCCGCAATAGATAAGTGCATCTTTGACTGGCTGATCGACAGATCGGCAGTTGTTCTGCGTGCTTTCTCCAACCTTTGGAATAAGTACATCGAACAAAAGGCAGTCGATGGTGTCGCAAATGTAATAGCCGGGTGGATTCACTCGCTAGGTCGCGGACTTTCCAGAGTACAAACCGGAAACGTCCGACAATATGTGTTGTTTATCGCCATTGGGGCACTTGCTTTGTTCCTACTGATAACCGTATTTTTCAGTTCGTCGATACAAGCACACTAAATTTGAATTTTGAAATACTAAAGTACTTTCGTTTCGAAAGAGATAACTCGGATCAGTCAAAATGTCAGCTCTGATTTCCACAATTGTATTCCTGCCAACCGTCATCGCTCTTGGGCTTGGGTTCATGCCTAATAAGAAAGATGAAGAAGGCGTCAACGATCCTGCAAACAAGAACCTGATCCTAGGTATTACGCTGGTTACATCCATCGTTGTGATGTTGCTTACGTTCGTACTCTGGACCAGTTTCGATTCTACGAGTGGTGCGATCCAAATGGCGGAGAATATCGCCTGGATCCCGTCCTTTGATATTTCCTATCTGATGGGATTGGACGGAATTAGCCTCCCGCTTGTATTGCTGACATCTGTTGTCAGCGTATTGGCAATCGGTGCGAGTTGGTCGATCAACAAGCATGTGAAAGCATACTGTGTGCTATTCCTGTTGCTGATGACCGGTATGCTAGGCGTCTTTATGGCATTGGACTTCTTCCTGTTTTATATCTTCTGGGAATTAATGCTATTACCGATGTATTTCCTGATCGGTATTTGGGGTGGACCGAGACGCGAATACGCGGCCATCAAGTTCTTCATTTACACGCTCGTGGGTGGCGTATTAATGTTGATCGCGATACTCATGCTGTATTTCAGCAGCGACTTAACGGGATTAGCACAACACATCGAGGGTGATGTGACTGCAGAGGTAGTTCAGGCTGAACTTGGAAACCTGCATTTACATGAAACGACTTATGCCGCCATAGCTGATAACGTGAACCACGCAGCAGCGGGTGAATCCGTCGAACCAATTCATACTTTTAACCTGCGAGCACTAGCTAGCGTTGGCCAAACAACAGAGCAATTTAGTGTGACGCTTCAACGCTGGGCGTTTCTGCTATTGTTCATTGGTTTCATTATTAAAGTGCCGTCTATTCCGGTTCACACTTGGTTGCCAGATGCACACGTCGAAGCACCTACACCGATTTCGATGATTCTTGCGGGTGTTTTGCTGAAAATGGGTGGCTACGGTATTATCCGAATCTGTTATCCAATTTGCCCTCACGGCGGCTACGATTTGGCATATCTGGTCTGTTTCCTTGGTGTCGCTAGTATGTTGTATGGTGCATTCGCTGCACTGGCGCAAACGGACTTTAAGCGACTGGTTGCATACAGTTCTGTTAGCCATATGGGCTATGTCGTACTAGGTTTGGGTGTGTGGTCGATTTACGCACCGGAATTCAATGGTGATTATTGGGCCATGGGTATCACGGGTGCCATGTACCAAATGATTGGCCACGGTATTAGTTCGGCCGGTATGTTCTTTATGGTTGGAATCATTTACGACCGAGTGCATCACAGAAACCTGGCAGAATTTGGTGGCTTATACGGAAAGATGCCGAGGTACACGGCTTTGGCAATGGGCTTGTTCTTTGCTGGTCTCGGGTTGCCCGGTCTATGCGGCTTTATTGGTGAAGTACTCGTTGTGCTTTCCGTTTGGAACTTTAGCAAGTGGCTTGCCATTCTTTCCGCTGCCGTCGTAATCCTGACAGCTGCATACATCCTTTGGTGCCTGCAACGTGTATACCTTGGACCTCAATACAACGGCCCACACGAAGAAGAAATCAAGCCGATTAATTCTCGTGAATTTGCCATTGGCGGAATATTGCTCGGTTTGGCAATCATCTTTGGAATCTTCCCGAATATTCTGATCAGTCGAATGGATGACACGATTAGTGCACAGGTCAATGATTTGAATACCTGGACACAGGAAGTGAAGCTTGCAAATGCCGAGGAGGCCGAAGAGGCTGAAGAGGCTGAAGCTGAAGCGGATGATGAAGCTGAAGCTGAAGCGGATGATGAAGGTCACGCAGAAGAAGCAGACGACAGTGACTCACATGAGTCAGAAGATGCCACAGAAGGTGATGCAGGCGATGCTGTTGAGGCGTCCAACGCTGATAGTAGCATTCCCGCTGCTGATCAGCTTTCAGCATTAGCTCCGTAACATCTGATAAATACAAGATACGCATTAAACAACACGAATTTACGTTATGAACCTGCAACAGTTAATTGAACAACTCGCGACAGACTCGACAGAAAGCCTGTCGTGGTTCTTGCCAGAGATCGTACTTTGCGCCGTGGTTATGTTGTTGCTTCTTGTTCGCCTTTTTGATGGTAAGCAACGTATTGATCTGTGGTTTGTGGCCATCGCTGGCTCGGTTGTATCCTTTTTGTTCTCACAGCCGTGGCTCGTCTGTGATGGAGGAGTAGAACGCACAGAGATATTCACCGGCCTGCTGGTGATAGATGGATTTACGATTGCGGTAAGGTCCATTATTCTGCTGTTCCTGGTGCTGTTCCTGATCTTTACGAAGATATCCGGTATTCCGGATAGCGAAGACTCACCGGATATCTATACGCTCGTTTTCGGTGCGACTCTCGGAATGTGCCTGATGGTGTCGTCAAACCACTTGTTGATGGTATTCCTGGCGATCGAGATGGCGTCAGTTCCGTCATATGCCTTGGCCGGAATGCTTAAGGGACGAAAACGTGGTAGTGAAGCAGCACTGAAATACGCGATTTACGGTGCCGGTGCAGCTGGCGTAATGCTCTATGGGATCAGTTTGCTAGCAGGACTTACCAGCTCTGCACATCTCCCAACGATTGCACTTCAATTGGGTGCGAATCTGGGCACAATGTCAGGTAGCGAGCAACTTGTTTTGGTCCTATCCGGACTACTTATAAGTGTTGGAGTGGCATTCAAACTATCTGCGGTTCCATTCCACTTTTGGGCGCCGGATGTGTTTCATGGTTCGTGTGCTGAAGTAAACGCATTTCTGAGCATTGCATCTAAGGCAGCGGCATTGGGACTGCTGGTACGAATTGGAATAGGCGTAGGATATGTGCCGGGTCTGGAGCAGGATGTTGCCCACGAGGTCGAAGCCGGGCCAGCCGTCGTTGCGGGAGTATTACCTGTTGCTGAAGAAGCGACCGATCTGCACGAAGATTCAATTGAACAAGAAGTCACCATAAATGAAGCACTGCAACCGGTAAGAGACTTTATCGGCAAACTCATTGCTCTGCTAGCGATGATTACCTGTACCTTTGGTAATCTAGCCGCGTATTCACAAACAAACATCAAACGACTGTTAGCCTATTCAACGATCGCGCATGCCGGTTATATGATGATGGCCATCGCGCCGTTAATGTCATCACTTGGTAGCGATTACGGGGTCGCCGAAGGCGCATTATCAGGTTTGTTGTTGTACATCGTTGTATACGTATTTATGAATCTCGGCGCATTTGCAGTGGTGGCATTTCTGCGAAACTACATTGCCAGTGAAGAGATCGCCGACTACAGCGGAATGATTAGGTCTCGCCCATATATCGTCGTCTGTTTGGTGCTGGCTTTGTTCAGCTTGATCGGCTTGCCACCGCTAGCAGGATTCCTTGGAAAGTTCGCCGTGTTTGCGTCGATTGCCGATGCATTTAGAGCAACCGACGCAACATACTTGCTCGTATTGCTTCTGGTCGGCGGTGCAAACACAGCGCTGAGCCTCTACTATTATCTAAGAGTCGCGAAGGTCATGGTGATGGAAAAACCGGCAGAAGGTATAGACATCGAACAATATCCAAAGGCCGGGCTAGAAGCCGTCTACCTCGTGGCCGTTACCCTTCCGACAGCACTGTTGATCTTTTTCTGGAATCCCGTTCAGACGTATGTGGTTGATGCCGTTAAGGCATTAATCAGTTGATCCGGGTATGCAACCACAAAGGGAAATCGATAAGAAGTCATGAGCATTTCAACATCAGACATTCTTAATCACATCTCAGCGATTCACACGTACTCGCTGGCAGCCTACCTGCGCTGGACTGCACCATATTTTGCTCCAGAACAGCAAGAAGAACGCGAGACGCTCGATGTCGTCATTGCTGATCAGGAACGAACCGTGGATAAGATCGGTGCAATGATTATTGACATGCGTGAGGTGGTCATCGGTGGTGAGTTCCCACTGGATTACACCAGCTTTCATGATCTTGGATTTGACTATCTACTCGGTAAACTTATCGAAAACGAAACAGAGATCATCGAAAAGGTAACTAAGTGCGTAAACGCACTGCCGGAAGACTCTGAATACCGTGCGGTTGCTGAAGAGGTGCTGGGCAATGACAAAGCACATCTTGAGATGTTACAAGAACTGCAGAATGGCGCGGCGACGGCTTAGTTGTCCACTCGTGTAGTTACTCTCTGCTGTTGATTTCGAGGGAGATTCTATGCTCATTGACACACACTGTCATCTCGATGATGAGCAATTCGACGGGAATCGCGATACGGTGATTGCTCGAGCGTTGGATGCGGGCATTGATGCAATGCTGACAATCGGCACCACGCTCGAATCGTGTAAGAAGACAATTGAAATTGCCGAGCAGTTTGAATCGGTTAAGGCAGCCGTTGGCATCCAGCCCAATTACTGTGCAGAAGCGAACGATGGTGATTGGGAATAAATTGCCGCGTTGATTGATCATCCGCAGGTTATCGCAATTGGTGAAACAGGTTTGGATCGCTACTGGGATTACACGCCGTTTGAGATGCAGCAGGATTACTTCGATCGACACTTGCGATTGTCTCAACAATCAGCTCTACCATTTATCGTGCACATGCGAGAGTGCTGTGACGACATTATCGATATGCTGCGGTCTGCATCAGAACGCGGGCCGCTAAATGGAGTTATGCACTCGTTCACTGGTACGGCAGAGCAGGCTCAGCAGTGTGTCGAGTTAGGAATGTACATTAGCTTTGCTGGGATGGTGACATTCAAGAAGTCTGACGACTTACGTGCCGTAGCGGCATCCGTTCCTATCGATCGTATTTTGGTTGAAACAGATGCGCCATATTTGTCCCCACATCCGCATAGAGGACAGCGACCAAACGAACCAGCAATGGTTGTCCATACCGCAACGTGTGTTGCAGAGCAGCACTCACTGGATTTGTCGGAGTTCGCACTCATTTCGACGAAGAATGCCAAACAGTTGTTTGCCTTTGACGCTTAATGAGTCGATGCTATGCATTGGTCGTATTAAAATAGTCATTTACATCTTGTCCGGTTAGCCGGTTATCCAATTGTCATCGCGATAGCTCTCTATACCTTGTTGGAAGCGCATATGAAGATTCTTAGGTTAATCTCTCGTACCTGTTTAATTCTCTCGGGTGTGTTTGTATTCGTGTTGTGCACCGGTAAGACACTGCAAGCAGATGAAGTGTTCAAGACCTGGGATTTCAATGGCACAACGGACGGTTGGAAACCGCTTGCACAGATTGAATTAGCGACTGGCGACACGGCACTCACGGTTAAAGGAACTGGAAACGACCCGCATTTTATCGCACCGGTTCGTGGACCGTCCGGGTGGATAAAGGTAACGATACGCACTAAGTTTTCCGGGCAATTCAATTCGCAACTGTTTTGGACGACTACAAAGCAACCTGGTACGAGCGAAGGACTGAGCGTGCGATTCAAGATGATCGGTAAGGGAGATAGCTTCACCGATATAGATGTTTTCCTAAAGACAGAGCATCCCATTACGCAATTGCGGATTGATCCGCATTCTGCGCCGATGACCATGGAAATAGACTCGATTACGATGGCAGCAACCGACGCACCTCCGGCAGACCCGGCGACAGATCCAGCCGGACTAAAAGTAGCTAGCGGATTCAAGGTGGAACTTCTGTACAGTGTGCCAGCAGGAGATCAGGGGTCTTGGGTGAGCATGACAGTCGACGATAAAGGTCGTCTTATAACGTGTGATCAATATGGCAAGCTGTATCGCGTTACTCCTCCGCCGATAGGATCCAAGGAG
>Ga0114933_10001986_pt1 | contig 21949 bp, 14 predicted proteins | sample 4SBtaG_FD_89691 | JGI IMG/M metagenome (GOLD analysis project Ga0114933, IMG submission 89691) | Deep subsurface microbial communities from Kolumbo volcano to uncover new lineages of life (NeLLi) - 4SBTROV12_W25 metaG | ecosystem: Environmental > Aquatic > Marine > Volcanic | place: Kolumbo... | reverse complement strand
GGGTCGACGGTTTGATCGAGGCGGGGCAGCTCTGCGAGAAGCTCGAGTGCTGGGACGACGCTGCGGCCGCTTACGGCAAGGCAGCCGAGCGGCAGCCCGACGCGGTCGAGATGCACCGGACCCACGGCACGCTGCTCGAGAAGCTCGAGCGGTGGCCCGAAGCCATCGCCGCCTGGGAGAAGGCGGTCAAGCTCGATGAAGAAGATCACAAGGGCTTGACGCGTCTCGGCGTGGTGTACTGCCGCGTAGAGGACTGGGCGGAGGCTCGCAAGTACCTGACGCGCGCGGTCAAGATCCGTCCGGACATCGGTGAAGCGTTCAAGGAGCTCGGCAAGGCGTGCCTCGAGCTCGGCGATCACGACGCGGCGCAGGAGTACCTGACGAGCGGCCTCGAGATCGACAGCAAGTGGGCCGAAGGCTACGCGCTCGCCGGCCGCCTTCACGAAGCCAAAGACGAACTCGACAAGGCCGAAGAGCGCCTCATCAAGGCGGTGGAACTCGAGCCGGAGGACACCTCGCTCGCGGGGCTGCTCGGCTCGGTTCGGGTGAAGCTGGGCAAGTTCGAGGAAGCCATCGACCTGCTTCACGCGGCGGTTCGAGCGGACGGCGAGGACGGCGATCTAAGGGTCGCATACGGCACCGCGCGGCTCCGCACCGACGCTGGCGAGGAAGCCGTCGAGCAACTCCGACAGGCGGTTCGTCTGCTGCCGGAGAGCGCAGGCGCGTTTGCGCTTCTGGGCGAGGCAACCCGGGTCACCGAGGACCTGCCCGACGCGCTCGCGAGCTACGCCAAGGCGGTCGAGCTCGATCCGGCGCACACCGCGTGGCTGCGTCCGTTGGCGGAGCTTCAGGCCGACACCGGCGACGACGCCGCATCGGACAAGACCTGGGCGGCCGCCATCGATGCGAGCCCCGAGGACTCCGAGCTCTGGGCCGGCCACGGCGCAGTGCTTCAGCGGCTGGGGCAGCACGAAGCGTCGGCCAACGCCTACGCCAAGGCGGTCGAACTCGGCGGGGACGAGAGCACACAGCTGCTCGTCGATCTCGGCATGGGTTACGTGCGAAGTGAGCAGTGGGCGCGGGCGCGAGACGCGCTGAACAAGTGCGTCGAGCTCGTCCCGGACAACGCGGACGTTCACGAGAACCTGGGCTTCGCCCTGCGCCACCTCGACGACCTGCCGGGCGCGGAGCGTGCACTCGAGCAAGCCATCACCCTGGACGCGAGCCGCGGCGCAGCGAAGCTCGCGCTCGCGGAGGTGCGGCTCACGCTCGGCAAAAAAGAAGCCGCGGTCGAGGCGTACCGAGCCGCCATCGCGGTGCTCGAGCCGAGCGCCGATGTACACGCCGCGCTGGCCCGCCTGCTCGAGGACCTCGGGCAGATCGAACCTGCCGCGGACGCCTGGGAGAAGGCGGTCGAGCTCGCGCCGACCGACGCCAGCATGCTTTGCGCACTCGGTCTGGCATCGGTGCAGGCCGAGCGGTGGGAGCGCGCCTATGACGCGCTCGACCATGCGGTCGGCTTCGACCCTCGGATGGCCGCGGCCCACCACGGCCTCGGGCTCGCGTCCGAGAAGCTCGACAAGCTCGGCACGGCGGTGAAGGGCTTCGCCAGAGCCGTCGAGCTAGAAGCGACCCGCGGCGACAGCTGGGTGGCGCTCGCGCGCTCACACCGCGCGATGGAGCAGGACGGTGAGGCGGAAGCAGCGCTCGCGAAGGCGGTCGAGCTCCTCCCCGATGACGACGCAGTACACGGAGCGCACGGAGCCGTGCTCTACGTGCTCGGCAAGCTCGGGGCCGCCGAGCGCGCGTACACCCGGGCGCTCGAGCTCGAGCCCGATTCAGCAGATCACTACCTCGGTCGAGGCCGCGCAGAGGGTGACCAGGACAAACACGAGGAGGCGCGGCAGTCCCTGCGGCAGGCCACGCGGATTCGCCCCGACGACGCCGAGGCACAGCTGCGCCTGGGTCGCGCCTGCGCGGCGCTGAAGATGAACGACGAGGCGCTGGCTGCATTGGAGGAGAGCGCGAAGCTCGATCCCGAGTCGGCCGCGCCACATGCGGCGCTCGCGGCGCTCAACGTCGCGATGGGCGATCGGGACCGCGCCGTCGGCGCCTACCAGAAGGCCACGTCCCTGGCGGCGGCTGACGCGTCGCTGCTGCGCGCGTTCTCCGGGCTGCTCACGGAGCTCGGTCGCCACGACGAAGCGGCGGTCGTGCTCGCACAGCTGGCCAAGCTGAGTGTCGATGATCCGAACGCTCAGCTCGCGCTCGGGAACGCGCACGCGGAGAGCGGTGCGTGGGAGGCAGCCCGCGACGCCTTCGCGGAAGCGGCCAAGGTGGCGCCGTCCCGCGCGGACGTGCAGCGGGCGTTGGCAGGAGCCCACGTTCAGCTCGAGGCGCACGAGGACGCGGTTGCCGCGTTCCGCAAGCTGCTGACCGCCGCGCCCGGCGATGCCGACGCGCTCGCGGGTCTGGGCCAGAGCTACCTCGCGCTCGGCCGGGAGGTCGACGCCGTCGATCCGCTCACCAAGGTCGTCACCCTGCGACCCGATGACCCGCTCCTCGAGGGGCAGCTGGGCGGCGCGCTCGCGGCGCTGGGGCGCTTCGAGAACGCGGTCCCTCACCTCGCGAAGGCGGCGGAGCTGAGCCCCCGGAACGCAGAGGCCCTGATCGCTCTGGGCCACGCGCAGGCGGAGACCGGAGACCATGCGCAAGCGGTCAACGCGCTCACCCGCGCCACCGATCTGAAGCCGGAGCACATCGACGCGCAGCGCGCCCTCGGCAGGAGCGCCGCCGCGCTCGGGCAAGACGACGTGGCCTCCAAGGCCTGGGAGCGGGTCACGAAAGCGGCCGCGGAAGACGCCGACGCTTGGGTCGCGCTGTCCCGCGCCCGGCTCGCTCTCGGAGACCAGGTGCGCGCCGCAGAGGCGCTTCGCGAGGCCCTCTCGCATCGGCCGGCCGAGCCGGCCCTTCACACGGAACTCGGCGACCTCTGGATGAAGGTGGATCGCCACCAGGACGGACTCGCCAGTTACCAGAGCGCGGTCGAGCTGAGCCCCGACGACGGGGCGATTCATCTCAAGCTCGGGCTCTCTCAGAAAGCGCTCGGGCTCGGCGACGCTCGGGCGTCGTTCCAGGAGGCGACACGTCGAGCGCCGCAGCTGCGACAGGCGTGGGTCGAGTTCGCTCGCGTCGAACAGGCGGAGCTCTCTTTCGACACCGCGATCGACGCCTGGACGAGGGCGCTGGCGCTCGACCCCGCCGACGCCGAAGGGCAGGGCGCGCTCGGCTGGCTCCGCTTGGAGCTCGGCTTCGAGGAGGCGGCCATCGATCCGCTCACCCGGGCGGCGGAGCTCTCGCCGGCGGACCCCATGATCTTCGCTCGCCTCGGCGCAGCGCAGCTCGCCGTGCATGACACACAGGACGCGCTCATCAACCTGGAGAAGGCCGCGGGGCTGGGCCTCGAGGACGCCGCCGGGTGGACCGACGTCGGTCGCGCTCGCCTGCTCGCGGGCCAGCACGAAAAGGCTGTCGCGGCCTTTGGTGATGCGCTGCGGATCGACGCCAACCGTATCCCCGCGCTCGTCGGCAAAGCTGACGCGCAGGCGGCGCTGGGGCAGCACGTCGACGCGATCATGGCCTACCGGTCGGCCATCGCCGATGAGTCGGACCTCCCCCCCGGCGTGCACGCTTCGCTGGGTCAGAGCCTCAACGCGCTCGAGCGCTATCCGGAAGCCGTCGACGCGTTCACCGCCGCCCACGCCGCGGCCCCGGGTGACGCCGTGGTGCTCGCCTCGCTCGGCGTCGCGCAGGTGAAATGCTCTTCGTACGATGACGCGATCGGCCACCTCGAGCGCGCGCTCGCGCTCTTCCCCGATCAGCCCGAAGCGAGGCTCCATCTGGGCATGGCCTACGCCGGCGCGTCGCGCTGGGTGGACGCCATCTCGGCGCTCGAGCGAGCGCTGACCGTTCTGCCCCAGAGCACGCCCGGATGGGTCGCGCTCGGAGACGCCCGGCGCGCCAACGACGCGCCGGAAGGCGCGATGGAGGCCTACCGCAAAGCACTCGATCTCGGCGACGAGGGGGCCCGCCGCGGGCTGGGCATCCTGCTCGCCGCGGACCTGCGGGACGACGAGGCCGCCCAGGCGCTCGAGGCCGTGGCCGAGAAGCTGCCCGATGACCGAGAGCTCTTCAGCGTGCTCGCGTCCGTGCAGGAGCGTCGGGGTCAGCTGGACGACGCGGTCCGCCGGTATGAGCGAGCCGTGCAGCTCGCCGGTGGCGTCGAGGCAGCCGATGACGGTGAGCTCATCTTTGGCTATGGGCGTGTGCTCTTGGCCAAGGGCCAGCACGATCTCGCGCTGCGGGCGCTCTCCCGTGCTGCGCCGCTTCTGCCGGCGTCTGCGGAGGCGGCCCAGAAGCTCGGTGAGGCCAACGCGAAGCTCGGCAACACCGAGGACGCCGTGTCGGCCTACCGCTCCGCGATCGCGCTGGCTCCGACGTGGGCGGACGCCCAGGTCGCGCTCGGCGCGCTCTTCGTAGACAGCCGTCGCGATGAGGAAGCGCTGGTGCCGTTCCGTGCGGCCGCCGCGCTCAGCCCGAACGATGTGGCGATTCATCTGAGCCTGGCGAGCGCGCTCGAGCGTCTCTCGCGGCCTCAGGACGCGATCGAGCCGCTTCGGGCGGCGAGTCGCCTCAACGCCAGCGACACCGCGCTGCTCTCGAGGCTCGGCGACGCGTGTGCGGCGGCGAGTCAGTGGACCGAGGCCGCCGAGGCCTACCAGAAGTCCGTGCTCGCGGCCCCGGACGCCAAGAACCAGCTGGGCCTCGGCCGTGCGCGTCGGGCGACCGGCGACCTCGCGGGCGCGGAGCAGGCGTTCACGGACGCCGCTGGCGCCGATCCGCAGAGCTTCGATGCATGGCTCGGGCTCGGGCAGGTGCGGGAGCAGCTCGGGCACGACCAGCGAGCGGTGGACGCCCTGGCCCAGGCTGTCGGTCTTCAGGCCGACCACGCCGAAGGGCAGAGAACGTACGGCCAGGTGCTCGCGCGGCTGGGTCAACACCCACAGGCCGTGAGCGCCCTCGAGGTGGCGACCGGTCTGAACGCCGACGACGGCGTTGCTTGGGCGACGCTGGGACGCGCCTACCAGGCGCTCGGTCGAGACGCCGACGCCGCTCGAGCGCTCGCGCGAGCTTCTGAGGTCGGTGAGGGTGGGGCGGAGACGCTGCTCGCGCTCGCCGAGGCCTGCGCCCGCGAGGGCCGCGTCGACGAGGCGGCCGCCGCGCTCAACAAGGCCCGAGCCATCGAGCCTGGAGACGGCGCGCTGCAAGCCAAGGTGGCAGACGCGTTTGTGGCGATCGCCCGCATGGACGACGCCATCGCCTCGCAACGCGCAGCGATCGAGGCCGCGCCGACTACCCTCGGCAAGATCAAGCTCGGTGACATGCTGCTCGCTTCGGGCGATCAGCCGGCGGCGGAAGCCGTGTTCGCGGAGGCGGCGCTCGAGGCCCCCGGAGACTTCGACGCACAGCGCGGGCTGGGCAAGGCGTACGCCGCGTCCGGGAAACACTCCGAGGCCGCCAAGGCTTTTGGGGCGGCCCTTCAGATCCGTCCCGATCACGCAGACACGGCCTTCGAGGTCGGACGCGCGCTCAACGCGCTCGGTGGACACGCCGCCGCGATCGGCGTGTTCGAGGCGGCCCTGGCGATCGATCCGCAAGATGCGGCTGGCCACGCCGGATACGGCGAGGCGCTTCAGGGCGTCGGTCGACTGGACGACGCGTTTGCGGAGCTGCGCCGAGCCACGGAGCTCGGTTCCAAGAACGCCGCCTTCCACCGCCGACTCGGAGAGGTCTTGCTCGCGTTGGCGCGCGCCCCGGAGGCTGTCACCGCGCTGGCCGCGGCGGTCGAGCTCTCCCCCAAGGACCCGGTCTCACAGCGCGGCTACGGCCTCGCACTCTGTGAGGTCGGCAACCACGTCAAGGCGCTCGAGGCGCTCACCGCGGCCGTGAATCTCGGCCAGCAAGACGGTGCGCTCTCCGTCGGCATGGGTACGAGCCTCTTCAGGCTGGATCGCTACAGCGAAGCCCGTGACTGGTTGAACGCCGCCCGCCATCAGGTGCCGGACAACACCGACGCGCGCTACTACCTGGGCCTCACCGCGCTCGCCACGCAGGACGCCGCCAAGGCGAAGTCGGAACTCGAGGCGGCGATCGCCGCTGCGCCTACGAACGCGCTCTACCTCGTCGGCTACGGCCGCGTGCTGGAATCCGAGAAGCGGCTCAAGCAAGCCGTCCAGCAGTACGCGAAGGCCGCGGAATCCGATCCCGCCCACGGGCCCGCGCACGAGAACGCAGCGCGCGTCTATCTCGCTCTCGGCATGCCCGCGGAGGCGGAGCAGCACTACGCCAAGCTCGCCGAGATCGGGGATGACGTCGACGTGCTGCTCGGCTTGGCCAAGGCGCGCGAGGATCGCGGTGCACCCGAGCAAGCCGTGACGCCGCTCGCCAAGGCGGTTCAGCTGCGTCCGGACGACATCGGCATTCAGCGTCGGCATGCGTCGGCGCTCTCCGCCGCGGGGCGCCACGACGAGGCTGTCGACTCGCTCAAGCAAGCGATGCGTCTTGCGCCGAACCCGGCGGAGGTCGCCGAGCAACTCGCCGAGGCTTGTCGGGCGGCGGATCGCGCGTTCGACCTGGTCGACGCGCTGGTCGCGGCGCGGGACCAACACCCCGACGACGCGAAGATCCGTACCCTGCTCGCGCACGCCTACCGCGACACGGACCGAGGCGACGACGCGCTGCGTGAGGCGCAGGCGGCGGTCGACAAGGACCCGACCGCTCGCGACGCGTGGGCGCTGCTCGGTCGCTTGCACAAAGCGGCGGGCAAGAACGAGGCGGCGCTCGAGGCGCTGCGCAAGGCCGCCTCGCCAGAGGGTCCGGCCGACATCTGGGTGGAGCTCGCGTTCTGCTACCGCGAAGCGGGTCAAGAGGACCGAGGGCTTGACGCCGCGCGTCGCGCGGTTCGGCTCGATGAATCGAGCCCGCTGGCCCTGCGAGCGGTCGGTGAGCTCGAGACGGACCCAGAGGCGGCGATCGAGCACCTGGAGAAGGCCCTCGAGCTCGCTCCGCAAGACGCCGATGTGCTCGTCGCGCTCGGCGAGGCGCGGGCCGGTCGCAACGAGAACCAGGAGGCCTTGCTCCTCCTGGAGCGCGCCGCCGAGATCGACAAGACGCCGCGCATCTCCTTGGCGCTCGTCGGCGTCTACGAGGGCGTGGGCCGGCTCGAAGACGCGTTCACGGAGGTCGGCGCGCTGGTGAAGACCTCCCCGAGCGCGGAGGGCTACTACCGCATGGGGGCCGTGCTCGCGCGCCTCGACCGCTTCGACGAAGCGGCCGCAGCGCTGCAACGAGCTTTGCGGCTGAATCCCGCTCACGCGACGGCTCAGTACCAGCTTGGCGCTGCGCTGATGCGCCTCGGTCGCGCCGAGGAGGCGATCGCCGCTTGGGAAGGCGCCTGCAAGAATGCCGCGGACGACGCCAGCCTGAGGGCCGCGCTCGGCTTCGGCTACCTCAAGGTGGGTCGCAACGCCGACGCGGGCACAGCCTGCGCAGAGGCCGTCGAGCTGGGGCTGCGGGACGTCGACACCCTGATGTCCTTTGGCAAGCTCTTCGAACGCCTCAACCGGCGTGAAGACGCGGTGTCTGCGTATCAGCGTGTCGGCGAGGTCGACCCGGACCACGCGCCTGCCATGGGGCGGCTGGGTGAGAACCTGATGGAGCTCCGCCGTTTCAAGGAGGCCGTCGACCCGTACCAGCAGGCGATGCTCAGCGCGCCCGACGACCCGGACCTCCGGTACGGCTTGGGCATCTGCTACGCCAACCTCGGCCAAGACGCCGCGGCCCAGACGCAGTACGACGCGCTGAAGCTCCTCGACGCCGACCTGGCCGAAGAGCTCGCTTGGGTGATCGAGTAGAAGGAGTGACGATGCGACGATCGGTGGCTCTGGGGGCGCTCTTGCTGGCGCTCGGTTGTGGCGAAGAGGCAGACGACACCTCTACCGATGAATCGGCGGTAGAGGCGGTCGCGCCGGAAGAGGCAAACGTGCCAGCCGTCGCCGAGGTCTCGGACGAGACCTCCTACACGATTCACGAGTGGGGGCTGATCGACTTCGACCTCGGAGAAGCGCGCGTCGAGTACGCGGCAGGGCCAGGGCAAGCAGCAGCGGCGCCCTCAGGCGGCAACAACGGGGGCGGCAGCAACACGGGCGGCAACAACAACGCGGGTGGCAGCAGCTCGGGGGGCAGCGACACACGTCCCAACGTGGTCACCGACGCCGTCGACACCGCAAACAACGTTCTCGATGTGCTCACGGGCGCTCCGGCCCGTCCGACCCGCCCGCACCGTCGCAAGCCGGTGCTCTACTTTCACCTCTCGGACGAGAATCCGGAGTTCACCTTCGACCTGAGCGTAAACCTCGGAGACGATGCCCGCGTGCTGGAGCACTACCCGGCCGGCACGCTCGAAGGGCATCAGGTCAGCTGGTCAGGCGTCGGCCTCACGAGCGCCTCTTGCTCGGGCGGCCCCTACCCGACCGCGGAGAGCGACGCGTGTGAGGGCGTGGCCGATGACTACTGTGAAGCAGCCGAGCTCGCGGCCTACGAGGCCGACGACGCGGGCTGCCTGACGGTCGGCGGGTCGCAACAGAACTTCCTCTTCTACCGAGGGGACGGCCCTTCTCCAGCGCTGCCTCTGACGATCGTTCGAAACGCGGATGGCACGGTCACCGTGACGAACGCCTCCCTCGGCGAACCGGTCGGAGAGCTGCTTCGAATCCGCCGCTCGGGGGCCGCGATTCAAGTGGCTCAGATCACCATTCCCGCGGCCGGGGCGTCGATCTCGGTCGGCCTGCCCGCCACCGACACGTCCGACGCGCACCGCGATGTGATCCGCGCACAGCTGACTTCGATCGGCCTGACGCCGGGCGAGGCGGGTGCGTTCGAGCGGGCCTGGTTCGGCGAGCTCTTCGATCCGTCGGCTTCCACCCCGCACGCGTTCCCAGACGCCGTGCTGTTTTTCCTGCCGGCCGCGCAGGTCGACGGCTACGCGCACCTCGAGGCGACGCCCGCTCCTGCGGCGACGGTGCGCGCGATGGCCATCCGGGCGGGCTGGACCACGCTCTGAGGAGGCGGAGATGCGCATCCATCTCACGCTCCTCGACGCAAACGGCGCCACGCAGGCGGAAGGGTCTTTTGACTCATCGGTCGTAACGGTCGGGAACTACGAGCACGCCATGTTTCTGCACGCGGCCCTGCCGCCGCTCGAGCTCAGGACCGACGGGGTTCAGGCGACCGTCAGGCCTCTCAGCGCCGTCTCATCCACGGATCCTCAGCGTCTCTCGCGCCGCAACGTCATCCCTCTGAAGGACGGTTGGAGCCTGCAGGTCCATCTCTACCCGCGGCCGGAGAACGTGCCGCGCCGAAAGGGGGCATGCCCGGCTTGTGGTGACAACCTGACCGAGCGGCGGTCGGGCGGGGCCTACCGCTCGATCGCCAAGACCGAGCGTGGGTGCCCGGCCTGTGGCGCCGTGGTCCTCTCGCTCGATGGCACGCGTCAAACCCACGGGCGCTTCAGTGATCGAAGCGAGAGCGAGCTCGTGCCCGTAACGGTCGCCGCGCGGTGCCCGCAGTGCCTCGAGTCGATGAGCCAAGCCACATACGTTTTTGATGGCGGAAGGTTTGGCCACGCCAAAATCGAAGTCGAGCGCTGCGCACCGTGCGCGCTCGTACTGCTCGACCGTGAAGACCAGGCGCAGCTCGCCAGGGAGGCAAGATAATGTTGGTTTGGAGTGAGAGCATCACCGCGGGTGGCGCGGTCCCGGAGAGCAACGCCTTCGGTACACACGACCCCGAGACCCACGTCGCGCTCTGCGCGAACCGAAGCCCGCACATCGCTTGGAGCGAGGTGCCGGCCGCTGCGAAGTCCCTGGCGCTCGTCATGCACGACCCGGACGTGCCCAGCGCCGGCGATGACGTGAACCAAGAGGGCAAGACCGTGCCCGCCGACTTGCCTCGTGTCGACTTCTACCACTGGCTGCTGACGGACCTCGCGCCCGACGCCTCGCCGCTCGCCGAGGGCGAGTTTGGTGACGGCGTCACGGCTCGGGGCAAGGAGGGGCCGGGCGCGCCACGAGGTGCCCGCCACGGAGTCAACGACTACACCGGCTGGTTCGCGGGGGACGCGGACATGAGCGGCAGCTACTACGGCTACGACGGCCCTTGTCCGCCGTGGAACGACAGCATCGTTCACCACTACCACTTCACGCTCTACGCGCTCGACGTGGCGTCACTCGAGCTCGCTGATGACGCCGGTGGCGCAGCGGTGCTCGCCGCGATGGAGGGCCACGTCATCGACAAAGCGTCTTTCATGGCGACCTACACGATCAACCCGGACGCGGTCGACGCGCTCGCTTGAGGTCAGCGTTCAGCCGAGGGCTGTGAGCGCGCCGAGCATCCAGTGCCACGTCCGCATCAGCCAGGAGGGCTGAGGTTCCGGGGCTCTCGCGCCCATCGCGATCGCGTCGCCGACCGAGATCGACGCAGGGTGGCTTGTCGTGTCGAAGCCGTAGGGGATCGTGGAGTCTGTGCGCGCGGGGCGCTCGCTCATGCCCGGGGTGAACGATTTCTGAGTGTCGTCCCCGCTGACGCCCGCTTCGTGCATGAGCTCGAGAAGCAGCTGAGGCACGTCACCGTCCATGGCGATCGCGACGCGTTTGATGCGCGAGCGCCGACCGCGCTCGGTGACCGACGTATCGAGTCGCAGGAAGGGGAGGGGCTGAGATACGACCATGCCGTCGGTTCGACGCCGCGTGACATCTGCGGTGATGGCGGACCCGACCCCATCGAGGTGGAGTCGCGTTCGGTTGCTCGACAGTTGCATACCCATGGCGTGCCCGATGCGTCGCCCGTGGTCCAAAAAGTGGTGCGTCACTCGATGCCGATTCCGAGCAGATGGCGGACCCTCACGTGGTTGCCACTCGACCAGAATCGGAGCAGGTCATCGACCGCATCTTCGGTTGGCAGACGCCGTCTTTCCCGGGTCCAGCGCAGCATCCAAGTCGCGCCCTCCAGGTTGCCGCCGAGCGCCAGCCCGGCCCTGCAGCAGCCGAGCTCGACCGCGCGACGCCAGGTCCCCAGGTCGACCTCTGCGGCCGGGAGCCCCAGGCGCGCGCATGCGGCGCGCAGACTGTCTCGTCGCGCAGACGAGAGGTTGCTCGCGAGCAACTCCATCATTCGCTGCTCGTCTTGGGTCTGCGGATCTTCACCACGACCGAGCCGCACGCCCGCGCCGAAGACCGACTCGAGCGCGTCCGCCTCGAGTAGGAAGGTGCAGACCCGGTGAGCGCTGCGGTAGTGGGCGATGTGGCGCCCGACCGCGAAGGGCAGAGCGCCCGCGGGCAGAGGCTCCTCGAACCCGCGTCCAAACGCGGACGCCGCCGGCCCTGTCGGCAGGTACTTGGGCGGGCTGCCCGCCTTGGTTCGATAGAGCCGCGGGATGATGGCCGGTCGAAGCGCTCCGACGGCCAAGCGAAACATCTCGGCGAGCTCGTCGTCGGCTCTGGCGACGTCGATCTTGCGTGCCTTGGTGAGACCCGCGTCTTCGTCCGTGCGTCGGTGCAGCTTGGCGATGGCGGGCACGATCTCCCGCCACACGGCGTCCACCCGAGGGTCCTGATCTGGGTGCAGGAGCGCCGCCCAGCCGCCAGCGTCGAGTCCCCGGTCGATCGCGATTTCGTTGGGGCGCCGATAGTGGTGATGGAGGCGGATCTCCTCGCGTGATGCTTGTCCCAAGAAGTCGAGTGCGGTCGCCGTGAGCCAGGCGCCGTCGTGGATCTCCTCGGCCTGGTAGTGAGCCAGCAGCGCCCGGTGCACCTGCGGGTCCCGGGGGCTGCGGCGCAGCGCGGCGTCCAGGTCGTCCGGCGGTGGGCTGGGCGCGGCGCCCACCCGATCGATGACGGTGTTGAGCGTCATCACGTCGGCCGACGCGCCGCTCCCCAGCCCGCGCCGCAGGGCCTTGAGCAGCCGCAGCAGAGCGCGACCATCGTTGGGGCGCTGACCGGGGCGTTTGTCCAGGCAGAGGTCTACGAGACGTGCGATCTGTGCGTCGACGTCCGGACAGACCAGGTCCAGCGGCCGGTGCGGAGCGTCGCTGATCGAGCGCACGAGCGAGGCCTTCGAGACCCCCGCGAACGGGAGACTCCCCGAGCACGCTTCATAGAGCATCACCCCGAACGACCACACATCCGCCGTCGGTCCGAAGCGGGCACCGCCAGCTCGCTCCGGTGCCATGTTGGGCGACGCCGGCGGCCCGCTCGAGGCTCCGAAGTTGCCGCGCGAAAGCACGTCCTCGAGCCCCAAATCCAACAGACGGGGGCGGCCTACGCCGTCTCGCGTGCGTACGTCGAAAACGTTCCCGGCGGTCAGGCTGCCATGCACCCAGCCCCGATCGTGGGCCGCGGCGAGGGGATCGAGGATGCCCTCGAGCAGGTTGATCCGCTCCTCGATGTCGCGCTTCGAGGGGTCGTCGATCAGGTCGCGCAGCGTCGACCCGTGGAGCAGCGGCATGACGAGGAAGAGGGTCTTGCCGTCCCCATCGATGCCCGCGTCGATCACGTCGACCAACCCCGGGTGCTCGACGACGCCCATGATCTCCGTCGCGAACGCGGCCGCCTCGTCTGGTCGGAGGCCGGGCCGGGCCGGCAGGAGCTTGACGGCGCGGTTCTGCCCGCTGCGGCCGTCCTTGGCCACATAGACGACCGCGGTCGAGCCCCGACCGATGGGTCGGATCAACGTGTAGCGGTCGGCGACGACACGTGCGGTCGACAAAGCGGCCGCAGAATACTCGACCGAGCGGATCAATTGCGCTCAACTCTGCCGTGGAGGTCCATTCACGTGTCCCGACCCTTGTCTCTGTTGCCCGTTCTCGCGCTCTGCGCCTTCGCGCTCCTCGCCTGCTCCAGCCCGCTGGCGGTCGGCGAAGAGTGCAGTGACTCCGGCGATTGCATGGAGGGGCTCAGCTGCTTCTTCGCGAGCGGCGACATGAGCCAATCGGTGTGCATGGCCGACTGCGACGACACGATGATGCGTCTCTGTGACGGCGGGGAAGTCTGCATCCCGGCCGCGCTGATGGGCGTGCCCCGCGAGGAGGAGGTCTGCTTCCTCGGCGGATCTGCCGCGATCGGCTCGCCGTGCACGGACACCCTCGACTGCGTCCGAGGCTCTCTCTGCGTGGTGACGGGCGCAAACCAAGTCTGCGCGGCCGCCTGCTCGACGGACGGAAGCACGCCCTGCGCGGGCACCGATACTTGCGAGGCTCTCGCGGGCATGGGCACCAAGGGCTTCTGCGTCACCCCCTGAGGAGCGCCGCGACGGTAGCGAGTCGCGCTGACAAGGGCCTCAGAGTCGACCACGGACGGCGTAGGCAAGAAGCGCAGCGACCTCACGCAGCGATCCCCTGATCCGCGCTGAGCGGGGGCCCAACGAGCCGGTGCCTCGGGCCGAAGCGAAGTGTCGTCCAAAAACGCGCTCGGCTCGGAAGACGTGATAGCTGTCGGTCACGACCAGCACGCGGGATGCGTCGGTCGACCGCGCAGCTTCTCTTGCGTTTTCCTCCGTGGTCGTCGAGCGCTCTTCGAGCACCAGAGCGTCGGTCGGCACGCCGAGCCCTTCAGCGATCCGTGCGGCCGCTCGAGCCTCGCTGATCGGTGAGTCCCCGAGGCCGCCCGTGAGAATGATCCGCGGAGCCTTGTTCTGGCGGAAGAGCTGCACCGCTCGATTCACGCGGCGCTCCAAGGAGGCGCTCGGTCGGCCGTCGGCGAAGACGCGGCAACCGAGCACCACGATTGCGTCGAAGGTCTCGGCGCCTGGATCCTGCTGTCCGTAGCGGTCGAGCAGTGCTGCGGCGCCCAGGTAGAGCCCTCCGAGGGTCAAGAACACACACGTGCGTTAGCACGCCCACGCAGAGAGAGTGGGGGGCGGGCCCACGTGGTCTCGGATTCTCGGGGGACTCCGGAGGAAGGACTCGGGTCCGCCCCCGTAGGTGACCTCGATGGGGACTCGCTTCAAACACCCTTCGATCGCCTTGTCTGGGCTACTGCTCGTGGTCTTGGCCGCCGGCTGCGGACGGATCGAAGCGCTCGCAACGGTCGGCGCACGGCCCGCAACCGTTACGAGCGCTCCCGGCTGCCAGACGCCGGGTTCCGCCGCGCGCGGTTGGCACTATCGCGCGCAACTCGATCTTGGTGAACGGCCCCCGTCATCCTCGCAGTCGAGCAGCGTATCGGCGGTGCGGCGCTCGATTCGCAACTCACACGTCGAAGCGGACTTCTCGTTCGGCGACGGCTTGGTGTTCCTCTTGGGGTTGCTTCTCTGCGTCTTCCCGATTCTCGGAATCAAAGCGCTATCGAAGCTCTCCAAAAAGGAGTTGAAGGGCGCGATTGCGTTTGGCGCGCCCGCGCTTCTGCTCGGAGTCGCCACGCCGGTCGTCGGCTACCTATCGGGATCGGTGATCTCTTTGGACAACCCCACCTCCGCCCCCGTGCAGATCAGCGTCGACGGGACGAGAGTCGACGTACCAGCGGGTTCGTTCACGGAGGTCCGAGCGACCGGCCCGACGGTGGAGATTCGTACAGAGACCGCTGGCCAAGTCGTCGAGCAAGTCGCTCTCGATATGGACGATCATGTGGGGCAAACGCTGCTCCGGGTCTTCTTGGGCGATGGTCGCTACGTCTATACGGTCTGCGGACTCAATCGGTTCAGCGAAGGCCACTACGGCTACGAATGAGTTCGGCCAAGACAGCTCCGCTCGGACTTCGAGGGGCTCCAACGACCCTACGACCGGTGCCCTGCGTTGGCGCGGACCGACACCACGTGCTCCACTGCCGCCCCAAGGGGGCTCGATTGCGTCGTTTGTGCTGGCTCGGTTGTGTTGTTTTGTGGGGCTGTGGATCGACGCCGACCCCGGCCCCCGTGACCGCCGCACGCTCCCAGCCGCGCATCGAGGCGACCGTGGAGGAGGCCGCGCCCGAGCCGGCTCCCGCGCGCCAGTCGATGGCGATCGCCGGTCTCACCGGCAGCCTCACGCCGCGCGAAGCGCACGCCGCGCTGGACCCTCGGATGCAGACGTTCGCCAACTGTTTTCACGAGCACGGGACGGGCAGTGTGCGCGGGCTCGGCGGCGACGTGACGTTGCACATCGTCGTCAACGCAGATGGCAGCGTGCGCACGGCGTTCCCGGTGGACTCGACGGTCGGCCACCTCGATGTCGAGCGCTGCCTGAGCGATGTCGCCACCGCCACGCGGTTCCCGCGGCCGAGGGGCGGCGGCGAGGCGGTCCTGACCTGGCCGATCTCCATGGACCCACCGACCGACGTGAGGCATCCGACGACCTGGGACGCTTCCCGCGTCGCCAATGTCCTCGAGCGCAACCGTGAGACCGTGCTGGAGGCTTGCCGTCCGGAAGGGGAGGGCGGCATTCAGGTCACCGCTTACACGCGCAGCGGTCGGGTGATCGTCGCCGGCGCGTCGGCCCATGACGAGTCGTCCAGCGCCGCGCTGGAGTGTGTCGTGGAGCGGGTGCGCTCCTGGTCGATGCCGCCTACCCGGCGCACGGCCAAGGTCACGTTTCAGCTCTGAGCGTGGGCCTTCTTCTTCTTCCGCGACATCAGCTGCATGACGGCCTCTACGTTTTCGGCCGACCCGTAGCGGCTCGCTAGCGCGCCATCTTCGGCGAGCGTTGCGTCCTCGAAGGTGTTCACGGCGTCGATCAGACGCTTGCACTCGGCGACCGCGCCCGGAGGGTTGTTTGCGATATCGCCAGCAATCTTCATCGCCTCGGCCACGAGCGTGTCTTTGCCGAAGGTCCGCGTGACCAGACCCCAGTCGGCGGCGGTGGCTGCGTCGATGGGCGCCGCGCGCAAGATCAGCTCCTTGGTTCGCTGCGCGCCGAGCAAGCGGGTGAGCGTCTCGCTGCTCCCGTACTCCAGGACCAAACCGAGCTGCACGAAGGGCGTGCGAAACGTGGCGTGGTCGGCCGCGTACACGAGGTCGAAGTGGGGCAGCCACGTGACCCCCATGCCGACGCAGTGTCCCTGCACGATGGCGATCGTCGGTTTTGCGCAAGCGCGCAGCGGTTCGTAGAGGCGGGCGACCTTGGCCAGGTCTTCGGGGCTGACGCTGCCGAAGTTCAGAAAGAGGTTCACGTCGGCGCCACCGCTGAAGTAGTCGCCTTCGGCCGTCACCACGATCACGCGAACGGACGTATCGGCGGCGGCGTCTTCGATGGCGCTCCAGACCTGTTCGGTCTGCGGGATGTCGAACGCGTTTTTCTTCTCCGAGCGGGTCAGCGTGAGCACGCGAACGCCATGCTCGTTTGAGACGCGGACCCGTTCAGGGGTGGGAGCTCCAGGGGAGTCAGTCATCGCGGGCAGCGTAGCTCAGCTGCCGTCGTCCTCTTGTAGGAACTTCTCCAGCAAGCGAGACGAGACGCGAATCAGGTCGCTCTGGGTGATCACGCCGACCAGCTTGCCCTCCTCGATCACCGGCAGGCAGCCGTAGCCGTTCTCCCGCATCGAGTTCATCGCCTCGAGCGTCGGCGTGTCCGGCGTGATCGTGGCGGGGTCTCGGATCATGATCTCTTCGACGATGACCGGGTCTCCGGCCTTCCCTCGAGCGACCAGCCGGAGCAGGCTGCGGTGCGTGACCAGCCCGAGGAGATGGCCGTCGTCGTCCTCGACCGGGATGTGTTTGACCTTCTCCCAGTCCATCACGCTCGCAGCGAGATCCACCAGATCGGTCGGCCGCACGGTGAAGAGGTCCGTGGTCATGAACTGACCGACGCGCTTGAGCCCTCGGCGCCACTCGTCCTCGCGCTCGTGCATGACGCCGAGCTCACACGGACCCCAGTCATGCACGGGGGTGCCCTTGCGCTGGTAGTCGAGCATGGCGGAGAGCAGCCGACGCTCGACCATCTCGATCGAGGCTTCACCGCTTTTGCTCATCGCGTTGAACGACTCGAGCGTCCAGTTGGCGCCGGTTCGTCCGTTGGTAACCCGCGCCTCGATCACCCCGAGGTAGCGATCGATGTCGTCCGCGTCGATCCCGACATGCTCGAGCCCCTCGCGGGCGAGCGGCAGGAGCCGCTGCCCGATGAGCTCGGCCGCGGTGAGCGTCTCGCCGTTGTACCAGGTGAACTGAGCTTTCAGCCCCTCTCGCGCCGCGGCGTAGAAGTTGGCTTTCGCGTCGTCGAAGTCGAAGCTGTCCCGAGGGTTGCCCAGCTCCTCGATCACGCCGCTCATCAGCCCGAAGAAGAACGCCGCGTTGGCGACCTCATCGAGGATCGTCGGCCCCGCGGGCAGCACCCGGTTCTCGATGCGGAGGTGAGCGATGCCGTCGGTCTTGCCGTAGCAGGCGCGGTTCCACCGGTAGACCGTGCCGTTGTGCAGGCGGAGCGCCTTCAGGTCTGGGACCTCACCCCGATCGAGCACCGCCATCGGGTCCTCGAGGTCCGCGGAGGAGAGCACCACCCGGAAGCGCGAGATTTGCTCTCGGAAGATCTCGAGCACGGAATCCTGGAGCCAGCCGTCCCCGAACGTCACCCTGGGTCGCATCGTGCGATGGCGGGCCGCGGAGCGGTCGTCGATGGAGCTGGAGAAGAGCGCCACGCGCGTCTCGTGCCAGAGGCGTGACCCGAAGAGCAGCGGCGAGTTGACGGCCGCCGCGAGCACGGGCCCCGTCACGAGCTGAGCGACGTTGTAGAGCTTGGCGAATTCCGAGGGCGCCACCTGAAAGTGGATCTGAAAGCTCGTGTTGCAGGCCTCGAACATGACGTTGTCGTGCATGACGTCGAGCTCGTCGATGCCCTTGATGACGATCTGGAAGTCGCCCCCGCGCATCGAGCGCAGCGTGTCGTTGAGCGCCCGAAACCTCGGGCTGGGCGTCATGTTGTCCAGGCCCAGGTCGGCGCGCCTCAAGGTCGGTAGGATCCCCGCGAGCAGGACCTGCGCCTTGTGTCGATGGGCGTAGCCGTCGGCTACGGTGACCAGCGACCGAATCTCCGACTCCATGGAGGAGAGCGCGTCACCGCCGAGTAGGCGGGGATCGATGTTCGCTTCGAGGTTGAACCGAGCCAGCTCGCTCACGATCCGGCTGTCCTCGATCTCGCTCAGGACCTCGACCGCCACAGGGGCGGGAAGGAGGTCCTGGTTGACGAGAAACATCTCCTGCTCGGCCCCGATCCGGCGTGGACCGGTGTCGAAGAGCCCGCGTTCGAGCATGACCTCGAGGGCGTGCACATCCGCGAGCAGCGCCCTCATGAAGGTGCGCGACTCGGACTCGTCCCGCGTGTCTGCGACGTCTTTGTCACCCATGCACCGCGATCATACCGAAATCGGGCACATTTTTGAGAACCTCAATGGTCTTCGGGAAGAGGCCCCGTCAACCACACGAAGTCGGCGGCCGCCTCTTCGGGCATCTCGTCCTCGAAGACGACGATTCCGTAGGGCTCCGCCCCCCGCCGGGCCGCCCGCATCGGGATCGCTTCGCGCACTACGTGCATGCCGCCGGCGAACACGATCATGGGTCCCTCGGTGGCGGCGACGGTCTCCGCCATCGTCTCGTCCCAGACGAGCTGCGCGGTGTAGAAGCGCTCGAGCATCGCGTCGTCCATGCCGGGGTGGTGGCTGAGCGCATCGATGACGCGGGCGCGATGGGCCGAGTCGTCTCGGTTCATCTCCGGCAACCCCTCACGCGTCGCCTCATCGAGGGCCTGCACACCCTCGCGGGCGATGGTGCGCGTGGTCTCCTGGGGGGCGTTGAGACCCACCAGGCGGAGCCGGTGCTCCCGCCCGAACTCGAGCAGCGGGCGGTACATCGCGAAATCGAAGCCCCAGCGGGTCTCCCACTCCACCTCCGAGAGCAGCTCCGCCTCGTCCGCTTCTCCTCGCGCGTAGGCGTCCAGCGCCGCCTGAAAAGGGCGCTGAACCATCTCGAATCCGAGGGCTCGAGCCGGCCCCTGTGCGTGCAGCGCGATCAAGATGGCACGCTGAGCGCGGTGATCCTCGGCGCGATCGTGGCGCTCACCGACGTACACCACCCGCGCTCCGACCAGCCGAGTAACCATCGCGTCGAAGCTCACCCGCTGACCCGTGGCGACGTCGATGATCACCGGTGACGCCGTGGCCTCTTCGGCATGCACGGGTGCGCCGCCGCACGCGGCCAGGAGGATCGATATCGAGAGCCATCGCATCGACCGAAGGATATACCGGCCCCTTTGAATGTGGCGCGCCACCGATGAGTCTCGGGTGTCCATGCTCGTGAAGAGGCTGGGCTGATACCGGCCTGCAATCGCAGATGATCCCCATGCCCTTGACGCGCTCCGTTCCGTGCGTACAAGATGAGAACGATTCTCGTAACCATTCTCGTAAACCGAAGTCACCCATCTCTTGCAGACCCGAGCCACCCTAGGACACGAAGCACGCGCCGGAGCCATGGCTGCCGAGCCTTCGCAGCTGGCTGGTTCCACGCCACGGGCGTTGAGCATGAGCACTGTCCTGGTCGCGTCGGTCCTTGCGCACGTGGCGATTCTGGGTGCGGTCACCCTGCTGCCACCGCCGGCCTACGGCATCGTACCGACCCCGGTGGAGATCAGCATCGAGATCGAAGCGGCCCCGGTGGCGGTCGAAGAGGAACCGATCGTCGAGCCGGTCGAGGAGCCCATCGAGGAGCCCATCGAGCCTGAAGTCGCGGCCATCGTGCCGCCGCCCCGAGCTCGCGTACGTCCGCAGCCGCGTCCCGAGCCCGCGCCTCCTGCCCCCGTACTCGCCGCGCCCGAAGGTGCCGGGCCCGGCGAGTTCTCGATGCCCGCTGGCGAAGAGGGCGGCGTCCCGGGCGGCATGGGAACCGGTCACGGCACAGGCACGGAGGGCGCCGCATCCGAGGCCTCGCCTGAAGTCGCGCCGGTTCGCACGGGACCGAGCCGAGCTGAGCTCCGCCGCAGGGTCATGGGCTACATCCGTGGCTTGTCGGGTTCGCTCGCCGGTCGGGTGGGCTACCCGTTGGCGGCGCGTCGTGAGCACCTCGAGGGTGTCGTCATCCTCCGCATGCGGCTCTCTGCCGATGGCAGCGTGTTGGCGGTTCGCATGTCGCGCTCGAGCGGCCACGATGTGCTCGACGAGGCCGCGCTCGCCTCCGTCCGCGAGATCTCCTCGCTTTCCGCGCCGCCCGAGGGCGTGCCGTGGGACGAGAACCGCGAGCTGCCTGTGCCGATCCGCTTCCATCTTCAGTGACTCGGCCCTCCTGAGAGGGGTGGCCGGGCCCGCGCGCACGCGTCGTAGAAGACGTACGCGAAGCGCACCCCGTACTCGTACGCCGCGAAGGAGATTTGGTAGAGCCGATCGTCCGGGATCTCCGCGGCGGCGACCTGCGTCTGCGCCCCCGCACAAACGAAGAGGCGCTGGGCGCGCTGCAGGTGATACGCCGAGCTGACGACGATCAACCGGGGTGCGCAGGCGCTCTGGCCGCCGCAGGCCAGCTGAACCGCGTTCCGAGCGTTGTCCGCCGTGTCTCTCGCATGCCGGTCGACGCGAATGGCGGATGCGGGCACGCCGAGCTCGTTCGCGCGGGAGACCATCACCTGAGCCTCCTCAGCGGAGCCGGTGATGATGAGGAGCGGCGCCAACCCGCGCCGATAGAGTTCGGCGCCCCGCCTCATGCGGCGATCGGTTTCTGGCGCTACAGCGCCGCCGCTGGTGCTCGGCGGTCGGTGGCCGAGCACCACGACGGCGTCGGCGTGGGAGAGCCTCGCTCCGTGCACAAAGAGCTCCGGCGCGAGCGGGCCGCCGCAGCCGACCAAGATGAGGAAGAGTCCGCAACGAAGACGGAGGCCGAAATGGCGATAGCGGCTCATCGAGAGGTCTGACGTTTAGCTCGGACCGAGCGCGATGGGGAGGACGGCTGCTTCTCCGGGTTCGTTCAGCGTCGTCGCATGAGCTCCTCGATACGAGCGACGAAGCTTCTCGCATCCCGACCTCGCACGGCGACTGACTCGAGTCGAACGGCTCGGGACTCGAGCGCCGGTCTTGAGTCGACTGAGGCGCCAAGCCGTTGGCGTCCAGCGTCTCATTTCGTTCCTCGTCCCACCGAGGCGGAGCGGTCCGTGGCCGAGGCGGTGGGGGCGTGGAATCGCCGCGCATCGATGAACTCTCCGGGTTGTCCCTGAATTCATCGGGTGCGCTTGCCCGATTAAACGACGAGGCCCCGTGCCGCGGCTGCGGACGGGGCCTCACACAAGCAGCTGCCAGTCGCTACATGTTCTGCATGACTTGGCCGCCGACGCCGAGCACGACCAGGATGATCGTGAACACGAGCGACACGCCGCCGATGGCAATGCCAGCGATGGCGAACGGCTTTCCGCCGAACTTGTCGGGCTCCTTGCTCTGGCGCATCAGCGAGAAGCCGCCGAGCGCTACCGCGAGGAGCGGGAAGGGGATGCCGAAGAGCCCGCAGCACACACACGTGATGAGGCTGAACATGCCCACCGCGAGCGAAGCGATCGCGAGCGGGTCCGGGGAGGGTGCGCCACCTGCGCCGCCGCCCGCGCCGCCGCCGCCGCCGAAGGCGTTGGCCGGGCCGCCAGGAGGCTGACCGAACCCTGGTGAGCCAGGAGGGCCCCCGCCGGGAGGTTGCCCGAAGCCGCCGCCGGGCGGTGGGCCGCCCGGAGGTTGGCCAAAGCCGCCGCCGCCGGGCGGTGGTCCGCCAGGAGGTTGGCCAAAGCCGCCGCCGCCGGGGGGAGGGCCACCCGGGGGTCCGCCAGGAGGCTGTCCAAAGCCGCCGCCGCCGGGGGGAGGGCCACCCGGGGGTCCGCCGGGAGGCTGTCCAAAGCCGCCGCCGCCGGGGG
>Ga0114933_10001985_pt1 | contig 21949 bp, 21 predicted proteins | sample 4SBtaG_FD_89691 | JGI IMG/M metagenome (GOLD analysis project Ga0114933, IMG submission 89691) | Deep subsurface microbial communities from Kolumbo volcano to uncover new lineages of life (NeLLi) - 4SBTROV12_W25 metaG | ecosystem: Environmental > Aquatic > Marine > Volcanic | place: Kolumbo... | reverse complement strand
TAACGTTAATACTATAACAAAATGTCAAAATTTTCGTTTTGATTTATGCTGCAGCGTCCTTTGATTGCAGTAGGCAGCAAATTCAAAGCATTTAAGCATTTGGTAACTTGACGCCTTTCGCCGGCATCATTTCCCGGCGCGAAGAACAACTGGGAGACACCCGTGGAAGACCCCGTTCAAAGACACCCCACTCGCAGCGAACAACTCGATATTTTGGCAACGCTTATTGCAGACAACGTGCCGGAAGGCCAGGCCGTTCTGGAATTCGGTTGTGGCGTCGGTTACGTGGCGCATTTGATTTTGGAAAAACGCCCCGACCTCGACATTGTTGGCGTCGACCGGAAGGTGGACGCACTGCAGCAGGCGGAAATCGACTTGCCGGCTGACCGTTTCACTGGCATCAAAGGTGACCTGGAAGCGATTGCTGGCATCCCGATTCCGGACCGATCCTACGGCGCGATATTTACCGCCCTGACCTTCCACGACCTGCCGGATATGACGAAACAGGTGGTTATCGGCGCGGCAGCGGCGCGACTGGCCCCAGGCGGCTGTTTCTTATTGTACGACCGGCTGCGCCTGACCGAACCATCGCTGTTTCCGCTGCAACAGAGCATCTGGTCCCGCATCGAGCGCGTGCATGGGCAAGGCATGCGCACAGCGGACAATTTCACAGCCTATGAAGAAGACCTTGGCACGGACAACCGCCCCGCATGCCTGGCCGACTATCTGGCCTGGTTCCCAGCCGCTGGACTAACGCCGCAAGTGTTGCATCTGCACGGGAATGTGGCATTGATTGGCGGTACCCGCGGTTAACCTGCGCCGTCAAAGGTATTTGTAGGTACCCTGGCCGGATGAATAGATCTTGCCAGTCTCCGCATCGACAACGCGGATGTCGGAGAAAAACATCGACCGTCCCTTGCGAATGATGCGTCCTTCGGCGTAAACGCTTTCGCCCATCGCGGTCGCAAGAAAATTGCAGTTCAGCGTGACGGTCACGGCCTTTCGCGTCTCACCGCTCGCCCGCCCGCCCGCCATGATTCCAGCGATATCCATTAGCGACATCAGCACACCGCCATGAATGTAGTCGCCGCGGTTGCGGTGATGGTTGAAGCCAGTCATTTCCAGGCGCACGAACCCCTTGCTCCGTTCGACCACCTTGTAGTCGAGGAAGCGGTGATAGGAATCAGCAGGCGGCACCGGAAGGATGTCGTTCATTAGAGCTCCAATCAGAACCGCCCCTCTTTTAACGATAAATATCGTTGTTTCAAGAGCGCGAAACCCTTGTGCAACAAGCGGGACGTTGTCAAAGTTACTGCGCGTTGTTGAATTTTGGGAGGCAATTGATGGCGGCTTATGATCTGGTCATTCGAGACGGTGAGGTCGTCACGGCAACGGACCGCATAGCCTGCGATGTAGGCGTACGCGACGGCAAGGTCGCGGCGCTGGGACAAAGGTTGGATGCGGGGACCCGCGAAATCGACGCCGCGAGTAAGCTGGTACTGCCCGGCGGGATAGACAGCCACTGCCATATCGAACAGATGTCTGGCATGGGCGTCATGTGCGCAGACGATTTTTACAGCGGCACCGTAGCCGCCGCGTTTGGCGGAACGACGACGATTATCCCTTTCGCGGCCCAGCATCGCGGTCAGTCGGCGCGCGCCGTGGTCGAGGATTATCGAGCGCGCGGCGATGCCAAGGCGGTGATCGACTATGCGGTCCATCTGATCATCACCGACCCAACCGAACAGGTGCTCGGCCAGGAACTGCCGGCGCTGATCCGTGACGGCTACACTTCCTTCAAGGTCTATATGACCTATGAGGGCACCAAGCTCGACGACTACCAAATGCTGGAAGTACTTTCTACAGCCAGGCGCGAGGGCGCGCTGACCATGATCCATGCGGAGAACTGGGACATGATCCGCTGGTTGGCGCAACGCCTGATCGATGGCGGTAACCGGGCACCTGTCTATCACGGTATTAGCCATGCGCAGGTCGCCGAGGGGGAGGCGACGCACCGCGCGATCGCGCTGGGCCGGCTACTCGACACGCCATTGCTGATCGTCCACGTCTCCGCCGAAGAGGCGATGGAGGAGATCCGCATGGCCCAGGCAAAGGGGCTGAAGGTCTATGGTGAGACCTGCCCACAATATCTCTTCCTCACGCTGGACGATCTCGACCGCGAAGGTATGGAGGGCGCGATGTTCTGCTGTAGCCCGCCGCCGCGAGACAAGGAGGGGCAGGAAGCGATTTGGCGCGGCATCCAGACGGGCGTTTTCCAGGTCGTTTCCTCCGATCACGCGCCCTATCGGTTCGACGAGACCGGCAAGCTGAAGGCCGGGCCAAACCCATCCTTCAAAGAGATCGCCAATGGCGTGCCGGGCATTGAACTACGCCTGCCTATGCTGTTCTCGGAAGGTGTCGGCAAGGGGCGCATAGACATCCACCGCTTCGTCGACATCACGTCTACGGCACACGCTAAGATCTATGGTCTCTACCCGCGCAAGGGCACAATCGCGGTCGGGACTGATGCGGATATAACGATCTGGGATCCGGACCTCAAGGTCACCGTCACGGCGGACATGCTACATGACAATACAGGCTACACGCCCTATGAGGGCATGCAGCTGACGGGCTGGCCGGTACAAGTGGTGAGCCGCGGCCGGATCGTGGTCGAGGATGGCACACTGCATGCTGAGCACGGCAGCGGCCTGTTCCAGCCCTGCAAAAAGCCGGACAGCGCCAAACCGCTCGGTCTCATTCAGCGCGAACTTGATCCAAAACGAAACTTTGGCGCCCAAATCCTGTTTTAAAAATGCACCCTCATATCACCGTTATTCCGTCGCGCGGCAAACCCGCCCCCGTCGTCTTCGACTCGCCACACAGCGGCAGTCACTACCCTGACGATTTTGATTACATCGTGCCCCTCTGGATGCTGCGCCGAGGCGAAGACCCGTGCGTCGAAGAATTGTTCGCCGCAGCCCCAGATTACGGCGCGCCGCTGATCGCCGCGGAGTTCAGCCGTATGTATATTGATCCGAACCGGTCCGCGGCCGATATCGATCCGGACATGCTGGACGGCGAGTGGCCACACCCGATCGAGATCAGCCATAAAACACGGTCCGGTATGGGTCTAATCCGCAGTCGATCGGGACGCGACCGCAAGCTGATATACGAAGGCAAACTGTCGATCGAAGAAGTACAATATCGCATCGAAAATTATTGGCGGCCCTATCACGACACCCTGCGCAATCATCTCGATACCACACATGCAACTTTCGGCGCAGCCTGGCACATCAACTGCCATTCGATGCCGTCGAAATGGGCCACCGGCTTTGAGAAGGCTGGCGAGCCGAACGAGAACGACTACGTGCTTGGCAATCGTGACGGCACCACTGCCGGTTCCGAGTTCACCGAGCTCGTCCGCGAGACCTTAGCCGGCTTCGGGTTCCATGTCGGCATCAATGACGGACAAAAGGGGGTGGAACTCGTACGTGCCTATAGTGATCCCCCGCAGAAGCGCCATAGTCTACAAATCGAGATCAACCGCCGGCTCTATTGGGACGAGCGCAACATGAAAAAGCGCGAGGGCCATTTCGAAGAGCAGCAGGCGGTAATGACCAAGCTAATCGAGGTAGTCTGCGACTATGCGCGCAGCCGAGTAGGTTAGTGGCGACTAGCGAATCGTTATGACGGAAGAACGCGTCTTTATTGCCGGTGCCGGTCCCGTTGGGCTTTCAGCGGCAGCGCGACTGATCCACCACGGTGTCCCTGTAACTGTGTTCGAGTCCGGCCCCGGCCTAGCCACGGAGTCGCGCGCTTCTACGTTCCACCCATCGACCCTCGACATGTTAGAAGAAATCGGCGCTGCGGCACCGCTGCAAGCACAGGGCCTTCGCGCACCCCACCTGCAATATCGCAGCAAGCGCGACGGCCTGATCGCGCGCTTCGATTTTGGCGACATCGACGACCTGACTAAGCATCCGTTTCGGCTGCAATGCGAACAGTGGCGTTTGACACAAATTCTCCTCAACAAGCTAACACTTAAATCGGACTTCGAGATCGTCTTCTCTAATGGCGTCGAGGATTGCCACCAGGACGCTGACAGCGTCACCGTCGTACTGACAAAGGGAGAAAGGACGGGCCGTTGGCTTATCGGAGCGGACGGTGCAAGCAGTCATGTGCGACACGCGATCAATGTCACGTTCGAAGGCTTCACCTGGCCAGACCGCTTTCTGGTGCTCAGCACCCCCTTCGAATTCACCAACGAAATCCCTAATCTAGACCCCGTCAGCTATGTAGCCGATCCGCAGCAATGGCACTTCCTGCTGCGGATACCGGGCCTGTGGCGGGTCATGCTGCCGATCGCCACAGACATGACGGATGATGCTGCGCTGAATCCGGATTATGGCTGCCGCTGTCTGGATTGGGTGGCCGCTGGAGCCGGCTCCTCAGAGGTCGTACATCGTACGCTATATCGGGTTCACCAGCGTGTAGCCAAAACGTTTCGCAAGGGCCGAGTGTTCCTGGCCGGCGATGCAGCGCATATAAACAATCCGCTCGGCGGTATGGGCATGAATGGAGGAATACACGATGCATTCAATCTGACAGACCGTCTGGCCCACGTCTGGATGGGACTGTCAGATGCAGCACAACTCGACCTTTACGATTTGCAACGGCGGACGGTCACCATGGAAGCGGTGCAAGTCCAGACCATTCAAAACAAGAAGGACATGGAATCTGCTGACGAAAACGATCAAGCCCAATTCCGGAACCGTCTGCGTAACATCATGAGAGACCCAGAAGAAAATCGCGCCTACCTGCAACGGATTTCCATGATCGAGTCCTTGCAACGCGCAGCGAAAATCAGCTGACAGCATTGATTCCAAAAATTACAGCTGTCCCGATTCCGATTCGCGGCGATAGTGCCGCGGCCCAGTCCAAGCCTAATAATAACTGGTCTCATGGCCCGACAGCACGAGCCGCCAATTACCGTCCCTGATCGGACGACCTAATATGTGACTAAAGTGTTACCCACGGCACAGCCGCCCCATCGCCATTGCGACTGCAGCCTGACTAGGTTCAACTACGGGTAGGTTGACCGCGTCGGAGACCTGGTCGCGGCAGCGCGCCATGCCGGCGCAGCCGAGGATCAGCACATCGGCGCCATCTTCGTCGCGCAACGCGCGGCCCGTCTCAATCATACGATCGAGCAACTTTTCCTCCTGCGCCAATTCAACAACGCCCAAACCGATTGCACGGTCGCCCGCGCTGCGGGCCTCAATCCCCATCTGCCGCACGTAGCGGCCGTGTCTCTTAACCGACGGTTCCAGGATCGAGATGACACCGAACCTCTCACCCTGCGTCATCGCGGTCAGATATGCGGATTCGGCGATACCCAGTACGGGGTGTTCCGTCCGCTCACGCGCAGTGTGCAGGCCAGGGTCGCTGAAACAAGCGATCACGAACGCACCGGCATCGTTGTCCCTTGCATTAATGTAGTCGCAGAGCGGCAGAATAATACTGTCGGAATCATGCTGGCTTTCGATCCCCGGCGGCCCTTCATTCATGGTGACGCACTCGATCGTCGGTCCACCCTCAAGTCGTAAAGGTTGCATCGCGGTATTGATCGCCTCGGTACAAGCAGCCGTCGAGTTCGGGTTAATGACAACTATGGATTCGGTCATGGCCTCACTCCTCCGGCGGCGGAACAGCGCCTACCTGTTCGGTAATGATCTTGTAGTGCTCCGGCCGCCGGTGTGCTTCAAAGTTAAAGATAGTCGTTTTGTTGAATGTGCAATCGTCAAGATCGCAATCGGCAACGATCAATTCATCGCCAAGCGTATGCGCCTGCGCCACGATTTCACCCGACGGCGCGACAATGATACTACCGCCCATCAGGTCGCACCCCTCCTCCAGCCCGGCCTTGGCCACGCCGACGACCCATGTGCCGTTCTGATAGGCGCCCGCCTGCATGGTAATGTGGTTATGCATCATGCGTACGTGGAACGGTTCTGGCCCTACTGCGTTGGCTGCCGGCGTATTGTATCCGAGCATCACCATCTCAACTCCCTGCATACCCATTACGCGGAAGGTCTCCGGCCAACGCCGGTCATTGCAAAGGCACATACCCATTACCCCCCCCATGGTGCGCCAAACCGGAAAACCGAAATTGCCAACCTCAAAGTATCCTTTCTCGAGATGCTGCCAAGGCCGTTCCGGCTCGTGTTCCGAATGGCCCGGCAGATGCACCTTGCGGTAGCGGCCAACAATATTGGACTCGCGATCAACCAGGATCGAAGTGTTGTACCGGTGCGTCTCTCCATCTTCGACCGTCTTCTCCGCATAACCGAGATAGAAGCCAATTCCGTACTCCCGCGCGCGATCGAAAAGGGGCTTCGTCTTCCGATCTGGCATTTTGCTTTCAAAAAAAGAATCAATCTCGCTCTGGCTTTCCATCCACCAGCGCGGGAAGAAAGTCGTCAGGGCCAATTCGGGAAAGACAACCAAATCGCAGCCACGCGCGTGTGCTGTATCCAAAAGTGCCAGCATACGGTCGACGACGGCCGTCCGGCTGTCGGCACGCGCGATCGGTCCCATCTGCGCACCACCAACGGTAATTACTCTCGACATCGTCGTTTCCCCTATTCGCTGTGTCGCTTCGTATCTAAAAGCAACCCGATTGACGTTGCAACGAATCCATTAAGGCGACAGCAGCGCGAAGTCACGTTGACGCAATATTGATCCATTTGCAGAGATGTGTATGATTCGTTGCATTAATAATAAGAGCGCTTTGCCACCGCCTGTGGCATCCGAGGCAGCTGAATTTTGTTGTGCGGTCGAACGTCGCAGTCAGTGAAATTCGGCGACGGATCGCTTTTGCGGTCTGGGGAATAGCCTCGGCAGATATCCGAAAGGCGTAACGTACTCACGAAGGTCTTAGACCTTCCGGTAGCGGCGCGTCGTTATTGCAGGAGGAAGTTCGAGTGTCCGACGACACAAAATCGGAAACTGACGAAACCGACGAGAAAAAAACGGAATCAGCACCCCTGCCGTCTCGACGTAATCGTGGTTGGGTTCGCTACATCATCCTTTTTCTCGTGCTAGTTATCGGCGGCTACTGGGGCTTCCAAGAAGTCCGCGGTCGTTTCACCCATGTCTACGAATACGATGCTCGCATCGCTGGCAGTCTGATCACCGTTAGCAGCCGCGTTGCCGGCTGGGTCACGCAAATGAATATTAGCGAGGGTGACGATATCAGCAAGGGCCAGGTCATCGTCCAAATTGATGCACGGGAATCCGAACTCCTGACCGAACAACTCGTAGCTCGCGTGCGAGGGGTCGACGCGGAGCGCAACCGTCTTATCGCTGAGAAAGGCCTTGTCGACAAGCAGACGCGGAGTCGCTATCAGACGCAGAAGTCTGAGCTAGCCGCCGCCGAGGCTGAGGTTTCCTCGCTCAAACCACAGCTCGAACTAGCGGGAACTGAGCTCAACCGAACCAAATCACTATTCCAAAAAAAGATCATATCTCGTAAGCAATACGACGCAGACTTGGCACGCGAGCAACAGCTTTCTGGCGAATTTCGTACTGCGGTCGCAGAAGTACAGGCGGCACGCGCCAAGCTGCTGGAGGCGGAAGCGGATCGAGCGCGCCTGAATGTTCTGGATGGCGAGGTCGCCAAACTGAAATACGAAGAAGGCTGGCTGCGCGCACAACTCCAGCAGCAAAAGCTCGACCTGTCAGACCGTAATATCCGGGCACCAGTCAAAGGTGTGGTAGACAAGACATTTGTTGAGGTGGGTGAATATGTCACACCAGGTCAGCGTTTGGCGCTCGTTCACAATCCGGATCGTATATGGATTGAAGCGAACGTTAAGGAAACAGAAGTTCGAAAACTCAGTATTGGCCAACAGGTCGACGTATCGGTCGACGCTTATCCTGGCGAAGGCTCGATTGATAAGATCCTTAGCTTGGTCGGTATAGAATCGCATGACAACGGCAGTACTGAAGAGGGTTTCGTAGGCCATGTCATCGCTATCGGCAACTCCACGACGGCGGAATTCGCACTACTACCCAGCCCGAACCCGAGCGGCAACTTCACCAAGATCACGCAGCGGCTTCCTGTGCGCATTGCAATTGACCAGAAGGAGCGCAAGCTCCGTCCAGGGATGATGGTCGAGATTAATATTGACATCCGCGACAAGTAGAGATCCGGTGCCGGGCGCTCGCATCCCGCCCTATTATAACGTTTCCGCCTAAGCAGCCACATTTAAGCGAGGACAGGAAGGCAGCGTGGCGTCAGGCCCGACGATCGAAGACCGCTTTGCACAATTCGGTCCCAGCTATCGCTATTTAGTCACCTTCACCGGCATGCTAGGTGTCATTGCAATGGTGCTGTCGATCACCATTGTCAACGTCGCTGTACCAAGCGTCATGGGCGCATACGGTATTGGGCAAGACCAGGCACAGTGGATGGCCACCGCCTTCATCGCCACAATGACAATCAGTCAGTTGCTCAACAATTGGTTGGTAGAAGCGTTCGGTCAACGCCTGACATTTCTAATAATTATCGTGGTCTTTTTTATCGGCACGGCAATCGCGGCGACCAGCCCGACTTACGATTTCATTATCCTAGGGCGCATCCTGCAAGGCTTTTCGGCCGGGGTCAGCCAACCTCTAGTGATGGTCCTACTATTCCAGGTTTTCCCAAAAAACCGTCGCGGCCTCGCTATGGGGTTGTACGGCATGGCTATCATGTTAGCGCCAGGGATTGGCCCGTTCATTGGCGGCCTCGCAATTGATAACCTTTCCTGGCGCTACATATTCTATATTCCCTTGCCGCTCTGCGCCGCCGCCTTCGTATTGGGAGCAATGTTAATGCCAGGCCCAATCGAGTGGCGCCGCCTGCCACCATTCGACTGGGCCGGGATCATTGTCCTAAGCATTGCTCTGATCAATCTATTGTCCGCCATGGCTGACGGGCAGCGATTCGGCTGGTCTTCAGACTTGATCCTGACAAGAACGATAACGGCGCTGGGCGCCATCACAATATTTGTCGCATTGCAGCTGAAAGCGAAATCGCCTCTCCTGGACATGACCTTATTCACTAATCCTGCCTTTTCTGCTGCGGTGCTAGTTGCGATTGTCTTTGGCTTTGGCAACATGGCATCAAGCTACGCGATCCCCGTCTTCGTGCAGACTGTAGGCGGTTATTCCGCTACGGCAGCAGGCCTTGTCCTGATTCCAGCTGGGATCGTCCTGATAGTCCTGTTCCCCGTCTCTGGACGGGTGTCGGACCAGATACCTGCTCACTATCCGATCGCGATCGGCCTGTTATTTTTCGCCCTCGGTACGGCACTGATGACGACCACAGACACCAATACCGCCTTCTGGACGGTCGCAATCTACACCGTGATCGGCCGCTTCGGGATGGGATTGATCATGCCGCCGCTGGTCTCCAGTGCTATGCAAACCTTGGAGACGGATCAGCTCAATCGCGGATCCGGCGCGCTAAACTTTATGCGCCAGCTCGGCGGCTCGATCGGCATCAACTCGGTGGTCGTCCTTATCTCGCAACGCACCCTTTTCCATAGCGACTCATTGACTACAACTCAGACCCCGGCCAATCCAGTGAGCCGTGAATTCCTCGAAGCTGTGGAACACCTGCTCAATGAGAGCGGAGTGCCAGCAGCGATCCACCAACACGGCGCGTTGCACTATTTGGGTAGTGTTATAGAAGCCCAGGCAGCGACCTACGGCTTCCAAGACGGCTTTAGTTTCATTAGCATTGTTTTTGTTTGCGCCTTGATCCCGGTTTGGATATTGAAACGGGCAGGGCAGGGGAAAACCAATGTATAAGAAGATACTACTCGCGTATGATGGCAGTCCAGAGTACAGGGCCGCTTTGCGTCAAGGTGCCGAGATAGCTGAGTTCTGCAAGGCGGAAACCCATCTACTAGCCGTCATCACCTCTTCTACGACTATGCCCATTGCGGGCGGTGTTAACCCTTCGGATCTGGTGAACGAAGAACAGCGAGAAATCCGCAGCTATCTAGATGAGGGCGTCGAGCGGCTGCGCAGGCGGGGTATCAAGGCCGAAGGCAGGCTAGGCTACCGCGACCCAGTCGACGAAATCACCGCGTCGGCACAGGAAATTAGGGCTGACTTGATAGTTGTCGGCCACCGACGCCGCAACACCATTGAGCGTTGGTGGCGTAAATCCACGTCGAAAAATCTGCTTACCGTATCGCCGTGCGATGTGTTGGTATCGTTTTTACCTTCCGATTTCGAAGACGACTGGGGTACTTCGAATTAACTGAATACCACCTGTTGCTTGAACACAAAGCGATCCAAGAAACTCATGCCGCCGCGAAATTTTGATCACAAAACGCCCTACCGTAGAGGCTACAACGACATTTAGCAGAAAGGCTTCCGATCGGTTTGGCATCGAGATGCGTGATCATGTTGCCCTATTTCAACACGGCCTGTTCCGTAGCACCGCAAAATCAGAATTATGCGATATCAGGTAGCAGTCTTGGCGGAACGCAGAGCCCCACCCTTTGCAACTCCGAAAAAGCCAGGATCTCAACCGCTTAATCCTGCTCAGCGCGCTTTCTGTGCGTAGTTTTGTAATATCGCGTGACTAGCGGTATCAGACAAAAGTGCTATCAGTCCAAAATGCGCCGGTTCCGGCCAGTCGCCAAACACAAACCATTCGAAGCCTTGGGTCTCCCAATTGATGTTTGGCTCGAATTCCGCTGCGACTGTCACTAAAAAATTGTAATAACGGAATCCGGAGGTGTGTTCGAAAACAAAGAGCGGGATAATTTCTTCCGGAGCCGCAAGACCGGCTTCCTCAGCCAGCTCGCGCAGAACCGCTTGCTCTGGTGATTCGCCCGAATCAATCGCTCCGCCCCAGGTGCCCCAGGTGTTAGGCTGCTGGCAATGTTCGGACCGATGCGGGATCAGGATACGGCCCGTCTCGCGCGCCAAGATCAGGCAACCGGCGGCGGCCCGGCCCCAAAAGCCAGTTTCACGCAAAGCCTTCATATGAGCGTGCCGATCTGTCATGATTTTGGCACCATATACAAATACATTCCCTGTTTGCTCGACAGGGAACCTAACGCAGGCCCTTGAACCATCGCAACTGTGCAGGCAAAAAGCCCATATCGCTGGAACTATCCCAGCGCTGTCCGCAGGAGAAACCGATGGCCACTGGAACACACGCCTACGAAGAAGACCCCAGGAACGAAACCGTTCTCATATACGTCAACGGCGAACTAGCGCCGCGCCCTGAGGCAAAAATTTCCGTCTTCGACAGCGGTTTTCTGCTGGGCGATGGGATGTGGGAAGGCATGCGTCTACATAACGGTAAGCTCGCATTCCAAGATCAGCATCTAGGCCGGCTGTACGAAAACCTGAAAGCCGTCGATATCGATATCGACATGTCGCAAGACGCGCTTACGGCGGAGATCATGCGTACCTGCAACGCCAACGATATGACAGACGACGTGCATATCCGCCTGATCGTAAGCCGCGGCCTAAAGAAAACCCCCTATCAGCATCCGAATGCCAATGTTGGCGGTACGACGATTGTCATCATTCCGGAGTACAAGAAGGCACGGGAGGTCGAACCCCTCAGCCTCTTCACCGTGCATGTGCATCGTGGCACACCAGACACCCAGGATCCAAAATGGAACAGCCTGTCCAAGCTGAACTGCATCGCCGCCTGTATCCAGGCCGATAAGGCAGGTGCCGACGAAGCGCTGATGCTCGACCCGCACGGCTTCGTTGCAACCTGCAACTCGACGCACTTCTTCATCGTGCGGCAGGGCGAAGTTTGGACCTCAACTGGTGACTATTGTCTGCCCGGCATCACGCGCGGCAACATCGTAGCGCTGTGCCGCGAAAACGATATCCCAGTCTTTGAAAAAAACTTCTCTCTCACTGAAGTATATTGTGCAGAGGAAGCGTTCGTTACAGGCACCTTCGGTGGCTTGAGCCCAGTCGCCAGCGTCGATGGCAGGACCTTGGGGCCCGGAAAACTTGGCCCCATGACGATGCAGCTGCGCGAGCTTTATCGCAATCTGATCGAGCAGGACTGCGCATGACCGCGCCACTGCGCATCGCAATGTGGTCCGGCCCGCGCAACATTTCCACCGCGATGTTGCGATCCTTCGGCAACCGGGCCGACACATTCGTCACCGACGAACCATTTTACGGCCACTATCTACGACAGACCGGACTGGACCACCCCGGACACGACGAGGTTATCGCAGCACAGCCAGATGATTGGCGAAAGGTGGCAAAATGGCTTTGCGGACCTGTACCAGAAGGCCAAGCCATCTGGTACCAGAAGCATATGTCACATCACTTGCTGCCGGAGATTGAACAGGAATGGCTCAGTGGCCTCTGCCACTGCTTCTTAATCCGCGATCCACGCGAAGTACTGGTGTCTTACACACAAGTGCGCGAGACCGTAACGCTCGAAGATATCGGGCTGCCGCAACAGGCGGCTCTATTCAACCGACTGCTCGACGAAAAGGGAACACCGCCGCCAGTGCTTGATGCTAAGGACGTACTCAGCGATCCAGAAAAATTGTTGCGTGCGCTGTGCGAGGCCATCGGCATGACGTTCACCGAGGCAATGCTATCCTGGCCACCAGGGCCGCGGACGACCGACGGCGTCTGGGGTAAATACTGGTACAGTTCAGTGAAAAATTCGAAGGGTTTCGTCGCCTACAAACCGAAGCAAGTCCGTCTCTCACCTAATCTGGAAGAACTGGCTGCCAAATGTGACCCCTATTATGAGCGCCTGCACACCCACCGGCTGGGACAGTAAGGAATGTTCCGTGGAAGGCTGCAGCGCGAAAGCTTCCATTGTCAAATTTAGGCGCAGGTAACCCCACTATGCCAGAGCGTGAAATCCGTTGCGGCTCGACCAGAATATTCTCCTGTCCCCTATGCCACTTCACGCGTTCCGCGCTTTTCTCGTCACACAGCGAGCAATCGCCCGGTTACTTTTCATAAAGACAACCTGTCCCACTGCAGCTCGAGCGTGGTAGAAATGCTTCCATGTTTCAAACGTTAGACGACCTTGATTTCACCGGTCGCCGCGTCATCCTGCGTGGTGATCTCAATGTGCCCATGAACGATGGGCAGGTTACCGACGCGACCCGCCTCAACCGGCTCGCCCCTACTATCAACCAGCTCACGGAAGGCGGCGCCAAAGTCATAGTCATCTCCCATTTCGGCAGACCGAAAGGAAAGGTCGTGCCGGAGATGTCCTTGCGGCCCGTCGCTGCGGCCCTGTCCAAATCGCTGGGCGGAAGGCCGGTTAATTTCGCAACTGACTGCATTGGCGAAATTGCGCAACAAGCGGTGGACGCGCTGTCCAATGGTGACGTCCTGCTAACAGAAAACCTGCGCTATCACCCTGGCGAAGAAGCAAACGATCCAGCCTTCGTGGCGCAACTCGCTGCCCTGGGCGACCTATACGTCAACGATGCTTTCTCCGCGGCCCATCGTGCGCATGCATCCACCGAAGGTATCGCACACAAACTTCCCGCCGCCGCGGGCCGCAACATGGATGAGGAACTTAAAGCGCTCAGTGGAGCTTTAGACAACCCACAACGTCCGCTCGCCGCCATAGTCGGTGGCGCAAAGATATCGAGTAAGCTGGATGTGCTAGGCCATCTTGTGGCCAAGGTGGACCGACTAATTATAGGCGGTGGCATGGCGAATACCTTCCTTTACGCTCAGGGTGTTGCGATCGGCGCAAGTCTGTGCGAGCACGATCTCGCCGATACTGCACGCGATATCCTGGCGCAAGCCGAGACAAAGAACTGCAGTATCATGTTGCCAGAGGATGCCGTCGTCGCCGCAAAATTTGAAGCAGGTATGCCGTGCAAAACCGTGGCGTTGGATGCGGTACCGCAAGACCAGATGATCCTCGATTTCGGGTCAAAGAGCATCGCTGCGATCGAAGCACAGCTCACCGATTGCCGTACCCTGGTTTGGAACGGTCCGCTTGGTGCGTTCGAGGTTCCACCGTTCGATGCAGCAACCGTCGCCGTGGCACAAGCCGCCGCGAAAATGACTGACGCTGGCAACATGGCGACGGTGGCCGGTGGCGGTGACACGGTAGCGGCACTCGTCCATGCAGGCGTGTCAGAACGTTTTAGCTACGTTTCGACCGCGGGCGGCGCATTCCTGGAATGGCTTGAAGGCCGGACACTACCTGGCGTGGCAGCCCTGCAGCAGAATTAATCAATTCCGCTATCGATTTTAGTTGTTCAGCTGGGCATCACCATCCAGTGACAAACAACCAAATCCCGGAAGGGCTTGTCTGGGCAGCGTCCACGGTCCAGATTGCCGGCATGTCCGATACAAGGCCCCCGGCCTCAAAACCTTTCAAGCCACCGCAAATCGGTCCGCGCATCCGGGAAATTCCGGAGGGCGACAACCGACCACGGCTAATCTGTCCCGAATGTGCATATATTCAATACGATAATCCATTGGTCGTCGTTGGCGCGGTCGTAACATACCAGGATCGTATCCTGCTGTGCCGGCGCGCCATCGAGCCGCGAAGCGGTTTTTGGACCATCCCCGCCGGTTATCTTGAGCTGAACGAAAATGCGGAGATGGGTGCTATTCGGGAAGCGAAGGAAGAAGCCTGCGCCGATATCGAAATAGATGCGCTGCTCGCCGTCTACAACGTGACCCGCATCAGCCAGATTCAACTCATCTATCGCGCGACGCTACCGTCACCCGACATCGCGGCGGGCGAAGAAAGTTTGGAAGTCGCCCTCTTCTCCTGGGACAAAATCCCATGGGACGATCTCGCTTTCCCGTCAAACCACTGGGCTTTAAAACACCATCGTGAGGTAGCAAACAAACCAGTCTTCACCGCACGGACCAATCCTCCGGATTAATCCCTTTCAGGTGGCGCAGGTTCTTCAGAATCGATTTGATAGCGGCTGATCAAGGGCGCCTGACAGGCCATAAAAGCGAAGGTAATCGCAATTGCCCCAAAAATTTTGTAATTCACCCAAAAATCAGTGCTCTGCGTGCGCCATATAATTTCGTTTGCGATCGCCATCACCGCAAAAAACAGGCCAAACCGCAACGTTAGAAGGTTCCACCCTTTGTCTGTTAAGGTCCACGCCGCGCTAAACAGCGGTCGAAGCAGTGGCTTTTTCAGGGCGAGGCCGCCAAGCAGAACAATTGCAAACAAGGCTTGAACTATCGTCGGCTTCATCTTGATGAAACGCTCATCGTCCAGGAGCAAGGTAAGCCCACCAAACACCATAACGATAACAGCCGTCACCACCAGCACGATGGGGACGCGGCGTTCGATGATAAAAGAAATGGCTAGTGCCACCCCCGTGGCGGCCATAAACCAGGCCGTCGCCATGAGCAGGTCAGCCTTGTAATAGGCGATCAGAAATATGCCAAGAGGGCCATATTCGATCGTCGGACGCAGCCAGGTTGGAGACTTGTTTTCCATAGCGTGAATATAGAGGCCCAGCAACTGGGCTGAAAGGGCACTGTTCGGATACTGTCCGCAAGCCTAGGACAACTGAACGCAGCTGACGCGCCCAGCCAACGAAGGGGCAGCACATAGAGAGATTCCATCCCATTACGATATTCTATGACAAGAAGGTTTCCATTCGCACCGAAACCCCACTGATCCAAAACGGCCCTGAAGTACTTATAAATCTGATTTACAATCTGCAGGAGTGCATCAACGCACAAAACACTTATGAATTTTTTTAGTGTATCTGACCGGTTACTCGGCTATGGCAACAACTATTTAACGCGTGAAAAGAGGGTAAAGGGGACTGCACCGACACATCAGTCGCCTAACAATAGGAAGAGCCGACTGAATGGTGTGTATTTTTACAGTGACCTAAGCAAAATGTTTAACGACACGGGATTGGTAGCACACTAGTTAGCTAATCGAACCTATCCCGTAGACACCAGTAAGTAATTGGCCCGTCTCGAACCGATCCAGCCCGTAGCCTCTGATGTCCACATCGGTCGCCTGACCGAGGGCGGTTTGAGCCTGCACCTTACCGATCGCTGGTGCCAGCTTGAAGCCATGGCCGGAGAACCCAAAATTCACCATCAGTCCGCCGATCCCCGGCACGAATCCTAACACCGGGTTCCAGTCCGGCGTGATATCGTAGGCTCCAACCCAACTGTCTGTGAACTCCGCGCTGGCGAAACTAGGCATACGGTGTGCGACCAAACCGCCCATATGCAAAATGAAATCATCGCCAACATTTTCGTCAATTGTATCAGCATCGGTGATCGGGTCGCCATGATCGCCAGTCCCCACCAAGACAACGCCGCCGGTTGCCGGCCGGAAATACATCTTATTATCCGTTGCTAAGTCTTTAACAATCGGCAGCATGCGTCCGTATTCCGATCCCGAGCGCATAGTCAGCACTGTGTGGCGAGAGACGTCTAGCGGAATGTCGAGGCCTATTTCATCAGTCAGGGACCGCGACCAGGGACCGATTGCGACGATTACGGTTTCTGCATACAAAATACCCTGGACCGTCTTCACACCCTTTACTTTGCCGCCCTCCAAAATCAAGGAGGTAACGGAGCACTCCGTTTTTACCGTAATCCCCTTACGCCGAGCGGCGTTGAGAAAGCTAGTCGTAGTCAGGTAGGGATCAGCGTAACCGGAATCCTGTTCGTAGCCGATCACATGGGCATCATCTACCGATAGCAAGGGATGCCGTTCAAGTGCCTCTTCCTTGGAAATTTCATACGTATCGGCACCAACGCCCCTCTGCATAACTAGATTATCTGCTAGCTTGTTCGCGAAATCGCCTTCAGGCGCGACAATGATATACCCGGAATTTGTAAAGCCGGATTCCGCCTCATCATCTTCCAACCAGTCCTTGAATTGGCGGAACATTTCAATGCTTTTTACCGTCAGTTGCGTGTTGGTCGGCACGGAATAGTGACTGCGGATGATGGCACAGGACTTCGCGGTACCGCCGCTGCAAACCGGCCCTCGATCGACAACACAGACATTCAGTTTGCCAAGCTTAGCCAAATGAAACGCGGTTGACGCCCCTATCACACCGGCTCCGACTACGATCGCATCAAACGTTTCTGTCATATCGAGGTCCTTTATCGTTTCACTGCACGTTAACCGCGCCCCGGAGCGGGTGCAATTGCACCGCGCCAGTCGCTGTAATAACTTCGGACTAATCGAAAAAGGGAGACAGTGATGTCGAAGGGTAAGCAATTACGCGATTTGATGACCAGTGATGGAATGGTCCTAGCACCGGGCGCCTATGACGGGCTGACGGCAAAACTAGTCGCCCAGGCCGAATTCTCGGCCGTCTACATGACCGGGGCAGGCACGTCCTGCAGCCATGGCTACCCCGATTACGGACTAATCACGATGAGTGAGATGGTCGCCAACGCTGGCCGTATGGCGGACGCGGTAAATCAGCCTGTGATTTCTGATGCCGACAACGGGTATGGCAACGAACTCAATACTTTTCGCACGATTCAGGAGTTCGAGAAGGCAGGTGTCGCAGGAGTTCATTTGGAAGATCAGGCATTCCCAAAACGTTGTGGCCATCTGGAAGACAAAGAACTAATCCCGCTTGACGACTATCTAGCCAAAATTCGCGCCGCAGCCGACGCCAGACGCGATCCAAACTTCGTCATCATCGCGCGCACAGACGCACGTGCCTCGCTCGGCTTTGAGGAGGCGGTCAAGCGGTGTAACGCGGCGTTGCAGGCCGGCGCCGACGTGGCGTTCCTGGAAGCACCGCAGAACATGGATGAGATCGCCGCAGCACCACGCGAAATTAACGGACCCTGCCTGCTAAACGTGGTACGAGGCGGCAAAACGCCGGAGATCGAATTCGTACAGGCAAAAGAAATGGGCTACCGCATCGCCATCGTCCCGGGCCTGCTTTTCGGCCAGGTTATCGGAGCATGTGAAAAAATACTGGCCGCGATGAAGGCGGAAGGGAAGCATCCAGCACCAATCACCGAAATGAGCCCAGGGGGAGCCTTCGGCCGGGCCGGCGCATCTGACTGGGATCCCCGACGCGAGATCTACCGGGAGGCACCACAGCAAGCCGCCGAATGACTATCACGGGAAGTCGCGCGTCAGATCTAGCGACTCGGGACGGGCTGAGCGCGCTTGAGCGCGCAAAGCGCCAACCGCTCATATTGGGCTTGTTTCTGCCGATTCAAAATGGTGGCTGGACCATCTCGTCTGCAGCGCGCAATACGGACTGGTCCTTCGACTATAACGCGAAACTGATCGTGAAGGCGGAAGAGGCCGGCTTTGATCTTGCCTTCGGTCTTGCCCAGTGGCTTGGTTCCGAGGGACACGGCGGTGCCACCAAATACCGTAAATTCTCAATCGATCCGCTGCTAGTCACCTCCGGTGTTGCGGCGCTCACCCGCAACATCATGCTGATCTCCACAGTACACGTATTGTACGGTTGGCATCCGCTGCATCTGGCTAAGCTCGGCGCCACCATGGATCATATGACCGGCGGCCGATGGGGCCTGAACCTGGTAACCGGATTCCGGCCAAACGAAATTGAAATGTTCGGGCTCGACCCAATACCGCGTGACGAACGTTATGTCCGGGCAGCAGAGTTCACAGACATACTGGACACGTTGTGGCGATCGGAAGAAGATATTAGCTGGGAAGGGAACTACTGGTCTCTGAAAAACGCATACGTCTCACCCAAACCAGTGCATGGCCGCCCGATCCTGGTCAACGCTGGCAGCTCCAAGGCGGGTCTTGCCTATGCTGCGAAATATTCCGACCTGATTTTTATCACCAGCCCCGGTGGCGCGGAAATCAGTGCTGCGCTGAAAACGCTGCCTGCACACACGGCAGAGATTAAGGCTTTGGCCGCTGAACAGGGCCGAGAAATTCGAACCGTTATTAATCCGCACGTCATCTGCCGAGATACGGAGCGTGAAGTGGATCAGGTTTGCAAGGCTATTCTCGTCGGCGAGGACGCGCCCGCTGTCAACAGCCTGGTAGGCACTATGCGCCAAGGCGACCAGTCATCCTGGCGCGGCCATGAAAGACGGCAGCGAATAATCGGCGGTAATGTTCAAATTTTTGGCACTCCAGAGCAGGTCGTCGAGCAGTTTGCCGCCCTAAAAGACGCCGGTTGCGATGGTTTGCAGATCAATTTTTTCGATTTTGCGCCAGACTTAGCCTATTTCGCAAAAAATGTCCTGCCGTTGATGAAACAGGCCGGCCTGCGAGTCTAGTTGGTAGCTTTACAAAATACCCGAAAAACCGGATAGCGACACAACGCTTGCACCTTCAGCGTGATACTAGCTATGCAGTTTTTCGCCGTCGGGATCATATACCGGTCGGAAACTCGCGGTCGCGGCGAACCGCCGGCTAGCAATTTCGACCTCAAATCCACCAGCCGACACCATATCATCAACGCTCTTTCCACCCGCCTGCACCAATCCTATCGCAACAGTGCGGCCGACAGTGTGGCCGAAGGCCGCACTAGACACTTGCCCGACAAAGGCACCATTCCATAGGATCGGTTCGCCACCGATTGCTAGTGCCTCCTTCTCCACCACAGTGAATATAACGAGCCTTTTGCGCAGGCCCACTTCCCTCTGTCGCCGCAGGGCTTCCTGGCCGATGAACGGCGTGTCGAGGTCAATTTTAGCCGCAAAGCCCAACCCCGCTTCCAACGGTGTGGTCTCCGGTGTCAAATCATGGCCCCAAGCGCGGTAACCCTTCTCGAGACGCAGACAAGTCATGGCGGTGGTGCCGGCGTCGCGCAAGCCAAAGTCTCCGCCCACCTCAAACAACATGTCATATACGGCACCGGCGAAACTGATAGGCATGAAGAGTTCCCAACCAAGTTCACCGACATATGATAACCGGGCCGCCCGGACCGGCCAGCGCCCCACCGTGATGTCTTGCCAGGACATGTAGGGGAAATCCGCGTTAGATAGGACCCCATCGCTTACGGCACCAATGAGATCACGAGCCTTTGGCCCAGCAAGCGCCAGCACCGCAGTGCTCTCTGTCACGTCTTCGATGGTGACCCTTTCATTCCTGAGATTTCGCGTAACCCAATCGTGGTCGCGGACCGGTTGCGCTGTGCTGGTGACAATCAAATAGTCGTCCGTCGCATAGCGGAAGACAGTGCAATCGGATTCGTAACCGCCGCGCTCATTTAGCATACCGGTGTAGATTACGCGGCCCGGCGCAGCCGACATATCGTTCGCGCAAAGCCGCTGCATCAGCCTCTCCGCTTCTGGGCCTCGCACTCGGAGCTTGCCGTAGCTGCTCTGATCGAACAAGGCGACATCATTACGTGCAACGGCATGCTCCGCGGCAACATAGTGCTCAAAGTCCGGTCGAGAGAACGTCGGAGATATGTTAACGGCCACACCATCAGTGGCAAAGAAGCTCGGTCGCTCCCACCCCATTCGCTGGCTGAAATACGCCCCTTTCATCTTCTGGCGTTCGTGCAGCGGGCCGTGGCGGACGTCCCGCGCAGACTTAAACTCACGGTGCGGCGCTTCGGTGACGTAGTGCATCGAAAGCACTTCCGGTGCCCGTTCCCGCAACATACGCATATTGTTGTGAAACGGCGCAAAACGACGAATGTCGACCGGCCACAGATCGAGCGTTGGCTCACCCGAAATGATCCATTCGGCCAGCCAGCGTCCTGCGCCACCACTGCTTGCCATACCGGCCGAATTCATGCCGCAGCCGAGAAAAAACCCGCGCAACTCTGGGGATTCGCCAAGCAGGAAGCGTCCATCTGGCGTAAAGCTTTCTGGCCCATTCAACAGCATGCGGGCCTCAGCCTGCTCCAAAGCCGGGACGCGGTGTATACCGTTTTTCAGCATTGGTTCAAAATGATCCCAATCCTCGGCCAATAGATCAAAGGCAAAATCCTTCGGCAGCTGGTTGAGACCGATGGCGCGCGCATTCGGTTCGAAGCTGCCAACTAGCAGGCCGCCAACATCGTCGCGCAGATAGAGATGCGCATCGTGATCGCCCAGTGTCGGCAAATGCCCTTCGACCTCTTCCAACGGCTGAGTTAGCAGATAAAAATGCTCGCAGGCGTGCAACGGCGCCGAAACGCCGGCCAGTGCGGCGACCGAATGTGACCACAGTCCAGCGCAGAGCGCCACCGTCTCGCAAGCGATGGTGCCGTGAGGCGTTTCTACTCCGGTGACTTGTCGGTTCTCAACCGTAAAGCCAGTGACCGGCGCATCCTCCACAATATGTGCACCATTCGCTCGCGCCGCCTTAGTCAGCGCGGCGCAGAGATCGCTTGGATTGACGCGACCGTCTTCCGGGGACCAGACCGCACCAACCAAATCGTCGGTTCGGATCAAAGGCCACAATCGACCCGCCTCCTCCGGCGAGACAACGTTCACCTCAATGCCGAATAGCCTGGCCAGCGAGGCTTGGCGCTTGATGTGTATGAAACGTTCCTTGTTTGTCGCAAGACTGAGGCTGCCAGTTTGCAACCAACCGGTCGACTGCCCAGTCTCTTCCTCCAGACTCTGATATAGCTTGGTGCTGTACTGGATCATCCGTGTCAGGTTCTCGCTGGAGCGCAATGCACGCACCTGAGCCGCGGAGTGCCAGCTCGTACCCGAAGTAAGCTGCTTGCGCTCAAGCAGAACAACATCGCGACACCCCGCCTTAGCAAGGTGATAAGCCGTGCTGCATCCCATGACACCACCGCCAATAACAACGACACTAGCGTTGGTGGGGAAAAGGTTAGACATGAGGATCTCTAAATTTTTTTGAACCGCTATCGAAGGGCGTTTTCAGGACACGACGATGCACCGTTACTCCCACAAATGCCATTCATTCATCTCTACTTTGTCTGAAATTTCAGACCTGTTGCAGTTATAACGGTAAAGCCTAATCATTTCGCCG
>Ga0114933_10001984_pt1 | contig 21959 bp, 23 predicted proteins | sample 4SBtaG_FD_89691 | JGI IMG/M metagenome (GOLD analysis project Ga0114933, IMG submission 89691) | Deep subsurface microbial communities from Kolumbo volcano to uncover new lineages of life (NeLLi) - 4SBTROV12_W25 metaG | ecosystem: Environmental > Aquatic > Marine > Volcanic | place: Kolumbo... | reverse complement strand
CTTGTTGGCCAAAACTTGGGCGAGCTCCTGCTTGATATGGTGCGCAGGTCCAGGTGGGTACACAGCCCATTTCTTGATGCACTTTCATCAGGCGATAGGCCATGTCACGTTTTTCTTTAGATAGTTTGGTCTGGCCAAGTTTACTGAGATTAAGGGCGCCAACATTAGTTGTGGTTGGAATTTTAACCTGCGTTCCTTTTGCTGCTAGTTTTTCGCAATAAAGAACACCTGAGTCACCGTGATAAAGACAGCCATCGACATGACTGGATACAATTGGAATTAAACTAGTAGCTCCAAGTATTTTGGCGGACTCTACTACGAGTTCCATCGCCATTCTATCTCCGGGTATTCCGGTATTTCCAGCCAAAATATTTTTTTCATATTCGCTTAGGTTTACCATTACACGTCACCAAGCTGTACTTACGATAATACTAATTCTGTGTTTTTTACTATAATACGGGCTCAAAACTAGTGCCATTATAAACAAATAAAGTACCCTCTCCTATATCAGTCCATAGACCATGAAGGGATAAGGAACCATGCTCAACGGCTGCTTTCACAAACGGAAAACTCATAAGATTTTCCAGTGATAATATAACGCCCTCTTTTTCCAACGCTGCGATTTGATTTTCTGGGTTTTCTATGTGCTGAACGCGGTCGTATCCTGGTCTTAGAATTTCGATCCATTGTCCAATAAAACTTGACTTTTCTTTAAGTTCTGGCGCATTCCCAGAGCACATTTTATGGCATGCATTTACGCCTCCGCAATTTGAGTGCCCTAAGACAATTAGATGCGGTACTTTTAGAACTGTAACGGCATATTCAATAGCGGCCGAGGTTCCGTGATGTTCTCCATCAGGATTATAAAGTGGTACGAGGTTTGCTATGTTACGATGGATAAAAAATTCACCGGTTTCAGATCCAAAAATGGCTGTTGCGTGTACACGACTGTCACAACACGAGATGACCATTGCCTGAGGATGTTGCCCTTGTTCGGCTAACTGTTTGTACCTGAGCTTATTTTCTTCAAATTTTCCGGTTTGCCAAGTCTTATATCTTTTTACCAGATAGGGTGGTAGCGATGAGGTATTTGACATTTTTCCTCCAGTTTCGACGACTATAATTAAAGATTTAAAGAAAAAAAATCCAGACGGCCCCAAAATTTTTTTTACCGCTTTTTCATCCTTTAGTCTAAGATAAATATTGATTAATATTAATGAATTTTGTCCTTCGTATTGCGTTTAATCAAGAACATCATTCAGCCGCCTGTTTTGGAGATTTGGATGCGAAGTAACAAAGCAATTCATGTTATATCTTGTCATGCAGAGGGGGAGGTTGGTGATGTTATCGTTGGCGGTGTTGCCCCTCCGCCGGGTGCAACACTGTGGGAGCAGAGAACCTGGATTGAGAAGGATCAATCTCTTCGTAATTTCATGTTGAATGAACCAAGGGGTGGCGTTTTTCGGCATGTGAATTTGCTTGTTCCTCCCAAGAACCCCATTGCTCAAATGGGTTGGATTATTATGGAGCCGGAAGCAACACCTCCGATGTCGGGGTCAAACTCTATATGCGTTGCAACAGTTCTCTTGGATAGTGGTATTGTTAAAATGACAGAGCCAATTACAGAAATGGTGTTGGAGGCTCCAGGAGGGTTAGTAAAAATAGTTGCTGAGTGCAAGGAAGGAAAAGCAGAGCGAATTAGGGTTCAAAATGTGCCTGCCTTTGTTGGCGATTTAGGGGTTGATCTTCATATCCCTGAGCTTGGGACACTTAAGGTAGATACGGCCTATGGGGGCGATACTTTCGTTGTCATAAACACCGATCAGATTGATTGTAATTTAATTGAGAGTGAAGCACGAAACCTAGCTGAACTCGGTGTTAAAATTACGAATGCTGCTAATAACCAATTAAGATTTGATCATCCTGAAAATAAGGATTGGAATAAGTTCTCTTTTTGTCTGTTTGCTGGGCCGGTCATCCAAAAGAGTGAAGAGTTATGGGCTAAATCGGTTGTTGCAATTCAACCAGGTAAGATTGACCGCTCTCCTACCGGAACTGCCCTATGCGCGCGAATGGCTATCCTCCGGCAATCTGGAGTTATGAGGGTTGGTGACGTGCTGACTGTATCCTCGATAATAAACTCGGAATTCAGGGGCTCTATCTTGGAGGATACATCTGTCGGATCTAAATTAGCGATAGTTCCTGAAGTAAGCGGTCGGGGATGGATAACTGGCACGCATCAATTGCTACTAGACCCATCTGACCCCTGGCCTGAAGGTTACAGACTAACGGACACGTGGCCTAATTATAAATGACACTAAGTAATAGGAGTTTTAAGGCTCGAAAATGCTTCGAGCGCTCGCTCCCGAGAAACTTTTAAGTCTACAATTGGTTTAGGATAAGTTTCTCCGAGTTTTACCTTACATTTATCCAGCAATTCTGTCGACGCTTCCCAAGGACTGAATAAAACAGAATTGGGCAAATTTTCTAATTCGGGGATAAAACGTCGAACAAAAACTCCTTCCGGATCAAATTTTTTCCCCTGTGTAATCGGATTGAATATACGAAAATATGGAGCTGCATCTGCGCCGCAACCCGCAATCCATTGCCAACCAGCACTATTGTTAGCCAGGTCTGCATCAAAAAGACAATCCCAGAACCAAGACTCACCATGATGCCAGTGCAGAAGAAGATTTTTAACTAGAAATGAGCCCACGATCATGCGCAGCCGATTATGCATATATCCTGTTTGCCAAAGCTGCCTCATTCCTGCATCAACAATTGGATAGCCTGTCTGTCCAGTTTGCCAAGCCCTCAATAAACTTTCATCAGTAGTCCAAGGGAAACTATCGAATTTCGATTGGAGATTAGTCTTGGGAAGCTCTGGGAAATGATAGAGAAGAGAGTTGGAAAACTCCCTCCAACCTAATTCCGATAGAAAATGTCCTATATCCTTTTCCAGATGCGGATTGAACTCTATTTTCTGTTTGGCCGCATACCAAACAGTATTGGGTGAAATCTCCCCCCAATGAAGGTAAGGCGAAAGTCGGGAGACATTAGCCTTGACTGGAAAGTTCCTCCCCTCCTTGTAATCAGCAATTTCATTTTTGATGAATTCTGTCAGCCTTTCTTTTGCTCCCATTTCACCAACACGCCAATCATTTATTATTGATTTCTCCCAATACTTGTTAGTTAGAAGATTTAGATCATCGATATGTGTCTCGCCTTTTGAATCATTTTTAACAAATTTTATTGATGTTGGCGGTTCCGGCGAACGAGGCGGGGATGCATTGAGACATCCCCTGCGGTAAAATGGTGTGAACACCTTATAAGGTGTCCCATCAGCCTTGAGTGTTTCCCAAGGCTCCCATAATAAAGAACCTCCAAAACTCAAAACAGTAAGACCAGTTTCACCTAGTCTTGTTTTGATGTTGCCATCGCGTGCAATTGAGCTTGCATCATACAACCTATTCCAAGTTAACGATTGAGGTTTTTCCTCCGCGATAAGTCTTTCTAAAATCTCCAAAGGATCACCTTTAAAGCAACGAAGCGCCCCATTTAAGCTTTCGTTAAGGGACTTTAGAGAATGGTGTAACCATACTCTGCCAGCTCCACCGACCGGTTTTTCAGTGGTGTTTTTAGTATCTAGAATGTAAATTGGAATAACTGTTCCATTTTTTGCACTCGCATTCAGCGCAGGGTTATCGTTTAAGCGTAGGTCCTGCCGAAACCAGTGTATGGAGGTCGTATTCTTTTTCATGCACAGATATCTAGGTCTTTTTCATTAATAAGCAATACGTTTAGATGGGATCTCTGACGCCCAAACATATTTGTTTTTATTTCATCGATCTAAGTGTTTAGCTAATTCGGTGATTAAAACCTCACCAGACTGAGCATTAACATCGAGATGGGTAACGATACGAATCCTGCGTTCCCCGAATGCACCTATCAGAATTTCTTTCTTTGCTAAAGCTTTTGTGAGCTCTTGGGCTGTTGGCGCGGTCTCCATTAGATCGAAAATAATAATATTTGTCTCTACGGGGAGAACTTTTTTTACCTTTTTGAAAGCGCCTATTCTTTGACTGAGTATTTCAGCAAGATGATGGTCCTCAGCTAAGCGGTCTATATTATTATCAAGAGCGTAAATACACATTGCCGCAACGATCCCCGATTGACGCATAGCTCCGCCCCATTGTTGTTTTATACGCCAAGCGCAGTCAATAAAGTCTCGTGATCCGGCCAATGCTGCACCTATTGGGGCTCCAAGCCCTTTTGTGAAATCTATCCACACTGAATCATAGTGAGCGCCATATTGTTTTGCTGAAATACCAGTTTTTATAACGGCATTCATGAGGCGTGCGCCATCCATATGAGTTTTAAGGCCAGCCTCATGTGCTGTAGCAGCAACTGCATCAAGTGTTTCCAATGGCCACACTGCTCCACCACTCATATTAGCTGTCTGTTCAACACACAGAAGAGAACTTATTGGGGCATAACGTGATAGTGGACGGATTGCATCAGTTACTTGAGAGCTATCAAATATGCCATTATTTCCATGTAGTGCCCGTATCATAACGCCACTAAGCGCAGATGGCCCCCCAGTCTCAAAATTTATTATGTGCGAGTTGTACTCACATATTATCTCTTCTCCAGGTTGAGTATGAGCTTTTATAGCTATTTCGTTACACATTGTTCCAGAGGGTAAAAATATAGCTGCTTCTTTTCCAAGGAGTTTGGCTGTTTTTTCACACAATTCTATAGTTGTTGGATCTTCAGATTTCTGTTCATCTCCAACGGAACAGGTTAAAACAGTTTTCCGCATCTCCATTGATGGTTTAGTTTTTGTGTCTGAGAAAAAGTCATGCATTATTGTATCACCTACATTTTATCTAACTATGATTATTGATATCGAATTATTTTATAAAGGCGTCATTAACACCTTTAATGATTTTAGACAAAGAATGTAACGGGGAGTGAGAAACATGCCTTTGACTTTTGTTCATCACCGGGTGACTTGTCAACCGAGGACTTGGTCTAATGTAGCAAAACAGGTGATAGGTCTGAGCGATTTCATGCTGAAGGATAATGATACGGCACTCTATGGATTATGGCGAAGTCAGATTGGACTTCCGCGCGATACTATTACAATAATTTCAGTTTGGCCTGATTTGGAAACAGCAAAAGAAAAGTCTGATCAAATTTGCATAGGGATGGAAATGGTATCAGCAGTTGAAACGGACATTATGAGTCCAACGATCCGGCCTAAAAATGGCAAGCGGCCTGAGCGCCAAGGTAACTATGCTTTTCGCTGGTTTGAGACCCCGTTGGAAAATTTCGGTGAGTTCCTGCAGCTTTGTACTGACGCCTGGCCCGATTTCGAAACTAGTTACGACTCTCAAATAATTGGACTTTGGAAAATTGAAAATAATAATGAGAATGTGAAAACCCTCTTGTTAACAAGGCGTCCAAGCCTCGCGATGTGGGAGAGGTCAAAAATTCCCCAAGGTGATAAAGAAGCGAAAGTTCGAAAAAAACTTAGCCGTCGTTATGATTTGTGTGATTGGACAACCGTTTACACAACAACTTTGATAACCGCATCTGACGAATCAGATAACATTCGGTGGAGCTGATGGGGTTTTGACTGCAATGCAGATTGCAACCTAACCACAGCAGTTTAAACCCCACTTTTTTAATCTCCAATAATTATAAGGAAGAGGCGTAATGAAACCAGCGATTAACATCACCGGTACCACCCACGGTGTTAATTTGGCCCCGCCCGTTAACCATATATCAACCAGATTCATCGCAATTTCCATTGATAACATGGATATTAAAGACATGCCGAGGGCCGTTCTAAAAGCCGTTCTAATATCAATCTGACGGGCCAGAATTATAGTCTCCAATATTATGGAGGTTATCAAACCGTTAATGATAGCTAAAATCATAATGGAAAGAGTGGGCCAGTTTATTTCCGAAAATTGAAAAAACGCAATTGTGCCTAGATCACCAATAGCACAGCCAAGCAAACACCATAACGTATTGTAGCTCGCTCTTTTCCAAGTCTGAGTGCAGTTCCATTTCAAAGCTTCTTGAAGGTCACAACTACTGATCGAACTCATCCTTTGTTAGTGGTAATTATCAACACAGCATTCTTTAAGAAGTAGACTTTTTTACGAGGATTTCAATAGATTCATGTCGTTAAAGAAAAAACCTAATAATTTTGTTATTAGGGGTTGCATTTAAAGTTAGTCAGCACTAACTTCCTATGGTGATGCCACAGCAAACAGATGCAGAAGATAAAAGACTAAGAGAAAGTTCTCGACGTTTCCTATTTCCTTTACGTTCTCAAAATGTAGTTTTGTGCATCCCCGTTCTATTAATTAGTTTTGCAATGGTTTGGTGGGAAACAGATCTGGCAAACCTGATTTTTAAATCTATATCGGATGCTTATTTACAAGTTAGTACGTTCGTTGCTGCCACTTTTTTGATTTTTTATAGTTGTGAGAAATTCTTTAATATTGATGCGGCGAGGGCACTGCGTAATGCTACATTTTGGCAAGTTCCCATTGCTGCTGGATTAGGAGCGCTTCCGGGATGTGGGGGTGCTATAATTGTCGTTACCCAATATGTCACTGGTCGATTAAGCTTTGGAAGTGTGGTAGCAGTATTGACTGCGACGATGGGTGATGCTGCATTTTTATTGATAGCCCAGGCGCCATTGACTGGAATCTCGATGATGATAATGGGCCTTGTCGTTGGATCCTTGAGTGGATGGGTAGTCAACATTATTCATCACAAGGACTTTTTATTTGAAGAGACGACAATTGAAGTCGCAGCTAATGAGAGCAGGCAAGATACCTCGAGTCCATTTCTTGACCTTATATGGTATTTGTTATTGGCTCCAGGTTTTATTCTTGCCATTCTTGTTGCGTTTCAGGTTGACGTAGACACAATGTTTGCCACGACACTCTTTGATAAACCTGCAACGTTGTTGGGAGTGATCGGTGGAACTTTAGCCGTTGTAATGCAATTAGCCCCTAGACTGGGTTTGAGAGGAGACATCGGTTTTTCCAGACATGGAACAATTTTACGTCGCACAGTAAAAGAGACGAACTTCGTAACCTTGTGGGTTATTCTGGCATATCTTGTATTTGAACTATCGATTTATTTTTTAGCTATTGACCTAAAATTGATTTTTGAGGGATGGGCTGTCTTGACGCCATTAATATCTGTTCTGGTTGGATTTCTGCCCGGCTGTGGCCCTCAGGTATTAATAACTACCATGTATTTAGCGGGTTTCATTCCATTATCCGCCCAGATAGGCAATGCAATAAGTAACGATGGCGATGCTTTATTTCCTGCTTTGGCCATAGCGCCCCGTGTTGCCCTGATAGCTACGCTTTATTCTGGAATTCCCGCACTTATTGTTTCTTACGCGTGGTTTTTTGTGATGGAATAATCTATCCATTTTGGGGACCAGTTTATATAATTTCCAGAGTATTTGTATTCATCATTATTTCATTACTTGATAATTTGTGTCCTGATGGGAGGCAGCATGCCAGACATTGTTGAAGCAATTGAAAATTGTATAGGTACCAATGCAGTCTTAAAGGGGGATGCTGTTAGGGAAAGGATATCGGTTTGGGGGACTAATCAGCCGATGGAAGCATTAGCAATTGTGAGACCTAAAAATACAGATGAAGTATCATCTATTTTGAGGTTATGTAATGAAGAGGGGCAACCTATTGTTCCACAAGGTGGAATGACAGGACTGGTTAAAGCCGGTATGTCAAACAGTTCCGAGATAGCATTTTCAATGGAACGAATGAATGCTATTATTGATGTGGATTTAGAGACCGCCACTATGACTGTTGAGGCGGGTGTAACCCTTCAAGAAGCTCAAGAGGCAGCTGATGCGCATGACTTAATGCTTCCTTTGGACCTTGGAGCCCGCGGAAGTGCGACTATTGGAGGCAATTTATCAACTAATGCCGGTGGTAACCGTGTTATTCGGTATGGTATGACCCGAGAAATGGTACTTGGAGTTGAGGCAGTTCTTGCCGATGGAACGATTTTATCATCACTAAATAAAGTATTGAAGAATAATACCGGATATGATCTCAAACAATTATTTATCGGCGGAGAGGGTACCTTAGGCGTAATTACAAAGGCAGTTCTTCGACTGCGACCCAAACCTAAAAGTGAAAATACTGCATTCGTTTCAATAAATGACTTTACGAATGTCGTGAAGCTTTTAAGACGTTTAGAGGTAAGTCTTTCAGGGACCTTATCTGCATTTGAAGTCATGTGGTCTTCTGCATATAAAGTGCTGACAGGTGACCACTCACATAATAGTAGGCCCTTTCCTATAGGAGCTAGCCATTTTGTGTTAGTGGAGGCGCTCGGTGGGGACCCGGCCACCGATAAGGATAGATTTGAAAATGCTCTTGGGGAAGCGCTGCAAACGGGACTTGTCACGGATGCTTTGGTTGCTCAGTCGGAGTCAGAAAGAAAATCCTTCTGGAATATAAGAGACGATATTCCTGCAATCCGGAGCGAGTTCCGTGATGGAGGAGTTATTACATTTGATGTGAGCGTTCCTATATCGCAAATGGAAGCATATTTGAGGCTTGTGGAAAATGATCTCAAGCAGATCTGGCCTAATGCTTATTTTTATGTTTTTGGACATTTAGGGGACAGCAACTTGCATCTAGGTGTTCACGTTGGACCGGAAACCGAAAATTATCGCCATGATATTGAGAAAATAGTATTTAATAGACTACATGGTCGAGGGGGCTCAATCTCTGCCGAACATGGTATAGGTTTGATAAAACGTGATTTCATTGGCCTGAGTAGAACACCTGAAGAGTTAGCTCTTATGAGAAAATTAAAGGTGACGCTTGATCCAAAAAATATACTTAACCCGGGAAAGATATTCAAACTGTCTTGAATGTTAAATGAACGGTTCGTTTTGTTCACGTTGTAATAATATAAAAGGCATTGAAAAACAAAAATAGCTATTTTTTGATCTTTGTGAAAATGAAGAGACGATTGGTTCAGTTGTTTTGTTTTCAAAATTCAATTCAAAAGATAATAGCCTGATTGATATTTGCACTATGGGAAGCTTTGTGTTGTCTATTATTGTAAGAGTGCCACTATCATCAGATGATCCATTTTAGTTTTTTAGTGATGCCAGCGCTTTTATGTGTTCAGGGGTAAGACCACAGCAACCCCCTATCACGTTTGCCCCTGTTTTAATCCATTTTTCTGCAAATTGTTTGAGAGCGTCATTTGAAATTATATTCTCAAACTGCCAGTTTGGAGATTTGAAATAACCTGAGTCAGGGTAAGCGAATAACGGGCCTGTAAATTTCTTTTTTAAAACCTTTAAACTGGATTCGATAGCGTCTGACTGGGTATGCATGAAGCCCGAAGCATCAGGATTGAAGTCAGAAAGTATTGTTAATAATTCAATCAGCGGTAAATCGGGTTCTGGGAGAAAACTAAAAAGGTCACCATTTTTTGATTGCCGAGCAGAAAAACCAGCCCATATAGGCAGTCCCGTCTTTTCGGCAGCGTTAAAAGCTGCTCTCATCCTTTCAGGGTCGTACATCATCTCTAGTAAAATAAAATCACAGCCTTCTTCTCTGAGAATATTACCTAATTCGGTCAGTGCATTTTCGAGTTGATGGATAGAAGCCTTATCTTGCCTATTGGGTATGGCCGTACCTTCTGCTATTGGGCCGCGATGGGATAAGGAACCGGCAATTAGAATATCTTTTTTTGAACAGGTTCTCCGGGCTCTCTGAGCTGCCTCAATAGTCTTCTTGTTAATTTCTAAGAAATTCTTTTCATGCCCAGATAAAGATAACATTAGACGCGAAGTGCTGTAGGTATTCGCCGTGATTATATCGGCTCCGGCGATTATATAATCTCTATGAATTTCTTCTAAAATATTTGCATTATCTAAAGCCGCAACACCACACCAAGCGCCCGGATCCATCGGAACGCCTCTTTTCTCCAGTTCTGTGCCAGTGCCCCCATCAAGGATAAAAAGGTCACCAGTTTTGATTTTTTTATAGATCATATGGTATGCCATTTTGGACTCCGTATTTCAGCGAAACAGGGTCCGCTGCTTTAGCAACATTTATATAGCGCCCGCAATCTAGTTTTCAAATCGGCGCATCCTCCTTTTTACCTTCCTTGCAGTAAAAATCAAGTAGCTTAGTATATTTTTTAAAAATTTAGTTTTCGAGGCGATAATGTTATAGGCTTATTCTTACAAATGGTTTTTTTTAAAGAGAATATTAGTAGCGAGGTATTAAAGAAATGAATTTAACACTTCATCACATCAATCTTTGTACTGACAATGTTGAAGAAATGGATGCTTTTTATCAGGATGTTTTAGGGCTTAATAGAGAGACAAATGATTTACCAGTTCTAGAGAAAAAAAAGGGATATTCTGGAGATGTAGCGTTTGTATCCGATGGAAATATACAGATGCATTTGGCTCAACGGGATAATCAAGCGGGGTTTAAAACAGGACAAATAGTTAATCCAGTTGCCAGAGGTCATATCGCGTATAGAACAGACGATCTAGAGGCTTTTAAAAAGCATCTAGAAGCCAAGGGTATATCATATTCAGATTGGGGGGAGAGAGCTGTTGCGGGTTGGCATCAAATCTTTTTCTACGATCCAGATGGTACGGTAATTGAAGTACATCAAAGGACATCTTAACCTATCTTTTAGCGTTATGGACAGTAATTACCGATTTAATAATTCCGAAACAATAAGTTCCCATTCATTCTCTATTGTTTCTTCGGGCATTACTTTGTTCGCTCTTGAATACCAATACGCAGCGTTTCCTAAATCACCCTCTTCCCTATGGAGCAGGGCGTGTACCCAGGCGCCATCCTTGGTTTTATCAGATTGCACGATAACATGTGCTTTGTCCCAATCACCTTTTTTCTGCCACCAAAGAGCTGTTAGGGGTTTGGGCAGTTCGTCGCTAGGTGATTGATTTGTGACACTGGTTTTAAAGTCATCTCTTTTCATTAGGCACTCCGTTTAGGATTAGTCTGGATCAGGCGTTAAAAGTGAGTTGTGTTCGCCCAAGCGCGGAGGCTGGGTTTTTGGGGATATGGTCTCGCCATCAATTTTAAAACCCAAGGTTGGCATATGCAGTGGCGCTTTAGCATTGTTTACTTCCATTGGCTTTGTTATACCGCGCTCTAAGACTTGTGGATCGGCTAAAGTTTCATTGAGACTTCGTACCTTTGCGGCGGGGACTGCAAATATTTCTAATTTATCTTCCCAGAAATCTGCTGTCTCCATACGTATTTTATCAGCAAAGATTTTGCGTAATATAGCGCTATTTCTTTTGCGATTTTCAAAAACACAGAACCGGGCATCTTCTAATAGATACTCTAACTCCAATGCCCTGCAAAGGGACCCATATTGTCGTTCGTTATTAGCGGCGATCATTAAAAGTCCTTCTTTCGTCTCGAACGCGCCGGATGATGGGCTTTGACTCCAAGCCTCATTTCCTGATGCTTCGGGTTGCCATCCAGTATTAAGATGGTTGGTTACTAAGGATGCCATAAGAAGTAACGAGGTATCTAACATTGCCACATCTACCACAATTCCTTTTTTTGTCCGTTTGACTTCATGTAGCGCAGAAACTACGGCGAAAGCTGCGTTCATACCTGTTGCATAATCAATATAAGGGGCTCCGACTTTATTGGGTTCGGTCTCACGAGTTCCTGTTAATTTCATGATCCCTGACATTCCTTGGACGATATGATCATATGCGGGTCTTTTTGATTTTGGACCGTCGTGACCGTAAGCAGAAATAGAACAATAAATAATATTTGGTTTTATCTTAAAAACCTCGGAGCTGGATAAACCAAGTTTATTTGCTGTTCCGGGTCTAAAATTTTCAACAAAAACATCAGCTGTTTTGATCAATTTCTTCAAGCTTCTCAAATCGGATGATTTTTTAAGATCGAGGGTTATAGATTTTTTTCCAGCATTCTGGGTTAAATAAGCAGTGGCCATTTGTTGGTCTTGTAAGCCCGCAGGAGCAGTTCCGTATCGGGTCCAATCTCCCAAGTCTGGTTGCTCTATTTTCAAAACCTCTGCGCCCATAAGTGCAAGTTGATAGGTGGCGTAGGGTCCTGCTAAAACTTGAGTTAAATCTACAACGCGTATGTTGGATAATGGCTGAAACATTTTAAACACCAGTCCTTATTCAAATCTAAATTATATAGAAAACCATCATAACGTTATTTGATGAACGGATTAAGATGCAATGCTGCAAGCATAAGTATTCGCTTAAGGCTAATTATCCGGTTTTTCTTCTATGCTTTCTGCAGCGGCTACCATCGCGAAAATAATTGGGCGATTAATTGGATCGTCAGGACAATGTTGTCGATAAACGGCGCGCGCTATCATGTAGGCACTGAGCCGCGAGGCACCATTCTTTCGGGCGTCCAAAAAAGCCCTGACTGTCTCGTCGACAACCTCTGGCGAGGTTTCTTTTACCAGATCGTCTGTCATTTCAAGTTCCGGATAGTTTTTCTAATTATTAAGCAGAACTTTGGCAAGTCAAGACAGTTTATCCACATGCAACCGAGTAAATATCCTGAACCTCCACAGGTAAGGGCATAGCAAACCAGCTGTCTCCTCGGTCTCTTGTTCCAAATACTTCGCCATTATATCTAGCTCCAATATATATCTGACTTGGGTCAGAAGTATGCAGGCCGATCGACATAATGGTGCCGTTTACCTGAATTTTATCAAATCTTTCCCATGTTTCTCCACCGTCGTCACTTTTATAAACGCCACCGTCGTGACTAGCCGCAGCGACTGAAAGTGCCGCGTATAAAGTATTTGGATTATGGGGCGATGTTTTAATATCTCTTGCATAAGTCGTGGGCGAGAACCGTCCCACCTCGGCGTCTTCCCAGTTTTTCCCTCCATTGTTTGTCTTAAAGATACCCATTCTAAGTGCAATGAGGATCTTCTCTGGACACAATGGGCTTATCGTAATCGCATGTGCATCCAACATACCTTCGGCTAAGGTTTTAGCTTGGACTATGGAGCTTTGAAGATGTGGTAATTTTGCTAATTGAATTAAATCCTCAGACAAATCACTCCATGTGTTACCTCCATCAACTGTTTTCATGGCGCCAGAAATTTCCAATGCCGCGTAGATTTCTTCTGGGTTTCCGGGTTTTTGCACCATGCGCATGACACGTGGAGAGAATGGCCCCGAACAATGCTCTTTAATGTTAGGAGTAGTAAGTTTTTTCCATGATCCTCCGAAATCAATCGACTTGTAGACCTCGATTGGTGAAGCGCCTGCATACATAATATTTGGCTCATTCTCTATTGTTAAGAAACTCCATATTTGCATATCTTCATCTGGGAAATGGGTGCGATTAAAAGTCAAACCATTATCTACGCTACGCCAGACGCCATCGTCGGTTCCGGCAAAAATATATTCTGAATTATTAGGATGCACATAGACTGTAAAAGTTTCTCTTTCTTGATAAACATGTTCCCATTGATCACCTTCCACCGGGCGACGAAAAATGCCTACTGCACCAGTCGCTTCTGGGCGACCGATAAATCCTGCGACGCTTACATAAATATTTGATCCAGACATAATGGCTCCATTTTAATCATAAGAAGGTTAATTTTTTGTTTTACGGTATACTTATGACAATAATTAGTTCTAGTCTTCGGCTTACGAAATAAGATACTAATCAAAGAAATAGTCGGATAAAAGCCACAATGAATCAAGTAAATCTCATCTCTTCAGATCTTAAAGAAAACCGAGAAGTTTACCAAGTCAAACAATGGCTTCAGAAGTTTGGTAAGGCTTTAGAAAGCGCAAGAATTTGGGAATTAGAGGATTGTTTTTCTGATGATGCTCACTGGCGCGACCTTCTTGCGTTCACTTGGTCTATATCTCCCTTTGAAGGTCGATTGACAATTAGTGAAGGGTTGCTTGCCTTTCAAAAGGATATAAATGCGAGTAATTTTGCACTCGCTCATGGACGCACGGAACCAAGAATCGTAACTCGCTTGGGAGTAGATGTCGTTGAAGGTATTTTTACCTTCGAAACTAGTTTGGGGAGGGGTGAGGGAGTTGTTCGGTTATTAAGAGAAGAACCAACAAAGGCCTGGATATTCTTAACCTCGCTTTTTGAATTAAAAGGCCACGAGGAAAAAAATGGTCCAAGACGTCCGTCTGGGGAAGCTTATTCAAGAAATTTTGGTGGTTCTAATTGGCTTGATCAACGCCAATCAGCGCAAGCTTTTGAGGATAGAGATCCGCAGGTATTGGTCGTTGGAGGTGGGCAGGCTGGACTTGCGATAGCAGCTCGACTGGGACAACTAGAAATAGATACGTTGGTTGTGGATAAGCATGAACGAATAGGAGATAATTGGCGGAAACGCTATCACTCTTTGGCTCTTCATAACCAAATTCATGTTAATCATTTACCTTATATGCCGTTTCCTCCCACATGGCCTAAATACATCCCAAAAGATATGTTAGCTAACTGGTTTGAGTCATATTCCGAGGCCTTACAAATAAATTATTGGACTAATTCTGAATTTATCTCTGGAAGGTATGATGATAATGAAGAGCGATGGAAAGCTACTATACGAAATGGTGAGGGTAGTCACCGGGTGATGTCTCCTAAACACATCATATTCGCAAATGGTGTAAGTGGTATACCGCACATTCCGCAGCTTCCGGGACTCCAAAATTTTAAAGGAGAAGTCGTTCATTCCCATTCTTTTACACATGGCGGATCGTTTTCGGGGAAAAAGGTTATGGTTTTGGGAACGGGAAATAGTGGTCACGATGTTGCCCAAGACCTTCATAGTCACGAAGTGAATACTACTATCGTGCAACGCGGATCTACCACGGTTGTTAGTATAGATCCAAGTGCTAAGTTGAACTACGCTTTATACGATGAAGGCCCGACCATTGATGATTGTGATTTAATCGCATCTGTTGCGACATATCCCCTTGTTGTTAAAGGGTATCAACTCGCTGTAAAAAAAATGGCCGAATTGGATAAGGAGCTAATAGAAAACCTAATTAAGCGTGGGTTCAAATATGATTTAGGAGAAGATAAAACCGGCCATCAGATGAAATATAGAAGAAGGGGTGGCGGATACTATCTTGATGCAGGTTGCTCGCAATTAATAATAGATGGAGAAATAAACCTGCTTCAATTCGATAATATTAAAAAGTTTATTGACACTGGTATACGCTGCAAAGATGGCTCAGATATACATTTTGACGCCATCATATTAGCTACTGGGTATTATACACAGAAAGAATTGGTGAAAAGGCTTTTAGGTGAAGAAGTTGCAGACTGTGTCGGCGAAATATGGGGTATTGGTGCCGATGGGGAAATGGCTAATATGTGGAAGAAAACGCCTCAGAAAGGACTTTGGTTTATGGCAGGAAGTTTGGCACAATGTCGGATTTATTCAAAATATTTAGCGCTTCAGATCAAAGCGATGGAGGAAAATTTAATTCCGTAATACCAATGTTTGTAAAAATAGGTTGAGACAGGTTTTTTGAGTTATAAGTGTTCGTCGTAGATTCTATAAGCTCTGAGGATGATCAGTACTGCGTTGATTTTTTTAAACGCAAGGACGGTACATTTGGTTTTGAAGAGTATAGGCGGGATGTCGAAGACTATAACCAATGGTTTGTAATAGGGCGTTTTGATACATTATTTTTTACTACAAAAAAGGATGCGGTGAAAGCGGCATTGAAACATGTAATGTGGTTAAAAGTTCAATTAGAATAATTAATTTAGAGTTGCTTTAATCACAATTGGACGGCTTGATGGATACTGGAGGGGGCGTATGTCTAGATTAAAAGGAAAAGTAGCAATAATTACTGGTGGGGCCAGTGGAATTGGCCGAGCCATTTGTGAACGGTTTTGTGAAGAAGGTGCCATCGTAGTAGTCGCGGATATGAATGAAGCAGCGGGCCAACAAGTTGCTAAAACTTTAGGTGATCAATCAAGTTTTTGTCAACTTGATGTTCGCGAGAAAGATCAATGGCACTCATTGATGAACGAGGTTACACAAAAACATGGAAAGTTAGATATCCTCGTTAATAATGCGGGAATTTTGTCAACTACATCGCGCCAGTCAGTAGAGGAGGTGAATCTTGAAGAGTGGCGATCCGTGCAATCAGTCAATGTTGAGGGGGTCTTTTTAGGCTGCCAGGCTGCGGTTAAGGTAATGAAATCACTGGGAGGAGTAATTATAAACCTTTCCTCGGTGGCAGGATTGATTGCATCGCCGGGTATTTTGGCCTATGGGGCTTCAAAAGGGGCTGTTCGTCAATTAACTAAATCGATAGCTGTGGACTGTGCAAGAAAGGGTTATGGAATTAGATGTAATTCTGTCCACCCGGGCCTTATCGACACTGATATGGGGCAAAACTCGATGCATATGGGAGGAGGAAATCCGGAAGAGAACTATAGAAACAGGATCGCTCTTACCCCGATGGGGGAGGCTGGAAGTCCAATTGATATAGCTAATGGGATTTTGTTTCTAGCTTCAGAGGAGGCACGTCATGTTACTGGGGCAGAATTGGTTATTGACGGCGGGCTAACTGCTGTTTGATCAATGCAATGATTAATTATATAGGTGTCCTTTATCCATGACCAAAAACCAGACTGAACAAAAAAAAATATTGGCAGTTAAAGCTGCTAATTTTGTGGAACCTGGGATGTTATTAGGTCTAGGTACCGGATCAACAGTAGATATCTTCATATCAACTCTTGGTGAGAAATTTGGAGGCCTAAACAACCTAGAGATCGTTCCAACCTCCCTGGATAGTGCGGATAAAGCATCCAAACTTGGGATGAAAATTCTTGAGCCAAAAACTGATTTGAGACCTGACCTGCTAATAGATGGTGCGGATGAGGTTGCTGCTGATCTATCAATGATCAAAGGCGGTGGTGGTGCATTGCTGTGGGAAAAAATAGTTGCGCACAACTCAAAGAGCAGGATCTATATGGCCGATTCAACGAAGTTGGTTCGTGAGTTAGGTCATTTCCCACTGCCGGTTGAGGTCATTTCGTTTGGCCATGAATGGACATATATTGCTCTAAAAAAGATCTTTTCTGTCGTCACCATTAGAAAGACCGCAGGAGAAAATTTTTTTAAAACCAACTCGGGAAACGTCATTTATGATTGTCAAATCGGAGGTGATATCCGAATAGATGTTTTGGACTCAGACTTGTGTCAAATTCCAGGAGTTGTTACGTCTGGATTATTCTACGATTTTGTAGATATTCTACTCACCGTACACAATGAAAATGTTATTGAAATTTATAAGCCGAGAGATGTTTTTTGGTAAACAATATTAGAAATAGTAATTGCTAAAATCTGATTTTGAAAATAATTTAATGTTCTGTCACTAAAACAGAGGCTTTGAAATCAATGAAGCGCAAAATAGTACAGATTTTAAAATCCTTCGTTTTTGTATTAGTCCTACTAACTATAGTTTTTATGTTTTTAGGCTTAGAAATGTCATCCTCTTATACACGTGCTAGCCCTGATTGCTCTGTTTGGTGTGTAATTACTGAGAAGATACTCAATATATTTAGCTAACGTTTTTTAATGAATTCTCACATTTAGCAACAACTCAAATTTTTTATTTTAACATTACGCTAGATCTTGTAATTAGTACTTCTATTAATACAACAACTAAAATTAACCGCCGATGTACTCCCTGAATGAACCTCCGCAACCTGTTTTCTCATTCGCCGATGCAGAGATGGGGATCCTATCGAATCATTTGATAAAATTAGTTGAAAAAGTGAGTGGCCAGCCCCGCCTAAAACGTATTTATAATCAGTATATAGAGGACGAGTTGCCTGCCTGTGATTTTTGGGTGGATGCTTTAGAACAGCTTGGAATTGAAATAAACTTAAAAAAAGAACAAAAATTCTCAATACCAAACGCTGGCTCATTATTGTGCGTCGCAAACCATCCATATGGAGTAATCGATGGTATAGTTTTGTGTTCGCTTTTGTCACAAGTTCGTCAGGATTACAGAATTCTTACCCACAGAGTACTTCAAGCTCCCGCTGTGAAGGATAAAATTCTACCAATTTCTTTTGATGAAACGCCAGAAGCTTTGAAAACAAACCTTGAGACGCGCGCTGCAGCCACGAGTTTTCTTAAAGCTGGCGGAGCAATCATTATTTTTCCGGCAGGAGCGATTTCATTATCAAAAAAAATAGTTAATTCTGCTTTTGATGCGCCATGGAAAACGTTTGCAGCCAAACTCGCTCTTCACCCAGATACTGTGACGCTGCCTTTCTTTTTCGAAGGAAAAAATTCAATGCTGTTCCAAGTAGCACGAAAATTTAGTCTAACGCTGGGATATGCTCTAATGTTTCATGAAACATGCAGATTGATGGGGACAACTGTTGAGGTTCAGATGCGTGCTCCATTGAATGGTGAATACTTAAAAACTATTGGTTCCAGAACGGATGTTACCAATTATCTGCGAGGTAGGACTTATGGTTTTATCGATTAGTATAACTCTTTTTTGCATAATCAGCTCTACATTAATTATTCGTGCAACCTTTAGGGCTCTCCATAATTGGTTATTATTTTCCATGTCTGGCGAGAAAGTTTAATCAAATCTCATTAGTTTTAATTATGGCAAGTTATCTTGAGCAAAATAAACAACTTGAACAATGCTCGGTTTTAATGGTTTTCTGGTGTTTAAAGTGTCTTGGTTTAATGGAAAAGAACTAGGGATTTAAGCCAATGACACGCGTGCTTTCAGAGTGTTACAATGTTTGACTCATACAAGGAAGAAGTTCAAAAGTGAGCGACGCTCTTTATGAGATTTCAAATTATGTGATTTATTTAATCCTTCTTAAAAGAGTGGGATGTGTTTGTTGACAAATGGCAAGCGAAAAATATTTTTTTGGAGATAAAAAATGCAGGTCATGACTACTCTCCCCCAAGAGAATCTTAACGATGTGCCTCAGGCGGCTCGGAATGCTGAAATGGTTGGGTTTGATATGATTGCAACTATGGAAAATAGATATGAACCATTCATGCCTCTTGCGGCAGCTGCTATCTCTACAAAGACTATTAATATCGGGACAGCGGTTGCAATAGCTTTCCCTCGCTCTCCAATGGTCGTTGCGAGCACGTGTTGGGATTTAAATAATGCTTCAGGTGGCCGTTTCGTTTTGGGGTTAGGGCCGCAAATTAAGCCTCATAATGAAAAACGGTTTTCAGTCCCATGGTCGCCGCCAGCTCCTAGAATCAGAGAATATGTTCTGGCGCTAAGGGCTATTTGGAAAACTTGGGAGCATGGAGAAAAGCTGGACTTTCGCGGCGAACATTACACCTTTACTTTAATGACGCCGAACTTCGTTCCTGTTTCGACGCACCAAGCTCCAATCCCAGTGACAATAGCGGCTGTTGGTCCTCATACTTTAAAGTTAGCAGGTGAAGTTTGCGATGGAGTGCGATTACACCCCTTCTGCACACGCTCATACTTAGAAGATATTGCCATGCCTCGGATAGAAGAGGGGCTTTTAATGTCTTCAACAAAAAGAGAGAATTTTCAGGTTACTGGTGGTGGCTTTGTTGCGACGGGGGCAACGGATGAAGAGGTAAACACAGCGCTGGAATGGGTTCGTTATCGTATAGCTTTCTATGGTTCGACCCCCAGTTATTGGCCTGTGTTTGAACATCATGGGCATGGAGACCTTGGACGAAAATTGAATAAGATGACGAAAGATGGGCTTTGGGATCTAATGGCAAAAGAGATTCCAGATGATCTTTTGTATTTATTCGCAGCTGTTGGCAGATATGAGGAACTTCCTGATGTGCTTGAAAAGCGATTTGGTGGGTGTACAGATATGATTTATGCAAGTACATCGGCTGATGTTCGACCAGATATACCGGCAGAGGTTTTGCAAGAGATAAAAAAAATTGAAACCCCATTCAAAGAATTCAAAACAACTTGGTAAAATACGATATTAAAAATCATCGTCTTAAGCGTCAAACAGAGTGCAGACTCTGGTTGACTATTTAATTGAGTAGTTAGAAGTTTTGATTTGAAAAGAACAAAAATAGAACATAAAGTGCTTAAAAGTGTTACTATAGATTTTTGAGGCTTTAAATAATTTTGAATAAAAACACCCAAATTGATGACCTACGTTCAGAAATCCGACTTCTAGAAAAAGATATTGCTAGAGATGATAATATTATAGTTCCGTTTGGAATCTCTGAAATAGATGATTTTTTATCAGGTAATGGTTTAATGTTAGGAAAAGTACATGAAGTATTAGGAGATCTGCATTTTCGATTAGGTAATGTATCATCAATTGGATTTGTAGTTGCTCTCTTAGTTAGAATTTCAGAGCAAACTGGCACGAATAAAGAAATACTTTGGTGTGTGAAAAATAAAAATATTGCTAGAGGAAACCTTTCTGCAAGTGGATTAAACTGGCTTGGTCTAAATTCGAATAGAATCATTCAGGTGAATGCATTGTCCGAGGTAGACATGCTTTGGGCGATAGAAGAAGGATTAAGATGTTCAGGTATTATGGCTGTTGTTGCTGAATTAGATGAACCGCGTAAGGGAGCAGCTAGTGAAACATCTATTTTCTGGAGAAAACTTCAATTAGCAGCAGAGAAGAATGGTGTAACCGGTTTTATGCTGCGCCCCAATGCAAAAAATATTAGTTCTATAAGTTTTGTTGCAGAAACACGTTGGAGGATATCTCCATGTTTAACACAAGACTGGAGACCAAAATGGAATTTACAATTATTAAAAGCACGAAATGGGAGAAGTAATTCAATTCCTGTTATCTGGGACCCAATTACGAGATCGTTTAGAGTTGCAAAATAAATGTTTATTTCAGTTTCACGTGTCTTAATTAAAAATATCCTATGATATTATTTCGATGATTTATTGATTGTTTCTATGATAGGGGTGTTAAATTATGATTAAGTTTTGTGCGTTAATTCGTTTTGGGGAAGAATTATGGCTACTTATTCCGTGACAGAATTCGTTAATGATCTGCGATTAATTACGCAGAGTCAAAAAGATGATAGTGCAATTATCGAAAAGGTTATACCACTAGCAAAACGATTGGCATCAGAAACCGATTGGAGTTCCGATTCTTTCCGTTCCTGTGATGAGTCTCAAGGATTTGGAATAACGATACTTAATGAAGACGAAGATAATGCTCTGATGGTAGAAACAATCTGTTGGTTACCGGGCAGAGGGGTTGCTCCCCACGATCATCAAACATGGGGCGTTGTGGTTGGAATTGATGGCGAAGAAACTAACGTGAATTGGAAACGGCATGATGACGGAACACGAGAAGGTTTTGCGGATCTAACCGTAGAAGAAGAGATTATAGTTGGTCCGGCCGAAGCATGCGCATTTTTACCAAATGATATTCACAGTGTTCGTAATACAGGCGAAACGCCTAGTCTGTCGCTACATGTGTATGGTTATAGTCCCGGTAGTAGAAACCGATCTGAATTCGATCCGTTAAATAAGACATATAAACCATGTCCACAGAGAATTAGAAACCGTGCATAAATTTTTCTAGAAGTTTTTATTATGGGGAAACCGGTTTCGGTAGTTAAGTAGTGAGAAGTTTTAGGGAAGATTTTTGGTGCAATCAAATTGGACCAGCCAGTAAACAAACGCAGAATTTCTAAAATGGCAAGCCTACGTAGTTTTCGGCAAAGGACCTCATTGCTGCTTCTGAAGATAAAAGATACTCCAACTCAGTTAACCGTATGCGATCATCAAAAGATGACTCGTTTTTAGTTTTGTGTAAAACAGATGTCATCCACCAACTAAATCTTTCTGTCTTCCAGATTCTAGACAAAGCCCGATCAGAATAATTATT